>Ga0187859_10001129_pt1 | contig 17197 bp, 18 predicted proteins | sample June2016WEW_10_1_2_FD_133019 | JGI IMG/M metagenome (GOLD analysis project Ga0187859, IMG submission 133019) | Peatland microbial communities from SPRUCE experiment site at the Marcell Experimental Forest, Minnesota, USA - June2016WEW_10_10 | ecosystem: Environmental > Terrestrial > Soil >...
GCATCGGTTCCCTTCGCGGTCAGGAACGCCGTCACGACCGCGGTATCTCCCCACTGCCGGACCGACCGCTGGTCGGCGTCCTGCCGTTCGTAGACGACACGTCCACTCCGGGCCTCCTCCAGAAGTTCCTTCTTCGAGTAGGTCCGACCGGAACCGGTGACCAGCACCATGCCGTCGAGCAGGATCCGGTCCATGGTCGGGGCGTCGTTCCGTTCGACCGCGGACTGGTAGTCGATGTCGAGCTGGGCCAGTTCGGTCTCGTCGGGGGACGGCATGGCGGCCTGAGCACTGGCACATGGGTGCGGTGCAAATACCTTGGTGGCGCGACCCAACGCCCGTCGTCGACCGGGGCCGTGATGGTGAACGGTACGTCCGAGCGATCGGGGGATGCGTTGCTCTCCGCGACGCCGGGACTCACTTCGGGATCGGCGAATAGATCTCGATGAGGTGACCGTCCGGGTCCCGAAGGTGGATCGTCCGGAGGCCCCAGTCCGGATGGTTGGTCGGCCCTTTCAGCAGCCGGACGCCCTTGCGGCGGAGCCGACCGGCGGTGATGTTGACGTCCCGCACCTCGAAGATGAGCGCCGAACGCCCCACAGACCGGCCGGCGCTCGTGCCGGCAGGGAGCCCCACGGCGGACGCCATCAGCTTCCGGTCGAACAGCGCGACCACGGCACGACCCTTCTGGACGAACTCCCCGTATGGCGGCGTCCCGTGGCCCTTCAAAGGTGTGAGACCGAGCACGTCCCGGTAGAACCGCCACGACGTGGCAAAATCCCGGACGAGCAGGCGGACGCAGTAGAACCGAAGCGGGTCCGAACCGCGAGCCGGCACGGCCGGGCAAATCGCCGGCGCTCTATAACGCGGCGCCGGACGGGCGCAGTCCCTTCTCACCCTGGAGCCAGGTCGTCATCTTCCGGAACCCGAGCTTCTCGTTGATCGCCCAGATCGGGCGATTGAGGGAATCGTTGTTGGTCACCAGGTATCGAATGCCGCGATCCCGAGCATACTCGACCGCCCGCCGCTTGAGCTCGGAGGCGATACCCCGACCCCGGAATTCCGGGTGGGTACCGGTAAACCCCACGTGGAGCGTGTCCGGTCGCTGCGGTTCCCGCCCTAGCACGGTCAGCCCCACGAACTGGTCGCCCCGAGCCGCGAGGAAGAACGCCTCCGGCAAGCTGTCCGGGCTCTCGATATCGATCTGCACGAACTGCTCGAAGGAGACCGGCGTGTAGTCGCCCAGTCGGGGCACGTCGGCCGACGCCACGCGGCTGAGGTCGTAGATCCGCCGGCGTACCTCCGGCCGATTCCGTCCCTCCTCCGCGAGGGTGGAGACCCGGATCCCCTCGCCGGCCAGGGCCGCCGTGCGGTCCGGCAGGGCCTCGAGGTTCGCTTCCGTGACGTCCAGACGCGACCGCCAGGTCTTGCGGAGGGTTGCGAACCCGTTCCGCTCGATGAACCGTACCCCCCGGGGATCGTCGGCCCGTGCGCTGGTCCAGAGGCAGATCGCCTTCTGCTCGACCGCCGCCCGTTCGAGTCGGGAGTAGAGCTCGGTGCCGATGCCCTGGGCCTGGTGGGCCGGGTCGACCGTCGCGGAGATCCAATACTTGTCGGGATGGAAGTTGAACGACGAGTGCGAGAGGTCTCCGAAGGCCACGGTCCGCCCGGTGGACCGTTCGTCGACCACGAGCTGCAGCCGGAACCGGCCGGGCACCAACTGTTCGAGGTGGTCCCAGTGCCGGATCTCCTCCGCGGTGTGGGCGAACCCGGGGTCGGTGAGCTCATCGAGCCGCGCTTCGGCATCGTAGTCCGTTTCGGCGAACGGACGGATGGCGTATCGGTCGAGATCCACGGGGCCCTCCCGCCGGCCGGAAGGCCGACGGTAGATAGGCTCGCCGGGCAGATGAAGCGCGAGGGATCACCCGAGGGTCGTCGCCCGACAGTTACTTCGACCCGTAGGGTGCTGGACCCTTCGAGGCGTTCCCCGGCGCTCCCCCCGTTCGAGGGCCGCCGGGAACGGAGGCTGGTACGTCGTGAAGGAGTGCCGTGTTCGACCCGGGGCCGCCGTTCGGCTCGATCGCATCGACCCCGATTCGACGCCGGGGTTCGAGGGGGTCAAGGACGACGGACATCGAGAGCTCGAAAAGCTCACGGCCCACCTCGGGGGACTCCAGGAGTTGCTCTACGCGGAACACCGACGCGGGGTACTGATCGTCCTCCAGGGGATGGATTCCGCCGGGAAGGATGGGACGATACGCCGCGTCTTCACCGGGGTCAACCCCCAGGGGGTCCGCGTTGCCTCCTTCCGTACGCCGACCGCCCACGAGCTCGACCACGATTTCCTCTGGCGAGTGCACGAGCAACTGCCAGCGCGCGGCGAGATGGTCCTGTTCAACCGCAGCCACTACGAGGACGTCCTGGTCACTCGCGTGCACCACCTCGTCCCAAAGGAGGCCTGGGAGCGACGCTACCGCGAGATCAACGAGTTCGAGCGGACGCTCGTCCAGGAGGGGACGACCGTGCTGAAATTCTTCCTGCACATCGGCCGCGGCGAGCAGAAGCGCCGGCTGAAGGAACGCCTGGCCGACCCGACCAAGCACTGGAAGTTCGCTCTGGAGGACCTGGACGATCGAGGCCGGTGGGCCGACTACATGACGGCCTACGAGGAGGCGATCGCCCGGACCAGTACGGCATGGGCGCCGTGGTACGTCGTGCCGTCGAACCGAAAGTGGTTCCGCGACCTGTTCGTGTCCGAACGGATCGTAGCGACCCTTCGAGGGTTCCACATGCGGTACCCGAAACTGCGACCGGAGCTCCGGTCCGCTCGCGTCCACTGAACGTTCCGGGCAGGACCACGGCCATGCGGTGCAAGGGGGATGGGGTCGGACCCAGTACCTCCATGTACGGTTCGGATTCCCTTGGCCGACCATGAACGCCCCATCCCCCCGGTCGGCGCTCTCGGCGCTCATGATCCGGGGACCGCGGGGCGCGTTCCGCTGGACCGCGTTCGTCCTGGCGGTCACCTCATTGATGGCCGCGACCCCGACCCCGCTCTACCCGGTGTACGAGCGCCTGTTCGGTTTCTCCTCGGGAACGTTGGGCATCGTGTTCGGAGCCTACACCCTGGGAGTTCTGCTCACTCTGTTCCTGGTCGCCCCGATGGCGGAGCGGGTCGGTCGGAAGAAGCTCCTGTATCTCGCGATGGCCCTGACGGCCTTGGGAGCCCTCGTCTTCGCGTTCGCCAACGGCGTCCTATGGCTCACCCTCGGCCGGGCGATCTGCGGCCTCGGCGTCGGCGCCACGTCCAGCGTCGCCACCGCCGCCATGAGCGACCTCGAACCCCGGCACGATCAGCACCACGTCGCACGGGTCGCCGTCGCCGCCAACTTCGGAGGGTTCGCGGTGGGCGTCGCGGTGAGCGGGGTGGTCGTCGAGTTCGCGCCGTACCCCACGCACCTGGCCTACCTGCTGCCCCTGGTCGCGTGCGCGCTCGGATTCTTCGCCGTCTCCGTCACACCGGAGACGGCGACCGCCCTCGGGGTCAAGACCGGGGCCGCGATCCAGCGCATCGCCGTGCCGGAGGCGTTGCGACGTCCGTTCTGGGTCGCGGCGATAGGGATCGCCGCCTGCTACTCGATCTACGGGCTGTTCGCCGCCCTCATTCCGTCGTACGTCCGAGTCGGTTTGGGGATTGAGAGTCCCCTCGTCGCGGGCAGCATCGTGGCTCTCATGTTCGGCACGGCCGCCCTCGTCCAGCTCGCGACCCCACGGATCCGCGACCGGCGCGCTCTCCTCCTCGGATTCCCTCTGTTGCTGGGGTCGCTCATCGCGTTGGTCGTATTCCTACCGTTGACCCAGTTGCTGCTCATCCTGCTCGTTTCCGCCGGCCTCGGCGGTGCGGTCGGACTTACCTTCATGGGCAGCACCACGCTGGTCGACCGCATCGCTCCGGAAGGGGAACGGGGGGAAATGCTGGCCGGGTTCTACGCCGCCGGCTACCTGGCGCTCGCTGTCCCGACCATCGGCGTCGCCGAAGCATCCGAATCGATCGGTCTGACCGCGGCGGGAGTCCTTTTCGGCTCCATCCTGGCGGTCGCGGTCGCCGTACTGTATGCGGTGACCTATCGGACCCCGACCCCTGCCGGCGGGGAAGGACGACCCCGGGGCTCGGCGGGAGACCCCTAGTTCTCGGCGTCCGAGGACGAACCCTTATCCCCGGCGACCGCCTCCCAACGACGGACCCACGACAACCCCAACCTCCGGCCTCACCGACGCCGAACGGGTTACCCTGGCCGCGGTGTGCGATACGCTCCTCCCGTCCATCGAGGAGTCCGGGGCGAGCGACCCCGAATTCGACCGGCGTGCCGCCGGGGACCTCGGGATCGCGGAGGAGATCGAACGGTTGTTTGTCCGGGCGTACACCGAAGAGCAGCGGCACGCATTCCGCCGGTTACTGCACGCGTTCGACTCCCGAGGGACGAACCTGCTCCTGGGTGGCACGACCAGCCGGTTCTCCTCTCTCGGCGGTCCCCAGCGGGAAGCGTATCTCGGGAAATGGCGGGACAGCCGGATCGGGTTGAAGCGCGCGGGCTTTCAGGCGGTGAAGCGGCTCGCCACCTCCCTGTTCTACGCCGTCCCCGGTCCTGACGGCGCCCCCAACCCTAACTGGAGGTCGATCGGATACCCCGGCCCGCCGACCGACCCGGCGCCCGCTCCGCCGGCCGCGCTCGCCCTTCGGCCCCTCGAACCGACCGGCCCTCTCGACCTCTCCGTGGACTGCGTGGTGGTCGGGTCCGGTGCCGGGGGAAGCGTGGCGGCAGCCGATCTCGCCGAATCCGGGGCCTCCGTGCTCGTGGTCGAGGCGGGGCCGTACGAGACGGGGGCGACCGTCCGGGCCAACGAATTCGACATGACCCAACGGCTGTACGCCGGATCCGGCACCTTCACCACGCGCGACCTGGCCTTCCTCCTGCTGGCCGGGCGGGGCGGCGGTGGCGGGACGTTCGTCAACTGGATGACCTGCCTGCGGCCGCCGGCGCCGGTCCTCCGGGAGTGGCAGGACCGGTATGGCATCCTCGGCCTTACGGGACCCGAATTCGCGGCCGACATCGAGCGGGTCTGGCGAGATCTCGAGGTCAACTCCCGTGAGAGCCCGTTGAATGCGAACAACGACGCGCTCTACCGGGGCTGCACCGCGCTCGGCTACCGCGAGGGGATCGACTTCCACCGCATCGAGCGCAACGCGGTCGGATGCCAGGGACGGTGTGACTTCTGCGGTTACGGCTGTCGCTACTCGGCGAAGCGTTCGACGATCCTGAACTACCTCCCTCGGGCCCAAACGGCGGGAGCCCGATTCCTGTTCCGCACGACCGTCGAGCAGGTCGAGCATGACCAGGGCCGGGCGCGGGGGATTCGCGGCCGGCACCGGACCGAGGACGGTCGCGAGTACCCCATCCACGTCCGGGCCCGTTGCGTGGTGGTCGCGGGAGGGGCGATCGCGACCCCGGCCTTGTTGAAGGTGTCGCACCTCGGGAACGGCCGCGTGGGCCGGGGGCTCCGACTACATCCGACCGTCGCGCTGGCGGGTGTGTTTCCGTCCGAGCAGGGGTCGTGGAAGGGGCCACCCCAGACGGTCGCGGTGACGAAGTTCCTCGACCTCGAGGGATCGGGCCATGGGTTCTGGATCGAGGCGGCCCCCGCGCATCCGGGGTTGGTCGCGCTCAGCCTTCCGTGGCCCGATGGACGCACTCACAAGCGCTGGATGCAGCAGGAGTACCGCCGGTCGACGGCGACGATCGTTCTCGTGCGCGAGCGGAGCGAGGGAACGGTCGGCGTGGACCGGCACGGGGACCCGGTGGTGGAGTATGACCTTCTCTCGGGCGACCGTGCTGCTCTGGCCCGCGGTCTCGGAGCGGCGGCTCGCATCGTCGCGGCTGCCGGAGCGAAGCGGCTCGTTCCGCTCTACAGCGGCGGGGCCGGCGCCGAGGCCCGTGGCGAACGGTTCTCGCCTCCGGAACTCGACTCCCTGGTCGAGGAGATCCGCGTCCGTGGTGTCGTGCCGAACCGGACGATGCTCTTCAGCGCCCACCTGATGGGTTCGTGCCCGATGGGTTCCGACCCGAAGTGGGCCGCGGTCCGGGCGACCGGTGCCCTCGACGCCGCCGAGGGGGTCTTCGTCGCCGACGCCTCGGTGTTTCCGAGTGCCCCCGGCGTGAATCCCATGATCACGATCATGGCAATGGCGCACCGAACGTCGCGGGAAGCGATCCGATACCTCGACCGCCCTCGGTAGGGGTGGCCCGCCCCCGGGCGACCCCCAGAGGGGTCCCACGAGGAGGGGCCGAGCTGTTGGGGAGCGCGCGGTTCAGGCGGTCGATGTCACGATCACGCGGCCGGGGCCGAGAGCGTACCACAGGAGCACGCCCGCGAGGATCAGGATCAGCAGTCCCACGGGGCCGATCAGGAAGAGGAGGACGATTGCCACGAGGACGATCAACAGGGCGCCGAACAGGCTGATGCGATGTACTGCCATGTTGACGCGAACCCGGTCGCAAGGTATGAGGGCGCCCTTGAATAGAACTAAGCGACGAACTCACCGGGGGGCGGGTCCGGCGGCCGAATCCCGCGGATGGCCCGCCCCAGTTTAGCCGACCCGGTGGGCCGCAGCGAAACCTCGAGGACCAGAGAAACTCGTTGACGCGATCTCGGACCGGCTCGCGAACCGGGAAGTTCGAGACCGCAAGGGGGTGGCGGGAAAGGGTTAGGCGCTGACGACCGGACGGTGGGTCCGGGCGCCGTCGACTCGTCGCGCTCCTCGGTCTCCGGGGGACCCTTAGAGGGTCAAGTACCCGAAGAACACGAGGACCACGACTACCACGACCGCGAGGACGATCCAGCCGAGCATCGGTCCACGCTCACGCGGGCGGCGCGGCCACGGCCACGTCCGACTTCGTGTCGGGCGTAACGGCGGTCCGGAGGTCCTTGCCCAAGTGCTGCCCCGCCGCTCCGATCTCTCGGGCGGTGGTCTCGGTCGCGCCGGCGACGACGGTGACCCCTTCGACGACGCCCTTCTTCACGTCGTGACCGAGTGTCTCGGTGGCCTGAACGATGACCTTGCCGGCCTCGACGGGTACTTCGACGATCTTCTCGGTGACGGTTGCGTTCTTGTCTACACTGATGTTCTCCATGTTGGTTGCCCCTTTGGTAAATCGTGCCAGCCGGGGAAGAGGGGTATAGGCGCCCTTAGTTCGGATTGAGCGGGAGGACCGTCGGGAGGGTCGAGTTCCCCGAGACCCCGGCTCTCGACCGGCGACGGGGTCCCGGCGCTTCGTATCGGCCCACCTCGGAAAATCGTTATACGATTCCTTGCCTCCCATCTCTGGGCGCCCGAGCTCGAGCCGAACGAACGGTCGGAGGACAGGTCCATGCGGATTCTCGTAGTCGACGATGACCGCGAATTCCGAGACGAATTGAGTTCACTGCTCGGCGATGCGGGCCATGTCCCCTCCGCGGTCCCCTCCGCCGCTCGCGCGATATCCACCCTGGAAGGCGAAGAGTTCGATGTCATGTTCACCGATCTCCGCATGGGTCGCCAGAGCGGACTCGACCTCCTCGCCCGGTCCCGGGAGCGGTGGCCCCGGATGTTGGTCGTGATGGTCACCGGGAAGGCGACCATCGAGACCGCCATCCGGGCTCTAGAACTGGGGGCGTTCGATTACCTTCGCAAGCCGATTCTGCCGGATCAGGTCCACCGGGTCCTCGAGCTCGTGAGTCAGCAACTCGCGTTGACGCGGGCAGGCGCGAAGCCGCTCGACCCCGGTCGGTATGCCAGCACCCTCGCGGCAGAAGGGGGGTATGAAGTGCTCCTCATCTCGCCACCCCCCGTCCGGGTGACCACCCCCAAGGTCAGCGTCGTCCCGCTCGACCCGGAGAACCCGGTACGGATCCGCGAGGTGGTCGATGATTTCGTCATGCCGAAGGACCGCGCGGCGGTGGTACTGGCCGCGGTCGAACAGCTTCTCGAGCGTCACCGGGAGGAGGACGTCGCCCGACTGCTCGGCGAGATCCGGGCGATCTTGGCGGGCAAGGGCCCGCTCGCCGTGGGGTATGACCCTTCCCGGATCACGGCGACCGGGGCGCTCGCTGTCCGCTCCTCCATCATGTCCGCGGATGCGAACACGACCCTCGAATCCTTGGCGAGCCCGATCCGACGTCTCGTCCTCCTTCGCCTCGCGGACGGTACGTGCAGCTTCACCCAGGCGATGGAGGCGGCCCATCTCACCGACACCTCCAAGATCGCCTTCCACCTGCGCAAGCTCGAGGAGAGCGGGCTCATCACCCACGTGGCCCGCGAACGGTACCGGCTGACTCCGCGGGGAAAGGGAGCGGTCATGATCCTGAGCTCGATCGACGACCTGGATTCCCGTAAGGGAAGCGGGAACCGTGTCTTTCCCTCCCAGGTTCGACCTCCGACGAAGCCAGCGAAACGGGCGCGCCGGGCGTGAGCGCTCGGTCCACCGAACCGTTCGGGAGCTATCGGAGCCCCGCCTCGCCGGGACAGCGCGGGTCGCCCTCGGGGTTGAACGCGACGACGATGGGCGACCGGCGTGACGCACTCTCTCGAAACTGAGTCATTATACGCGGGCGAGGGTCGAAGCGCATGTGCTGCCCGTGACCTCGGCCCCTCCGCCGCTGCCCCCTCCCCGACGGGTCGTGCTTCCCCTGCTCGACAGCCGACGGGAATCGCCCTCGGTGATGACGTTCCGATTCTCGACCGAGGGGTCCGGATTCCACTACCTCTCCAACCAGGCGGTCCGGCTCGCGCTGCCGGGAGTGAATGACCCCTGGGGAGCCGTTCGCACGTTCTCGCTCTCCTCCAGTCCCAGCGAACGCGACCACATCGCGGTGACGTGCAAGATCACCGACACGCCGTTCAAGCAAGCGCTCTCGCGCCTTCGGCCGGGCGACCCTGCCGAGGTCCACGGTCCGCTCGGGGCCTTCCTCTTCAACGGCACGCGGCCGAGCGTCTACCTCGCCGGGGGGATCGGAATCTCGCCGTTCCGGGGGATGCTGCGGTACGCCGAGGACACCGGGAACGCCGTCCCGAAGCGCCTCCTCTACTCGGCCCGTGTTCCGGAAGAGCTCGTGTTCCGGGGTGAGCTCGACCGGATCGCCCTCCGTTCTCCGCAGCTCCGCGTCCAGTACAGTGTCACGCGTCCCACCGAGTCCACGGAGCGTTGGGAGGGCCGGGTCGGGCGAATCTCTGCGGAGTGGATCCGCGAGGCCGCGGAGCCGCTGGACCGACCACTCTACTATGTCGCCGGGCTACCGGAGATGGTCGGAGAGGTCGTGGGGATCCTCGGCCACACCCTGGGAATCCCGGAAGACGACATCGACTACGAGATGTTCCGCGGCTACTGAGCCCGGCGCGGGCCCCATCCCATCAAGTCCAGTTCACCGACGGTTCATCTACCCCGCCTCGGTCCCCGCGCCAAGGTGCCGAGGATGGTTGAGACTCAAACGACGATTGTGGCGGTCGAGGGATGGTGGCCGAGGAATGCGCATGTGCTGAAGACGCTGTTCCGGATGCTCTTCGGAGCGATCTGGGTGATCGACGGTTCGCTCAAGTTCCAGGCGGGGTTCGTCAACGCGTTCTCCGGGGAAGTCTCCGGCAGCGGACAACCGGCGTGGTTGCAGGGATGGTTCTCCTTCTGGGCGACCCAGGTGAACGGGAATACGGCGTTCTGGGTCTACCTCGTGGGATCGCTGGAACTCGCGCTGGGCCTCGCGCTCCTCTTCGGGTTCATGCGCAAGATCACCTACGTCGGGGGTGCCCTCCTGAGCCTGTTCATCTGGGCGGTCCCGGAAGGATTCGGCGGACCGTACGGCCCGTCGTCCACGGACATCGGCACGGGAGCGATGTACGCCCTCCTGTTCGTCTCGCTCATGCTGATCAACGCGACGTTCGGACCCAGCAAGTGGAGCCTCGACTACTGGATCGAGAAGCGGTTCCCCCGCTGGGCAGCGATCGCCGAGTTCCAGCCGACCCCCCGGAAGGTCAAGGAGACGCCTCCGGCGGTGCCCGCGGCGGCCTAGGGGCAGCTCGAACCGGACCGTTCCCCAACCCTTTCCTCACGGGTCGGCGGGCCGAGAGGCCCACCGACTCGACCTCCGGGCTCGACGCTCGGCCCCCGGACAGGGAGGCGCATCACAAATCACGCAACGTCTAAAATCCGCGGAGGAGTCCCCGGGCCGAATCCGGACGGGGAATTGACGACCTCGGACACTGGCCTCGGGGTGACCGGCCCGAAGGGGCCCCCCTCGAGCACCGAGCGGAAACTCCGCGTCGACCTCGGACGCCTCGCCCAGATACTCCTCGGGCTGGTCTCCGCCGGGCTCGCGATCGTGGTGCTCGCACAGCCTCAGCTCTCCCTCGAAACGCTCACTCTCCTGCTGGCCACCGCAGTGGGATTCTCCGGCGCACAGATTGTGTTGGCCGGAGGCCGCCTGATGGGGTCGCAGCTCCCCGAGCTGCTCCACCCCCGCACCTGGTGGCGGGTCCTGCAACCGTGGGGCGTCATCGGGATCGGACTGGTCGCCCTCGCCCTCGCGACGTTCGCCGGACTGGACCCCGATCTCGCGGCGACGGCGGCGGTCTTCGTCCTGGCCATCGCCCTCATTTCGCAGGGGCTCGGGCGCATCCTCCAGTCGAACGGAGTGACCCTCCCCGTCTGGCTGCGAGGGTCGGTCCTCGGCACGGGCGTGCTCAGCGTCGTGCTGGTCCTGCTCTCGCTCGCGTTCTACGGGCTCGCGATTGCGGCCTTCGCGATTCTGGTGGGCGTGATCCTCCTCATCGGGGGGATCGAGACGATCGTCGCGGGGCTCCGACCGACCGACGCGCGGCAGTTTGTTCTCCTGAAACTGATCCTCTTCGCGGCGTTCTACGGCCTCATCCTCATCAATTGGATCGACCTGTTCGGCAAGAGCGTCCCCGGGTACGGGATTTGGCTCATCCTCACCTACATGGCCCCGTTTGGGGTCCTGATCGTCTTCGAGGGATGGCGGTCCTGGCCGCTCGCGACGAGCCTCGGCCTCCTCGTCTCGCTGTTCAACGACGTCGGCTACTTCTTCATCGGGAACCTCATTTTCGGCTTCCACGAGCCGTTGGGTCCGTGGATCTCCGGCCAGCTCGGGTTCCAGGGCTCGCACATCGTGACGACCTTCCAGGGCGGCAACTTCAGCCTCGACGTCCCGTCGTGGCTGATGGGCCTCTCGATCTACGCCCGGGCGGCCGTGGTCGGCCTGATCCTCTACTATTGGTGGCGCCATCCCGGCGAAATCGTCGCACGTACGGCCCCGCCGCCCGCGGCGACCCCAGTTGATGGCTGAGGGCAACGGTCCGCGGTCGGGGGTCGGCCCCGATCAGCCCTTGATGACCACCGTGCCCGCCAGCAGGTCTCCGAGGCGCTGCTTCCGGGACGTCACCAACGCCACGAGGAATCCGACGAGATAGAGGAACGGCAGCCAGTCGACGATTCGAACCACGCTCCGCACGAGGGCCATCGTGAGGGTCGGGGGGCGACCCGTGGTCGGGTCGACCACGCGGATCCCCATCGCCCGCTTGCCGAGCGTCTGGCCCGTGGCGCTCTCGAAGTAGGTGAAGTAGAACAGCCAGAGTACGACGAGGATGAGAGTGAGCGGACCGAAGATGAGCCCTAGCGCCCAGGCTGGGGCGTTCCCGGTCAACACGACCGCAGAGGCGAGAACCCCGAACGGGAGCGCGACCAGAGCGGTGGCGAGCAGCAAAAGGAGCAGGTCGAGTATGGCCGCGACGAACCGAGCTCCCAATCCGGCGTAGTGCTGGGAGTAATCGTACATGGGCGGGGTCGGGAAGTAGGCGGCCGGTGGCGTTCCGAAACCGGTGGGGTTGGTCATATCCTCCTCGGCGGAGACCGGCACGGTTGGTACTTACCCACCCCGTCGAACGGGCTTGACCGACCCCCGGCGCTCGAGTTCCGCCGCGACGAGGTAAGTACAGGTTGACGGAGGAGTAAGGCCGATCTAGGTCCACTCACCGAGCGGGGAGTCCATGCGCCTCTGGGCGGCGCTGTACGGCGCGATCTGGGTCGTCCTGGTCGAGTTCCTGCTGGCGATGATCCCGGAGGGTCAGCCCTTCCTCACGTACCTGCACATCGGTCTTGGGCTCGTCATCGTGGCCATCGCGTACTTTAACTTCCGCGCGCTGCGCACGACCGCGGTTCCCGGACGGGTCAAGCGGATCGCCTCAGCGACGTTCTCCCTCTCGGTGTTCATGGCTTTCCTCGGGCCGCTCCTCTTCTTCAACGTGGGCGCGGGGTGGCCCATTCTCTTCGGGCTCACCGTCTGGAACGCGCTCCTGTTCGTCCATGTGGTGACGGCATTCGGGATCATCACCCAGATGGCGGCGACGGCGATCGCCTACGACATGTGGGAGGAGAAGGAGTTCCTCCGGGAAACCCTCCCCGGAGTCGTGCCGCCGCCGGCGACCAGCCCGCCCGCTTCGGCGCGCCCCTGAGCGGACCACTTTCCCGGGCGAGTCGGGTCGGCGGCAGCTGGCCCGGAGAACGAGTCCTCTCGTGTCTCGCAGGTCTAATGACCCGCAGGTCTCCTCAGGGCCGATGACGGTCATGCCCGAACGCAGGTCGCCCGGACCGTACGCCGGGGAGACGGTCTCGCCATCGGGCGGTCGGAGCAACCTCCCCCGCGGGCCCGCGGCGCGCAGCCCCGTTCGTGCGCCGCCGGTGGGGTGAATCCGTGCGCGGACCAGCCCCTGCCGCTGAGGCCGGCAGGCTAAGCCTGGCGATCCGAAACGCGAAGGTCTATCCCACTCCGGATTCGGCACCGATCTCGAAGGGGTCGGTCCTCGTGCGCGACGGTCGTATCGTCCGGGTGGGTCCCGACGAGATTGCAGCCCCCGCGGCCCGGGAGCTCTCGGCCGAAGGATGCACCGTCGTGGCGGGGTTCTGGAATGCCCACGTCCATTTCACTGAGCCCAAGTGGAAGTCGTCGGCGCGAAAGCCCCCGGATATCCTCAACGGCCAGTTGCGCGACATGCTCACGAGCCGCGGATTTACGACGGCGGTCGACACGGGCTCGGACCCCCGCGTCACGATTCCGCTCCGTCAGCGGATCCGATCGGGAGAGTTGCTCGGGCCTACGGTCTACACCTCGGGAACCGGTGTCTATCCGCCGCGCGGCATCCCGTACTATCTCCGGGGTACAATCCCGTTCTGGGCGTACGGATTCATCCCGCAGCCGTCGACCCCCACCGCGGCGGCACGGTTCGTCGAGAAGAACGTCGCGGGCGGCCGGGACCTGCTCAAGTTGTTCACCGGTTCCTATGTCGCGCGCGGGAAGGTCACCACCATGCCCGAGCCGGTCGCGCGTGCCGCCGTCATGGCCGCGCACGCGCACGGCCAGATCGTCTACAGCCATCCCTCCAATCTCGAGGGCACGCGGGTCGCGATGCGATCGGGCGTGGACGTCCTCGCCCATCCGCCGGACACCGCCGAGGGGGTCGACCGGGCGGTCATCCAGGAGATGGTCGACCGGCAGATGGGGATGACCCCGACCCTCAAGATGTTCCAAGACACGGTCTCTTCGAACGACACGTACCTCGGCCCCATCCACGAGGTGGTCCGCCAGTTCCGGGAGCTCGGCGGACAGTTGCTCTTTGGCACGGATGTGGGGTACATGACCGACTATGCGACGGAGGGAGAGTTCCGCGCCCTGGCCCGCACCGGACTCGACACGCGAGGCATCCTGCGGATGCTGACCACCGCCCCTGCCCTGCGGTTCGGGGTGGAAAAGAAGGTCGGCACGGTCACCGCCGGCGCGCGCGCGGACCTGGTCGTCCTCGAGGGCGACCCGATCGAGGACCTCGGGGCGTTCGCCCGCGTCCGCGCGACCGTTCGGGCTGGGCAGATCCTCTACGAAAACCCATCCCTCGAACCCGAAGCCGCTTAGACCTCCCGGCTCTCCCCGCCCCCGAGGAAACGGCGGATGACCGTGGAAAGCGGCCTGGGAGTACGGATCGAGCGACGCGCCCCGACGAAGCTGCATCCCTTCTCGACGTACTTCCGTGGGTTCGAGAACAACCCGGCCGTGCGCTCCCTGTTCGGTCCGAAGACCGGCCAGGTCCTCCGGTCCCTGAAGGTCGAGTTCTTCTCCGCCCGGTTCGGCTACATGGGGACGAGCGACGTGGACGGCCATCTGCTCGTGAGCACGCACCACCTCAGCGACAGCGAGTTCCGGACCGTCTACCTCGACATCGTGCACGAGCTCTGCCACGTGAAGCAGTTCCGCGCGGGCGAGCCGCTCTTCTATCCGAAGCTCAGCTACGTCGACGCCCCGTCCGAGATCGAGGCGTACCGGTTCACCGTCGAGGAGGGCCAGCGGATCGGGATGACGACCCGCCAGCTGATGGACTACCTGAAGGTCGAATGGATCAGTCCGGCGGAGCACCGCCGCCTCGCCCGGCACTGCGGGCTCAAGGCCCAACCCTCCCGCGCGAAGCCCCACCGGAAGCGCCTGCGCAAGTAGGAGCTCCGACCGCCCTTCGGGCCTCGCCCCGGGCCGCAGGCGAGCTCGCTTTATGTCGCAGGAGCCCCCGAGGACCCCATGACCACCGTGGATGTCGAGGGCGTGAGCCTCTTCTGGTCCGAGCAGGGGACCGGCCCGACCGTCGTACTCGTCCACGGGATACCTACGGATTATCGGGCATGGGATGCCCAGGTGCCCGCGCTGGCCGATGAGTTCCGGACCGTCACCTACAGCCGGCGATACGCCTTCCCAAATTCCCGGACCGGTGACCTATCCGACAGCACGGTGGAGAACAATGCCTCCGACCTGGCCGGCCTGATCCGGGCGGTCGGCCCGGCGCCCGTCCACCTGGTCGGACACTCGTACGGCGGGTTCATCGCGGCCTACCTCGCCACTCGCTACCCCGAACTGCTGCGGTCGCTCACCCTGGTCGAGCCCGCGATCGCCTCTCTGCTGCTCCGGGACCCCAAGAGCCGAGGCCAGGCGTTCGGCCTGCTCCTCCGGCACCCTCGAGTGGCACTGTCGGCGTCGAGATTTCTCCGAACCTCCAACGGTCCCGCGATCGAGGCGCTGCGTCGGAACGACACCCTCACCGCCGTGCAACGGAACCTGGACGGAGTGGAGGACCGAACCGGGGTGCTGGAACGGCTTCCCGAGCCGATCCGGAAGATGATGCTCGACAACGGGAGGACGGTGCAGGAGACGGATACTCCCTACCCCAACGTCTCTCGCGAGCTCTTGGGCCGGATACGCGTCCCGACCCTGATGATCCACGGGGAGACGAGCGTCCTCTGGCTGCGTGCGGTCGCGGAGATGGCCGGGCACGCCATCCCCGGGAGTCGGACGGTCATGATTCGGGGGGCAGGACACTACCCGCACTTCCAGAACTCCGCAGAGTTCAACACAACCCTACTTTCGTTCCTTCGGAGCGTTCGAGCGTCCCCCTAGGGCGCACCTCGAGCCTCCTTCGCGGCGGCGGACGACCCTGGCCGACCCCGAGCGCACGGGGCCGCGCGGAGAATTCCAAATGGTCGAGCCGGAGCGACCGAGCTAGGGCGGGACCTTCGAGCGCACCGAATCGAGGATTTCACGGTACTTTGCTTCGAACTCGCTCGCGCCGGCGGCTTGAGGGTACGCGGTGGCGATGGGTGCCGACTTCACATGGAGCTGTTCGATCGCGAGCACAGGGTCGTATTGGATCTTGCGTTTCGCGGAGACGCTCTGGTCCACGTCCTTCCGAACCGACTCCATCTGTTCGATGGCGGTGGTCAACGCCGGCTCCACGATGTCCCGCTGGAGTTCCGGTGCGTACTTCCCGTCCTCAATGCTCTCCAGCACTCTCGCACACACCAGGCAGGAGTCAAAGTAACGGGCGTAGTCCTGGTGAAGGAAATTGCGTTTCAGGTCAGCAAACAGTCGCTCATTTGCCGGGATCAGCCCCTTGACGCGACCGCCGATCGCCTCTTCGACGATGCTCGTGTCGCGCTTCTTGCCCCCGAAGACGTCGAACCCCGGGGGGAGGTTCGAGATCCCACCCCAGCCCATGGCCCCCGTGCGAACGCCGGGAGGCGTATTAGTGCGGCGTGGGGGCGTCCTCTATTGCGTCGACCTTCGCACCGCGTCGGTTCCCAGAGCCGGGGACTGGACCGTCAGGTTGCCGACCACCGTAATAACCGAAGAAGACCGTCGCCCCGTTCGTGAGCGCGCCCCCGGCGAAGACCGTCCCCTCCCCGCCGGCGGGCGGAGCCGCGCCGATGACCGGCGAGCCGCTCCTCCATCTCGCCCGCTCACCGGGGCGGGTGGAGGTCGAGTTGAACGGTCCGGAGGCCCTCTTCGACCGAACCGGCGTACCGACATTCCCTCATTCCGGTCCCCCGGTCCGTGCCGCGGTCGCGAACTTCATGGTCGACACCGTGCGGGAGGATCGCCGAGCTCCCGAATTCACCGTGAACGTGACGTTCCACTCACCGCCGCTTCGCCCGGACGAGGAGGACGGAATGCGCGCTCAGATGAGCAGCTTTTTCGCCAACGAAGCTGAAGTGGCGGGCCTTGGGCAACGGGTGAATCGCACCGAAGCCCTGGGTTCCCTTCGGTACGGGATACCCGTGGTCGCCGTGGCCGCCGTGTTCGCCGGGCTGCTGGCCAATCCGGCCACGTTGGACGCGCCGATCTACCTCTCTCAGCTCGGCTATCTCATCGTCATCGTCGTGATTTGGGTGATGGTGTGGGACCCGATCGAGAAGCTCCTGTTCGACTCGTATTTCATTCGGCTTCGTATCCGCGCCTTACAGAAGCTCGCTACCGCCAAGGTTCAGTTCGTGTATCGGCGGGCTCCGGTGCGGTCTGCAGGGTCGGTGATCGCCGACCAGTCCACATTGGACTCCATCGTGGATCTCATCGAGGGGTAGGTCGCTTATCATTGGGGGCAGTCCGCCCCCGGAAGGCCCGCGGCCCCCCCCGCCATTTGTGGGCTGCATCCAGAGTGCGGTGGTCGGTCGTACGAACGCAACGCGCCGCGACCAGCGGCATTCGGCGGTCACCGTGGCCACAGAAGTCTAGGACCGGCTCCCCCCGAGCTCGAGCACGTCGCCTCGAACTCGGCCCCACGGCCTCGAAC
>Ga0187859_10001131_pt1 | contig 17170 bp, 9 predicted proteins | sample June2016WEW_10_1_2_FD_133019 | JGI IMG/M metagenome (GOLD analysis project Ga0187859, IMG submission 133019) | Peatland microbial communities from SPRUCE experiment site at the Marcell Experimental Forest, Minnesota, USA - June2016WEW_10_10 | ecosystem: Environmental > Terrestrial > Soil >...
CGCGTCATGTTCGCCACGCTGCGTATCTGTCTTTCTCCCCACAGCAACTTGTCATAGTCGAAGGCCGGCATTTGGTCAAGATGGATGGCATTGATCGCCACCACCCCACCTTTACGAATGCTCGAAAGTGCATCAACTACTACCTTGCCGCTTGGTGCGAAGGTGATTGCACAGTCCAGCGCCACTGGCGGTCTGGCATCTTCGTTACCAACCCAAGTCGCGCCGAGTCTGACAGCCGCCGCACGGTGCGCTTCGCCCCGCGTAACGACATACACCTCGCATCCCCAGGATTGCAGCACTGGAATCGAGAGCGTCGCGGAACTGCCGAAGCCGAAGAGTCCGACGCGGTCTCCAGGCTTTACACCCGCAACCCGCAAGCTGCGAAACCCGATAATGCCAGCGCAGAGCAACGGCGCCACATGGGTTGCATCGAGCTCCTGCGGCAGGGGATAGGCGAAGTCTTCTCGCGCAAGCGCATATTCGGCAAACCCTCCGTCAACTGAATAGCCGGTGAAGGTCGGGTGGTCGCAAAGATTCTCCATTTCATGCTGGCAGAAGAAGCAATCGCCATCCGTGCCACCCATCCAAGAAACGCCTACGCGAGTCGCCAAAGGTAAATTCGCGCTGGCGCTCTCAATCACCTCTCCAACAATCTGATGGCCGGGAATCAGTGGTTGGTGGAGCACCGGCAGATTCCCCTCCACGATGTGCAAGTCTGTGCGGCATACGCCGCATGCGAGCACCCGCAACAGCAGGTAGCCCGGCGACACCTGCGGGCGAGGCACATCCTCAATCCTCAAATGGAGCGCGGCGCTCCTATTTCCTGGATCGAAGATGGCAGCTTTCATAAGCGCTTATCTACTCCTTTGAGTTGATTGATTCCGTCCCGCTAAACTGCTGGTGCGTGGAGATGGGGTTCTCCGGGGCATTGCGGCTGATTGGTTCGAGCAATGCGTGATTGACGTGCGTGGCTGTCGAACTGCGGCCTAAGGCTTCATCTCCCTTAAAGTCTGCCACCTACCCTCTGCCACTGCTGAGCAATCGGACACTACCTCGTATTCCGTCACAGAAGACAACCATGCGAGAGGCGCACCGCATGTCAGCCAAAGCGATCTCAATCGGCTGTGCAATTGGGAACAACATTGTAAGTCGAAAATCCCCAAACTGGCTTCTGTGTTTCTTCGCGGCATGAAGTTGTCAAATTCATACCGCTCTTTTCGAAAACGCTCCGTCTGCAAGAAGCAACTGACATCTGCGAGGCAACCTCATGAAGGCTAGTACACGGCAACTCGGCGCGGTTCCGGAAACACCCGAAGAGCATGAAAACAGAGCTGGAGTCGCTCACATCCTGGAAGGGGACAAGATCAAGCAAATCTACCGGGACAGGAGCGCAGAGGACGCTCTCGACGAAGCGCAGGATGATGAAGCTGCCGAAGAAGAGGAAGAGGATGAGTTGGAAGAGGAAGATGAAGTAGTCCGGGCTGCAGAAGCAAATCAGTAATAGGCTTTTTCATCCTATCGGCGAGCAAGCTGAAACAGGAAGGGCGAGGTACGATGACAAAGCTTACGTATGAGGAGCGGAAGGAACTTCCTAAAGGGGAGTTTGTCTTTCCGAAGACGCGGCGCTACCCAATTGAGGATGCTGCGCACGCGCGAGATGCCTTGGCCCGGTCCAGCGGAAAGCCGGAACACGCGACGGTCGTTGCGGCGGTCAAGCAGAAGTATCCAGAGATCGACGTAGAGAAATAAGAAGTGGACTGCTGCGGAGGCGTTGGCCGGGCAATGAGGCTTGTGTCTTGCACCAGACGACCGTTTATGCCGCCCGTTTTCTTTACAGGCCTGGCTCCCTCGCTCTGAACTCTGACCCATCGAGACAATGCTTGCTTATTGAGCCTTGACTGTCCAGATATGCTCACGACTGCATCGTCTCGTTGACTGCGCCGCCATGCCGGGCGAGTGCCCGTATAACCCCCATCATAACTCAGTGGTCCGTATTGCACAGCGCAACCCGTGTAGATAGGCCACCATTGACATGTCCCGTGGTGGCGGATTCTTGCCCTGCGGACGGCCTGCCGTGATGTTGCGAACGAGGCAGGCGTGGAGTGAAATGCACTTCGTTGGCCCGCACTCTTCACATTCGCAAAGCCAACCTTTCCCAGCAAACTGTAATACAACAGCTCGTTGGGCTGAATGGAATGGTGACCTATGACTACCGCAGTGGATCCGATCCACATGAAAGCACCGATAGTCCTGCCGATTGCCGTTCCCGACAAACCAGTCCCGATCAAGCGCAACTACCACTGGATGCGGTGGGCATTGGCTATCGGCTTAGTAATTGGGATCGCAATTGCGTGGCAGTTATGGCGAACTCATGTGCAAAATATGGTGACCTATCAAACGGTGCCCCTAGAGCGTGGGGCTGTGCAATCGAGCGTCACTGCAACCGGCTCGGTGAACGCTGTGGTCGATGTGCAGGTGGGAAGCCAGGTGTCGGGCAACATCAAAGCGCTCTACGCCGATTTCAATACTAAGGTGACCAAGGGTCAACTGGTTGCTCTGATCGATCCCGCAGTCTTCCAGACTCAGGTGGACCAGGCACAGGCATCACGAAGTTCCGCGCAGTCGGCAGTGGCCACTGCGGCCGCACAAGTACAGAAAGCAAACTCGGATCTTTCAGGGACGATTGCCGGAGGAAGAAGTGCGGCCTCTGTGATGGCGAAGGACCGCGCCGTCGCCGTGAACGCGCAGGCCCAATTCGGGAGGCTCGACAGCCTTTTCAACGATGGAATCACTTCCAAGCAGGACCACGAGGCCGCGAAGGCAACCGCAGATGCCGCTACCGCGCAGGTAGCCGCAGACCAGGCTCTGGTAGATGAATCGAAACAGACAATTCAGTCGGCACAGGATCAAGTCACGGTGACCCAGGCGCAACTTGGCTCTGCCAAGGGTCTTGAGAGCCAGGCAGGCGCGTCGCTGGCGCAGGCAGCTCTCAATCTCGAACACACGCGCATCACCGCTCCTGTCGATGGCACCGTAATAGCTCGCCGCATGGATGTTGGCCAGACTGTGGCGGCGTCGTTTGCGTCGCCGACGGTTTTTGAGATTGCCCAGGACCTGACGAAGATGCAACTGGATACCAATGTGGACGAGTCCGACGTGGGCAACATCCAGGTTGGCCAAAAAGCGACCTTCACAGTGGATGCCTATCCCACAACCACATTCCAAGGGGAGGTTACGGCGGTTCGGAAGGCTCCGATTATCACGACGAATGTCGTAACGTACGATGTGGTGATCGCGGTCTCAAATCCAGATCTCAAGTTATTCCCTGGAATGACAGCGAATGCGCGCATACTGACGGCGAAAATCAGCGACACGTTCAAGGTGCCAAATGCTGTGCTGAGAATCCACCCATCCGCCGCCGTGCTAAAGCAGTTTGGGTTATCCGCCGCGCCGGCGGGTAAGCAGCAGGTTTACGTATTGCAGAACGGGAAGCTCAAAGCAGTTCCGGCGGAGTTCGGGATCTCCGATGGGCAGTATACCGCGGTCTCTTCTACCGGCCTGAATGCCGGCGACCAGATCGTTCAGAGATTTAGCTCAGCCTCTACCGCAACCGCCGCAAGCGCTCCATCGTCATCGCCTGGCAGCAGCACTGGACGGACACCTCGTCTGTAAAACAATGCAAGGGGCCAAATCGTGAGCTCTCTCATCGACGTGCGCGATCTACGCAAGACATACCTGCTGGGGGAGATTGTCGTGAACGCGCTCCAGGGTGTGACGCTCTCGATTGAACGCGGCTCGTTTGTCGCCATCATGGGCGAGTCAGGTTCGGGCAAGTCGACTCTATTGAATCTCCTGGGCTGCCTTGACCGGCCCACATCCGGACGCTACCTATTGGATGGCACATCGGTAGAAGGGATGAACCGCGACGAACTCGCCGAAATCCGCAATCGAAAAATCGGCTTTGTATTTCAGAACTTCAATCTCCTGCCCCGCATGGATGCGCTGGAGAATGTGGAGCTGCCCTTGCTCTACAAGGGCAGCGATACTCCAAACGAAGATGAACTCGGTTTGCGTGCCTTGACAGACGTCGGGCTTGCAGGGCGAGAGCACAACCTTCCTGCTCAACTTTCGGGAGGGCAGCAGCAGCGCGTGGCGATTGCACGCGCCCTGATCAACAAGCCCGAGATTCTTCTCGCTGACGAGCCGACCGGGGCGCTTGACTCGCACAATGGCGCCGAGATCATGAACATCTTCCAGGCGCTGAACCAGACCCAGGGAATCACAATTGTGATGGTTACCCACTCGGACGAGATCGCCTCGTACGCGGCCCGCATCATCCGATTCCGCGATGGCCTGATTGTGGCGGACGCGGAGGTTGCGAAACCAGTCAAGGAACCTCTGGCGGTGGCAATGACGCCTGTTCGAACGGAGGTGGGGGGATGAAGCAGCTTATCTCTTCCATCCGAATTGCATTCCGAGCGTTGAGAATGAACAAGCTTCGTTCGGCGCTGACCATGCTGGGAATTGTGATTGGCGTTGCTTCCGTGATTGCAACAGTGGCCATCGGGTCAGGAGCAACGCAACGGATCCAGCAGCAGATTGCCAGCATCGGCAGCAATATCATTATCGTCATCCCAGGAAGCATGAGCAGTTCAGGAGTGCGGCTCGGTACAGGCAACGCGGTGACGCTGTCAGAAGCGGACGCCAGGGAGTTGATGGCACAATGTCCGGATGTTGCTCTTGCGTCGCCAATGGTGCGCGGCGGAGCACAAGTGGTGAACGGGAACAACAATTGGGCTACGAGCATCCTTGGCATCACACCGGACTATTTGACCATTCGCGAACTCACGGTCGCAGAAGGATCGGAGTTTGCGCAGCAGGATGTAGATAGTGCCAACAAAGTCGCCGTGCTTGGCCAGACGCCGGTAGACAACCTCTTCGATGGAGCTGATCCAATTGGACAAACCATTCGCATCAAGAACGTTCCGTTTAGTGTAGTTGGGGTTCTGACGCGCAAGGGGCAGTCTTCGTCTGGACAAGACCAGGACGATGTGATTCTGCTTCCAATTTCTACCGCAAAGCGGAAAGTCATCGGTGTCAAGCAGGCCAACGCTGACGCTGTGGATACGATCATGATGCAGGCCAAATCCGGCGCTCAGATTCCGGCCGCGCAGGAAGAAGCTACAGCCTTGTTGAGGCAGCGCCATCATCTACAAGCGAACGATGACAATGACTTTTCAATCCGCAACCTGGAAGAGCTGTTCGCGGCGCAAGAAGCGTCTTCGCACATCATGGCTGTGATGCTGGCAGCGGTGGCATCGGTGTCATTGGTGGTCGGCGGCATCGGCATCATGAATATCATGTTGATTTCAGTTCAGGAGCGCACGCGGGAGATTGGGCTGCGCCAGGCGCTGGGCGCAAAGACGCGCGACATTCTTACACAGTTTCTGGTAGAGGCGATCACGCTATCCGTCGCAGGCGGGTTGATCGGAATACTCATTGGCATTGGCGCATCGTTCCTGATTTCAAAGATGGCAGGTTGGGCAACATCCGTTGGCCCGGGAGCAGTCCTGCTCGCCGTCTTCTTTTCTGCGTTGGTAGGTGTCGGCTTTGGTTATTATCCAGCAAGAAAGGCCGCGTACCTTGATCCGATCGAAGCACTGCGATACGACTAAGCTACCCTTACCCTCTGAGGCGTCAAACGAGCATCTCGGCAAAGAAGAAAATGATGCTTCATTTCCGATCCACAAAAAGCGAGTTCTTATACGACTTGGGTGGTTTTAGGCGTTCCCCACGGGTTTGTAAGTCGTTGAAACAAAGGCCATCCACAATTTGGCCCACGTCCCCTCCTCGGTACGATCGATCGACCGAGACCACACACTGCGCCGTGTAGTCAGCCAGCGGCAGGGGAACGATATCAATCAGTCTGCCCTCCGTTCAGTTCATTCCTGATCATGTCTTTCGCAGATTTGGATCTACGGGCTGAGTGTTTGATTCTTCATAAGCAATCTGATTCGCGGGTGTGGGGGAAAAACCCGGCCACTTTGATCCTAAAGGCTCCCCAAAAAATGTAGTCAATTTTGTCGTCAGCCTATTTCAAAATCGGTCATAATCGGGGATGTACCGATAGCAATCCGCGAAAGGGAGGAGGGGCGGGAACAGCAAACGCGCGGATCGTGGGCGACGTCGAAAGTCCTTCATTTTTCAGCGCTTAATGGACCGATTCAACTGTCTTTTCTATGAGAGGTTTAACGAAGAGTGTGCCTCAAAACGTGCTCCGGCGGGCGATCTTAAGTAGCTCAATGGCAGAGCATTCGGCTGTTAACCGAAGGGTTGTAGGTTCGAGTCCTACCTGAGGAGCCAATAAATCAATAATGGGGAACCGGATCTATTCGGACTCTATCTCGATGGCGTTGATGAGCGGATAATTCTTGACGGGCATGAAGTCGAGTTCCAGCATGCCATGTGCGGTGGGTTTTACATGATCGAAGGTCATCACCGCAGTGCCACCATTTTGATTTTGGAGGATGTCGAAGTCTTTAAGCAGCGTCTTGCCATTGCAGTAAACATCGAAAACGCGGCTCCCTTGTCCCCCTGGACCTCCATTGGTGACACCAAACCACCTCTCAGAGAAATAGAATCGTAATTTGTAGACCTTGCCTGCTACAACCGGTATGCGGTAATGGAAATGCCCGTACCGCGCCCATTCGAAAAGCTTGGAATTGTCGTTCTTTGGTAAGTTATCCGGATGAAACGTCCGCCTGCCCCCCTGGAAGAAACGTTCCGGCAGCCAGGTATTTCCCACATTGTCATGGAAGACGACCGGGCCGGCAATCATTCGCACTGTTGCGGCACCATCAGATGGTGCCGGTGTGATTTCGACCGCATCGAGAAATGCCCCATCTGAGACGAAGTCCAAGTGGATAGTGCCGTCATCCATCGGATGAATTCCGGTGTAGACTTTGCCGAGACCAATGTCGTCGCCGCCAGCTTCATCCACAACATCCAATTCAGCGGTCAACGCATTGTTGATCTTGAAGTTCACTTGACGAGCAGCCACCTTATCCCCGGCGGTTTCAGCAAATAACAACAGCAGTTGATAGTTCCCGGGCGGAACGGGAATCCTGCATTGAGATTTCCCTTCACGTCCTTCTTGAAAAAGCGCCGGATCGTCTGTTCCCTGAATCAGATGATTTGGGTGTGAAAAGGTGGAGCCCCCCGTGCAAAACCGATCAGCGAGCCACGTCTGGCCAGCTGCATCGGTATAGGGGCGCGAGGCTGGGCCAAAACGAATGCGGATGGTTTTATCTGCTGCGATCCCGGCAGCCTCAGGTAATGCGCGAGACTCGATGGTTTTTGCAGGGGGCTTGGGGTTGTCGGATCGTGGATACAATTCACTGAAGTGGAAGAAATAGCTTCCAAGCAACAACAAAATCACGACTCCCAGAAAAGCCAGGTGCAGCGATGTCATCTGTTGCGACGGTCTTACACCCGGAACAGCTTGGACAGGTGGTTCGGGTAGCGGCGCAGCCGCTGTGGGTAAGGTCGCTCGCTCCTTGCGCTCGAATTTCAGTACATACTTACCGGGTGGAAGCTTGATCTGAATTGAGTGGCCGGCACCCTCCGTGGCATAGTACTGCTCCAGTTTCTTCCTCAATGTGTGAGCCGTTACACGCACAATGGCATCAGACTGCGGGTCAAATTGTTGCATACGGTTGAGCGCCTGAACGGCGATGCTGTATTCCTTCACCGGTTCATGGTTGCCTGAAAAGTATTGATGTGCGACGTACTCCAGAAAGCGCTTCAGGTTCTGCGATTTGTCGAGAAAGCCGGACTGAAGCACAGTCTGCAGCTCCTGCCATTCTTCTTCCCGCTCCGTGCTGATGACGAGATTTTCGGGGGCCATTGGTAACGTCTCCGACGCGGCGACCATTATAACCATCCGAACATAATTCGGGCTCGATTCTTTACCAGCTCAAATTAACGCTTTCGCTTAACGTTTTTAACGCTAAGAGGAACATGCAAGACTTCGCATTGACCTAGAGCCATATCAATATGATGATAAAAGACATAAACCAACGTTTGTAACGACTGCACTCGACCTTGATACGCCGACTCTGGCACTTCCACGGTCGGCAACGATGATGAAGTGGCGCTTGTGCGGTCCAAGTTCTTTTCGAGACAGACGGTGCGAAAAGTACATTACCTCCAGGACCTACCCGCCTGTGCGGTTTCCAAAAGAACCGAATCTGACCCAGGCACGGAACCAACCGCGATCAATCTATCTCACATGACTTGAGGGGCCTTCGGGGACTCGAGATCATCGGCACGGATTCGAGACATCACGTAAATCGAACATTCCTTTCAGAGCCATTTCGCCTGCATTCGCCATGATCTACGAAAGCCGTCTGAAGAGCGAAACCCCTTCGCAGTGTCCGGGGCTGGACCCAAGAGGGCTCTGCCCTAGTCTGACCGCGATTGCTTTTAGGCAGGACGTGAACTTCAATATAACGTTCCCCGACCCGGTGACACACGCGGGTAGTGGCGTTTCAATCAAGCAGTGTATCGGTTAATAAACCCAAATTAACTTGCCATCCGCCGATTCCGGGGTCAAGGCTGTCGAGGTTGAAGATTGCAAACTTCGCAAGTCATGAACATAGAGGGAAGCGGCCGGATGATCAGGGATGCCAGGTTCCTCGACGCCTCAGATTCGCAATGTTCGCATCCCAAACGACGGCACCGCTCTTCCCTTGCTCTTTCTGTTCCTTTTCGGTGCGCCTCGACATTCCAACGCGCCGGAGGCAACGACGATAGCATCGGCGGACTGCCCGAGACCTTTTCAAAACAACTTCTGAGGTGAGATTCGAATGAATTTCAAAAGAAATAGACCTACCCTGGCGATCCGGCTTTTGCTCCTCGGCGCTGCACTCTTGACGGTCCTCTCCACGGGAGGTGCCGCAGACGCACAAAACAATACGGTCTTCGGTCCCAATGTGTATGTCTTCACGCCAAGCGATTCCATATCGTCGATCAATTCGACGCTCAACACTCTGAATGTCAACACGCAGTTCAGTACAAATCGCTACGCGGTGCTATTCACACCGGGCACCTATACCGGCGTGGAGGCCGAAGTGGGTTATTACGAGTCTGTCGCGGGCCTCGGCGAAACACCAAGTGCTGTGCACATTAGCAATGGCTATCTGAACTCCAACCAAACTGATTCCAACGGAAACTTAACCACTAACTTCTGGCGTTCAATCGAGAACATGCAAGTTACCGCCCCGTCGGGCGCTTATCAATGGGGCGTTTCACAGGGCGCGGACTTTCGGCGCATGCTGGTGGACAATTCGGGCGGCCTGGAGCTGACGAACACAAATTGCGGTGAGGCTAGCGGCGGATTCATCGCGGATTCCGAGATCACCGGAACTGTAAACGCCTGTTCTCAGCAGCAGTGGTACACGCGGAATAGCTCCATTGGAAAGTTCGAGGGGTACGTTTGGAACTTCGTCTTTTCCGGTGTCTCCGGCGCGCCGGCACAAAGCAATCCATTCGGCAGCGGATCCAGCGCCATGACCACGCTTGCCACAACTCCGGTGGTTCGTGAAAAGCCATTCCTCTATACCGATAGCGGCGGCAGCTATTGGGTCTTTTCTCCGTCCTTGAGAACAAACTCATCGGGCACGGACTGGAGCAACGGGGGCCTCGGTGCCGGCACCTCTCTGGCGATCAGCACGTTCCTGATAGCCACGCCGTCAACATCGCTGGCGACCATCAACGCTGCACTGGCAGCCGGGCAGAACCTGATTCTGACTCCCGGTATCTATCAATATTCCAGTTCCATCAATGTGACGAACGCCAACACGGTGGTGCTTGGTCTCGGCTACGCGGACCTGGTTCCGCAGAACGGCACGGCCGCAATGACCGTTGCAGATGTGGACGGAGTACAGCTCGCGGGATTCCTGATTGACGCGGGCCCGGTCAACTCGTCTGTGCTATTGCAAGTGGGAGTTAAAGGCGCGCCCCGCGTGAGCCACGCCGGCAACCCGACATCGATCAGCGACGTGAACTTCCGCATAGGTGGGGCTACTGCCGGAACCGCCACAGTAGCCACGGAAATCGATAGCGACAACGTAATTATCGACAATATGTGGTCATGGCGTGCGGACCATGGAGCAGACGCCTCCTGGACCGGTAACGTCGCCTTGAATGGATTGGTTGTCAACGGCGATAACGTCACGGCACTCGGCCTCGCCGTCGAGCACTACGAGGCGGAGCAGGTCGAGTGGAACGGCGAGGGTGGAGAGACCATCTTCTATCAGAGCGAAATGCCCTATGACGTGCCCAGTGAGTCGGCATGGATGAACGGCAACGTCGATGGTTACGCATCCTATATCGTCGCGCCAACGGTCGCCACTCACACGGCGTACGGTCTCGGCGTCTATTCCTATTTCAACCAGGGCGTCGACATTATCGCCAATAGTGGGATCGCCGCTCCGGCCGCCGACGGGGTGGTATTCCATGATGCGGTTACCGTCTTCCTGGCGGGCAGTGGTCAAATCACCTACACTCTGGCCTCCAACAACGGCACGGTTGATAATGGCGGCACGACAGTCGAGTCGGGCAATATTACCAGCTTTGTAACTACCTGGGGAGGCAACAGCGGCAGTTGCACGGCAGCTCCGAGCGTTCCTGGAAAGCCATCCGGCGCGGGAACTTCTTCCAGTGCAATCAGCGTAACCTGGGGCGCCAGCACCGCCGGTTCGTCCTGCACAGTCAGCTACAATCTCTATCGCAGCACAACCTCCGGCTTCACGCCGGGCTCGACCAATCAGATCGCCTCCGGCCTGACGAGCGCCTCGTATGCGGATTCAGGTTTGGCTGGCTCGACCACTTACTATTACGTGGTTGAAGCTGTCGACGGCGCCGGCTCATCGGCAGCCTCGGCGCAGGGAAGCGGCACCACGCTGGGCGGCACTTGCAGCGCGGTCACTCCCGCGCCGACGGCGTTGGCGGTCACGGCTACCACTTCCGGTTCCGTCAGCCTGAGCTGGACGGCGCCCACTCCTCCGACAGGCTGCACGATCAGCGCGTACGTTGTTGACGACGGAACTTCGTCGCCTCCGACTACGGTCGCCAGCAGCGGAGTAACAGGCACCACTTACACTGTCAGCGGCCTTGCGGCTTCGACGACTTACTACTTCTCAGTGGCGGCCGTTGATGCCGATGGCACTTCCGAAGCGTCTTCGATTGTCAGCGACAAGACATCGGCCAGCGGTACGGGGACTGACTTTATCGCCATTGCCTGCGGCGGCCCGGCTGAGAGCGATGCCAGCGGCGGGGACGCCAACTTTGCTGCCGATGAAGATTTTAGCGGCGGTGGAGACAACAGCCACACTACCCACACTATCAACCTCACGCAGCCTGGCTCGAACGCGGCTCCCATGGGCGTGTATCAATACGGGCGCGCCGGAGTTACAACCTACACGATTCCTGGAATGACTGCCGGTAGTTCGCATACGGTGCTGTTGCACTTCGCCGAGAATTACTTCACTGCTACGGGTAAACGCGTCTTCAACGTTGCCATCAACGACACAACCGTCCTCTCCGACTTCGATATCTACAAGACAGCCGGAGCGGAGTACACAGCAGTGGAAGAGACGTTCACCGCCACCGCCAACAGCAGCGGCGACATCGTGATTGCCTTCACCGACGGAACGGCAAATCAACCCCTCATCATGGGGATTGAAATCCGCTAAGACAAACCCAACTAATCATGCGGGCCTGCGGCACGATGTGCAACCGGCCCGCAGAATGGCCTCGGGTCTATATGGATGGCCCTGCATGACCAACCGATTTCAAGTTACTGACGAGGAGATTTTTGTGAAGCGGAATCCATCATTTCTAACGACAAGTCTGAGCATTCTAGTCGCCGTCCTATCTTTCCTGTCCGCATCTACGCTGCACGCGCAATGGACTGAGTCTTGGGGCGATGACTTCAATGGCACAGCCAACACCACGTACAACCACAACCTTTGGACAAACGAAGTCAAGGACAACACCGGAAATGTCTGGGGCGATGGAACGATCCAATCCACCAGCGACAGCCTCTCGAATGTATATCTCGATGGGAATGGCGATCTCATCATTGCGATGACCTACAATGCCAACCCTGGTTCTGGCCAGACCAATTACACATCAGCAAGGTTGAAGAGTTTGCCTACTACCGGCATGGGGCCGTACGGGCAATTCGATTTCGTTGCCCAGAACCCCTCTGCCGTCGGCATGGGCGCCGCGATTTGGTCGATGGGCGCCAGCAACAATACCGGAACGCCGTGGCCATGGTGCGGCGAACTGGACATGATGGAGATTCAGGCCAAAACCGCCAATCATAACGGATCCACAATCCACGGTGGACAAACCGACGGACAAACCTACTACGAATATGGGGGACTCAGCTCAGCCGTCAACCTGACTGGCAGCACGACCTTCGATAACGGCTTCCATGAATTCACTACGAATTGGGCTCCCTATCACCTCCAGTATTTTCTGGATGGCGTGATGTATGGAGAGATTCACCAATACAATATGGGCTTCACCGATCAGTGGTCGACGAACAAGCCCTATCAGCTGATTCTCAGCTCTGGCATTGGCGGCAACGGTGGCACTCCCAACGGCACAGGATTCCCGTCGAATTTAACGATCCAGTATGTTCACTACAATACGTGGACTGCCGGCGTTCCGGCTCCGGTGACTAACCTAACAGCTATCGGGACCTCCAGCAACGCAGTCAGCCTCTCATGGACGGCCAGCACAACAGCGGATGTTACTTATGACATCTACGCCAGCACCACATCGGGATTCGCTCTGGACGATACGACTGAGGTGGCCGAAGGAGTCACCGGAACCTCGTACGTCCAGACCGGGCTGCAGCCGGGCACGACCTATTACTACACGGTTGTCTCCGCGAATTGGGGCGGTGAATCGTCCCAGGCCAATGCAACTGCGAGCACGCAGGCTCCGGGCAACAGTACTGGAATTCAATTGAGCGCAGGCGGATACGCGTTTGGCACTTATATGGCTTCCAACTTTGTTTTGGGTGGCGCTACCAACTTCCATTGGCAGCCTGGTCCGCCAGCACAACTTACGCCGGTTGATGTGTCAGGTGTGACGAATCCAGCGCCGCAAGAGGTCTACAACACGGAGCGCTGGGGCGCCGCTGCGTGGACGATTACTGGCCTGACTCCTCTGGCCGGTTATAACGTCCGGCTGCATTTTGTGGAATTTGCCCATGCCGCCGCTGGTTTGCGCAACTTCAACGTTTCCATCAATAGCGATCTTGTTCTCAACAACTTCGACATCTATGCCGCCGCAGGCGCCCAGAACAAGGCCGTCACGGAAGAGTTCTACACCCAGGCGAACGAATACGGCATCATCGAGATCGAAACCGCCGCCGGAACCTCAACCGTTGCCGATCTTAATCCAACAATCAACGCGATCGAGATAACCCCGGCCACGGGCAGCAATCCTGTTGGCGCTGCTCCAGGAACCATCACCGATCTCGCCATCAACTCGGGCGGCCCTGCTGAGGGTAACTTCGTCGCCGACGAAGACTTCAACGGCGGCGATACGTCCACATCGACGGCGACTGTCTCGACTTCTGGCGTGGCCAATGCGGCGCCGGCAGCGGTCTATCAGTCGGAGCGCTACGTTCCTTTCACTTATGTTTTGACCGACCTGGAAGCGGACGCGACCTATACCGTGAATATGCATTTTGCTGAAACCTACTGGACTGCGGCAGGAAAGCGCATCTTCAACGTTAACCTCAACGGAACACGAATTCTTGCCAACTTCGACGTGTATGCCTTGGCGGGCGGCGATAAGGCGCTTGTCGAGCAGTTCACAACTAATGCCGATAAGTACGGCCAGATCATTGTGCAGCTCTTTGACGGTAGTGAAGATAATCCGTTCATCAACGGCATCGAAGCGATCAAGACCGCCAGCGCATGCAACACTGTCCCCGCGGCCCCCACAGGCGTGACAGTAACCTCGACCACTGACAACTCGATTGGGTTGAGCTGGACAGCGCCCACACCTCCGACAGGCTGCACCATCAGTGGTTACGTTGTGTACTACGGAACGACGTCACCTCCGACGACGGTGGCTGCCAGTGGAGTGGCTGGCACCACGTACACGGTCAGCGGCCTTGCGCCTTCGACGACCTACTACCTCGCGGTTGCAGCCGTTGACACCGATGGCACCTCGGCGCTTTCTACGATTGTCAGCGACAAGACTCCGGCTGCGAACGTCGCTCCCACGATCACGACGCAGCCTGTCGCACAAAGCGTGACCGTCGGCCAGACGGCCACCTTCAGCGTGGTAGCCACCGGAACGCCCGCACCAACTTACCAGTGGTACGGGAATGGCGCCGCAATCTCTGGCGCTACAGCATCTTCCTACACCACACCAGCAACCACGTCAGCGAACAACGGCGAGACCTTCTACGTCGCCGTTACCAACAACGCTGGATCCATCACCAGCAACACAGTTACACTCACCGTGACAAGCGCTGCATGCGCGGCGGTCACTCCCGCGCCGACGGGGTTGGCGGTGACGGCTACCACGTCGAGCTCTGTCAGCTTGAGCTGGACGGCGCCGACACCTCCGGCGAACTGCACGGTCAGCTCGTATGTAGTTGACGACGGAACGGCGTCGCCTCCGACGACGGTTGCCGCCAGCGGAGTAACGAGCACCACGTACACTGTCACCGGCCTTGCGGCATCGACGACTTACTACTTCTCAGTGGCAGCCGTTGACGCCTTTGGCACCTCGGCAGCATCTACGATCATGAGCGACAAGACTTCGGCGTCCACTGGCGACTTCATCGCCATTGCAGCAGGAGGACCGGCGGAAAGCGACGCAAGCGGCGGAGACGCCAACTTCGTTGCCGATGTGGACTTCAGCGGCGGCGGAGATAACTCGCATACCTCGCACACCATCAACCTGACTCAGCCTGGCGCGAATGCAGCTCCCATGGGGGTGTACCAGTACGGGCGGGCCGGAGTTACAACCTACACGGTTCCCGGGATGGTGGCCGGCAGCACGCATTCGGTCCTGCTGCACTTCTCCGAGAATTACTATAGCGCAGCGGGCAAGCGCGTGTTCAATGTTGCCATCAATGGTACAACCGTGCTCTCCGACTTCGATATCTACAAGACGGTAGGTGCGCAGTACGCAGCATTGGTAGAGACGTTCACGGCCATTGCGAACAGCAGCGGCGATATCGTGATCGCCTTTACCAAGGGCACGGCGGATCAACCCCTGGTCGATGGAATTGAAATCCGGTAAGTGAACGAGCAGACCTCGGACCGGCGGCGGAAAGCGCCGCCGACACGGGGGCTCTCCGACTTCCAGTTTGAGACATTCCCCGAACCCGTTAACAACAAAGCGAGGGAATGCGAAGCATCTCGTCAACTGTCCCCAAGCCCGTTTGCATGTACGCGACCTTCGTTCGATAAGCCAGCTGTTGATCAATCGAAAAGCCAGTCGTTTATCAACCAATAAGGAGCCCCATGAATCCCCAGACCGTTCCTGCAGTTAACGTCGGCCACACCCGCAGCCTCAAGCCTGTCAACATGAAACTCGATTCTGATCCCCAGGGACATTGTTCTACAGGCACCAAGTCGCGGCGGATTGGCAGGAGTTGGCCGGTCCTGATGATCCTCCTGTTGCTGGTCGCGGTGATGTGCCCTATCAGTTTGCGCGCACAGGGTCCGGTGTCACCACGCCTCTCGATTAACCTCGCTGCTGGTGTTCCGCAGTACATTGGGAATTCGGGGACGACTTCGACTGCGCCGCAAAGCAATTGGTGGGTCGAGAACAAGCAAGGACACGGATACTCGGCCTCCACGAACGCTCTCTATACTTCCAAGACGTTTGTGGAGAGCACCGACACCACGGGAACCTGGACGCAGGTAGGCCTTCCCTGGGAAGGCAGCGAGAACCGGACGTTCATCAACCAGACCTCCGGAGGCGGACAGGGTTCTTTGCAGCAGGGCGACTATTGGTACCGCCTGCACTTCAAGGTGGATCCAAAGTATGCGAGCCAGAAGTTCATGCTGGCCCTGGAAGGCGCGCACACGACAACTCAGGTCTATTTCAACGGCGTGTATATTCCCGGCATCAGCGAGGCTACCACCTATACGGGTGTGACCCACACGGTCGGATTCATTCCGGTGATCGTTGAGCTTCCCGTCGTTGCCGACGGTAGCACCGACAATGTGATCGCGATTTACGTTGGCGACGGCAATTCGTCGACCGCCCCGACACCAAGTTTTTGCGAAGTCTTCCGTTTTGGGCAGTCGATGACGGGACTCTTCCGCAACGTTTATATGTATGTCACCAACCCGGTTCATATTCCGGAGAACATCTATTCGAATCAAGCGACCTGGGGCACCTACGTGCAAACGATGTTTGAGACCCCTACGGTGGCCACCGGACCAACCGCTGAATCGGCCGTCGTGGCCGTGCAAACGAATGTCGTGAACGAATCCGGGGCCACTGTGAACAATGTCACATTGACCACAGAGATCGTGGATGAGCAGGGGAACATTGTTGCTCAGCAAACTGCCCCGGCGGTATCGTTACCGCCCTGGTCAATGCCGACGGGAGGGCAGGCGCTGTTGCCGTTGGCGACCGATCCGTCACAACTGACGACTGCGACTCTCCCGGCGCCCACGTTCAATCAGAGCATCACGGTGAACAATCCGACTTTGTGGTTTCCGAACAATTCAACCGTCGGAAAGCCATATATGTATCAGGTCTACCACATCCTCAGCGTGGCCGGAACCGTGGTGGATGCGGTTTCGAGCCCTCTCGGCATCCGCACCATCACCTGGGATACGAACTTCCCGTACTTCAACGGCATTCAAATGCATCTGTGGGGCGGTGCGAGCCGCTACGACTATCCCGCTCTGGGATCGTCAGTTCCCGATGAGATTTGGTGGCGCGATCTGGCCCAGTTTACTGCTGCTGGCGGCAACGTGTGGCGTCCCGGCCATTGCTCGACGAGCGAGGAGTTTCTGGAGGCGGCCGATGCTTACGGCGTGATGGTGGACCAGCCCAGCGGCGACGGCGAGAGCAATTGGACTGCCGCTAACGTTGCGAAACATCC
>Ga0187859_10001140_pt1 | contig 17070 bp, 18 predicted proteins | sample June2016WEW_10_1_2_FD_133019 | JGI IMG/M metagenome (GOLD analysis project Ga0187859, IMG submission 133019) | Peatland microbial communities from SPRUCE experiment site at the Marcell Experimental Forest, Minnesota, USA - June2016WEW_10_10 | ecosystem: Environmental > Terrestrial > Soil >...
TGGACGCGGAAGCCGTAGCCTGCCATATCAAGCAACGGTTTCCCAACCTGCCGATCATCCTGCTTTCCGCGTACTCCGAGTTGCCAGAGCGAATCCTGTGGTTGGTGGATGAATACGTGATGAGGAGCGAACTGCCGGAAGGGCTGGTGCGGATCATCGAACGAGTGACGCAATCGCACAGGCTCGCACTGCGATCTAACGAACCGGGTCAGCGTAGCAGGGCAGCAGCATAGGGACTATGCTCCTCGCCGGCGACGGCGCCGGTTCCGTACGGTTTTCCAACGCGGTTCTCGAGTTCGGGTGAAACCGCTCCATGTGGATTCGAATATGCGCGGGCTCGGGCGGACTGGTCGCATCGTAGACGCTTCGATACGCAGCAGAAGTGGGGAAGGCACAAACATCGTAGGCCGCACCGCAATGCGGCGTCCTGCGGAGAGCAAGAGTCCGTCATAAGACGTTGATGTCAGATCGGACTTCCGAGGAGGCAAGTCTAATGGCCCGCGCTCAAAGAATTCCAGCACAGAGGGATTTGGGCGGCGATTTGCTGACCATGCCGATCGAATTGGTGAAATCCCAGTTGGGAGCCTCCGGGGAGGGTCTCAGTCAGGCCGAAGCGCAAGCCCGGCTGGAGAAGTGTGGTTTCAACGAACTGCCCGAAGAAAAAGTCAACCCTCTCCTGAAATTCCTTTCTTATTTCTGGGGCCCCATCCCGTGGATGATCGAGGTAGCTGCCATTCTTTCTGCTGTAGTGCACCATTGGGAGGACTTCGGCATCATTCTGGCACTGCTCTTGATGAATGCCGGGGTGGGTTTCTGGGAAGAGTTTCAGGCGGGTAACGCCATCGCCGCACTCAAGGCGACCCTCGCCTTACAGGCAAGGGTCAAGCGTGCTGGGGCCTGGACAACAATCCCTGCGCGGGAGCTGGTGCCGGGCGACTTGATGCGCATTCGGATCGGCGACATCATTCCCGCGGATGCCCGTCTGCTGGAAGGCGACCCGCTACAGGTAGATCAATCTGCTCTGACCGGAGAATCCTTGCCGGTCACGCGCAATTCGGGAGACGCCGTGTACTCCGGCTCGATTCTCAAGCAGGGAGAGATCGATGCCCTGGTCTATGCCACCGGGCAGAATACCTATTTTGGCAAGACGGCGCACCTGGTGCAGACGGCGCACACAGTAAGCCACTTCCAGCGAGCCGTGTTAAAAATCGGCGACTACCTCATCGTCATTGCGGTCGCTCTGGTGACTCTCATTCTCGCTGTGGCCTTGTTCCGCGGCGACAGAATGCTTACGACCCTGCAGTTCGCGCTGGTCTTGACGATCGCTGCGGTCCCCGTGGCCATGCCCGCTGTGCTCTCGGTGACGATGGCGGTGGGCGCCCGAACCCTGGCACGCAAGAAAGCCATCGTCACCCGGTTGGCTGCGATGGAAGAGTTGGCCGGGATTGATGTTCTCTGTTCGGACAAAACCGGTACTTTGACGCAGAACAAGCTGACACTGGGCGATGCATTTTGCGTGAACGGGGTTCGGCCGGAAGAAGTGGTCCTCGCCGCGTCGCTCGCTTCCCGGGCCGAAAACCAGGACCCCATCGACCTGGCTGTCCTGAGCGGTCTCAAAGACACACATGCTCTGGACAGCTACCAGATCGTGCACTTCCAGCCTTTCGATTCAGTACACAAACGCACAGAGTCTACTGTCGAAGGGCCGGAGAAAATTCAGTTTCGAGTCACAAAGGGCGCGCCCCAGGTGATTCTCGACATGGCGGCCGATGCCGGGGAGGTACCAGGGGAAGTCGAGAACGCAGTCAATGAATTTGCGGCTCGGGGCTTTCGCTCTTTGGGTGTGGCTCGCACCGATGAGAAAGACCATTGGCGGTTTCTGGGTGTTCTGCCCTTATTCGATCCGCCACGGGAAGATTCGAAGAGCACAATCGCGACCGCTTCACAAATGGGCGTGAAGGTGAAGATGGTTACTGGCGACCAGATCGCCATTGCCAAGGAGATGGCACGCCAGCTTGGCTTGGGCCAGAACATCGTGGACGCCTCCATTCTTGCGGAGAGCAAGCATTACGAGGCTGGCCAGCTAGAGCAAGCCATCGAGCAGGCCGACGGCTTTGCTCAGGTCTTTCCGGAACACAAGTTTCACATTGTCGGTGTGCTGCAGAAGGAAAAACACATCGTAGGCATGACCGGCGACGGCGTAAACGACGCTCCGGCGCTCAAATTGGCTGACGCCGGAATTGCGGTTTCCGGAGCCACCGATGCTGCTCGCGCCGCTGCCGACATTGCCCTCCTCAACCCCGGCCTGTCTGTGATCATTGATGCCATTAAAGAAAGCCGAAAGATGTTCCAGCGCATGAACAGCTATGCCATCTATCGCATTGCCGAAACGATCCGGGTGCTGCTGTTCATGACGCTGTCGATTCTCGTATTCAACTTCTACCCAGTTACCGCGGTGATGATCGTTTTGCTGGCGATTCTGAACGATGGAGCGATTCTTTCCATTGCCTATGATCGAGTGCAGTACGCAAGTCGCCCAGAGGCGTGGAATATGCATTTGGTGCTCGGCATCGCCACGGTCTTGGGCGTCGCCGGTGTCGTTGCTTCTTTTGGACTCTTCTATTTGGGGGAACGGGTCTTCCATCTCAACCGTGAAGTGATCCAGTCGTTCATGTATCTCAAGCTGTCTGTCGCTGGTCACCTCACGATCTTCGTCACGCGAACCCGGCGGGCTTTCTGGTCAATTCGGCCGGCGCCGATCCTCGTGGCAGCAGTGGTCGGAACTCAGGTGATCGCGACACTCATTGCCGTCTATGGGATTTTCATGGCCCCGATCGGATGGGGTTGGGCACTCTTCATTTGGGGATATGCTCTAGCCTGGTTCCTCGTGAACGATCGCATCAAGCTGGCAGCCTACCGGGTGTTTGACCCTCAGGAAAGGGGCTTGCTCGGAAGGCTCGGCATGTTAGCGAAACATGAGGCCAACGCTATTTCGTAAGGATGATGGTAGATACGACTTTATTGCTGACAAGATCCTTCGAGGTGCGCACTTCGTATGCCGCAAATTAAATCTATTCTTTGCCCCGTCGATTTTTCAGAGTTTTCAGTCAATGCGTATGAGTACGCACAGTCGCTCGCATGGCACTACAAGGCACAGTTGTTCTTGCAGCACGTTTTGTACTCTCTGAAGCCCTTCGGTTTTTGGGACATTTATCCAGACTCTTATGAAGAAATCTGTCGGAAACGTCGCGCAGACGTTGAGCAGCAGCTCCAGGAGTTTGCCAAATGCCACACGCGGACCGAGATTCGGCCACAATGCTTCGCGCAAGATGGGTCGGTGACGGATCTGATCCTCTCTCTGGCTGAATCGCAGGCAGTGAATCTGATCGTGATGGGAACTCACGGGTTGCGAGGAATTGATCGGCTGATGCTGGGATCCGTGACAGACAGGGTACTGCGACGGGCGCGGTGCCCGGTCTTAGCGGTACGAAAGCCTGCACATCATGTCACAAGCTCCGTGAACGATCCGGAGCCAGTCCACCTAAGAAAGATGCTCCTTTGTACAGATTGTTCAGCCCATGCTCATCACGCCTCGGAGTACGCGGTCTCGATGGCCAAGGAGTACGGCGCTGAGCTTACGCTGCTGCACGTGCTGGAAGATGTCCCGGGGTTGACAGACCTTCAAACCGCAACTGAGAAGGTGGTGAAACAGCTGGAAGAATCCATTGCGCCTAAAACGCGCGAGGCGTGCATCGTCAACGTGATGGTACGGACCGGCAAGCCATACCAGCAGATCATTCAACTCGCCCTTGAAGCACAAACCGACCTGGTGATCATGGGAGTGCGGGGGCGCGGTGCGTTGGACACGGCAGTCTTTGGTTCCACAATTTATCGAGTCATACAGCTAGGATCTTGTCCTGTGCTCGCAGTTCCTATTTGAGTGACTGCGCTTCAATAGGTCATCACGACCGTGGCACCGAATCTGGGCGAACAATGGTGGGAGCGCTACCTGGCAGGAAACATCAGGATCACAGCTATTTCATGAGAAGTAGGACGATGCCGAGTTTCAGTTCGAGCGCCGAGACTCACCGGAGCTCGGTCGCTCGAAGAGGAACGCACGCGGTGAAGAGAATGTCCGCACGGCCGTGGAATTCAGATCGGTCTTGCCAAGCGAACAATGCGGCATGGGAAATCGTCGTTGGGCGGAGAAGGTAAGTGAGATGTCGAGCGGAGGACTGACATGGTATTCAGCGATGGGGCACTGCTCTCTAAAGTGGCTGTAGGACGGCATTGTCTGCATGACCAATGCCGGGAGCAAACCGGATGAGCACTGAGCGGCCCAAGCTCCAAGGACCAGAGGAACGCAAAATCAGTCTCATCCGCAATCCTGTCAGCCTGATTGGGGCAGCCCTCGCGGCAACCAGCCTCGCGACCATTGCCTTCCTATTCTTTGTAAACTTCGTCTCCGTTCGACCGAATCCTTACATTGGCGTTCTTCTCTTCATGGTAGCCCCAGCCTTCTTGATTCTGGGCCTTCTGCTCATCCTCCTCGGATTGCTGCTGGAAAGGCGGAGAAGGCGCAAAGGAAAGCCGGGGGTGATTCCGCGGTTTCCCAGGATTGACCTCAACGTCCCGGCGCAGCGCAACGCATTTACCTTTTTTGTTAGCTGCGCTGCTGTGTTCGTGCTGATAAGCGCCATGGGCAGCTACCGTTCCTACGAATTCACAGACTCGGTGCAGTTCTGCGGGCAGACCTGTCACACGGTTATGCAACCTGAGTACACCACCTACTTGCAGTCGCCCCACGCCAGAGTTGAGTGCGTTGAGTGCCACGTCGGGCCCGGCGCTGGATGGTATGTGCACTCCAAGCTTTCCGGTTCCTATCAGGTCTATGCCGCAATCTTTCATAAGTACCCGCGGCCGATACCGACGCCCGTCGCGAATCTGCGCCCGGCCCAGCAAACCTGTGAGCAATGCCACTGGCCAAGGAAGTTCTACGGAGCGCAGCTCAAAGTCTTTTACCACTATGGCGACGACGAAAAGAACACACCTCGCCAGATCCGCATGCTGATCAACACCGGCGGAGCCCAACCGAATACTGGCCTCCCGGCTGGTATCCACTGGCACATGAATATCGAAAACCGCATCACCTACATTGCAACCGACGCGCAACATCAGGTGATTCCGTGGGTCCAATCCAGGGACATGCAAGGCAGGACCGCAGTGTACATGGCGAAGGACTCCAGCCTGACACCAGAGCAGATCGGAAAGGCAACCAAACATCTGATGGACTGCATTGACTGCCACGACCGCCCGAGCCACATCTTCACGCCGCCGGATCGTTCCGTGGACGACTCCTTGCTGGCGGGGCGAATCGACCGATCACTGCCTTTCATCAAGCAACAAGGGGTTTTGGCGCTCACCAAGAGCTACAACACCACTGACGAAGCGTTGCGAGGAATCGCTGCGGACATACAGCGGTTCTATAGCACCAAGTACGCTGACGTGTACGCCAGCCGGGGAACCCCGATCCAGGCTGCGATTGCTGATCTTCAGCACATCTATCAATCCACGATCTTTCCCTACATGAAAGTGGATTGGCGGACGCACCCCAACAACATCGGTCACTTCTACACGCCGGGCTGCTTCCGATGCCATGACGGGCAGCACGTCAGCTCAGATGGCAAGGTGATCCCAAAGGACTGCGATACCTGCCACACGGTGCTGGCTCAGCTGCAGAGCGGCGTGCCGCTGATCAAGCACGAAGAAGGAATTCCATTCGAGCATCCAGTGGACATCGGGGATCTCACCCAGGTGTCCTGCAGCGATTGCCACAATGGCGGGGTGGGGCCGTAAACGTGCAACCAGATGAAGAGCATGATGAAGCAAGTGATTCTTATTGGAGCACTGGCTGCCGCTTGCTTTGCTCAGAATGACGCGGACACCATCATCCGCCGTTCGGTCGAGGCCAATGCGGCCGATTGGAAAGCGGCTCCTGACTATGACTACTTGGAGCGTGACGTGCAACAAGGTGGAGGAACCAGGACATACGAAGAGCTCATGATTCTCGGTTCTCCCTATGAGCGACCGGTGGCCGTGAACGGCAAGCCGCTGTCAGCGGAGCAGCAAGCGCAAGAACAACAAAAGTATGAGGCCGCTATCGTCGAACGCCAAAGAGAATCTGAACAGGAACGGGCAAAGCGTATCGCGAAGTACGAAAAAGAGCGCAAGCGCGATCACCTCATGATGGAACAGGTGACGAGGGCCCTCGACTTCAAGCTCCTAGGCGAACAAACACTGGGGCCGTACAAGGTTTACGTGCTTAAAGCGACTCCTCGTCCCGGCTATGAGCCCCCCAATTACGAGGCTGAGGTGTTGACGGGCATGGAAGGCAAGCTCTGGATCGATGAAAAGACTTTTCAGTGGGTTAAGGTTGAAGCCAGAGTCATACGCCCGGTTTCAATTGGAGGTTTTCTCGCGCAGGTGGAACCCGGCACACACTTCGAACTACAAAAGATGCCCGTGGCGGAAAATATCTGGCTTCCTAAGCATTTTGCCATGAAATCTCAGGCCAAAGTCCTCTTCTTTTTTACACGGAAATCGCGAGCGGACGAGATGTATTACGGGTACCACAAAGCCGGTCCAAGTCAAGCAGGCAACGGTGGAAAGTGAAAAGAGCGTTGAAACCCCTCAAGGGTAGTCGAGCGCCAACCTAACTACCTACCTTTTTCCTGAAGGCACTGAGCGTTCGGTAAGAACGTAGTGGATATGCGACAGCGGGATAAAATACACCCCATTCTCAAGCGCAGAGACTCTGCTCTTGACCGCCTCGGGGAGTTCTATCGAAAATTCAGAGGGCGATACTCCCACTTCCATGGTGAGCCAAAGCCCTTCGTCCTCGGCTGCTACGATCGTGCCTATAGTTGGCAGAATAGACCACGACAGCTTGATGGCTACCTTCTTGCCTTTGAGTTCTGCGTATTTCGACATTGGTTGTCCCTCCGCAGGTTGCGAAAATTATCGCATCACCCGGCATATAATGGCTGGCAAATCACTCCAAGACGGCACGTTGAAGAGGGGGTTATTGCCGAGAAGCAAGCGTAGCACTACCCAGGAAGTTGCTGAGCCCAGCACCACCGAGCCTAGCACCGGTGCGTGGAGATCTCCCATGACTGCCTCGAGCGCGAACAGCACTGCCGCGAGCGGGGTATTAAACGCGGCTGCAATTGCTGCCGCCGCTCCGACTGGTAGGAGCTCCTTCACCTTCTCGGGTCGCAGTCCCAGATGACGTCCCAGCACCGAGGCAATGCCACCGCCAACTTGGACGGCAGGTCCTTCGCGCCCCAGCGGGATTCCGCTGGCAAGTGTGGCTGAGGTGCAAAAGAATTTCCAAGGACCGTGCCTATGGTAATCACACCTTCGCGGGCGAACAACGCAGCTTTGGTCTGCGGTACGCCGCTGCCTCGAGCGTCCGGAAAGTAGCGGAACAGCGGAACAGCAGATACCCGACGCCCAGCGAGCCCGCAACCGGGGTTAGCACCCGTCGCCAGGCAGCGCCACCCACGGGATAGAGCCGCATTCCCAGTCGTTCAGTGAGCAAGATGAAAGCGACAACCGCCAGGCCCGTCAAGACACCGATCACCAGCATTAGAACAAGGAATACTTGATCCTCACGTTGCCGGAGAGAGGGTATCTGCTGTAACAGCGGGGTCCTCCACCAACTCTTTCCGTCTCCTTGCGGGTATCACTCATCCCGAGAGGTTTCCTCTGCAATGGCGTGCGTGGAACGAGTTCTCAAAGAATCAATCCCGCACCGTCAAGACGGGGCACCGGGCATGACAAAGTACCTGGTGAGGCGTGACCCATGGCAGATGCGCGGAGACCCGAGCGTAGGAAGTACGGTGCGGTCCCATCACAATCAAGTCTGCACCTTGATCTTCAGCCACCTTCAAGATGTGCTCCGCCGGCGCGCCGATCTCCACGATGAATTCTGTTTCCACGGAAAGGGTCGTCTCGCGCGGATGCAGTTGCACAAGGCGCTTCATTGCAGTGTCTCTCTCCGCTTCTCGAGAACCCAACGGAACATCGGTAGGCATCTTGAGAACATGAAGCAAAGTCAGGTGGGCGTGCTCGTGCTCCGCCAGCCCCAGCGCATAGGTAAGCGCTCTAGCCGAACCGGGCAGCAAGTCGGTTGCGTACAGGATTCTCCGCAGCCTCAGTTCCGGCTCCAATTTCGAAGAGACATGTGGCCCTACTGTGAGCACGGGGCAGTACGCAGAGTCAACAATCTCTTCCGCTACCGAGCCGAGCACGAGATTCTTGATTCCACCGCGGCCATGGGTGCCAAGCACGATCAAGTCAATTTCAAGTCTACCGATCAGCTCTGAAAGCACCTCTGAGATGAAGCCTTCTTTGACCAATTCCTGGTGCTTGATTCCCTGGAAGACATCGGACTTTACAAAGTTTGCCATCTTGTTCTCAGCAGAATGCCTGAGGTAAAACGGGTCTGGTGGCTGCACATCGCTAAACTCCTCAGGGACTGCACTCACCGTGTACATGGTGGCGCCGTAACGCCGGGACATGCCAACGGCATACGATAGCGCTGTCTCCGAGCAAGAAGAAAAATCAGTAGCCAACAGGATGTTTTGGAGTGAAATGCCGATTGGGGTGACCTGCGTACACATCGAACACCTCCCTTGAGAAGGCGGTGCCACAACTTGCTTTCGTTCTTTGTAGTTTCCTATAGCCTACGTCAGTTCCATCTGAACGACAGGGTCAACCCTGAAAGCTCGCCGCGATTGCGGACGCCGGTGAGGAAACACGATCAACAGGTCTCCCCGCTGCCTTCGAGTGTTCCCTCTTAATTCTCTCTTTATCACGTATATGCGGCAGTGATCTCAATCACATGCCTGGCCAAAGAGTATAAACGCTTTGAGACGAATCCTCGATTCTCTTCCAGGTACACTGGCCGCGAATGCGAGAACGAGATTAACCACGCCACGTTACCAGCCTGCTGTTACCCGATTTATGCACCGAATCAGGTTGTGCTCAGAGCGAGGTCTCGCCTGATACTGATTGACTCCCTGACGCCGTTTGTGCCGGTTGGTCTTTGAGTTCTGCGAATGCCGCCAGCGCATCGTGCAGGCGGTCGAAGAACCGCGCCGCGCCGATGACCTCCGTCAAGAGGTGCCGGTCTAAGTCTGCCTTCAGCGAGAGAGACACGCGTGCGAGCACCAACACGACGCCGCCGTGAGCCAGTTCCTTGTGAAGTTGTCGCACCACCCGGGCGGCTGTGTAATCCACATTCGTGATCGCTTCGGCATCGACGACCAGCCAGCGCGCGGGCGAAAGAGCTGGCTGAACCAAGCCGCGAACCTCCTCTGCGAACAGGCTGGCATTGGCATAGAAGAGCGCTGCTCCGAAGCGATAGATCACCAACCCCGGCTCCGTTACTGCGCCGGGAACAGCCGGGACCAACTGCCAGGCATCGCCTTCGCTTACGACGAAGACCCCGGTGTGAGGACGGTAGCTGTGCCGCACAACCCGGAGCAGCGACAGCACCATGGCCAGCAGAATGCCCTGCTCAACGCCTACCAGCACCACGACGGCCGCAGTAAACACGGCCAGAGCGTATTCTCCGGGACTCTCGCGTCGAATCTCGCGCAAGCCGCGCACGTCGATTAGACGGACAGCAATGAAAAATACGATGGCGCCCAGCACGCAACGCGGCAAGTATTGCAGAGGCTTGGTCAGAAAGAGCAGGACGAATACGACCGTCATCGCGGTGGCTACCTGGGCAAGCTGGCTCTGACCGCCGGAGCTTTCGACCATCGCGGTTTGAGTAGGGCTTCCGTCCACCACAAACGTCCCGCTCAACGCCGCCGCGGCGTTGGCCGCAGACAGACCGACCAGGTCTGCGCTTTCGTCCAAGTGCTGATGGTGGTGCCCCGCGTAGAAACGTGCGGTAGCCGCGCTCTGGGCAACGATCATGACAAAGCAGGAGCCGGACACGCCGAGCAGGGGCACGGCGTCCTTCCAGTGCACATCGGGCAACCCCAAGTGCGGAAGCCCGCCAACGACCGGCCCGACGATCGTGATGCCGTGCCCTGCGAAATTCCAAGCTGCGCTCGCGGCGATTGCGCTGGCGACAGCAATCAGCGGGCCAGGCACCTTGGGAGCAAACCGGCTGAAGGCAAAGACGCCTGTCACGACCACTGCCGAGATAAGCACGGTCGGGAGGTGAACCTGGGGCAGGCCGCGGAAGACCCCGATGAGCTGTCCCACCGTCCCGTTGGAGTGTACTTCCAGGCCGACCATCTCGCCCAGCACGGCGATGCCTACTTGAAATCCCACTCCGCTGAGAAACCCGATCAGCACAGTCTGCGACAAGAAGTCGGCCAGGAAGCCGAGCTTGAGCACTCGGGCCAGCAGTAGAAATCCGGCGGTGAGCAGAGCGACCGTCGATGCCAGCGCCACATATCTCGCGCTTGCGACGGGCGCCATACCCTCAAGCTTCCCGGCAAGAATGGCAGCGGTCGCCGAATCGGCAGCGACCACCAAGTAGCGCGACGAACCGAAAACAGCAAATGCCAGCAGCGGAAGCAACAGCGTGTAAAACCCCGTGACTACTGGCATGCCGGCAATCTTGGTGTAGCCCAGCGCCTGCGGGATGTTCATCGCCGCCAGTTGGAATCCGGCCAAGGCATCGCGGACCGCTCCCGCGCGAGTAACCGGCCATATGCCTTGAAACAGACGGAGCCAGCCGCCACTCCGCGCTTGCGGTGTGCGTTGGCCGGATTGCAGGCGATCTGGTCCGGGCGGCGGTGTGGCTTGTATACTCATGGTCACTGCAAGATCGTCCTTTCCATACCGAAAGGTTCACACAGTAACGTCTTCCTACTTCTTTCCCTCGGAGTATTGCAAACCGACAAGCCGAGAATAAACACTAAATACGAGATCACTCTTGCGACGGCATATTGTTGCCCACTTCCAAGGGGCATATGGGTAAGAACTGTCTTCTGCAGCAAGAGCATCTTGAAATGAGACGCGAGGACCAGCACCACAATAAAGATCGCGGCTTTGAGAAAAAAGAAGAAGGTTATCGGCAGCCCGCCCAGACTGAATAGTGGTTGAAACAGATAGTGCTGCAATCGCAGTCCAGCATCCCCAAAAGCCGGCGCATACCAGCTTCCGAATACTACGACGGCAAAAAGCACCAAGAGCGAAAGCGCGAGAAACGTGATCAGCCGAAACCGGGATATGTTCATCGCACGCCCTCCTCCTGTGCACAGAGGCTCGTGGTGACGCTTTTGTTCGTGCCCAGTTGACAAGAGTGTCTCACAAGCAGGCGGCCATCGTTCTTATCGACCAGTCCTGTATCGCGTTCCTGATTATGCCTTTCTCAAACACAGATTTGACGGCTTGGCATCAGTTGCAGGCCGAGCCTGCTTGCTACCTCGCGCAGGCTACAAGAACTTCAGAACTGACGCCCTAGCTTGTCAATGTAACCCGGTGGACGGGATTCCAATCTTTGAACGGCAGATATTCCAAGAGTTCAATGGGATGGCAGCCACCCACGATGCTCGGACTGAGTTGCCACAAGCTTTGCCAACCCCAGCACACTGCACGAGAGAACCGAGACGTACCGAATGCGAGGCTCGCTAGGCAGAGCCTGCCTCCGGGGACGAGCAGACGGCGGCCCTCTGACAAGAGTTGCTCTATGAAATCGGGAGCAAGCAGATCGAATACGTAGGTGGAAACGAAGTGGTCGAAACTGTGATCGGGCTCAGGTATGCGTGGGGAACCGTCAGTCTGGTAGACACGCGCACGTCCCGGCCAAGGCTTCAGACGCTGCTGCGCCAGTGAGACCATTGTGCTGCTGATGTCGAGCCCCACATAGCGTGCGTCTGCGGGCAGATCTCTTTGCAATAGGCGGGCGGCGAAAGTCCCCGTTCCACACCCGAACTCGAATACCGAGTGCGCCGAGTCGAAAGCAAGATGCGCGATCAGTTCGCTGATGGCGGGATTTTCGTAAAGGCGTTGCCAATCCTGCCCAGAGCCAAGGTGGTCATAGAAATGCTTCGCCTCTTCAGGGCGCAAGGTAGCGACTCCTTGGCTCTGGAACGCTCACATGCGAATCCTAGCGGCCTCCGCTTTCAGCGGGCCCATTATTGCTCAGACGCCGGGCCTGGCAAACTGATTGTAGAGCCAGGCAAAGACCGCGCCACCGATGAGTCCATCTACCGTTCCGTAGATCGTCCCGATGACAACTTCTGCAATGCTGCGAGTTGCATGGTAGCCGGGGTAGACCGACGACATTGTCTGAAGGAACTGCTGACCATAGTTACCCCAGATCAAATTGGCTACGCCCATCACTAGCATCGCCAATCCCCACAGGATCGCCGACGTCAAGGCTAGGGCTTTGGTATTGAATTTCATCGCTTCCACCTCCAACTAGGTTGCGAGGCCGTCTACGGCCCTGTACGCGACGGTGGTAGAGAAGGGCCACCGCTGTTCTCTTGATCTCATGTTTATGGTTTCGCAAAGAGGGGTTGAGTGCTCGCCTCCGTTCTCCGTTTTGCCAGTTTCGATCGCGCTTCCGTGGCCTCAACCGAGTTAAGATACGGCTCAACCAGCCGACGAAGTTCCTCCGTTGAGGCCCCGGATAGTCCTTTCTCCAAAGGCCATCCACAGCGTTGCTTTCCGCCGACTAGCACGCTTGTTTGCTTGTTCCAGGGTGCCAGCACTATCCAACTCTTGCTCTCCTGAAAACTGTACCCAGGACCTCCGCTTCAGCATGCAACCAGTCTTCCTCCGCATGGCCGTCCTCGCGTCCCCGTTTTTCGTACAGCTCGTAGGCACGCTGACGAATGATGTGGTCAGCGGGCCCCGGCGTCGAAGAATCGGGAATGCCTTCATGCGAGGTGCTCGGAACGGAGGTTACGTTGGAACGTGTTTCCTTCTGAGACGTGACAGCCGGAATATCTCCTTGTGACGCTCTTTTCTTATCATGTCTAGACATGAGTAGCCTCACTTTCGTTTGTCCAGTTTGATCGTGTTATTGTCCCTCGCTGGTAGCGTTGGAGGCCGATACTGCAATCAGCTCCTCCTATAATTTTATGCTTATCCTCACGCTATCAGCATTTCACACTGGCGGATGCATGCCTCTACCAGATCTACATGGGGAAGAAGTTCGATCGGATGTTGCATCGTTTTATCCTTCAATCCGTCGCCAGTCCGCTCCGGATGCAGCGCCTCATTTCTCGAGTTGAGGTCCGCCCCGTATGACCAACACGGGACAGCGCGCATGAGAAACCACATCGTAGGCTGTTGGTCCAGGCAAATGAGCAGCCACTCGCGGAAAGCGAGTACCGCGCACACCCAGCACGATCAGTTCGATCTGTAAATTGCCGGCGGTCTCCAAGATGAATTCGGCGGGCACGCCAAACTCAACGTGGAACTCCGGTGCGACCCCTTCTTCCAATGCCCAGTGCTTTTCCGTCAGGCGCAGGCGGAAAAAGTCGGCAGCCTGCATCCTGGTTGAGAGCGGCTCTTGCCAGACATCCTCGGCGACGTGTAAGAAGAAAAGCGCGGCGTTATATTCCTTGGCTAAAGTGCACGCGTAATGCATCGCCGGCTCGGACTCCGGGGAGAAATCCGTCGCGTAAAGAATGCGCCTCAGCCGGGCCTCTGCTTCCGGGGCTGCCGAGTTCTCTGGCCCAACCATTAACAGCGGACGTAACGCGCACCGCAGGATTTCCTCGGCAATCGATCCCAACAGCATCTTTTCGACCCCGCGTCGGCCATGAGTACCGATCACAATCAAATTGATTTGCTGCTTTTCCGCCATTGCCGAGAGCATCGGCCAAACAACCCCCTGATCGACAAGCACCTCGTGCGAAAGTCCTTTGAGAAGCGGCGTTGCTCGCACCGCGGCCATCTGTTCTTCCGCGTGAGCCCGTATATTTTCCAGGGCGGGGTCTCGCTCGTCCACTGGAATCAAGTCATACGCATCGGGGGGAATCACGTACGCCAGGTATAGTTTTGCGCCAAAGTGTCGGGCGATGGCTGTGGCGTAGGGCAGCGCTGCGGTCGAGGCTGGTGAAAAATCGGTCGCAAAAAGGATACGGTCAAAGAGGATTCGAGTCACGGGTCGGCTGTCCGTTTTTATTGAGAACCGCTGTCATACAGTTCTTACATGCAGGTTGAACGTAAACTGTTTTCTGCTTTGTGGGCTTGCCAAAATGTTGGGGTAAAGGTGATCCATGACGCGCAACTTGGAAGCACGCCTCGACGGTAGCACTCCAGGCGAGAGTCGTCTGAGCAAGAGTGCTCATCCCTGGGAGGCAGAGACTCCGGGGATGCGAGAAGCAGTCCCGGGGACTGCGCCCGGCCGTGTGGCCGTATCCTTGCGGCCCTCAGGCGTCGCCGCTGAGATTGGAAGTTGCGATATCGCGGATTTTGTCTTTGCTCGCCTTCGCATCTCGCGGAGAAATGAGAAGCGCCAGAGCAGATGCACAACAATTCCCGTTGATGATCCAAGCAGGAGAACCCCGACAGACGAAGATTCCCACCTCTCGCAGAAAGCTAGTTCTCCGTACCAGTGGCGCAAGTGTTTTGAATTCCCAAACTCAGGTACGCTTACACTCTTGCTTCCGTTGAGTCAGCAATGCCTTCCGGCGGCAAGACATCCGGCAGGTCAAGGCGTGCCACGCCGATTCGGTAGTCGGCCATCCCGTAGTAAACGTCGAAGCGGTTCGGTAAGCCGAGATCGTCGCGACGATCGATGCCGGTGGGGAACACGACATGAGGGACCGTACCGTGGCATTCCTGCGGCAGCACCGGCGTCAACACCGGTTCCGCCGAACGATAGCGAATCATCTGTGGATGCTCTTTCGAGAGCACCATCACCCCGGCCGAGTAGCACAGTTGGTGTTCGTCGTAGTTTGCTCTTTCGATTTCGCTGACGCCGTGATAGACGATCAGCCAGCCGTGCCGCGTCAGGATGGGCGGAGCGCCTCCGCCGATTTTGAGCCGCTCCCACGGCGATACTGGGGCGGCCAGCCGATGATGCGAATTAAACAAGCCGAGGTGACCAGGTTCGAGGCCGTCCAAGGCCATCGGGCAGTAGGAAATCCAGATGCTTTCATGATCAAGGTCCACCACCCGCGATGCGGCCTGGCACGCGGTTTCTTCGGGACGAGTGCCAGGGAAAAGCGGTCGATGGAGGATGGCCATCTGCATTTTCCCGGCGTGATTGGGAATGGCGACGGGGAAGAGGCTGGCATCCTTGTTGTCCACGTGAACGAAATCGATGCCTTGAAATTCACCAAAGGTCGCGAGCCCCAGTCGCTTCCAGTGAAACAAATCCTGCGATATTGCTAGGGCGATCCGTGGGCCACGGGAAGAAAACGCCGTGTAAGTCATTATGTAACGCTGAAGCGGTTCCACAAACGTGATGCGGGGATCCTCGCAGCCGCCACTGCCGTCGAGGTGCAGCTCATAATCGGCTTCAGGCTCCAGTGCGATGCCGAGCCGCTCAACGCCTGCCGGATCGCCGGCTTCATTGAACCGTACTCGGGCAATGCCGATGCGCGAGTAATTCCCCCGCGCAACCAGGCGCGGGAACAGGTAAAGTTCACCGTCCGGGCCACGAGCTGCAGCCGGATTCAGGACGCCTTCGATCTCCTGGGGATTACCCGTCTGCGGCTCCATCAACATTGCCAGACGCCGCAACTTGAATTCGCTCATCAATGCCTCAGCGATTCTCATCACGCCGCCTGATCGCGATCTGCTAAGCAAGCGATGATGGCTTCGATAACTCGCTTCGTCTCCTCGGGACCCTTAACTGGGATAGAATCCACGCCTGCTTTTTCGGCGGGATAGTCGTTCCCTCCCACGAACAAGGCATCGCCGATGTAAATCATCTCCTTCAATGAAATGTGCAGGAGGTCTCGCAGCTTTCCGATTCCGTATGCCTTGTCAATGCCAGGTTTCGTGATATCAATCGACGTCGAGCCGCCGATTCGGACAGAAAACTGGGGAATAATTTTGTCAAGAATCGCTTTGATCTTCTTCCGCTTGGTGTAATCGGGGTCCCATTTATTTTTTTCTTCTAACGGCGCCTGCTGACCTAACGCGGAAAATGTTATCTGGCTTCCCCGGTCTTCGATGACTTCTCCCCAGACCTTTGCGACTTTGTAACCAGCTTCTCCCAGCGCCTTTTTGAGAGAATTGAGTATCTTCTCTCGTTCATCCCTGGTGAAATCTTCTTCATAAAGTTTTTTCCACTCCCCTGAGTACTGGTAGAACTTTGTTCCACAGGTAGGAAGCAGAGATAGCTCCCTCAGGCGTTCGTCATGAGGAAGCTTGAAGACCACTTGCTTTTCAAACTGCGGCCAACCGCCTCCGGAAATCACGGCCACTTTGACAATTCCGAGAAGGTCGTGCAGCAGTCCCGACATTTCGGGATCAACAGCCGATTTACTTTCGGCAAGAGTGCCGTCCAGATCAAACACGATTAGCTTTTTCACAATGTTTCCCCGTTTCCGCCTCTGAATTCTCGCTATTTGAATCCGGCAGCGCAATCTCCAATAAGTTCACTGCGCTGCGGGGTCGAAAAGTACACGCACCGATCATCGCCGGCAACAGAAATACGTCGCCTTTGGCGACAGCGTAAGTGGCACCTCCGTGCTCGACCTGTCCAGCGCCGCCGATGCATACCAGCAAGCGCGGCACACCTGCGGCGCCGACGGAAAACGGCGACTGTCCGCGCAGGCGCCATAACCAGAAATGTTCACCGTGAAACAGTTTCTCGCGTTTCACCGGCGTCGTTGCCTCCACCGCCGGCGCAACCCGGCCGACGGGTCCCTCCGCAAAATCAATGCAGGCAATCGCCTGATCGACTTGAAGTGACCGCGGCTTGTCCGTCTTCGGGTCAAGATGGTCCCAGTCATACAGGCGGAAGGTCACGTCGCTGTTCTGCTGAATTTCGAACACCACGATGTCGCCGCCCAGAGCGTGAACCGTCCCAGCCCGCAGGAAAATTCCGTCGCCGGGCTTCGGAGTGAA
>Ga0187859_10001141_pt1 | contig 17064 bp, 8 predicted proteins | sample June2016WEW_10_1_2_FD_133019 | JGI IMG/M metagenome (GOLD analysis project Ga0187859, IMG submission 133019) | Peatland microbial communities from SPRUCE experiment site at the Marcell Experimental Forest, Minnesota, USA - June2016WEW_10_10 | ecosystem: Environmental > Terrestrial > Soil >...
CGAAACCGTATAGGACACCAGGAAACTCAGCCCTGCGGCAAAACGCTTGTCAACCCGCAACTGCATGGCGTGATAGGTTGAGTTGCCGGTTCGATCGGGACTGAAGGAGTTATCTTCCTGGTTGAAGTCACCATACTGAGGGTAGGGCCGAAAGATCTGATCGATCGGTCCGCTGAAGCCAGCGTAAGGAATCGCGACCCCAGCAGCAACGGCTGCTGGACATGTCCCGTTCGTTAGGCAGCTTGAAGGCATCGTCAGGTCAGAGGCAAACGTGGCGAAGTAGGGGAGGAACGACGGGTTGGTTTGGTTCGGAATAATGTTCAAGGCCACCAGGTGCGTACCCTTGGAACCGACATACGCCACACTTACCAGCAAGTTCGCGGCAATTTGCCGCTGTATGTCGAGATTCCAGGTCTGGATGTCAGCCGGGCGTCCGGTATTTGACGGAACCGTAATCACTCCGCCGCTGCCGTTCTGACCATCGGGTGTAAAGGGGCCGGACAGGGGAAGTTGGTGGGGGAAGGGATTATCAATTTGAATGGGGCCGCCATTGGTTGGCGTAATGGTTTCCTTATTGAAGAATCCCAAGCCGTCCTGATCGGCGAACGATCCTTCTTTGAGCGGTTGGTAGAAAATTCCATAACCGCCGCGCAATACGGTCTTATCGTTGATGCTGTAAGCAAAACCAATGCGCGGTCCAAACGCCTTCGTGTAAATATCCTGGGGCCGCGTGCGTCCGTTCCGGCCCGGCCCGCTTCCAAAATATGTGTAGGCTCCAAGCAGGCCACCGGCGCCGGGATTCGGGAGGGTCGGATCCACCATGGAGAAGCGATCGAATGCTTCGGTAGCCGGAATGTCGAGATCGTAGCGCAAGCCGTAATTCACCGTTAAACGCGGCCGCACCTTAAATGTATCCTGGGCATAAAAGGCGTAGTCCTTATAACGCACACCACTGAAAGACCCGTAATTCAGAGTTGCCGAATTTACCAGGCCGAATTCAGAACTCGCTACCGGATCTCCGCCGATTCCACCCGAGCCTCCCGTACTGCTTGTTTGGGCCGCGTTAAAGTCGAATTCTCCTGAGGCCTGCGTGAGCCGCCGCACATTGAATTGCAGCGCGCGAAACTCGAAGCCAAATTTCATGTTGTGCTTGCCTTTGAGCCAACTGACAGACTCATTCGCTTGGTAAGAATTATCCGCGAACTCCGAATCACCGCAGTTGTTAAGCAAATTCTGGTACGGCCCTCCGACAAACGTGATGCATGGCATGGTCACGGGCGATACCCCGGTAACGCCAATCTTTCCGGGATAATCGAGGCCGAGGCTATCGGAAATCTCACCGCGGAAACGCCGGCTGAATCCAACCAATATCTGGTTCACCAACGTTGGTTTGAAAATGTAGTTGTCGCTGAGACGCACATATCGAGTGTTCTGCGGGATGGCCTCGCCGAAGATGGGGCCGAGGTTTGAATTGCCCCCGGTGTTTGTATTGTCGAAGTCGAAGCCGCCGGAAATTCTGTGCTTGGACGAAATATTCTCATCGATTTTGATATCAAAGATATTCGCGGTCGTGCTGTTGATCGTAGTGTTAATCACGTTATTGGTGAGGGCGCCGGTGGTGGTCGGCAGCAAGCCAAAGACCTTGGACATTACCGTGCTGAGCACAAAATTTGGATCATTCGTCAGAACGTTCCCCGGGACCGGCACCTGAGTAGTCGGATCGTAAATCTGCTGAGCGAGGTTATTACAGATATTCGCCGTAAACCCCGCGGTACAGTCCGCCGCAAAGTTGCCCGCTTGAAAGGCAGCGTTCGGAACGCTAATCGGGGAACTGCCGCCGGTTCTGAAGCGGAAACCCTCGTAGTCAAAGTAGAAGAAGGTTCTATCGTGTCCGTTATAAAGATAGGGAATACGAACGGGACCGCCAAAAGTGGCGCCAAAGTCGTTCTGCGTATTAACCGACCTGGGCAGTCCTTGCGTGTTATTCGCCCAACTGTTGGCATTTAGCGTACGGTTAAAAAGATAATCGTAGATCGAGCCGTGATACTCGTTGGTGCCGGACTTCATGGTGAGACTCACGATGCCGTCGCCAGATTCGCCGTATTCAGGAGAGAAATTACTCTGGAGCACCTTGAATTCCTGCACGCCTTCCGCCGACACCCCCTTATTCGCCTGGGTATTCGGCGAAACCAGGGATATTGAAACACCGTCCACAAGAATGTCAGTGCCGCCCTCCTGGCCGCCGTCCACTTTAAAGTCATCGGACGCGTTGTCTCCGGGGTTGTTGCTCATTTGCCCAACGAATCCAGGGACAAGTTCAATGAATTGAACAGGGTTGCGCGCCGTGCCGGCCACTTCCAATGGCAAGTTTTCGATCAGGCTCGGCTGCACGGTTGCCCCGATGTCGGAGGTCTCCGTCTCAAGTTGCGCAGCGTCGGCGGTCACCGTGACATTCTCGGAGACCGCGCCGACTTGCATCTGGATGTCCAATACCACCGTAGCGCTCGTCTGTACCGTCACGCCTTCCTGCACATACCTCTTGAGATTTGGCCCCTGTACTGTAATGGCGTAACGGCCAGGCGGAAGATTCGGCAGTGAATAAAGCCCGGCGTCGCTGGTCACGGTTGCCACGGTAAGCCCCGTATCCATGTTTCGCGCCGTTACGGTGGCTCCGCCAATCGTTGCCCCGGTCGGATCGGTCACCGTGCCCTGAACGCTGCCATTGGTCGTTTGGGCGAGAACCGATCCCGTCGCTGCCAACAGAAACAAGACAAAAGTACAGACGAGTCTTTTCACAGGTTTTCTCCCATCGCGGCTCTAAACCTGATTCTCGTTATGTTGCAAACAATAACGACACAGAAGGTGGAACCATTACGCCCCGAAAAGCCGACCACTGATTTCAGAAATCCCTAAAGACCCCACTTTTTCCAGCTAATGCTTTTACACTATCCTGCAGCATCCCGGATAGTTCACCTCTAGTAGTTTCAAGGGAAGGGTCTAACACGTGAATTCATTGTGATTCACACGAACGCACGCAGACCCACGACTAAAATTGTTGAAAAAATCCATAAATCTGAAAAATTGTATTATCCAGAATCCAATATGATTTCGAACGAGAACGCTCCGCTATAGCCGCGCGCAAACCGATTGGATAAAAGGCACAGGGCACTTGAATTGAAGAACGCCTGTGATAAACTTTCGTTCGGTTCAGCGGAGTTAGTTGAGCGGAAACATCATGTCGTCTCCCCAGCGGTGGGCCCCCCAGCTAGGAATCCCCGACGATCTCCTTGGCGACAAGCGTTGGGATCTCGTACAACGAATCGTTTCCAGTCCACATTTTCAGAAGAGCACTCGCCTTAGAGATTTGTTGCAGTTCATCACCGAGCAGACCATTCACGGGAAAGCCCACGAACTAACCGAGCAACACATCGGCAACGCGCTCTTCCACAAACCGTCCGATTACAGACCCTTGGAAGATAGTTCGGTACGGGTGCACGCCCGCCAGTTGCGGCTCAAACTTCACGAGTACTTCAATGAGGATGGGCGCAACGAAACGCTCATCCTCGAAATCCCTAAAGGCTCGTACGCCCCGGTATTCAGAGAGGTTACAAAAAACTCGGATCTGAGGCTGGGCGTCCTGCCCACGTCGATTCCCGCAGTGGCCCGGCGCGGCAGGGTGGTGATTCCGTGGGTCCTATGTGGCGTTCTGGCCATAGTGTGCGCCGTTTTGGCATACCGAGTAATTCCACACCGAACGGTCGCTGCAGCATCGGCCCCGGCTCCTCTCTCTTGGCCGTTTTCGCAGATTTTCGATGCCCGGCATCAGACCATCATCGTGGTTGCGGATAGCAACTACGGAATGGCCCGTATCGTCGCCGGCCAGCCCGGGTCTCTAGATCAATATCTCCGCCGGGTTTTTCTTCTGAATCCTGCACTGAGCAAGATCGATGAAGTCGACTCTCGCTTGCGCGAATACATCTCGAATTCGACGCTCACTTCTTTCGCCGATGTAGCGGATGTCGTGACCCTTTATAAGATGGCCGGCGCGCTGCAATCGCAGTTGTCCGTTCGCTACCCCCGGGACTTGAGGATGCGCGATCTCGACCACAACAATTGCATTTTTATCGGCAGCCCGGGCTCCAATCCGTGGGTCACACTACTCCAGGACAAGCTTAACTTTCGTGAGAGTGAAACCGCCGTGGGCAAGAGCGCCAAAGTATTCGTGAACCAGAACCCCTTGCCTGGGGAGCAGCCGCAATATGAAGGGCTGCGTTGGACAGGAACAATGGGAGAAGACTACGCCACCATTTCTCTTCTTCCCAATGCGACCCACGATGGCAGCGTGCTCGCGCTCCAGGGTCTTCAGCAGGAGGGAACGGAAGCCGCGGGTCGGTTCCTGGCCGATGAAGTAAATCGGCATCAACTTATGAGCGCGCTGGGCGTTTCCGCCTCAGATAGTGTTTCTCAAAATATCTGGTTTGAAGCTCTGATTCGGTCGCGCACCAGCGCTGGCGCGCCAAGTTCCACGACTCTGGTCGCCGTTCGCCGAATTCGCTAGCGACTAGTCCGTTGCGCGGTCAGCGGAGGTGGACCCAAGATGAGAGCTCCATCAATCGCGGCGAGCATGATTGCATTTCGACTCCGGACCATCGCATTTCTGCTCGCCGTGCTGATGGCCCCCGCGTTGCTTTTGGCTGCACAGGCCGTTCCGTTGCACCCTGATCGTAATTCAGAGATAGAGTCGCATTTTGCTGCTGCCCAACAAGCGCAACGCGAAAAGGACTACGCAACGGCCGAACGAGAATACCGGGCCGTGCTTGCGATTGCACCGGATTTCGCCGAAGTCTATATGAATCTCGGTCTGGTCTATCAGCTTCAGGATCGATCAGCCGAGGCAATGACGGAATTCCGCCACGCTCTGAGACTCAAGCCAGGCCTTAGCGGAGCAAATTTCTTTCTGGGTGTTGACTATTGCAAGGCGGGCGAGGGAACGAAAGCCATCCCTTACTTGAAAGCTGCCCTCCAGAAGGAACCCAATCGCCCAGACATTTGGTTATGGTTGGCTACCGCCCAGGAGATTGCCGGCCAATTTCCGGCAGAAGTCGCAACCGTTCTTGGGGGGCTGAAACTGCAGCCTAAGGACACGGATTTGCTCTACCTTCTGGGAAACGCATACGAGCGACTCGGTAAACAAGAGGTCGCGCAGCTGGCCAAGGTTGCACCCGGATCGTCGCGCAGCGAACAGTTGCTGGCGGAGAGTTATGCGTCGAGCAGCGAGTGGCCCTCCGCCGTGATCCACTTTCAAAATGCTTTGGCCGCTTCGCCCGACCGCGCCGGATTGCACGCCGAGCTCGGTGAAGTTCTGCTGCGCGCCGGAAAGATAAATCGGGCGATTCAAGAATTCGATGAAGAGTTGGCACGCGATCCAAGTTCGCTCCGCGCTTTGGTGCGACGCGGTGAAGCGAGACTGATACAGGAAAATGTCGAGGGCGCGCTTCGGGATTGGGAGAACGCAATTGCCATCGACTTTCCTCAAACAGAGAGGCTCCTTGGACTCCGCGAAACAGGATTCGGAGATGCCGCTCTCGAGCAACTTCCCGACGCAAGCCGCGAGAAGATTCAAAAGGTGGCGGCAGACCTGCAAAATCGGGATTCGCCGGCCGCACATTTGGCCTCCGCATTTATCGCCGAACAAAGTGGGAACACATCTCAGGCAGAAACTGAGGCAGGTCTCGTGACCCCCGTCAGCAATAAACAAGCTGTCAGCAAGCGCTGCACCGAATCGGACATTAAACTCGCCATCGAGCGAGGTAGGGTTGCTGAGGTCGCACCTTGCGTTCCTAAGGTCATCGCTTCGCATGCTTCCGCTGACTTTCGCTTTCGCGTAGCAAGCGCTCTGCTGGAAGCGGGTGGGTCTGACACTGCCTTGAAAGTCCTGGAGAGTTTGCCGCCCGCAGACCGGAATTCGGCGGAGGCGTCATACTGGCGCGCTCGTTGCTACGAAAAACTGGCAACCGCAGCGTACCTTCGGCTCTATCAGGCCGACCCAAATTCATATCGCCTGCATCAGTTGATGGGCGACCTCGAGGCGGCACGAGGAGATGATGGAAAAGCTATCGAAGAGTATCGTGCCGCTATTGCCATAAAGTCGTCCCTCCCCAATCTGCATTACAGTTTGGGCCACTTACTCTGGAAGGACCTCAAGGTGCCGGAATCGCGCGTCGAGTTCGAGGCTGAGCTGGCGTTGAACCCGCGGCATCCGGGCGCGCTCAATGATCTGGGGGATACTTACCTGCTCGAACACCAACCGGATAAAGCCTTGCCGTATCTGCTGAGGGCGCTCGCCGCAGATTCGACAAATCCCGATATACACCGTGACGTCGGAACCGCGTACTCCGAACTCGGCGATTACCGCAAGGCCGAAGAGCAGTTCAAGATTGCAGTGTCCGCCGACCACGATGGCTCGGTCCATTACAAACTAGCGAGGGTCTACCAGGCCCTGGGAGAAAAGGAAAATGCGGCGCATCAATTCGCTCTCTCCAGCGCCCTGAATCGTGAGTCGCACGAGAAACTCGAAAAGCAAACGGAGCGCATCGGAGAAGTAACCAGATCGGCCGAGAATCCTTAGAATGAAACGCCTCGGTAGCATGAAATGTCTGCTGATTGTTTTTGCTGTTTTTTCTTCTCCTGACAACTACCTGCTCGCTAAGCAATCCGGGCAGGCAGATGCATTTCAGCGCGGCCTGACCGCGCTTCAGGACAATCGTTATGCGGATGCGCTCGAAGAATTCACAGCGGCAGAGCGTGAGCATCCTGACGATGCCCGCATACACAATTTTCGCGGGATTGCGCTTGCCCGTCTCGGCGAGAACGCCAAGGCTGCGGCGGAGTATCAGGAATCGATCCACGCAGATCCCCGCATGGAAGATGCCTACCGAAACCTGGGATTTCTTGAATGGACCGAACACCAGCTCGAACCAGCTCGCCATGCCCTCGAGCGCGCCGTGGAACTGTCACCCAGCGACTCTTTTGCCCACTACTATCTTGGGCGGGTAGAGCTGGAGGGGCAACGTTACCCGCAGGCAATCCAGGAGTTGGAAACATCTCGCGTGACATTACCGGCCGATGCGGATTTCTCGATTCAGCTCGCGAATGCTTACGTCGCCCTGGGTCGTCGTGATGATGCGCATAAGCTGCTGGATCCTCTCCTGACGCTCTCTTTAAACGATGCCCAATCAATCCAAGTGGTGTCTCTGCTCCTCGCCGTCCACCAGAACGACGCGGCGATCAACTTGATTCAACGATTGAATGCGCGCCCGTCCGCTGCCGATATGCGATGGCTGAAATTTGATCTGGCTCTGGTTTATCTGCTTACTGGAAACGATGAAAAAGCGCTGGTGGCGGCGCACAACTATCCAGACTCTCTGCCTCAGGCAGCATCAAAGTCGGCTGAATCCCCCGATGCTTGGTCTTTGATCGGCATCGCCTGTGCCCACCTAGGGCAGGGCGAGCGTTCGGTCAATGCCTTTCGCCAGGCTGCTATTCTTGCTCCCGGCGAGGAAGAACGCTGGCTTAACTTGACTCGCGAGTTGATGGAACTCAACCGCTATCCGGACGCGATCTCCGCGGCGCAAAACGGACTGGCTGCCAATCCGAAATCTTACGCTTTGCATTTGCGGCTGGGAGCGGCGCAACTCTCGGCAGGCCACTATGCCGAAGCGGAGAGCGTGTTTCGTGATCTTGTGGTCGCGGGCGATCCTCTGCCAACCGGCTATGTAGGATTGGCGCAGGTATTGTTGAGGACGGGGCGCGCTGAGGAAGCCGCCTCTGAGCTCGCAGACGCGCAACAGAAGTTAGGACCCAACTTTCTCCTCAGCTATTTTCGCGGGCTATCTTTGGATCGGGCTGGCAAGCCCTCAGAGGCGTTGATCGCCTTTCAAGAAGCGACTCGTTTAAATCCGGATAATGCCGAAGTCCATCTGAGTCTGGGAAAAACGGACCTGGCGCTTGGCCGCGTGAACCGCGCAATCGCCGAACTGCAAGAGGCACTTCGCCTGAATCCGAGCAACGTCCAGGCAAAACGACTTTTGAGCCAAGCCTATCGCCGGGCAGGCGACACGAAAAGTGCGGAGAAATTCGCGACCGCATCTGCGGACCCGCCACCCCCAGGCCCGGAAGGCGATCTTCTTGGCGACTTCTTTGTTCCCCATTGGCAAGCGCCTCCCTCCGCTACCGGTGTTCCTTGACCTCAGCGACATCAAAACCCTACGCTGTTACAACCCGAGGTGGACGCGTGAATGGTGGCAGTCTGAAAGGCATGAAGGCACAGACGTTTTCGCTGTGCTCGGCCCTGATCATGCTCTTGTTCACCAGCCCTTCGCTTTGTCAGACCGCGCCGCAAAAAGTTGTTTCCAATTCCGGCGGTGCAATCGCAAATTTTGAAGATATCGCGCAAAAAGCCGGACTGACGGCGGTAAATATTTTTGGCGGAGCCGACACCAAGAAATACATTATCGAAACGACCGGGACGGGTGTGGCCATTTTTGATTACGACAACGACGGATGGCCGGATATTTTTGTTGTGAACGGGACCACGCTGGAAGGCTTTCCTCGTGATGAGGCTCCGACGAATCACTTATATCGTAACAATCACGACGGCACTTTCACCGATGTCACCGTTAAAGCCGGTCTGGTGGCCACAGGATGGGGCCAGGGCGTGTGCGTCGGCGATTACGACAACGATGGTTGGGAGGATCTGTACGTCACATATTACGGAAAGAATCGTCTTTATCATAACGACCACGGTGTATTCACCGAGGTGGCCGAAAAAGCAGGCGTAGCCGGATCAGGAAAAGCGTGGGGTACGGGTTGCGCCTTTGTTGACTACAACCGCGATGGGCACCTCGATCTGATGGTGGCAAACTACGTGGATTTTAATCCCGCCACCACTCCTGTTCCGGGCGAGGGAAGTTCTTGCGTTTGGAAGGGAGTGGCAGTGATGTGCGGGCCGCGCGGTCTGCCCGGTGCCAAGAATATCCTCTATGAAAACCGCGGCGATGGGACCTTCGTGGATGTCACCACCAAAGCTCACATTGACCAGACCGAGGGTCGCTACGCGTTCAGCGTTTCTACTTTTGACTTCGATGATGACGGCTGGCCGGATATCTACATAGCTTGCGACAGCGCCCCAAATATTCTTTATCACAACAATCGCGATGGAACTTTCACCGACGTCGCGGTGATGGCGGGTGTAGCGTTCAACGAAGAGGGTCGCGAGCAGGCGGGAATGGGAACAACGATTGCGGATTACAACGGCGACGGACGGCTGGATATTTTCAAAACAAATTTCTCCGACGACACGCCCACCCTTTACCGCAATGACGGCGACGGAATCTTTTCTGACGTCACCTTCGCCGCGGGCCTCGGCATGCACACGCAATATCTTGGGTGGGGCACCATGTTTTTTGACTTCGACAATGATGGCTGGCCTGATCTCATCCTCGCTAACGGACATGTTTATCCTGAGGTAGACAAGTTCCACTTAGGCAGCGGATACATGGAGCCACGTCTCCTTTATCACAATAACGGCAACGGAACCTTTACCGATGTGTCGGCGAACTCTGGACCCGGTATTACCATGGTCTCCGCCGCACGCGGCTTGGCGGTGGGCGATTTGTGGAACGATGGTCGAATTTCCGTAGTCATCAATAATGTCTACAGCACGCCAAGCCTTCTGGTGAATAGAGTGCATTCCTCGAATCACTGGGTCGCATTCAAGACGGCCGGAACGCGTTCTAATCGCGACGGAATCGGGGCAAAGATCACCGTGAAAATTGGTACGCGAACCTTGGTCGATGAAGTACGCAGCGGATCCAGTTATATTTCGCAGAACGATCTTCGAGTGCACTTCGGCCTTGGATCGGCGGCAAAACTCGATTCCGTGCAAGTGCGCTGGCCTAGCGGGATTGTCGAGCGGTTCGACAATGTAACCGTCGATTCCATCCACACGCTAACCGAAGCTTCCGGATCGGCAATCGCGCCAACCGCAAAGAATCCCAAGTAGCCAGAGCGCTTTACTGCTTAGCAGCGGAGGAATCCTTTGCGACGGTTCCCGCAGAAGGTTCGTCAATCTTGAGGATTTGATCTGCAGTGACGTTCTTGATCGTTTGGCGAATTCCGCTCGGCCAGCGAATTTCGATAGTCCCAACTACCGTCTCCGTGCCCAGGCCGAAATGGACTCGTTTATCGCTGGATGAAAGATAACTGCCGGCCGTCGTTACCGTTGCCATTTGAAGGCCCTTCGGAGTTACTAACCTAACTTCCGCTCCGATCGCATCCCGATTACTCTTATGGCCGACGAGTTCCAAGGTTAACCAGTGGTTCTTGGTTTCGGTCGAGTTGTGCAGGACGTAGAAAGCTCCATCATTACCGGTCACCACGGCATCCAATCGGCCGTCGTTATCAATATCGCCGATTGCCAGGCCGCGTCCCACCCACGCTTTCTGGAAAATGCTCCCCGCATCCGCCGAGACATCCACAAAACCGCTGCCTGTGTTCCGCGCTAACAGCATAGTTTCACGATAACGAAGATTTGGAACCGTCAGTTGAATCGTATCTAAGTCGTGTCCCTGAGTGATTAAAAGATCCTTCCATCCATCGTTATCATAATCAAGAAAACGCACACCCCAACCCGAGTGCGACATAGTCATGCGGCCCACTCCAGACGGATAACTATCATAGGTGAACGTGCCGTCGCCATTGTTACGATAAAGTGCATACATTTGACTGGCTAAGTCGGTCACAACTAAGTCGGGCAAACCGTCATTGTTATAATCCGCAAAGTCCACGCCCATGCCTGCGTAAGTATGACCCTCGCCATCGACCGCCACACCAGAGCTCAGGCCGACTTCCTCGAACGTGCCGTTGCCTTTGTTGTGATAAAGAAATTCCGGCATCGAGTCGTTGGCAATAAAGATGTCAATGTGCCCGTCCCGGTCGTAATCCGCGATCGCGATGCCCAATCCCTTCCCCGGTTGCGCGAGGCCTGCCTGATGCGAGATTTCAGTGAAGTGCCCATTGCCCTCATTGTGATACACCAGTGGCGCAATCGCGGGAAACGCATCGGGATGGCAATACGCACGGTAGCCGTCTCGATGCTCGCCGCACCATATATCGTCAAAATCCCACTGCAGGTACCGAAGCACAACCAGGTCAAGCAGTCCGTCGCCATCGAGATCTACCCACGCCGCGCTCGTAGACCACCCGCTGCCTCCGACGCCTGCTTTCTCGGTCACATCTGTGAATGTGCCGTCTCCATTGTTGTGGTAGAGCCTGTTTCCGCCATAGGCCGTCACATATAAGTCTTCATAGCCATCGTTATCGTAATCTCCAACCGCAACACCCATGCCATAGCCCACGCCTTGCAATCCGGCTTTTTCGGTTACGTCCTCAAAGGTGCCGTCTGGCCTTTGGTGAAAAAGGCGATTCCAATATTTAGGTCCTGTCTTTTGCGGAATCGTTCCCTTAGGAGTGGGATCGCCGAGCGGAGCGCCGTTCACCACGAAAATATCCAGGCGCCCATCATTGTCATAGTCGAACAGCGCCACACCGGAACCCATGGTCTCAATCAGATATTTTCTGGAGGTGTGCGATGCAAGATATTCAAAATTCAAGCCCAAGGCAGAAGTTGCATCGGTGAATCTTGCCGCGCCCTGTGACGAAGGTGTTGCAGAGTGATCCAGCGAAGGTTGGGCAACCGAGGTCGTAGTTTTCTGGGCCATGGCGCCGGCGATTAGCAACCCAAGCGCAATCACAAAGAGCGTCAGTCGATTCCGCGAGCAACTCCTCATATCACCTGCCTTCCAATTTTGTCGGTCACAACTCGAACCCAGATTGGAGGCGCTTGGTATTGATGTCTTGAATAAAGGCCCGACAAATCAAAACTCACTCATTCAATGTGCATATTAGCTCAAGCTAGAGCAGGCCATCGTACCTCTAGAAGCGTGGCTGCTAACCGCGCCCGGGCCGGGCGAAAAAAGAGCGCGACGGACAACTACTCAATTGTGAGAACGATCGATTATGGCGGCGAGCCACATCGCCTTATGTGCCGTGCCGGATATCGCCTCACGCTCTTCCCCTGGGGCCAGCTTTCTACGGTATGTAGGGTATCGAACACTAGAAGAGAAGATGTAAGAATAATTGGGCCACCGTCGCCAAAGGACCCGCTCCTATGTCACTACAGTTGCGCCGTGTCGACGATCGCATCCGGGACTTGTGTGCAAAGGCCCTTGCTGCCGATTCTGGCGAGCTAAATTTCATCCTACCCCAACTGAGATCAGCCCTCCATCTGGCCATTGAACGGCTCAGACTAAGAGCGGTTGGCGTCATGAATGGCCGCGAGGTGCCACGCGAGAGACGAAAAATCTCTTGAATCGCCCGGCGCTTCAAAGCCGATTCGAGCGCGACGTCGCCCATTCATGCCGCACTTTACAAAGCACAAAAATGCGTCCGCCAAAAAAAAAGCAGTGGGACGCTCCTTGCGCGTCTCACTGCTGGGAAGAGTGTTGCTATGCTGCCTTGCTACGCTGGGAAATAACCCAGCGCAATTCTACCGCCCATGTCCACCGTGCCCGCCGCCTCCGTGCGATCCACCACCGCCGTGCGACGAACCGCCGCCATGCGGAGCTCCTCCACCGTGGCTGCTCGGAGCCGAATGGCCTCCGCCAAAGCTAGGCGCTGATCGTCCCCCGCCGTAACTCGGGGCGGAGCGGCCATAACCAGGCGCAGAACGCCCGCCGTAAGCGCCTCCACCATAAGAACGTGGCGTGACGATCGGCTGTCTCATATTGAGTGGCGGCCGCGACGACCCGCCGTAGCTGCGACTCGACGATCCGTAACCACGGCTCTCCGAACCATAGCTGCGGCTCTCCGGAGCGGCGCTTCGTGCCGATCCATACGAACCGCGGTTTTCCCCGCCGCCCATCGATGCGCCTGATCGGCTCGCTTCGCTCCGGCTCCCCTCGCTCCGGCTAGCCTCTGAAGAGGGACGCGAAGTCATCGGCGAAAATTTCTGCCAGCCACTACCGCTGCTGGCGCCACCTTCGCGACCACCCGCCGCCGCGCCAGATCGCGCCGCACTCGAATTCGCACTCATGCGCTGCGACTCGGCTTCACTTCTTCCATTCGAGCCGCTATTACCCGATCTCGCCGTTTCGCCGCCTCTCGTGCCGCTATTAAATGATCCGCTGTTCAATCCTCTGCTACCCGCCGCAGTCGTGCCGCGAGACGAGAAGAAGTGTTGATTCTGCGAAACATTCCGCGTAGTCGATGGAGCCGCCGCGCGTCCGCTAGCCGAGAAACTTTCGCGGCTCGGACTCACCGGCAATCTCCCGGTCGAGAAACGAGCATTCTGGAACTGCCCATGCGTCATCGCCTGCGTATTCATGTGCCCCGTGCCAAACTCTCTGCCTGACACAGTCGTTCCACCACGGAAGTTCGCGTCATGCATCGCCAGGTTCACGTTTGAGAACCGCGAGCCGCCGTGCAGCGCGGCAAAACCGCCCCGGTTATATTCGCCAAATCCGCGAGCCCCGAAGCCGCCGCCGTACTGTCCCCACCAGGGATGAAAGCGATCACCCGGTCCCAACGGTAGCCAGCCAATCGATCCCCATCCTCCGAAACCATACCCGAACCCAACACCAAATCCGAAGCCGCCGCCCCATCCGAAGAACGAGACATAAGCCGGCGCCCAGATCGGCCGATAGAACGGATATCCATAAGCCGGTCCCGGCCACCAACCCCACCCGCCATCAGCATACATCCAGCGCCCGTAGTGATACGGCGCCCAGCCCCAGTCGTCATACGAAACCCAGGTCCATCCCCAATAAGGTTCATAAACCCAACGTCCATTGCGATAAGGCGCCCATCCCGGATCAACATTTGGCCGCCACACCTGCCCGTAATCCGGAACCTCCGACCACGTACCATGCCCATCGAGATTTTCCGTCCCGACGTAATAGTCGTTCGTGTGCTTGCGCGCCTCCGAGTTGCGGATCATGTTGTCGCGATCCGTATTCCACTGATCCCAGTCATCCCGCGCCGGAGCTTCGCCAATCTTGTATTGCTCGTCCGCGCCCGCGCCCTGAATCGTAATGAACTGTCCTTGCCCTACGCGCGTGCCGCCCTGCGGAGTCGTAACCTCAACCTCGCCTTTGCGAACCAGCACCTCGGTGTGATCGTCCGCCGTAACCAGAATTCGGAAGCTCGACTCACGCCGCTCCGTGCGAATCGCCACGTTGGGCGTGTCTATCTCCGCATCCGCATCGCTGCCGCGATACACGGTATAGTTCGCCATGCCGTGCCCAAGTTGAATCTGAATTTGCGAGCGCGTCAGTTGCACAATGTTCGCCTGCGAATGTTCCGCGAGCCGCAGCGTATTCGCGTAGTCGAGTTCAAGCTCAGTGCGAGCCTTGTCGCCGGTTGAAACGCGGTCGCCCGTCAACACCGGAGCATTCAACACCGCCGCCGACCAATCCTTCGAATCCCCACGCTGCGTCGAAACATCGCCATGAATCAAACTGACGCGCGCGACCCCTTTATTTTCCACCGGAGCCGGCGTGTTATAGCTGGGAGCGCTGCCCCCCGAATCGTTAGCATTAGGATCGCTCGGCCCGCGGTAAATTTGTCCCTGATCGTTCGGACCCTGATCCATCGAGCGTTGCACCGGTTGCGGCGGCTCATCCTGCCCCATCGAATCCTGGTCGGGATAATTCTGCTCCTGACTCATCGAACCTTCATTGTTCGGAGCCTGATCGTTCTGAGCCTGCCCGTTCGGCGCCTGCATCTGAATGCTCGGCGAGGGCTTCGATTGATCGGGTGCCCGCTCGTCCGGATACTGCTCCGCACCCTGCGCAATCATCACGCCCGGAATTGCCATCATCAATCCTAAAAGTGCAGCGACTAACCTGAGTTTCACAAACGCCTCCACGCGATTCGAGACAAAACTATGCCTAACACGATGCAGTCCAAGTGCCAATGTCGAAAGCAGCCCTCGAGATTATCTAACTTACGTTTTTTCAGGATTTTAAGAGAAGGATAGAAATCGCCTCATCCTCGTTTCAAGAGGCCGCCGGTGGCCCACTTCAACCAAGGTGGTGGTTTTCGGCCAGCGTCCGGTCCCTGGGCCAACACGTTAGCCCTTCAGACGGCTTCATAACGATTCAGCCTCTCTCCATAGACTTGCCCGGTTATCAGGCGCAAGATCGCAACCATGATTTCTTCCGCAAATAACTTCTGCGACGCGAAGTCGATACCAAATGGAGGTGTTTCAATGGCAACAATCAAAATAAAAGCAATCCGACGGTACAGAGTGCTGGCATCCGCAATGTTCTTGAGCGCAATCCTGACCGTATTGCTCGTCCCGGCCTATGGCCAACAGGAAGTCGATCCGACCTGGTATGATCCGACTCCCGACGCGGTGGCAGTTCAGCCCGCTCACACAGCAGCGGTTGTTTACGCCGCGCCCGCCACGCTTCAACAGCATCCACTGAAGGTGAAGTCCGCCTCGGCCGCTCCGAACACAGCAAAGCTGCACGCGAAAAACAAGCAACTCGATCAGAACCGGCACAACGCCGCCCACAAGACTACTGGCACGCCCGCTGCCGAAAACCGGTTGCCGGCCGAAGCCGAGATTGCAGGTTTCGACGCCTGTCAGGTAGGAGCGCTTCGTTATGACGCCAGAGGCGGGACGATATAACCGGATGTCGATTGGGGCAGCCCCAAAAACTGCCCCAAAGCAATTCCAGAGAATATACCCACCATGCCGAGTCAATCACCCGATCGCCCGATGATCCAATAATTTACTCCGCTTCGTTGTCGTCGATTCCAATCTTCGACAGCCGGTACCGCAGCGCATTTCGCGACAACCCCAGCAACCGCGCGGCCTGCGACTTGTTCCCGCCCGCGCGCTTCAGAGCCTCGCGGATCATCTCATCTTCCCACTGATCGAGCGTCATCCCGTCGGGCAGAAAGCGATCGCCTCCTGCTCCCGCGCGATTGCGTGGCGAGTCCATTTGTATGTCGCCCGCCTCCAACTGATTACCCGAAGCCAGCGCAGACGCCCGTTCAATCACATTCTGCAACTCGCGCACATTCCCCGGCCAATAATGGCTGACTAGAACCTGCATGGCAGCCGGCGAAATGCCCGTTAATTTTTCCTCGCGACCGGAATCCTTGGCGAATCGTGCAAGAAAGAGATTCGCGAGCCCCGGAATATCCTCTTTATGCTCCCGCAGCGGCGGAATATCGATCGGAACCACATTAAGCCGGTAATAAAGATCTTCGCGAAACGTTCCATCCTCAAGCGCCGCCCGCAAATCGCGATTCGTAGCCGCGAGCAGCCGCACATCAACCTTAATCGTGCGCGTTCCACCGAGCCGCTCAAACTCACGCTCCTGCAACACGCGCAAAAGCTTGACCTGAGTAGCCGCCGGCACGTCACCGATTTCGTCGAGAAAAAGCGTTCCCTTATCCGCCAGCTCAAACTTCCCCGGCTTGCTCGTCGCCGCTCCAGTGAACGCTCCCCTTTCATAACCGAAGAGTTCGCTCTCCAACAAATTCTCCGGGATCGCCGTGCTATTGATCTTGATAAACGGCCCCGAAGCGCGTCGCGACTTTTCGTGAATGGCGCGCGCAATCAAATCTTTCCCCACCCCGCTCTCCCCACCAAGCAAAACCGTCGAATTCGTAGGCGCAACGCGCTCGACAGTAGCGAGCACCTCCTGCATCTTCCGGCTGACGGCAACGATATTGGGATGGCTATACTTTTGCCCAAGAGCCTCGCGCAGCGAGCGATTCTCTTCGCGCAGCCGCGAGTTATCCAACTCTTTGTGCACCACCATCCGCATCTCGGCCAGCGAAAACGGCTTGAGCACGTAATCGGTAGCGCCCGCTTTCATTGCCTCCACCGCGGTCTCCACCGAGCCAAAGGCAGTCATGACGACGATCGGCAACGCGGGCTCTCGCTGCTTAGCCGTCTGCAGAAATTCGAGCCCATTCATTCCCGGA
>Ga0187859_10001143_pt1 | contig 17049 bp, 14 predicted proteins | sample June2016WEW_10_1_2_FD_133019 | JGI IMG/M metagenome (GOLD analysis project Ga0187859, IMG submission 133019) | Peatland microbial communities from SPRUCE experiment site at the Marcell Experimental Forest, Minnesota, USA - June2016WEW_10_10 | ecosystem: Environmental > Terrestrial > Soil >...
AACTCAGCCGACCCCGTGGTTCACAGCAGAGTATTCGGCATCGGCCGTTTCGATCTGGGAACCCGCCAGATGGAGTTTAACCCCATCGGTCCCGTCCCCGGAGGCATGGCCGGCGTTCAGGTGACTCCCGATAAAAAGTTCGCGTACACCGTTGTGACCAACGGCACGCTCGGCAACAAGCGCTGCGAATTCTGGGAATTCGATTTGTCCAACGATCGCATTGCGCAACAGGCCGAGGTTCCCTGCCGCGCGCGCTTCAGCTTCGGAATGGCCAGCAACGGCAAGAAGCTGTACATCTATGGCGCTGGATTCGAAATCGAAGTCTACGACGCCGCAACGCTAAAATACGAACGCACCTGGGATCTCAAAACCGACGTCACGCCGGCGGGAATTGTGGTTCTGCCCTGAGCCGCTTCCATTTTTTCCGAAGCGTCCGGTTCCAATACATCAGCAATCCCGTAACAGCCAGCATCGGGATCACCAACCCAAGAACGGCCCAAATAATTTTGATGCCCAACCCCCAATACACGCCAAAGTGTAGCGGCACCTGCGACCATATGAACCAATCGCCGAAACTCTGATTTACACCGTATCTCCACGCGGTCAAATACTCGCCCGTGTAAGGATCAAAATACAAAGTGTCTTCGTACTCCCGGCTCAGCCCATTGCCCCGGCGCATCAGAATCTGGATCGGCGCCCTTCGATTGAATGGAAATTCCACGCCCGCGAATGTCGTTCCTGGATCCAGTGCGTAAGCGCGTTTCACCAACGCATCCAGATCCGGATCGCTCACATCATGTCTGGCGGCCACCTCCACCACCGGAGGCTTCGAGTTCACAATCGGCGATATCCGGTTGACCAACGCGAAGACCTCGCGTGGCCAAGCAAAATAAACGCCGCTCGCGGCCCAAAATGAAACCAACGCGAGCGTCCAAAAACCAGCGGCGCTATGCAAATCAAAATTAATCCGCCGCCAGGTCCGTCGGAAATCCACCTTCAGCGCGCGTTTCCAATTTCGAACGCCCGGCCACCAGTTGACGAGCCCCGTAATGCACATCAGCAGAAGAAAAGCCGCACCGACGCCATTCAAAATTCTTCCCTTTCGCGACGCAAACAAGCTGACATGCAGCTTCTCCACGATGTCAAGCCACGCTGGACCTCTTTTGATCTCGCCCAGAATCTCACCCGTGCCCGCGTCCACCCCCACTCTGATTTGCCCACGTCCCCACAAGCGAGCGATATAGGTAGGTTCGGTCTTTCCCGGCGCGATCACCGATGCGATGCGAAAACCCGGGTAGTGCGCGGTCAGATTCCGAACCACCGCGGTAATATCCACGCGTGGTTCTCTCGCCCTTCTGGATTCCCAAGGATTCGCTCCGGTCAGCGCGCCCAATTCTATCCGCAGAACCAGAATCGACCCTGAAACGCCGATCACGATCAAATACAACGCGAGCACAATCCCAACCCAAAGATGGATCTGGAAATTCGCTCGACGTATCCACATCTGCTGCGGACGCTCAAAAAACCGGCGTACGAAATTCATCACGCCCGCGAAAACAATTGCATCAAATGCACATTCCGCCCGCCCTGCACCGCGTCCGATTCACAAGTGAGGCTCTTTCCATCCGGCGAAACAGTAAGCGTGCCCGAAGTCTGGGGCCGATTCGCCCCGCTCAGGATGAACTTATATCGTGAACCCGCCTTAGTCAACTTTATGGTGCCCAGCTTCTCCCCCTGCCCATTCTTGACGTCCGCCTCGGTCCCGTCCAAGCGCACGGTGTAAGTCATGCTGACGTAATGAATGTTATTGATCGGTACTGAAAACGCGAATGCGAGTTTGTCGCCGGATTGCGCGATCCTCAGCGTAAGCGGATCAAAATTGCCTTTCTCTCCATTCAGTTCCTGCCGTTCCAGCCGCCAGGTTCCCGCAATCGGCTCTCCCGCCCGCGCGAGTCCCACCGCCACCAGCAAGCCAACCGCCGCAGCCAAGACACGCATCATTTCACCCAGAAAATATCGTAGGCCTTATCAAAGGTCACAAATAAAATGCACCCGCCTTTGGACTGACACGAGAATCGATGCTTCGCCTTCCCCGGCATCATCGCGAATCCTCCCGCTTCCAAAACCTGTTTCGGCATGCCTTCCATCTCAGTCGGGACCTTCCCCTGGATCACGATCAACTGTTCCTCCGCCGTATGATAATGCCACGGAATAACACAATTCGCCGGAGCCTTCAGAATGATAGTGGACGGCCCCTTGCTAGGATCCCCCGATTCCACTGCCGACGCCAGACACTTCACATCCCCATCCTGTTCAAATTTCACATCGGACAGGGACCGCACCACCCCTTGACCGTGCACCAACCCAACAGCCACCAACATCAGACCAAGTCGACAATTCACCATGAATCGATTCTCGCAAACACAGAACCGAACAACCGATGAACCGAAGAACCGAAGAACAGCATCTATATCCCCGTGTCAGAAACCCCGCACCTCTTCACCCCGCTAACCATCCGCGAAATCACCTTTCGCAACCGGATCGCCGTGTCCCCCATGTGCCAATACTCCAGCCTCGACGGATTCGCGTCAGACTGGCATCTGGTCCACCTGGGCAGCCGCGCCGTTGGCGGCGCTGGATTAGTAATGATGGAAGCCTCCGCGGTCGAAGCTCGCGGACGCATCACTCCCGGCGACCACGGAATCTGGAAGGACGATCACATCCCAATGCTCACGCGTATCGCGTCTTTCATCAAAGATCACGGCGCAATCCCCGGCATTCAGCTAGCCCACGCCGGCAGAAAAGCAAGCTGCAATATTCCCTGGGAGAAAAGCGGAGCACCGATCCCCGTCGAATCCGGCGGATGGGAAACCGTCGCCCCCAGTGCCATTCCTTTTCGCGCCGGCGACCCCATCCCGAAGGCGCTCGATCACAACGATATTCACAAAATCGTAGACGCCTTCGCCCAAGCCGCGCAGCGCGCGCTCACGGCTGGATTCCAAATGCTGGAGCTCCACTGCGCCCACGGATACCTGGCCCACGAATTCCTCTCGCCGCTCGCCAACCAACGCACGGATGAGTACGGAGGCTCCTTCCAGAACCGCATCCGCTTCGCACTGGAAGTGACGGACGCCGTGCGAGCCATCTGGCCCGAGCGATTTCCGCTATTCGTCCGTATCTCCTGCACCGATTGGAAAGAGGGCGGCTGGACTATCGATGATTCCGTGGCGCTCGCCACCGAGCTGCGCGGCCGCAAAGTAGATTTGATCGATTGCTCCTCCGGCGCCATGGTCCCCGATGCCAAAATCCCAGCCGCGCCCGGTTTCCAAGTCCCCTTCGCCAAGCGCATCAAGCAAGAAGCGAACATCCCCACTGGCGCCGTAGGCATGATCACCGACCCTCACCAGGCCGACGAAATCATCCGCAACGGAAAAGCCGATATCGTGCTCCTAGCCCGCGAATTCCTGCGCGATCCCTACTGGCCGCTCCACGCAGCCCAAGCTCTAGGCCAAGCCCCCGAACCTCCGGTGCAATACATCCGCGCCTTCCCCTAACGAGTGGGGCAGCGCCATGCGCTGCCAACCGGCCCCCTTACAACACCTTCCCAAAAAACCGGATCCGAATCACAAAATGCCGCCCCTCATCCCCATAGAACGTCAAGAACTCCGGCGCACCCATCACCTGATTCACTGCCGTCGGATTCCGATGTTCCGTTAAATTGTTCGCTCCTCCGCGAATCGCAAAACGATACCCGCGAAAAACGAAGCGCCGCTCCACCGCCAGATTGAAATCGAAGTTCGAAGGAAATCGGTGCGCGTCCACCGCTCCTACAACGTCTCCGGCAGCGTCCGTCACTGAGAATGGAAACCCGGTCCGGTAGTCCACCAGGAAAGCGACGGCCCAATTCTTCCAAAACGTCGGTAGATATCCCCAACCCAGCAACCTATTGGGCGCGTCCCACGGCATGCGTCCGAAATTGTTCGACACCTGCAGAGGCTGATCCACGCTCGGATCCAACACCGCGTTCGACACCGCGCGCGATCGTGTATAACTGGCCATCCATCCGTATTGATCCCCGAAAGTCTGCTTCACCGTGAGCGCCGCTTCGTCGTAATCATCCCGCCGCAGATTGCTCAACTCATACGTCCCTCCGAATCCATAGGACAGCGCTTCTGGCTGGACCGTAATCGTCCCCGCCGCTCCCGCCACCGGCGAATAAACGAATCCATCGCGCCCACGCTTCCGAAGATATTCCGTACTCGCGAAAATTCCTCGCCCGAAATCATGCTCCAGGCCCGCGCTCCATTTGTCGTAGCGCGGAAGCTTCAAATTGTGTCCCGGTATAAACGTGGTCACCACCGGCGATTGCGGCGCGCCCTCCGCTGAGTAGAACGTGGTCACCGCTTGCTGATCCAACGGCCGGCTAAACAGCGAGAGATCCGTCGCATCCGTCAGCATCGCGTACCCGCCCGTGATCTTGGTGCGCATGCGCGGAAAAGGCGCCCACGCCATCGCCGCGCGCGGCTGGAAGGCAACATAGTGCACCAACTGATCCCAATCTTCCCGAACTCCCAAATCGAATGTCAGATGCTCAGCCGGCTGCCAGTGATCGTTCAAATATGTCGCAACCACCGTATTCGGCAGCCCGAAGTCACCGTCGCCTCCGAACTTCGTACTCGAAACCGGCAGGCCATTCAGCCCGATAATCTCGAAGCCCGTCCTCTGGAACCGGGCGTCGTAATTCAATCGCTGCGCGTCCACGCCCATCTTGAGCTGATGCTTCCCCCAAAAATGCATCTGCCGCGGAAAGAAATTCGCAAACAGTTGGTCGCGCCGGCCATGCTCTTGGGAATCCACAAAATAGTTTCCGCTCCGGCCCTCCGGCGAAATCACGTATGGCTCCGTCCCTTCCGGAACCCTCCGCCGGTAAACGGACTGCGCCGCAAAACCAAACTCCACCGTCGCGCCGCCGAACCAGGAGTATTGGTCCTTCACCGCGGCCAACCATTCGTGATCGCTGAGACCGCTCGACGTGGACTCCGGATCGAGCGGACCCAGCCCAAAATGCGCCTGATGATCGAAATCCACCAGCAGGTCCGCATACAAGATGTTCGACGATGTCAGGTTCACCTGCGCGTGCGCCAGATTGCCGGCTATCCAGGATGGATTCGTGTCCTCGCCCTTCGGCAATCCGGTTACATAGCCGCCGTTGTATTCGCCGTTGAAACTATCGGAAAACCACGCCCGGCCATTGACAATCGGACCCGATATGCCCGCCCGCGGAGTCCAATCGCCCACCCGCAAGCCGCCATTCGTCGTGAGCCCCGGAATAAAGTTCGTCGCGGTATAGCGGAGCTGATCCGTTCCATTGTCAGTCTGCACCTGCAGCGTGCCGGCCGAACCCCGGCCATTCTCCGCCGATTCGCGCGCCGCGGAAAGATCCAGTGACCGCACTCCTTCCACCGCCAGCAGCGTGCGATACCGCCCGTCAATCGGATCGCTGATATCGAAGCCGTCCAGCGTATACCGGGTTTGGTATTCCGCCCCTCCGTGAAAATGCACCCCGCCGGTCGGATCTTGAATAACCCCCGGAATCAAATCCATGGAACTGCGCAGGCTGTGCGACGCCGCATAAGGAATATCGTTGATTTCGGTTCCACTCAGCCGTTGCTCGCGCTCGGTCTGCTCCGGATCGACAGGCGACGGCAGCGCGCCCACCGTGACGCTCTGAAACACATCTACCTGTTCATTGAGCACCAATGTAATTTCGGAAGGAGCCTGGACCGAGCGCGCCTTGAGCGCAAAATAGCCCTCCCGATCTACATCAATCAGGTAAGTGTCCGCCGTAGGCAGCCGCAACTCGAACGCACCGGACGGCCCTGAAAAAGCCACCACCGGATTCTCCGTCCCCCGGTGCGCGGACACGCGCGCGTTAGCGACAGGCGCTTCGTTCTGGTCTACCACGCGGCCGGTCAACGTGACCTGTGCATGAGCGCTAAGAATCGCCGCGAGGCCAGCCAACAAGAGGCGCACGATCTGAGATCGTGGCATAAGACAACCTGACGGCCATTGTAGCGCACGCACTCATGCGTGCCGCGTTCACACTCGTATGAACGCCGTTAACGGTGCGTCACGGCAAAAACTGCGCCCGCTTGATCCAATCCAACTTCGGAAACCGCTGCACCAGATACTCGTTGGTCTCCTCCTCAACCCGCCCCCGATCGATCCACTTGCCCTCCGGCCGCATCTCCCCATACCCCGAGTAAAACCGATCCACAACATCCATCCCCTGAATCACTTTGGCAAATGGAACAAACCGGTCCTCATCCAGAGCCGCGTTATCCGCCAGATTGATGAAAATCTCAGTCGCCCTCGTATTAGCCCCGGATTTCGCAAACGCCAGTGTCCCGCGCAAATTCTTCTCCCGCGGCGGATCATCCACAATGAACAGCTTGCTCCACGTAGCATGCACATCGAAATCCCGATGCACGCCGAACTGCGCGATAAACCCGGGCAGCACGCGAAAGAATCGCCCTTGATCGAAATAGTGCAGCCGCAGCAGCTCATGGAACCGGTCCACGCCATGCGGCGCCCACTCCCGCCGCGCCTCCACCACAAAATCACCCTGCGATGTTTCAAACTTGACCCGAAACACCTCAGGAACGACAACCTTCGGCGCGGGCTTCCGGCAAGCGGTCGCAACTAGCGCCAGCAAGAGAATAGCGCACCAAGTCCGCACCCGCCAATTATCTCCGAAGGATGGGCGTACAGGCAAAAAACCCTCTTACGCTCAATGCTGGCCGCGTTCGGCAAAGTCTTGATCAATACATCGCGAGTCAATCGCTCAGTCGTCGAGGAGAATCTTCCGGACCATACGCCCTTCCACTGCAATCGGTGGCTCCGCAGGCGACGATGGGCTCGGTGTTGATGTGCCGAACTCTCCACGCTCAGCAATGGCGTCTATAATGAGATCGATCACCCGACGCCTCACCTCCACTGGCTGAGCATCGATGAACGGTGCGCCGATTTCGGCGTCCACCATACGCAAATCAGGATAGTCGCCGTCGTGAACGGCGCCAAGGGCCATTCTGAGAATTCGCTTTTGTCTATCATCCATTGCCTACCTCCGTCCTTTGTTTCCCGTCCCGCCCATCTGCCGGTTGCTCTTCCTACGCCCCGGCTTGTATGTCTCTTTTGATTTTGGTTTTGGTTTCGGTTTCTTAGGCATTCAGTACATTTAAATCGACCAAACGGTCCTCTACCTGTCTACTCCCGAAGGACTTAGTGCGAAGGATTTGGTGGACGGCGGGGGGATCGAACCCCCGACCTCTGCATTGCGAACGCAGCGCTCTCCCAGCTGAGCTAGCCGCCCATCCTCGAAGTATGTTGCTACTCCATTCTACAAAATCCGGCGACAGGACACTCATTGCCCAATTTCCTGAGTGGAGATTGTCCAGTCACAACTCTCACAAAAAACTCCCCACCCCGCAAACCACCAAAAACACAAGCCAAATCCAATTCCAGCTCCAACCAACGCTCTCCCCGCTCCACCCCCACCCCTTATCCTGCAATCAGCGACGGGGTGCGGCAACAATCCTCCGCGAGGCCGGTGGTAACCTCGCGCCGCACCCCGGGGCGAAAAAAAGAAACTCAGCCCCGAGCATGACGCATCGTGAAAAATCAACCCCTCGCTCCTGTGGAAATCTCCGCCAACCCCATAAAAAATAAACCACTTCCAAATAAGCACCTCCAAACACAAAACTCCCCGGATGCGTCAAAAATCATCCACCACCCACCGCGAAGCACAACGACACAGCCCACACTCCCCAGCCCCCCAGCCCCATCAGCAAGCGCCACTGCTAAAATAAAGACTCCCCCTAGCAAATGCTCAAGCGCATCACCGTGCACGGCGCACGCCAGCACAATCTCAAAAACATCGACGTCGAAATCCCGCGCAACACCTTCACCGTCATCACCGGCTTGAGCGGCTCCGGGAAATCCTCGCTCGCCTTCGACACCATCTATGCGGAAGGACAACGCCGCTACGTCGAAACCCTCTCCCCCTACGCCCGCCAGTTCCTCGATCAAATGGAGCGCCCCGAAGTCGACTCCATCGACGGCCTCAGCCCTGCCATCTCCATCGAGCAGAAAACCACCAACCGCAGCCCGCGCTCCACCGTCGGCACCATCACCGAAATCTACGATTACCTGCGCGTCCTCTACTCCTCCGTCGGCGTCCCCCACTGCCCCACCTGCGGCATCGAGATCTCGCGCCAGAGCAGCGAGCAAATCCTGCAGCAAATCCTCACCATTCCGCAAGGTGAGCGCATCATGATCCTCGCGCCCATCGTGCGCGGCCGAAAAGGCGAGTATAAAAAGGATCTCGAAAAGCTCTCCCGCCAGGGTTTCGTGCGCGCCCGCATCGATGGCGTCCTGCACTCGCTCGACGAAGAAATCCCGCTCGACCGCCGTAAGAACCACACCATCGAAGTCGTCATCGATCGCCTCCCGCTCAAGCCCGGTAGCGAAAAACGCATCGAAGCGTCGCTCGAAACCGCCGCCAAGCTCGCCAACGGATTGGTAATCGTCGCCGTCGTCAATGGCGAAGAGAAACTCTACTCACAAAAGCTCGCCTGCCCCAACTGCGGAACCAGCGTCCCCCAACTTGAGCCGCGCTCCTTTTCATTCAACAGCCCCTTCGGAGCCTGCGAAACCTGCAACGGGCTCGGCAACACCTGGAGCTTCGATCCAGCCAAGGTCATCGTGGATCCCTCCAAGCCCTTGCTCGACGGTGGCCTCGGCCCCGGCGCCAGCTCTTCCTTCATGAGTCAGCAGCTCACCGAAGGCGCCTCACGCCTGCGGATCAATATCAACAAACCTTTCGAAGAGCTCTCCAAGCGCGCCCGCCAGCAGTTGCTCGAAGGCGATAAAGGATTCCCCGGCCTCGTCAAAATTCTGGACGAGACGTTCCAGGATTCCAGCCCCGCCTATCGCGACTGGCTGATGGACTACATGTCCCCCTCCGAATGCCCCGATTGTCACGGCCGCCGTCTGCGCCCCAGCAGCCTGGCCGTTCGCGTGAAGGGCGCCGGTCTCTCGGAAATCACCGAATCCTCCATCGATCGCGCTCTCGCCACCGTCAAGACATGGAAGCTCAACGAACGCGAGCATCAAATCGCCGGACGCGTGGTGGATGAGATCCGCAATCGCCTCGAATTTCTCACTGCCGTGGGCTTGAATTATCTAAGCCTCGCGCGTTCGGCCGCCACGCTCTCCGGCGGTGAGGCGCAGCGAATTCGCCTGGCCACTCAAATCGGCTCCAAGCTGCGTGGCGTCTTGTACGTCTTGGACGAACCCTCCATCGGCCTGCACGCGCGCGATAATGACCGGCTCCTCGATACCCTCACCCGCCTGCGCGATCTCGGCAACACCGTGTTGGTAGTGGAGCACGATGCCGAGACCATTGAACGGGCCGACTACGTCATCGATCTCGGCCCCGGCGCCGGACGCTTAGGCGGCGGATTAGTGGCTTCCGGAACTCCCGCCGAAATCCGCCAGAATCCCGCGTCGCTCACCGGCCAATATCTTTCCGGAGCCGTCAGAATCGACCCTCCCACCGGCCGCCGTCACGGCAACGGCGAAAAGCTGATCGTCCACGGCGCGCGCGAGCACAATCTGAAAAACGTCACCGTCGAATTCCCCCTCGGCAGTTTGATCGTCGTAACCGGCGTCTCCGGCAGCGGCAAATCCACGCTCGTGAACGATATCCTCTACCGCTCCCTCGCCAAGGAAATCTACGGCTCCCACGGCACTCCCGGCCAGCACGATTCCATCGAAGGCCTGCAGCACATCGACAAAGTAGTCGAGATCGATCAATCCCCCATCGGCCGCACGCCACGCTCGAACCCCGCCACCTACACCGGAGTCTTCTCGCCCATTCGGGATCTCTACGCCATGCTCCCCGAATCGCGCGAGCGCGGTTACAAGGCCGGCCGGTTCAGCTTCAATGTCAAAGGCGGCCGCTGCGAAGCCTGCCAGGGCGACGGACTGAAACGCATCGAGATGAACTTCCTGCCGGACGTCTACGTCACCTGCGATGTCTGCCGCGCCCGCCGCTACAACAGCGAAACGTTGCAGGTGAAATACAAGGGCCACTCCATCGCCGATCTCCTGGAATCCACCGTCGAAGACGCCATCCCGGTGCTCGAAAACATTCCGCAGATCCAGGCCAAGCTGCAAACGTTGCACGATGTCGGCCTAGGCTACATTCACTTAGGACAATCCTCCACCACGTTATCCGGCGGTGAAGCGCAGCGCATCAAACTGGCCCGCGAATTGAGCAAGCGCCAGACCGGCCGCACCCTCTACATTCTGGATGAACCCACCACCGGACTCCACTTCGAAGACGTCCGCCGCCTCCTCGACGTGCTACAGCGCCTGGTGGATCTGGGCAATACTGTCATTGTGATCGAACATCAGATGGACGTAATAAAATCGGCCGACCACATCATCGACATGGGCCCTGAAGGCGGCGAAAAAGGCGGCAGCGTAGTGGCATCTGGAACTCCCGAGCAGATCCTGCGCTTCAAGAAAAGCCACACCGCCCACGCACTCGGAAAAGTCCTGAAAAACGGAAAAGTAGCATGAGCCGGTACGAGCCGCTCGATCTCAGCGGCCTTCGCACAATTTCCATCCACGATCGCGGCGGAAAAGTTCGAGTAGAACATTTCGCCAAACCCTACTCCAACCGAGCCGCGACCAACCGAGCCGCGACCGGAAGGGAGTCGGTGCTTGAGGGCGGCATCTCCGCGTGGCTGGATTCGCTCCCGCACATCCTAGCCGCCGATTCCTTCCGGTCGGTAGTCGATGCTCTAGTAGCGGCCCGCACCCGCAACAAAATGATCCTCTGGGGTCTCGGCGGCCACGTAATCAAGTGCGGTTTAGCCCCGATCCTGATCGATCTCATGCACCGCGGCTACGCGACAGCCTTCGCCCTGAACGGCGCAGCCGCCATCCACGATTTCGAAATCGCCATCGCCGGACAAACCAGCGAAGACGTAGAAGCCGTCCTCCCCGACGGCCGCTTCGGCACCGCGGAAGAAACCGGCCGCGAAATGAATATCGCGCTCAACTCCGAATACGGCTTCGGAGAAGCCCTAGGCCGGCATCTCGAAAAGATCGCCGATCCAAAATTCGCAAGCTCGAGCCTCCTCCACGAAGCCTATCGCCACTCGACACCCGTCACCGTCCATGTAGCGATCGGCACCGATACGCCCCACACGCATCCAACAGCAAAAGGCGAAGCCATCGGCCGAGCCACTCATCACGATTTCCGCCTGCTCTGCACTCTAGTGAAAGAACTAAACGACGGCGGCGTCTACCTGAACGTGGGATCAGCCGTCTTACTTCCAGAGGTCTTCCTGAAGGCAGTCTCCGTAGTGCGCAACCTGGAAAATCCTCTAACAAATTTCACCACAGTGAATTTCGATTTCCTCCAACACTACCGCCCGCGTGTAAACGTAGTAGAGCGCCCCCACGCCCGCTCCGGCGGCCAAGGCTACTCCATCACCGGCCACCACGAACTAATGATCCCGCTCCTAGCCGCCGCCCTAATCGAGGCGAAGGCATGACCCCCTACGATCCCGAGTCACCAGCCATCAGCCAGCAGCCACCAGTAACCGACAACCAGAAACCAGAAACCAGAAACCAGAAACCTTTCTGGAATTACCTCGACCTAGCCTTCTTCACAAGCCTCCTCCTCCCCTCCCTCTTCGTCGCCGCACTCCTGGTCAAAGTAATGTCGCCGGTTCTTCCCTTCGGCAATCCCTTCCAGGCACTGCTAGGCCAATTGATGGCCTATGCTCTAATCTTCGCTTCCTTATATCTCTTGCTCCACCTGCGCTACGGACAACCATTCTGGCGCTCGCTCGGCTGGACATTTCCCACCGCCGCCGTAACCGCAAGTTTCCTCGCCGGCCCTCTGCTCGCCATCACCATCGGTTTGATCGGAAACCTTCTGCAAACGCCGGAAATATCACTGCCGTTCCAGAAGATGCTCGATAATCGCCCCACCATTGTCCTGTTCGCGATCTTCGTCGTGATCCTCGGCCCCCTCTGCGAAGAACTGGCCTTCCGAGGATTCCTCATGCCACTATTGGTACGGTCCTTCGGCCCAGCCACCGGAATCATCGCAACGGGATTTCTGTTTGGTAGTCTTCACGGCCCCGAATACGGCTGGCACTGGCAACACGCCCTGCTGATCTCCGTCGCCGGCATGGTATTCGGCTGGGTTCGTTTTAGAACCGGTTCAACCGCCGCTGCCGTAGCCATACACTCCACCTACAACCTGACCCAGTTCGCGGCATTTCTCGTGCAGAACAGAACCATATGATCGAGACCATTCAATGGACCAGTTCCGGCGTCGTGATGATCGATCAAACTCGTCTCCCGCGCGAAGAAAACTATGTCACCTGCACCGATTACAAGCAAGTGGCCGAAGCCATCCGCTCCATGGTCATTCGCGGCGCGCCCGCAATCGGAGTCGCAGCCGCCATGGGAATCGCGCTCGGAATGCAGCAAGCAGAAACTGCGGCCGAGTTCAATGAAATCTGCGACACCCTGGCCCGTACGCGTCCCACCGCGGTCAATCTTTTCTGGGCCATCGAACGCATGCGCCGCCTCTACTCGGACCTTCAAACGAAGCCCTTGGAAGAAATCCGCGCGGAGCTCATCGCCGAAGCGCAACAAATCCGCTTCGATGACATCGCCATCAACGAATGCATCGGCAGAAACGGCGCGCCGCTCATCCCTGATGGCAAAACCGTCCTCACGCATTGCAACGCGGGCGCCCTCGCCACTGCCGGCTACGGAACGGCGCTCGGCGTAATTCGCGCCGCCGTCGCTTCCGGCAAGAAGATCGACGTCTTCGCCGACGAAACGCGTCCATTCCTGCAAGGCGCGCGCCTCACCGTCTGGGAACTGCAGCACGATCACATCCCCGCCACTCTGATCACCGACAACATGGCCGGCCACTTCCTGCATTCCGGCAGAATTGGTTGCGTCGTGGTGGGCGCCGACCGCATCGCTGCCAATGGCGATGTCGCCAACAAAATCGGCACCTATTCGGTCGCCGTGCTGGCCAAAGAAAACGGCGTTCCGTTTTATGTCGCCGCTCCCATTTCTACCCTCGATCTGAGCCTCGCAAGCGGCGATCAAATTCCCATCGAACAGCGCGCCGCCGCGGAAGTCACGCACTTCCGCGGTGTACCGGTAGCGCCCGACGGGACAACAGTCGAGAATCCGGCGTTCGACGTCACGCCCAATCGTTATGTCACCGCCATCGTCACCGAGCGCGGCGTAGCACGTCCCCCTTATTTGGAATCTTTAAGAAAGTTGGTAACGTAAGCCTTATGATCCGAAGCATTTTCGCCCGTGTGGGGCAGGTTGCCAACCTGCGCGCCGATTGCCAATCGGCGCAAGTTCGCGCGGGTTACCGGCCCGCGCGAATGACGATACGCATTTCATTCCTCTCCGCCGCCTTCGCCTGCGCTCTATTCGCATCCGGAGAACTCTCTAACCGCCGCGCCCCCGGGTTCGCGCTTCCCGATCCCGAATACACGCACTTTTACGACTTGCAGGATTACCGCGGCAAGGTGTTGCTGATCGAAATCATGGCCACTAATTGTCCGCACTGTCTGCTGCTCTCCACAACTCTCGAAAAAGTGAAGGAAAAGTACGGCGACAAGGTCGAAATTCTCTCGGTCGTGCTGCCTCCCGACAATCAGACCACCGTTGCGAAATACAAGTTCGTCAATAAAATCACCGTTCCCATCGTCTGCGACCAGGGACAGATGACCATCTCTTACATGAATGCGCGCCCCGGCATGGGCCACATCGATGTTCCGCACCTGTTCCTGATCGATCAGCGTGGCATGATCCGCAACGATTTCGGTTACAGAGAAGATGACCGGTCGGTTTTTGAAGGTCCCGGTTTGTACCCTGAAATCGATAAGCTCCTGAAGTAGGCGGCTTCGAGGATGCTAGGCGCCCGCGTGTCCATTCTGATGCCGCTCTTCAACGAAGAGGAGTACGTCGGAACAATTCTGGAACGCGTAATTCGAGCGCCACTCCCGTCCGGCCTCGAGCGCGAGATCATCGTGGTCGACGACGGCTCGACGGACGACTCAGCCGAGATCGTCGAAGAGACATCCGCGCGCTTCCCGGGCATGATTCAATTAATCCGCTTCCCGCGAAATCGCGGAAAAGGCGCGGCCATCCGGGAGGCCATCGAACACGCGAACGGCGATTATTGCGTGATCCAGGATTCCGACTTGGAGTACAACCCCGCTGATTATCTCGATCTCTTGCAGCCCTTGGTGGACGGTGTCGCCGACGTTGTCTACGGCTCGCGTTTCGCGATCGCCAAGCGCCGTCGTGTTCTCTACTTGTGGCACAGCGTGGCGAATCATATCTTAACTGCGATGTGTAACGTGGTTTCCGATCTGAATCTCTCCGACATCATGACCGGCTACAAAGCGTTCCGCACGTCGCTGCTCAAAACCATTCCGATTCGCTCCAACCGTTTCGGAATCGAGCCGGAATTGACAATCAAAGTCGCGCGCCGTTATGCCGAAACGCACGAAGTCCCGGTCAGCTACGACGGACGAACTTACGAGGACGGCAAGAAGATCCGATTCAAGGACGCCGTGCAAATCGCTTGGGCGATTTTCCGATTCGGATTGATCAGCGATCTCTATAAGGACCCGGGCGCCGAAATCCTGGATGCCTTCTCCGCCACTTCGCGTTTCAATCTTTGGATGGCGGATACCATTCGTCCATTTGTTGGCAAGCGGGTTCTCGAGATCGGCGCCGGCATGGGAAATCTCACTCGCTATTTATCGCGTCGGCGCCAGCGCTACATCGCCACTGATCTTGATGCCGAGCATCTGGTCCGGCTTCGCAATCGGCTGCGTCATCGGCCCAAGCTCGAAACCGCGGTCCTGGATCTGGCGCGCGCGGACGACTTTCAGCCGTTTTTAGATTCCGTGGACACCGTGATTTGTCTGAATGTTCTCGAACATCTCAAAGACGATCTGGCATGTCTCCGAAATATTTACTCCGCGCTCGAGCCCGGCGGCCGGGCAATCATTCTGGTTCCCGAGGGACAAAATCTGTTCGGCCAGGTAGATGTCGTGCTGGGTCATCAGCGCCGTTATTCACGCGAACAGCTTCAAGCGCGCATGGAAGAGGCGGGATTCTCAGTAGAACGCATTCTCAATTTCAATCGCATTTCCCGGCCGGCCTGGTTTCTGAACTCTCGGATACTGCAACGTTCGCGCCTGGGCCGTTTCCAGCTCAAGCTGTTCGACAAAATGGTGTGGTTATGGCGCCGCATCGATCGATTCATTCCGTGGGGCCCCACTTCCATCATCGCCATTGGGCGGCGTCAGGGCGTGGCCGCAACACCCACCAACGAATCGGCGCAGCCGTAATACAGAAACCATTTTCGATGGAAGAACACCAGCCCTTCGACGAACGTTGTCCCCGCGGCGTACTGGCCGGTTTTTTCGAAACCCATCTCCGGTTTGAAAAATGGTTTTTCAGTGCGGGAAATCAGCCGCGCCGGATCGTCAGCCGCGAACAGCGCCTGGCCGGCCGCGTAAGCGTTTGGTCCCAATTCCGGATCGCCGTGCTCCGGATCATTCTTGCCGTTATAAATAACCACGATGCCGTTCCGCGTGACAACCGGCGGCGGCCCAACTTCCGGAAAGCTGCTGTCGAATTTTCCGGGACGTTTTGCAAGCACTGCGATCGCATTGCCGTCCGGTCCTTCCATTGGTTCCCAGTGAATCAGATCCGTCGAAGTGGCCAATCGGACGGTGCCCTCGCCCCAGTACATCCAATACTTGCCTTTGATCTTCGTGGCTATCAATCGGCCCTTCGAAACCCGGCAAACAATTCCAGCCGATTTGTAAGATAGCTCGGCATACTTTGCGCCCGACAAAGCTGGACCGTACTTCGTCCAGGTCAGCAGATCCTTGGAAGTGGCGATGGCAGCGGCCGTTCGTTTCCGGTTCCACTGCGTATAAGTCAGTACATAGGTTCCGTCTTCGCTTTCCACTAATCTCGGATCCTCACAACCTCCTGGCCATTCACGATCCTTCTGGGCGTCCTCATCCGGATACAACACCGGCGCAGCCCGGCGGGTGAAGTGAATTCCGTCGGTGCTTTCGGCCAAGCCTAGCCGCGAAGTATGCATCCCGATGTCCATTTCGCCGGTGTCGTCTTCAGCGCGATACAAAACGTAGATTTTGCCGTTGCGAACGATAGCAGCGGGATTGAAAGTATGGAGCGATTCCCAATGCACCGGCGTTTTACGAATCGGGCACAGGAACACCGAGTCCTTGGCGGGCTGGATCACTGGGTTGGCGCCGGGGCGGGTAAACGGCCCGAGCTGCCACAACGCCAAAGCGAGCAAAATGCATCGAACAGTCATCGATCCGATTGTACGTGATATACTTTTGGCTTCCGGCAGTACTTTGTGATTTCACGGCGTTCTCTCCTGAGAAACGCGGCGCTTGGTTTTGGCGCCCCATTCATTAATCGGGGCCGCTACGCTCTATTTGCGCAAAGCGATATCGCATACTCGGCGCTCACACTTGAATTGGTTCGCGACGCCACTGTCATCGACATGCTGGGCCTGGTGACATTGGACTTTCGCAAGCTGTCCGCCTGGCAAGCCGAACCATCGCGTTTTCTCCAGGCTGATTTTCAAAAGCTGAAGGATTCCGGCATCAACATTTTTCATCCGGCCGTAGGCTACACGGAGGGCGATGTTTATCACAGCTGCTTGCGGGACATAACCGGTTGGAATGCTTTGATCGCGGCGCGCCCGGACGATTTTCTGCGTATTGACCGGCCCATCGATCTCGAAACCGCCAAAAAGCTCGGCAAGATCGGCATCGTGATCGGCCAGCAAAACTCGATGCATTTCCGTACCGTTGAGGACGTGGATTCCTTCTACGGTCTCGGCCAGCGAATTTCTCAGCT
>Ga0187859_10001146_pt1 | contig 17031 bp, 13 predicted proteins | sample June2016WEW_10_1_2_FD_133019 | JGI IMG/M metagenome (GOLD analysis project Ga0187859, IMG submission 133019) | Peatland microbial communities from SPRUCE experiment site at the Marcell Experimental Forest, Minnesota, USA - June2016WEW_10_10 | ecosystem: Environmental > Terrestrial > Soil >...
CCACTGCCCCAACGACCTTTACCGGTGGCGCCTACTTTATTGGATGCTGGCGGGATTCAAGCTCACGCATGGCGCGCGTTTTCATCACTTTTGGTGGCCCGCAGGGCCATGAAGACAGGTTGGAAACCTGCAGGCCGATTGTCAATCGGCCTTTCCCCTTGCCGCTATGCGTAGCTCCCAGGTGCCCAGGCGTGCGCGGCGTGCGCCGCGGAAAGAACTCCGCGGTCCGCATGTCATACTAAGGACGTGAACGCGTCTACGAGTGAAACCTGCGTTGCGGTCCTCGGGCTGGGATATGTCGGTTCAGTCACCGCTGCCTGCTTAGCGCATCTGGGCCACCGCGTAATCGGCGTTGACCGCGATGCGCACAAGGTCAACAGCATCGAGACCGGACGGGCCCCTTTCTACGAACCCGGATTAGCGGAGCTCATCCAGGAAGGTCACGCCAACGGCCGTCTGTCGGCAACCACACTGCTGGAACCGGCCATCCAGCAAGCGCAGATCGCTCTGATCTGCGTAGGCACGCCCTCCGAGCGCAACGGAAACCTGGGCCTCGATCAACTGCGCCGAGTCTGCAGCCAGATCGCCGCAGCCTGGAAGGCAGAAAGCCGCCGCCTCATCGTGGCGGTGCGCAGTACCGTTTTCCCCGGCACCTGCGAGGAATTGACCTCCGAGTGTCTGGGCGGTTCCGAGCGCTTTGCGGTTGTGTCGAATCCCGAATTCTTGCGTGAGGGCAACGCCGTGCGCGACTTCCTGGAACCCTCCCTGCTGGTGGTGGGCGGCGCTTGCCGGAGCGCCGTGGAAAAAGTGGCGGAACTATACCAGCCGCTCGCCGTGGAAGCCTGTCTGGTGTCTCTGCGAACGGCGGAGATGATCAAGTACGCCTGCAACACCTTCCACGCCATGAAAGTGGCCTTCGCCAACGAAATGGGCGCTCTTAGCGGCGCACTAGGCATTCCCGGCGCGGAAGTCATGGATACTTTGTGCCGCGATACCAAGCTGAATATCTCGCCCGCATACCTCAAGCCCGGCTTCGCCTTCGGAGGGTCCTGCTTGCCGAAGGACCTGCGCGCACTCGTGTACCGCGCTGGCCGGCTGGATTTGAAGGTGCCGCTACTTGAGACGGTGTTGCCCAGCAATGACCAACACCTCCGGCGGGCGATCCAGAACGTGATGGATCTGCCGGCCCCACGGCTCGGCGTATTCGGGCTGGCTTTCAAAGAAAACACCGACGACTTGCGCGAAAGTCCGGTGGTGGCCTTACTCGAGCACCTCATCGGCAAAGGACGCCAGGTCCGCGTCTACGATCCGCATATCCGCCTGGAGGAGATTTACGGCAGCAACCAGCGATTCGTACTGGCCGCCATCCCGCACATCGCCAATTTGCTCGAATCCAGCGTGGAGCGCATGCTCGAATGGGCTGGCCATGTCATCCTGACGCAGCGGCCCGCGCCGCCAGCCGCCGCCTTAATCCACCGCAGCGGCCTTCCCGTGCTGGACCTGACCGCCGCTCCTGGCTAGTCAGATCTCGGAACTCTCCCGCAAGAAATGGGCGATCCCTAACCGTTCCGCGACTTGATCCAGCGAGAAGTTCATATCGAGTTCGGACGAAAGGTCCCGGGTCGCCTCCAGGTGATTCGCCGCCGTGCGATAATCCCGCTTGCCAATCTCGCTGCAGTGCCCTTCTTTGACCAGCCGGACGTCGATCGGCAGCACGCAGCCATTGTACTTGTTTCTCCAGTAGCGAATGCCCACGCCGCTGTCCCAGGAATACCGATTCCGCCGGGCGCGCTCCTCGGCCAGCACGCATTTGCGGTGAAACCCAAAACACCGCCACCAGCCGGTGCCGTTGTAAAACTGATTCTCGCTGGCGCCCCGCGTGGTGCAGCCGCACAACTCCCAAAAACGGTGAGACTTGAAGTTCAGGCTGTTTCGCAAGCCGCCCTTGTCTAACACCGCCGACATCTGCCCATCCTTCAGGGCGGAGAAATCGGCGGCGATTTTCTCCAGCACCGGCAGGCGGCACAGCAGATCCGCGTGCCAGAAAGCCAGGCGCTCCGCAAACAGAAAAGCGAACTCCAGGGGGAACATGGGCCACATCACCGGGAACCCGAAGGCTTCATTGAAATCGATCGCCACCGCCCCCGGCGCCAGCGGCGGAGGTCCCACTCTGGGGTCAAAACCAACCACGGGGGTCCAGCCTGCGTGCCGCACCAGCCGCTGCTGCAGGTATGACCATCGATGGCTGACATTCCAGCAAAGCCACGGCCTTGCGACGCCGGCCAACCGCTGCTTCCAGTCCGCCGCGGCCTCGAACACCCGTTCCAGCGGCAAGCTAAAAGCTTTCCAATCGCCGGTGCCGGATTTAGGATCGACCGTGTTATGCATGCAGTAACCCGATAGCCACCATCTTACGCCGCACCATGCCCATCTCCTCTGGCGTCACAACTCCTGCCAGCAGGACCCCGCCCACGTAAATCAGGGAAAACACGATGCCGCAGGCCATCAGAACGATCAACGGCTTTGCGCCGCGCAGCGGAAGCCGGACCACGGCTGTCACTAAGCCCGCCGCCGCTGCCGCCAGGGCCAGCTTTCCGACATCTTTCAGCAGCACGATATCCTTCCGGGTAACGCCCAGAATGCGCCCAAAACGTATCGCCATCACCGCCCGCTCCGCTACACCGACGAGCACCACGGCCGAGATCGCTCCCACCATGCCAAATCGCGTGATCCCCACCCAGAGGCCCGCGGTCAACAGCACGCACAAGACGACCCGCAGCCGGATCAGAAAGAAACGCTGCTCCACATAGGCGCGGAACAGCGGGTCCTGCAGCACAATGCCCAGCAGCAATAGAGTCAAATTGATCAGGAACACCGGAACGCTCGCCAGGTAGCTCCGGGTAAACAGGAAGCTGATGAACTCATGCGCGACCACTACCATAAGAGCATACACCGGGAAGTACACAGCGGCTAGCTTGCGCATGGCCCGCGCCATCAATTCCATGATTTCGCGTGTGTCGTTTTGTTGCTGCAATAAGCTGACGCGCGGAATCACCACCGCATTGGTGGCTTCCTGTAACATACCCATCAGGGGCAATTGCACCGTCCCTATGCCATAAATGGCATAGGCCACCGGGCCCAGCCGGTTGGATACGAAATAACTGTGCAAATCGGTCTGCACCACAAAGAGGATGCCGGCCAGGCCCAGCGGCACGGCGTAAGACAACTGGCGGCCCATCAGCCCCCAATCCGGATGCTGCCAGAAACGGCCGAAACGGGACTGCAAATACCACCACAGCACCACCATTTGCAGGCCCCCCTGCACCACCGCCGCCCAGATTAACGCCCGCACCGACCCGAACGCGAGAACCGCCGCCAGGTAGATAGCCGTGCGCGTAAGCTGTACGCCTATAATCAAGGCGCTGGCCAGTTTCATTTCGCCGTTGGCGATCGGAATAATCTCCAGGGTTTGTGACACAATCCAGAGCAGGATCACGACGCCGATCAGGTGCGCGTAGCCGGCCAGCCCAGGCTGATCGAAGATGATGCCCAACAGCACCGGCCATAGCAAAAGCACGCCGCAGGCCAGCGTCCCCACGGCCATGTTGTAAATCAGGATGTTCAGCACCGTTCCCTGCCGCCGGTCCGGTTCGCGGGGCAGGAAGTAATAGGCGCTCATGGCGAAGCCCAGCGGCAGCACCATGACCGACGTTCCGATGACCAGGAAAAGCTGTCTGTATACGCCGAACTGCGCCTTATCCAGCCGCCGTACCAGCAGCATCGGCAGCGCCACATTGAATACGAACGCCGCCGTCTTGGCGAACATCAGCCAGGAAACGTGCTCGGTAAGAGAACCGCTTTTAACGGTAACCGTCTTCACGATTGTGTCTTCAGCTTGTAGACGTGGCGGTCGCGCCACTGATAGAGCGCTCGCAGGAAGCCGGGCGCCACCCGCAACAGCATCAGCACGGCGGCCAGCTTCAGGGATTTGTGTTGCGCGTTCGCCCGCCGCAGATGGCTGACGGCCGCGGCCGCGTCTCCGGCCAGGAAAGCGTTCCTGCCTTTGTGCAGTTCCAGTTTGTTGCGCTCGACGGCAACCTGGCGCTCTACGGCATCCCGCTGCGCGGCTGTCAGACCGGGATCGCGCTCCGCCTTCGCCAGCACCGCCAGGAAGCCTTCCACCATGGAAACCCGGTCGGAAGACAGACTGCCCGCCTGGCGGCGATAGCTTCCCAGCACCCGGCGCTGGTAGGCGATCCGCCCCCCTAGTCTCGCGATGCGCATCCACATGTCGATGTCCTCGGTCCCCCGAAACGCGGGATCGAAAAGACCGGCGCGCAGCAAGATTTCCCGCCGGCAGACGCTGACACAGATGTGTACCGTGCACTCGCGCGTCACCAGCCGCTTGAAGGTGACCTCGCCCACCGACGGGCAGAACTCCATGACCGTTCGGCCCGCTTCCGGTACATCGCCGATGATCCGGGCGTCGGCATACACCATATCGATGGACGGGTCCGCTTCCAGCACCGCAACTTGCGCCGCCAGGTGCTCCGGGTCCCACACATCGTCGGAATCCAGCAGCGCGACGTATGCGCCGCGCGCCATCCGGATGCCGGTATTGCGGGCCCCGCCCGGACCTTGATTCTCCTGGCGCACATATATGATGCGATCGCGGTAGGGCTCCAGCGCCTTCTCCATCTCCTCGCTGTCCGGAGACCCATCGTTCACTACGATAACTTCATAATCGTGGCATGTCTGTGCTAACACCGAATCCAACGTGGCGGCAATGGATTCGGCAGCCCGATACGCGGGAATAATTACACTCACCAAAGGGGCGTCCCAAATGCAGAATAGCACAGCCGCCAGTGTCATCCGCCTCTTCCGTTCTTCTTTGCGTCCTTGCGGTTTTTCTTCGCGTCTTTGCGTGAAATCTTTCGCCCCTTGATAGTATTGAGTGTGCCCATGAAGGCCATCATCCTGGCAGCGGGGCTGGGGACCCGCTTGCGCCCCATCACATCCACCACCCCCAAGTGTCTGGTGCCCATCAACGGCGTGCCGTTGCTCGAACTGTGGCTGCGCGACTGCGAGCGCGCCGGCGTAGAAGCCGTGCTCGTCAACACCCACCACTTGGCTGAGCGCGTCGAGGAATTTGTCGCGGCGCGTCGCGGCATACCAGTCACCCTGGCCTATGAACCTACCCTGCTCGGCAGCGCCGGAACCATCGCCGCGAATTGGAGCTTTGTGGACGACGCGGAATCTTTCCTGGTGGTCTACGCCGACAATCTCACCACCTTCCCGCTGTCCGACCTGATCGCGTTTCATGCCACCCACGATCGCATCGCCTCCATGGCCCTGTTCCGTTCCCCCAATCCGTCCGCCTGCGGAGTGGTCGAGTTGGACAACTCCGGCCTTGTTACCGGATTCTGGGAAAAGCCCGCCAATCCGCCCGGCAATCTGGTCAACGCCGGGCTCTACGTCTTCCGCCACAAAGTGCGACCGTACTTACCCACCGAGGTTCCCGCCGACATAGGCCGGTATCTAATGCCGGCACTGGTCGGCCACGCCATGGGATTGCCGATCGGCGACTATTTCGTGGATATAGGTACCCTGGAAAATTACTACAAGGCACAGGCGGACTATGCCGCCGCCAACCGCGCCACTGAAACGCTACACTGAGGGGAGGAGGAACGCTGCCATGCTCTCTCCTGTGGTCACAGCGACGGAATTGGTAACCGGCGAGCGGATGAATGTGGAGGAATTCCTGCGCCGTTGGGAAGAACTCCCAGGCCTGAAGAACGCTGAACTTATCGACGGAGTTGTGCACGTGCCATCACCGGTTAGCCGCGAACATGGAAGCCTCGATTTTCTGATCCACTGGTGGCTTGCGCATTATGTGCAGGCAACGCCCGGATGCCAGGGTGGGAGCAACAGCACTTGGCTGATGCTGGATAGCGCTCCGCAACCCGATGCGTACTTGCGAATTTTGCCCTCGCACGGCGGGCAGTCCGGGGACGAGAAGCGGTTTTGTACCGGCGCGCCCGAACTGGCGGTCGAGATCTGCCTGACATCCACCGAGGTCGACTTTGGACCGAAGCGGAAGCTCTATCAAAGGGCCGGCGTGCGCGAATACATCACCATCGAGCTTTTTTGGAAACGCATCGTCTGGCGCGTACTCGAAAATGCCGTCTACGTTGTCCCAACGCTCCCTCCGGACGGCATCGCCAGATCCCAGGTCTTTCCCGGGCTGTGGCTCGATGTGGCGGCCTTCTGGGCCGACGATGGCGCGAAGATGTTGGCCGCGCTGAACGCGGGCCTCGCTTCCCAGGATCACCAGAAGTTCGTTGAGCGTGTCGCATCGGCGAAGTAATGCGGCGATGCCTTTTCCTGGACCGCGACGGGGTCATCAACGCCGCGCCGCCAGCCGGCGAATATATCCGGCGCTGGGACGAGTTCCGGCTGCTGCCGGAAGTGGTCTCCTGGATTCGTCTGTTCAAAGCCGCCGGCTTTCTCGCCATCGTCATCACCAATCAGCGCGGCATCGCGCTAGGCCAACACACGGAGGCCGATCTGCTGGCGCTGCACGAAAAGATGCGCGCCGAGTTGGCGGATCGGGGCGCCATTCTCGACGATATTTTCTATTGCCCGCATGCGGAGGGTGCCTGCAATTGCCGCAAGCCGCTGCCCGGCATGGTAATCCAGGCGCAACGGAAGTGGGCCATCGATCTCTCCGCCTCTCTCCTGATCGGCGATGGCGAGCGTGACCGCCTGCTCGCCGCGCGCTGCGGCATCCCGTTTGTCCTGGTGCGCGATGGGCGCGTGGTGGAAACCGTCTAACTGTACAGCAGATTAGCTGTGGGGCAGGCCATCGTTTTTTGTGGCCTGCCGGGTTCGAGCACGGTGCGCAGACGACAAAACGATGTACATTGAGGTCAATCCATCTTTCGGCCATGTATGAGGTTCGCTCGTCCACTGAACGCTCTGGGCTTGTTGAAGAAATGCCGCTTCCAAGGTGTAACCACTGAACTGCCAATAATACCGGCTTTCCTTCGGCCATACGACCGGCACATTAGGATCAGCGCCGACCGGGACAGCGTCACTCTCGATCTTCGTCGGCTTCCCAAGGGCCTTTAGGATTGCCTGTTTGCTGTCGGTGACCTTGACTCCCTTAACCACCGTGCCGCTGTAAATCAAGAATCCCTGATAATCGCAGAACGCTGGAAGCCCGATGCTGAAAAGCTTATCGTGTTCGAAACTCGCGACCACGCCCCAACAGTAGTACCACTCCAGAGTAGTTTGGTGCTCCGGCTGTGTTTCGTCTTCAGGTGGCATCCGCATGCGCTTTACGTAGCTTTCATTTGGCCGTCCAAGAAGTTTATGGACCTCGTCGGACGATGCCCCCAGCTTCACTGGCATCCCATACTCAGGAGACTCCGATACGCATCCGCATATGAGGCAACAGAGAATACATACAGGGAACGCGCCGAGCAAAGTTCCGAGCCGCGGGCATAACTGATTATCTGAGCAACGGCGGCCGGATCGTGGCAGCCTATCGGTGTTTGGATGCCGGCAGCGCGCGGTTGGAAGTAGTGGTTGGTCCATTTTACTTTACCCCACTTAAATCGAACGCGGTGTTTGGAAAATAAATCAATTCAGCCGTCCATTTTCCCCCCACTCTGCGGACGGTGCATTTGGCTGGCCCAGACAAGACCCATAAGCGACCGCGAACTTTCTTATGAACCGGCAGCGAGATGTCGTAGGCACCCTGCTGCGTGGAGTCGGTGATGAAAATATGCTCCTTGTCCACTTCCGTGTCCGGATGCGCCTGCATAATGGCTTCGCTCGCAGCGCGTATTATGGTCGTCGCATCGTCCTCTGCGAGATCGGTCGGCCGAATGCTTATAATTTTGCCGGGCTTCCCAACAGATGTGGTGCCCGGCTGGCCAATAGAAGAGTTGGTTGTGCTGCGGTCGGTGAAGTTCAACCACGAGGCCAAGACGTAACCAGTCTTGCCGGCGTTCTCGCCATCGATTACCCGGACATTGAGGACGACCCCGGCACGCTGGAGATGCCAGATTACCAGCTCAAATCGCGACCCAGTATGGCAAGTCTGGTTCCTCCCGGAACCGTGAAAGCCACCTGTGCTTTTATTAGTGCTGCTGCCCAATCCGGGTCTGTGATGGCATCAGCAAGTTCGGGTAGTGAGCCCTCCGTGGCGGCAACCGGAATGCTTTGAACGGTGGCCTTCCTTACGGTCTCGTCGCTTAGATGTGCCACCACAATGTCAGACCGATAGTAGGGTTGATCATGGATCGCGCCAACAATTCCACCCACGATCAGAAGAAAGAGGAGAACACCGACACAGCCAATGGTATTGCCGATGGTTTCAGGCAGCGCAACACGCGACTTGTGCGGTCGATCTTCCATGAATACAAACAGCGTATCACCCGTCACAGTCCACCGGTTTTTGGGCGCGTGTTTTATGCTAATCTTCAATCGTCAGGAAGGTGTCTTGGGCTATGCGAACAAACCGTAAGAAACAACCCGCTTGGGTCTCCGGCATGCTCCGCGATATTGCAAACGAACAATCCAAAAAGCATGCGGCTCTACGCGCCGAAAGCGCGCTAATCAGTAATTTGACGCCACAGGAAATGCAGGCCTGGGTTTCCGGCATCCTCCGCGATATTGCAAGGGAGTCTACTCTTTAATCGCGGAAACAGCGTCGCGAAAACCCTCTTGCTCGAAGTGCCGGTCGTTGGTGAGCGCTTCGGTCAGGCCTTCCCTGTGCAATGATCGTCTGCGCCACGCCGGGCAATCTGTGGCCCGTAGCCAATTTAAGGAAAGCGGCTTATGCTTTAATAACGGGGGCCGCTTATTAAAGCTACGGATATGCGCATGGAAAACAATCGGCGGCTGGGAAGGTACGTGATTACGCACTGGGGCGAAGAGCAAGTCAGGGCCTTCGTGCCGCCCGCGCTACCCCCAAATCCCGCCCTTCGACTCGAACCCCTGCAACGCATTCTGGAACAGGCCAATCAGTCGCTGGGACGGCTCGACGGCCTAGCGTCGGTCCTGCCAGATCTTTCCCTGTTCATCTACGCCTACGTACGGAAGGAGGCGGTCCTTTCCTCGCAGATCGAGGGAACACAGTCCTCCCTTTCTGACCTGCTCCTGTTCGAAAATGACGAGGTCCCCGGTGCTCCCCTGGAAGATGTGCTGGAGGTTTCCAACTACGTCGCGGCCCTGAGCCATGGCCTCGGACGGCTGCGGAGCGGCTTCCCGCTTTCCCTCCGGCTCCTTCGGGAGATCCATGCCGTGCTGCTTTCCAAGGGCCGCGGCAGTGCCAAACAACCGGGAGAATTTCGCACCAGCCAAAACTGGATCGGGGGCACCCGGCCGGGGAATGCCGCGTTCGTTCCGCCGCCGCCCGAAATGGTGATTGAGTGCATGGGAGAACTGGAACTGTTCCTGCACGCCGAGCGGCCGGACTTGCCGCTGTTGATCCAGGCCGGTCTGGCCCACGTGCAGTTCGAAACCATCCACCCGTTCCTCGACGGCAACGGCAGGCTGGGCCGGTTGCTCATTACGTTTCTGCTGTGTGCGGGCGGCGCGCTCCGGGAGCCGATTCTCTATCTGAGCCTCTATTTCAAGGCCAACCGGAGGGCGTATTACGAACTACTCGACCGAGTGCGGGTACGCGGAGACTGGGAGGCGTGGCTCGACTTCTTCCTCGCCGGAGTGAAGGACACGGCAGAGCAGGCGGTAACCGCCGCGCGCCGTATCCTCGGCGTGCTGGATCGGGACCACCGCAAGATCGAATCGCTCGGGCGCCCGTCCGCGTCGGTCCTGCGCGTGTTTCAACACGCGCAGATGCATCCGATTTTCTCTATCGGAGACGCCGCCGCCAAAACAGGCATCTCGTTCCCCACCGTCGCCAGCGCTGTCGCACACATGCAACAGCTCGGCGTGTTACGGGAGATTACCCGCAAGCGGCGCAAACGGTTATTTGTCTACGACGCGTACCTCGCCATATTGAACGAGGGGACCGAGTTGCCGCCTCGCGGAGGATAGTCGGGGCCGGATGCCAAACCGACCACGAAGGAGGGAAAACGCGTGGTGATTTCGTGGGGGCGCCGAGGATCCTCGAACGCGCCATCATCGCCCATCGCGTATTTTTGCTTTACCTCGGCATTTGGCGGATAATAATGGACAAATGGCGCATGCAGCCCCTGTCACTCCGCCGGCACCTCGCGTGATCGGCGCGGTCCGCAAAGGACTCCCTGCCACGCAGCTTACCAAGATGGCGCACCTTCTGGCGGTGGATCGCGCCCTCCTGTCGCGGATTCTGGGCGTTTCCCAGCGCACGATCGAACGCAAACAGGCTCTCTCGGAGCGCCTTAGCCCGGCTGTTTCGGATCGTCTCTCCCGGATTGATCGAATCTACACGTTGGCTATCGAAGTATTCGGCGACGGTCAGAAGGCCGCCCAATGGCTGAAGCGGCCCAGTAGGGCGCTCGCCAACCAGTTGCCCCTCAAGTTGCTCGACACCGACGCCGGCACTCAACAGGTCGAGCGTGAATTGCGCCAGATTCAGTACGGCTTTGTCTATTGATGCCGTCGTTGTGGAGGCTGTACCGAACCCGCCACGGACCCGGCCTGGACGGAATCGGCGGTATGTTCGCCGGCGGACGTTGGCACACACAGGGTGAGCGGGTGGTCTACTTCGGAGGATCGGCTGCCATCGTGGTACTGGAACGCCTGGCGCATACCGATCCCGACCTGCTGCCCGGCGATCTCCAACTCGCCCGTTTCGAGTTTCCCGAACCGGTCCTGGAAACCAAGGTCGAAGAGTTCGCCACGCTTCCCGCGAATTGGACCCAGAATGAAGAAGCCACGCGCCGCATTGGCGGCCATTGGCGCCAGCGTGGATCCTGCTGCATCTTAGCGGTGCCCTCCGCGATTCTCCATGAAGAGTCCAATTTCGTGCTCAATCCGGAACACCCTGACGCCAAGCGGTTGCGCCTGGTTCGCGCACGGCGATTCACCTTCGACCCGCGCCTGAGCTAGCGTCCACTTCCAGCTCTAAAACCACCGCCCTTCGAGCGGCCATCCTTCGGTCACACGCTTTTCGAAAATAACCTTACCCTTGCATCCCCCACCAACCAAACCACTTACTAACTCGCTACCCTCCCCGGCAAGCCGTTTCTCCAACACCCGCCCGCTAGTATGAAATCGGAGGGCGGGGTTTACCCCGCGCGGGACTTCAGTCCCGCCACACCCGCCCGTGAAAGGACAGATTCCGCATGATAATTTCCCACAAGCAACAAGAAGCCAACCGGCAGAATGCCCAGCACTCTACCGGCCCGACTACCCCTGCGGGCAAAGCGGCCATCCGCTTCAACGCCCTAACCTACGGCCTGCGCACCCGCGCCACCATGCTCCCCGACGAAAACGCCGCGGAATACTCCCAGCTCTGGGACGAATTGGAAGCCGACTGGCAGCCCCAAACCCGCACGGAACGGTGCTACCTGGAAACCATGGTCACCTCCCAATGGCTGCTCCGCCGCGTTGCCGAGAGCGAGCAGCGGATCTACCTGTCGATCGCCTTCGGCGAAGAACGCTTCAAAATGCTGGGTTACGTTGCCAAACAGCGCGCCCAACTGGAGCGCTCCTTCCGCACCGCCATCGCAGACATCCAGCAATCACAAAAGGAACGCCAGGCCCTCCAGCCGCGGCCTCCGCAAACGGCGCAACCCGCGAAGCCCGCGCCGCCGCCGGTTTCTAAGCCAGCCGAATCACCCGCTCCGCGCCCCGAGTACACCATGGCGGAGGGCCAGGAAGCACACCCCATCTTCTGCGCCCCCATCATCCCCGACACCCGTTAGCAATCTGCCCCCCTGATCTTTGACAACCAGGCAAACGACTCCAACTGATACGCAATCACTGTCTCTTCCCCCGTCCCGAAACAAAACCCAGCTCTCAGCCCCAGCCTCCGATCTCCAGCCCCCAGCCCCTAGCCCCCAGTCCCGGCGCGCAGCGCTCCAAAAGATCCAGCCACTTGGGCTTTGATCGTTTAGTACTTTTAGCCCACACCAGAACCATGCCTGGCAGTCCATAAACCGTTATAATCTATAGATACTGGTGCCGAAGGGCGTTCGGCCCTATACTGAAAAACTCGCGCGCCCGCCGCCCCTTCCACGGCGAAGCAGCGGCAAGATTCTGCAATCATTCCGTCACAAGTAACCTGGCAGGAAACGGGGAAAATGCCGTCACAATTTGAGTTTCTTATTCTGAACGCTCCGGACCGTCTCCGGCAGCATGGGTCCGCACTGTTCGGCGTCAGGCTGGATTCCGGCCATCCCGAGCTTGCCTCCCAAGCCGAATGCGTGATCGTTGCGGCAGCCGGGCGCAAGCGCACCAAGGAACTGCTGCGGCTGGCGCGCGCGCAATCGCGCCGCGTTCTCCTGGACGTCTCCTCTACGGAAGAGGCCGCAATGGCCGGCGATCTGGGCTTCGATGGCGTAGTATCCAAAACACCGATGGCCGCGCCTGTCCCGCTGTGGGGATCTGGCGGCATCGGCCTGCATTCGGCGGCCGCCTGGTATGCGGGCGGCGCGGCGGGCCTGGTGCTGGACGTCGAGGATGCTTCCTGGGCCCCGCTGGCGCACCGCTTCCGTACCCTGCCCGCTGTCGTGCGCGGCCTGCGCGATGCCATCCGCGAGCATGTCGAATTAGCGGGAAAATATCCGGGTCTGGAGCCTTTTGCCCAGGCGCAGCCCGATACGCGCATCATCGACGGCCTGGCCGACGCCGCCGTCGAAGCGCTGCTCTCGACCGAAGAAACGCGCGTCGCATTTTCCGGAATCCACGACGGCCGTTCCGCAGCCATGGCCGCGGTGCTGGCCGCCCCGCTAGCGAAAAAACTGGCGGAAAAAGGAGCCCGCATCGGTATCCTGGCCGCCGCGGACATCGCCTCCGAAGGCGCGCGTCTGGTCGGCGAACTAGTCGTGCCATTTGCCGGCCCGCGCGTGGAGACCGCGCCGCCGCTCAAGCCTTTCGATATCGCCATCGTGGGCATGGGCTGCCTGCTTCCCAAAGCGCCCAACGTGCGCACCTTCTGGGCCAACATCCTGAACAAAGTCGATGCCATCGGCGAAATCCCCAAGGAGCGCTTCAACATCGACCTGTATTACGACCCCGACCGCAAAGCCAAAGACAAAATCCACTCCCGTTGGGGCGGCTTCCTGGATGCCGTGCCGTTCGATCCCATGCGCTATGGCATTCCGCCCACCGCGCTGCCGTCCATCGACCCATTGCAATTGCTGGCGCTGGTCACGGTCGACCAGGCCCTGCGCGATGCCGGCTATCATGATCGCGATTTCCCGCGCGAAAAGACTTCCGTAATCCTGGGCCTGAGCGGCGGACTGGGCGATGTGGGCCTGCAATACGCGGTGCGCTCCATGCTCCAGCAGTTCATCGCCAAGCCACCCGCGGAACTGCTCCAGGAGCTGCCGGAATGGACCGAAGATTCTTTCGCCGGCTTGCTGCTCAACGTAGCCGCGGGCCGCGTGGCCAACCGCTTCGACCTCGGAGGCGTGAACTTCAGCGTGGATGCCGCCTGTGCCTCGTCGCTGGCCGCCGTATACCTGGCCGCGCGCGAACTGGCCGACCATTCCAGCGATATGGCCATCGTGGGCGGCGTCGATACGGCGCAGAGTCCCTTCGGCTACATGTGTTTCGCCAAAGCCCAGGCGCTCTCCGCCCGCGGCCGCTGCCGCACCTTCGATGCGTCCGCCGACGGCATCGCCATTAGCGAAGGCATCAGCATGATGGTGCTGAAGCGCCTCGAAGACGCCGAGCGCGATGGCGATCGCATCTACGCGGTCATCAAAGGCGTGGCCGGATCGAGCGACGGCAAAGGCAAAAGCATGACCGCGCCCCGTCTGGAAGGCCAGATCCTGGCGTTGCAGCGGGCCTACGCGCGAGCGGGGATTCGTCCTTCCACCGTCGGCTTGATTGAAGCGCACGGCACAGGCACCGCCCTGGGCGACGCCAGCGAATTGGCTGCCGTGGACAATGTGTTCATGGCAGATGGAGCCTTGCCGCAAAGCTGCGCCATCGGGTCCGTGAAGTCCATGGTGGGCCATACCAAGTCCGCCGCCGGAATTACCGGATTGATGAAGGTGGCGCTCGCGCTCTACCACAAAACGCTGCCGCCCACCCTGCACGTGGAGAAGCCCAATCCGAAACTGCTCGAACCGGGCACGCCCATTTTCGTAAACACCGAAACGCTCCCCTGGATTCCACCGGCCGCTACACCGCGCCGCGGCGGCGTCAGCGCGTTCGGTTTTGGCGGTACCAATTTCCATGCGGTGCTGGAGGAATTTCAGGGTGATCTGGGAGATCCGGCCGACGTGGCGCAAACCGAGAAGTGGCCGGCCGAGCTGTATGTGTGGAACGACCCGACACCCGCCGATCTGGTGGCACAGGCTTCAGCCTGTGGTGTGGCTTCCCTGGTGGCACAGGCTTCAGCCTGTGGTGTGGCTTCCCCATCCGCGCAAACCCGCCTGGCCATCGTGGCCACCTCGCCCGAAGACCTCGACGCGAAACTCGCCAAAGCCAAAACCGCCCTCGAATCCAAACAGCCGCTCAACGACCCGCAAGGCATCTATCTGGCCTTCGGTCCTCCGCGCGGCAAAGTCGCCTTCCTCTTCCCCGGCCAGGGCTCTCAAAAAACGCACATGCTGCGCGACCTGGCCCTCACGTTCCCCGAATTCCGCGCCAGTCTGGAACAAGCCGAACAGTCGCTCGCCGGACGCTTCCCCAAGAAGCTGAGCGCCTACATCTATCCGCCGCCGGCGTTCAGCCCCGAGCAGGAAAAACAGCAGAGTCTCGAAATCACCGACACGGTAGTCGCGCAACCCGCGCTGGGCGTCGTCGAAATCGGTTTGTGCCACACGCTCGATCGGCTGGGCGTGCGCCCGGACATGACCGCGGGCCATAGCTACGGCGAGTACGTGGCGCTGGCCGCCGCCGGCGTCATTTCCGATAGTGCCTTGTTCGAGCTTTCCGAGTCCCGTGGCCGCGCCATCAAAGATACAACGCACGACGAAGCCGGCACCATGGCCGCCGTATCGGCCGATGCGGATGCCATTACCAAAGCGCTTGACGGCATGGAAGGCATCACGTTGGCCAACCACAACAGCCCGCGCCAGACGGTGATTTCCGGTGCGAATGCCGCGGTTCACGCGGTCCTCAAGAAGCTGGAGACGGCCGGGCTTACGGCGCGGCTCATCCCGGTGGCCTGCGCTTTCCACTCGCCGCTGATGGAGCCGGCGCGCGAGCGCTTCGCCGGGGTGCTGGCCCTCCAGACCTTCGCCAAGCCCCACGCGGCGGTTTTCTCCAATACTCTCGGCGCGCAGTATCCGGAAGATCCCATAGAAATCGCTGCGCTGCTCGCCAGCCATTTGGTGCGCCCGGTAAAATTCGTCGATGAGATCCGCGCTATGTACGAACAAGGCGCGCGCGTGTTCGTGGAAGTCGGGCCCAAGGGTGTGCTCACCGGCCTGTCACGCCAGATCCTGGAAGGCAAGGATGCCCGCTTCATTCAAGTCGATAGTGACCGCGGTGCCCCCTGGGCCGGCCTCGTACAATTCCTGCACGCGCTTGCCCAATTGGCGGTCGAAGGCGTACCGGTGAATACCGCGCAACTCCTCCGCGGCCGCCTCCCGCAGGCCGAACCCGCAGCCCGCGAAACCGGCTGGATGGTGAACGGTCTGAGAGCCTTCCCGCGCAGCCAGCCGCCGCAAGTCGTCAAGCCGCTCGATCTGGTCACGCCGTCGTCTATTCCACCGCCGGTGCCCGTCGTGGTTCCGGCTGCGGCTCCTCTTCCGCTGTCTGTCCCGTCATCCACCGCAAATGACGCTGTGATGCTGCAATTCCAGCAGCTCATGAAGCAGGTCCTGCAGGCGCAAACCACCATCATGACGGCGTACCTCCAAGGCGCCCCGGTGGCACAGGCTTCAGCGGTGGCACAGGCTTCAGCCTTTGTTGCGACTGCCCCGGTAGTACCTGCACCGGTAGTGGCTGCGCCGGTTGTAGCTGCACCGGGGAACCCTCTGGGTCCCACGCCAGCCCAACGAAGTTTCATCGACGACCTGCGCCGCATCGCCGCCGAGCGCACCGGCTACCCGCCCGAAATGCTCGACCTGGACGCCGGTATCGAATCCGACCTGGGCATCGATTCCATCAAGCGCGTCGAAATCCTGACCGCCCTGCAAAAGCTCGGCACCCCAGCCGAGCAGGAGCGCGCCCAGGGCATCATGAACAAACTCACCAGCGCCCGCACCCTGCGCGAAATCGCGGACCTCATCGCTGGTACTAGCGAACCCGCCACCATTACCGCACCCGCCACCGTTACCGAGCCGCGACCGTTAGGGAGCGGTGCCCCTCGCGACGTCATCGAGGAACTGCGCCGCATCGCCGCCGAGCGCACCGGCTATCCGCCGGAAATGCTGGACCTGGACGCCGGCATCGAATCCGACCTGGGCATCGACTCCATCAAGCGCGTCGAAATCCTGACTGCCCTGCAAAAGCTCGGCACCCCAGCCGAGCAGGAGCGCGCACAGGGCATCATGAACAAACTCACCAGCGCCCGCACGCTGCGTGAAATCGCCGGCCTGATCGCCGGCTCAGTGGAGGCGCGCCCCGCCACTGCCGCGCCCCCTCCCACCACTCGCGACTTCGTCACCGAACTGCGCGCCGTCGCCGCCGAGCGTACCGGCTACCCGCCCGAGATGCTCGACCTCGACGCCGGCATCGAAGCCGACCTGGGCATCGACTCCATCAAGCGCGTCGAAATCCTCACCGCCTTGCAGAAACTCGGCACGCCCGCCCAACAGCAGAGCGTGCAGGGCATCATGAACAAACTCACCAGCGCCCGCACGCTGCGTGAAATCGCGGACCTCATCGCCGGCGTTGCCGACCGCGTTACCGAGAGCGTTACCGAGCCGCGACCGTCAGGGAGCGGTCCCG
>Ga0187859_10001156_pt1 | contig 16978 bp, 9 predicted proteins | sample June2016WEW_10_1_2_FD_133019 | JGI IMG/M metagenome (GOLD analysis project Ga0187859, IMG submission 133019) | Peatland microbial communities from SPRUCE experiment site at the Marcell Experimental Forest, Minnesota, USA - June2016WEW_10_10 | ecosystem: Environmental > Terrestrial > Soil >...
GCGTTGCCTTCACGCAGCAGGCTCTCTTCGTTCAACGTGGTATATCGCAAGGCACCGCGTTTAAGGGAAAACTCCACTTTGAGAGCAGCGGTGGTCAATACATCGGCATCGGTAGCCTCTGAGAACTGGAAGCTTGCACCTGGGCAAGATTGCTTGGGATCGAGCATCCAAGGCGTCGCGTCTTGCAGCGAGTCGAGCGGCTTGGGGCTGGCTACAACGTGAATCACAGAACCGGAGCACACTGAAACGCTCAGAGTCTCGTCGCCGATCTTCGCCACCATGCCGTCTTTGGTCTTAGAGACGGTTACGGGAGGCATCGGCGGATATTTTTCTGGAGCCTGAGCCGAAGAATGGACTGTCAGCGCTATTAAGGAGAGCAACAGTGATAAGAAGGAGCACTTATGCAAAGAGTATGCCCGAAAAGGTAGCGTAACAGCTTTAGTTGCATTCATCGGAGTAGAGTCGAGGCGCCGGGGATCGGAACAAACCCGGATGGAGCTCGCGCACCATCCGGGCAGGGGGCATCAGAACAGAATCTTGAGCGCGAATTCCAGTTGTCTTGGAGCATTGCCCAGCGCCATGCCGGTGATGACGCCAGCATTTTGACCGCCGATGCCGGTGCAATCGATGCAGGTGTTGCCCGGGTTGCCGGGGTTGATGACGTTGAAGAAGTTGAACGCATCCATGCGGAACTGAGCCCGTATGTTTTCGCGGATCGGAATGTTTTTCAATATCGACAAATCGGTATTGAAAAAGCTCGGTCCGGTGAACGCATTGACCGGCGACGTGCCGTAGGTGTCAAGGGCCGGACGCGAAAATGCGCTGCCGAATCCAGGCGGAATGAAGTACGTGCGCGTGTGCGTGGCCCCGTCGTATCCAGTCAGATTGAGCGGAAAGCTTCCACTGCCCCGGTCAGGCCTGCACATTGCATTCCCAGAGGATGGAACGTCGCTGCCGCACTCCGCATAGCTTGCGGTGAACGGCAAACCGCTGGCCCAGCTCACATTGGGGCTTAGTTCCCAGCCGCCGATGAGGTAGTTTTCCCAGGTAGGCGCGTTACTCGCAAATCTCCCCTGCTTGCCAAAGGGCAGATCGTAGTTACCGAAGAGGGTGAGTTGATTGTCGCGCAGGTCGTCATAGCGGCCCCAGTTGAAGCGCTTCTCTACATCTTCGCCGTGATAGTCGTAGGCTTTCTGATAGTTGTAATTGGCGGTAAGTTGCAACCCGTGCGAAAAGCGCTTGTCGAAAGAAATCTGCAGCGCATTGTAATGAGTGTCGAAGCCATTGTGATAGTAGAGGTAGCCTTGCGGCTGCTGGTTCGCAAAGGCCGCGTAATAGGGCTTCAGTAAATTCGTATTGTTCGTTTGAGTGGTCGAGTTAGCTGGTGCGTTTGGGTTATAGCAAAGTCCCGCAAAGCATGGTATCGGCGAGTTCGGATTCGTCTCTTGGCCGTCGCCGGAAAACGTGTGGGTTCCTTTATTTCCTACGTAAGCAATCGTCAAACTGGCTGAATTCGTAAGCTGGCGTTGCACCGCAATATTCCAGGCGTCGATCGTGGGGAATCGATTGGGATCATCGCGGATTCTCACGGTGTCGTTGGTGGGGAACGGAATCAGGCCATTCGAGGGAATCGCGGGAAAGGTAAAGGGCATTGGGCCAGCGGCAAGATTGAAAGCCGCGGTGTCCAGGCCATTATTGGTTAAGTTTTGGCTGGCGAGCACCGGCAAGTTCTGCGTGAGCACGTGTCCGAAGATGCTGCCGAATACTCCGAGATCATAGTCTCGTCCGTAGCCGGCCCGAATCACCGTTTTTTGATTGTATTGATAGGCAACGCCGATGCGAGGTGCGATGGTCTTAAAGTCGGTGGCAACATTCAAATTGTTCCCGTAGGGGCCGTAACCCGCAACGCGGATAGCGCCGATCTTAAGATCGGCAAAGCCGCCCTCGCCCTTGCCATTGACACTTTCGGGCACATAGATTTCCCAACGCAGACCATAGTTGATGGTTAGCTTGGGAGTAATGCGCCAGCTATCTTCTACGTAGCTGAATAATCTCTTTTGCGCTTCCTTGGCATCGGAAGAGCTCGACACATAACGGACCAGATTGGTGACATCCCCGAGCAAGAAAGTACCAAGACCCAAACCTCCGGGGACGGTCGCGGTGGGGCTCGACGTGTCAGTGGCATTAAAATGTAGTTCGCCAGCGCGATTGCTGTCGCTAGGGATGCGATAATTTCTCGCGTAGCGCAGATCCACGCCGAACTTCACGCTGTGCGTGCCAATGATCTTGGTCCAGTTATTCACGAATTGATACTGGTCTTCGGTCTCAAGCAGAGGGCAGTTACAGGCATTTACGTTCAGAGCGGAGCCGACGGGTGATAAACCATCCCCGGCATTGCCGCTCGAGTTATCGACAAAGAAGCCGGGAGCGCCATCGGTAAAGGGCTGGCCGGGAATGTTGAGCCCGGGAATTCCAAGCTGGTCCGCGAGATCTGCGCTGCCGTCATACTTTGCAGTTCTTACGTGGTAGCGGAGGTATCCCAGCCGAAAGTCGGTCAGCAGTTTTGGGTTGAGCGCAATATCAGTGCCGATCACGGCGTTCTGATTGCGGCCTGTGGCGGAGCCGCCGAAGCTGTTGGTGGGAGAGGAAAACCCCTGTCCGCCCAATACGCTACCGAATACGGTGTTGGACGAAGTTCCATTATTGAAGTAGCTGTACCGTCCGAAGATGTGAGTGCGCGAACTGAATTGGTCGTCGATGCGAAAGTCGACTTCATCGTTGTGCAAATTTCCGTTGCCACTGCCGGAATAATTACTGGAGATTGCTCCCGGTGAGCCAAAGTTAGGCGCCGGCAGCAGCGCGAGTAACGCCAACGCCTGCGGGGAAAGGTCTGCCTTTGGAATGAAGTTGTTCGGGAACGGGGGTGCTAAATGAGCCTTTGTTACTGGATCGATAATCCGGGGATTGTATATTTGCCCATTCGCCCCACTAGCCTTGAGATAATCGCTGAGGTCACACCCCGTGCTATTGGTGGCGAGGCACGAGTTGCGAGTATTCAGAGTCGGCACCGTCACCAGGGCGGTAGCTCCTAAGATCTGCCGAGTACCCTGATAATCGATGAAGAAGAATGCCTTGTCCTTCACGATCGGGCCGCCGAAGGAGGCTCCAAACTGGTTGTATTTCGCGGCGGGGATCAGCCGGTGCGTGATTGGGTTGACCGTGACTTGACTGAAGGGATTACTGGCCTCGGTCGCGTCGGTGCGCCGGTAATCGAACACATCTCCGTGAAAGCTATTCGTGCCCGACTTCGTTTGAGCAGTAACGACTCCGGCCACAGCCTGGCCGAATTGCGCGTCGTAGGCGGCGGTTGAGATTTTCGCCTCGCCCACGGCATCGAGCGGTGGATTGATTACGATCTGTCCAAGTATCGGATCGGTGTTCGCAGCCCCATCCAATTCGTAAGAAACTCCCGAGAAATGCTGACCATTGATTTGCACCGTGGGACTGCCGGCCGCGTCTTCGGCGTTGTTTTGCGACCAACCCATCACTTGCGTTCCGGGTAACAGCAATTCGAGGCTGGCAAAATTGCGGCCGATATTGGGCAAGTCCGAAACCGTTTTCTCATCCAGCACCGCACCCACGTCAGCTCGATCCGCTTTCAACTGAGGAATCTCGCCGGTCACCGTTACCACTTCGCTCGCCGAACCTACGTTGAGTTTGAGATCGACCTTTGGCGAAGTATCGGCGGATACTCGAATGCCTTTGACGTCTGTGCCCTTGAAGCCGGGAGCAGTAACCGTGATGTCATAAGTGTCAGGTATCAAGTGCGCAATCGAATATTCGCCGATTGAGCTGCTGGTTCCCGTAACCGAAGTGCCTTTGTCAACGTCAGTCACAGTGATGGTCGCGTTGGCGATCGCTGCCCCAGAACTGTCGGTCACCTGCCCGTAGATCGAACCGTAAACAGCTTGGCCCCAAAGTGCGACAGACCCGCCGCCGATGGCAACTGTGACAGCTAACAGCAGCAATCTGGAACCAGTCCTCAGCATTCGATGCATTGTCTTTCCTCCACCCTTCATTTCGGTTCGTCGCACGGGCTTCGCGGTTCTGGCCGCAAGAATCCCACCCAGAAGCAATAGAACCGTAGACCGGCACTAATCGATATGCAATAGTCCACGTGTGCCATAGTTACTAAATGAGCTATACGGGAAAGGTGAAGGGGAGCGACTAAGCGACTTGCTCGGGCTGACTCAGGTGGCTGAAGCTGAATTGTGACCACAGGCTTCAGACTCGTTATCTAGGAGGACGGCCGGTGCCTTCTTTGAGAGTTACGAACAAATCGGAACTTGTTCCCGGAAACATCTCTTCTCGTCCAGTAGGCCAACGTACTTCAATGAATTCCGCCCGAGTACACTTGCCCAGGCCAAAATGCAGCCGCAAGTCGCTACTCGAGCTGTAACTGGAGCCGCTTCTGACCTCATCGACCCAGCTTCGGGTTGAACATCGCACCGTAACTCGGGCGCCAATGGCGTCGCGATTCGATTGCGTTCCGATCAATCGAACTCCCAGCCAATGGTTCTGGTTCCTCGCCAGATTGACGAGTAGCATCGCACGCTCGCCGATGTTATTGATCACCGCTTCCATGCGGCCGTCGTTCCAAAGATCGCCGATAGCCAAGCCGCGGCCGGGTGCGGGTTGCGCGACTCCCGGCCCTGATTCGCGGGAGATATCTTCGAATTTGCCGTTGCCGAGATTTCTGTAGACAGCTCGCGACTCTCGATAAGTCGACCCCAGCTTGTTGCTATCCACCTCCGGATAAACGTGGCCGTTGACCACCAATAAGTCAGGCCACCCGTGATTATCCAGGTCCACAAACATGGCACCCCATCCCAAATATTGCGTATTAATGCCGAGTCCGGATGCCAGCGTCGCGTCGGTGAAGGTCTTGTCGCCGTTGTTGCGGTATAGAGTTGAAGTATCTTCAGAAAAATTGGTCTTGAAGATATCGAGGTGCCCGTCTCCGTCGTAGTCTGCAACTGTGGAACCCATGCCGGCCTGCTCGCGACCGTCTTCGTTGAACGCCACTCCGGCATCCGCCGCCGTGTCGGTGAAAGTGCCATCATGGTTGTTGTGGTAAAGGATTGCCGGAGTAGAGTCGCAGGCGACATAAATGTCCGGCCAGCCATCCTCGTCGTAGTCAAGCGTAGAGACGCTGAAGCAATAGTGGCCAGAGGTCTTTTTGAAGCCACTTTTTTCACTTACGTCTTCAAACTTCCCATTTCCAAGATTGTGATAGAGCAAGTTGGGCGCGCTGGGAAGGCCGCGCGGGCCGCACATGACCGGTGTCCCCTTCCACAGGCAACTGGGGCCGTCGCCCGGAGGGGGCACGCTTTTGACATCAAAGTGCACATAGTCAGCGACGGCCAGGTCGAGCTTGCCATCCCGGTCGTAATCGATGAAAGCACAACCCGTGCCCCATTCCTTGCCGCTTCCGGCAACGCCGGCCTGCTCCGCCACCTCGCGAAAGGTGCCGTTACGCTGGTTATGGTAAAGGCGATTCTTGCCATAGGAGGTAACATACAGATCGTCATACCCGTCGTTGTCATAGTCTCCCACGCAGACACCTTGCCCCCATCCGCTGTCCGCAAGACCCGCCTTCGCGGTAACGTCAGTAAAAGTTCCGTCGCGATTGTTATGAAGCAAGTGGCTAGTAGGTGGGAATGTGGGGACTATCTTGTGAGATTCGGGGCTGCGTTGAAGGTAAGTGCCATTGACCAGGAAAATATCGGGCCAGCCGTCGTTATCGTAGTCGAAAATGGCGACTCCGCTGCCGGTCGCTTCCAAGATGTAATATTTCGAGACTGCGTCGCCATTCACATTTAATACATCGATGCCGGCTTTCACCGCTACATCTTCAAACCAAGCCGGGACGGTATGATTTGCACCCGGTGGAAAGATGGCCGAGCCACTTTGAGTGGCGGCCGGTGCCCTTTCTGCGAGCGTGACCACGAGAACAGCCGTGCTGATAACTTTGCGAAATCGGTGCTGCATAAGTGAAAGTCGTACAGGTTGTCTTGCGCTCTGAGTTGCAGCGCTCTAAAGCAATGCTACCGCGAATTAGGTACGAACTTTCTCCGCGCGAGTATCTTGTGCGGACTCAAAAAGGATTATCATAGCCCACGCGATCAGCGAACCTGAGCATTCGTTCTTTTCCGGCTTAATGGTGCACTTACATTTATTGTTTTGCGCGCTGGTACTGGGTCTGCCGCTGTGGGGCCAATCCCCCACTTCAGGAGCGGACCTGCAGCAAATACAACAACTCTTAGACCACGGCGACCTCGATCAAGCTTTAGTGAAGCTCGATGCGTTAACGACGGGGCATCCGGAATTAGTCGGTGCGGAATCTCTCCGAGGCATGGCCTACTACCTGAAAGGAAAGATGGCGGAAGCCGCCGCAGCTTTTGGGAGAGCAGTCGAGCAAGATCCGAACAACCTGGACGCCATGCAGATGGAAGGGGTGAGCTTTTTTCGCGAAGGAAAATGCGCCGATGCGGTTCCGCTGCTCGAGCGGGCACATCGCTCGGTGGCGAGCGCCAATGTGGATCCAAACTACGTGCTTGGCCTTTGCTACATGGACACACGACGGTATGACGACGCGCGCCGAGCCTTCGCCGGGCAGTACGGTTTCGCTCCCGAGTCTGCGCCGGCTTATCTGCTGGCGGCGCGCATGCTTCTGCGTCGCGACTATATTCCGCTCGCAGAAGAATCAGCCCGCAGAGCCCTTGCGCTCAATCCGGTGCTCCCACAGGCACATTTTCTTCTTGGCGAAGTCGAGCTTGCCCGGGAACAAGCTCGCGACGCAATTGCCGACTTTGAAAAAGAACGCGAACTTAATCCTCTCGACGGTGCAGTCTACGAGCGTCTGGGAGACGCGTACATTCGCATGGGCGACTTCGACCGCGCTCAGCAGGCTCTGGATCGCGCCATACTGCTCGAGCCGAACACCAACGCCCCCTATATATTGCTGGGCAAAGTTCTGCTCAAGCAGAAAAACTCGATGATGGCGAAGCTGTATCTGGAACACGCGCTGCAAATCGATGCCAATAACTATATGGCTCATTACCTGCTGGGGCAGGCCTATCGGGCTCTGGGACGAAGCGACGACGCGGCTCGCGAGTACAAAGCGGCAGAACAAATCCAGGAGGCCAACGCTCCACATCTTGAATCGCCAAAGTGACGCTCACCAGTATGCGTTTGTCCTATCTACAACTGACATGCCGTTTCGCCAGCATCGTGCTGCTCTTATCTGCTCCAGCCGTAAGCCAGGCGTCGAACGAAAACCCACAACAGCGGCTCCGCTCCGCGGATGCAGCCTTTCACGCGGGCTACGCCGCGGAAAAGAAAGGAGACCTTGCAACGGCCCGGCGGCAGTTTGAACAAGTCATCCGCCTGGCGCCGAACATCGCTGAAGGACACAGCGCTTTGGGATCGGTGCTGGTGCAACTTGGCGACTTTCAAAAGGCTATCGGCGAACTATTGCGCGCACTAGCACTCGAGCCGGACGACCGCATCTCGCAGACCAATCTCGCCATCGCCTACGAGCAGTCTGGCGAACATGAGAAGTCGTTGGCGTCGTTTCGAGCTCTCGAAGCACATGCGGAGGGTGCCTTGCCTGCGAGCGCTGTTATTTTCTATATTCGAGCGCTCGCCGCCACCGAGCAAACCGACGTCGCAATTGCCAAAACGCAAAGAGCTTTGCTTGCGACTCCCGAAGATCCCGTCCTGCATGACACACTCGGTTCGCTCGACTCCCAACGGCAGGACTGGGATGAAGCGGTAATCCAATTCAACGACGCGGTTCGCCTTAGTCCGAACTTTGCCGAGGCTCACCTGCATCTCGGCCTTGCGCTCATGATGCAAGAGCGGCTTTCGGAAGCGACCGAAGAGTTGAAAACCGCAGCCGCGCTCTCCCCACAAAGCGCTGTGATTCAGATTGACCTTGCGAAAGCGTTGATTGCCGGCAATGAGAATGCCAACGCCGTTACCGTTTTGCAGCGCGCAATTCTTCTGGACCCTTCTTCTTTTGAGGCCAAATATCAGCTTGGCCTGGCCCTGCAGAATAGTGGCGAAGAGCTAAAAGCCATTCCGTTCTTTCAAGAGGTCGTCGCGGCGGAGCCAGAGAATGCGCAGGCGCTCGCCAATCTCGGCTTGGCATTGGTGCAAACGGGAAGGGCAAAAGATGCGATTCCTCTCTACCGCAAGGCTCTAGCCAAAAATGGGGGCGATCCCCTTCTGCATCAGAATCTCGGAGTCGCATATCTTCAACAGAGCGACCTTGACGATGCAGTAGCCGAGTTTCGGGCAGGCTTGAAACTATCCTCCGACGCCTATGAGCTCCACTATGATCTTGGTCTCGCACTCAAGCTGAGAGATGAGATCAGTGCGGCTGCTTCGGAGTTGGAGTTGGCGGCGCGCCTGAATCCGAACTCTCCGGACCCGCCCTATACTCTGGGCATTTTGGAAATGCAAAGAGGGAACTTCGAGGCGGCGGCTGGCGAATTAAGGAGCGCTCTACGCTTGCGTCCTGCGAATGGGGATGGCTGGGCTACTCTCGGCAGTGTTTACAAACAACAGAACAAGTTATTGGAAGCATCCGAGGCTTTGAAAAAAGCAATCGAGTTGATGCCCGATCAACCCGGGCCGCATATTACTCTCGCCGGCATTCTCGCGCAGCAGGGACTGAGTCCAGATGCGGCTTCGGAGCGAAAGTTAGCGTCGGAGCTAACTCGTCAAGCCACGAACAGGCAGCGCGCCACTTTTGCTGCCAATGCCGGCAGCAATCTTTTGCTGAAGGGTCAAATCACTGACGCTATCGATCGTTACGAGGAAGCGGTTGCGAGCGACCCAACTTCTGCCGAGGCCCACCGAGGCCTTGCGACCGCTCTGGAGCGAGCTGGCAGGTCCGCCGAAGCAGAAGCAGAAAAGAAAAAGGCGGCTCAGCTCGGACAAGCGGCACCGTAATTCCAGGTGGCAACTTCGTTCAGCCGGCAGTTACGGGGTGCAGCGCCGGGTGTGGCTTTCGATTGTCCGCAGCATTTCCTGCGCCCTTCCATCATCGGGTGAGAACTCAAGTAGGTTCCTTAACGTCTTGACGGCTGCTGTCGAATCTCCGACTGTACACTCGACCGCCGCTAAATCGATGCCGGCCGTGGTTTCTGCCGGGTCGTTTTCGCAGACTCGCTCCAACAAAGCAATTGTGTCTTGCGTGTCCCCCGCACGCGCTTCAAGTATCGCCAGGTCTCCGGCCGGGACCGAACTCAACGGATCCGCGCGCAGCGCAGCCCGATACTCGCTCATCGCACCTTCCGCATCGCCCGACAGATGCTCGAGAATACCAAGAGCCGTATGCAAATCCGAATCTGTCGGTGCGCTATGATTGCGTTCAGCTCTTTTGAGCAACTTCATTGCTTCTTGCCCCGCTTTGTGATCGCCGCGTTGGGCAAATTGGAAGTAGGCCAGTCCCAGATCTCTTTCGCTGACCTCACCGCCACCGACGGCAATCAGATCGGCTACTTCCTCCCTGACTTGTCTCTCCGAAAACACCTGAGGTCGCTGGATGCGGTGATCCGTGACTTGTTCGTGAGCGACGTTTTCCGTTTTCTCTCGCGGCATGTGGCACGAGGCACAGTCGGGTTCGCGCGGGTGGTGTTTGCTCGCGAACGCTCCTTCACCATGACAACTGAGGCATTTACTCCTGTAATAGCTGATCCGCTGTGCCGGTGCCGGGGAACTGTGGGGGTCGTGGCAGGTGATGCAAGAAAGCTGGTCGCCGCTCTTCTTCTTGCATTCGCTCTGTAACAGCGCCTCCCATTGGCTTGTGGCTCTTCCGTTGGCGCCTACTTCGAGCGAGTGTACGAAGTGGGTGACATAGTCGGACAACTCTTCGCCAGGGATAAAGTTCGCTACGGAACGCCCTGGCCTATTGACCGCAGTCTCGCCTTCAAGATGGCATTGTAGGCAGATTGAGTCACGCCGGCTCGGCGAGAGTTTGACCGGATTGAGAATTGCGATCTTCCCCGCGCTTGCAAGATGAGCTGCAGAATCTCCATGGCACGCCTCGCAGATGATACCGCCATAGAGAAACGGTTGGGCAGCGAAATGATTGCTGGCCCCAGGCAAGGCAGGCTGTACTCCGCTCGTGTGGCAATGCAAGCAGCTCGAGTCAATCTTCAAGGTGAAGGGCATTTCGCGCGCCTCGATCGACTTGGGATTCATATCCCACACGTTCTTCTTGCTATACCAGTTGACGGGGCTCTCGAACCAAAAACCTCGCTTTTCAAAAAGGTAGGTTCTTCCGCGATGCCCCGAGCCTACAAAGTACTTAAGCTCTTGCTCGCCCTTCAGATCCAGTCCAGCAGGCGCGTTGGATCGCTCGTAACTGAGCCAGGGGCGGCCATCTCTCAGGAAAAGACGGTAGTGAACGCCGGACGCGCGATGAGTGAACTCTCCAGGCAGCAGGCCTTCCCCGGCGTCTCCGCTCGCATTCGCCATTGGAGTTGTCCGATAACTCTCATAAATGGCTTGATGACATTTAGGGCAGATTGCATCGGGGTTCGCTGTAGGAGGCGGAGCAGCTGCCGCAGTTGCCGACGAGGGGGGCGCCAGCCCAAAGAGAGCGAACAACAAGCAAGCCAGTGGAAACAGAACACTTCGCAGCATCTTGACCTTTGGCGAAGAAGGCAACTTTGTGACCTGCCGGGAGGAGAAATCTCCCCGAAGTTAGTGCCCGATCATTTCTAGAATCTGCTGATCCGGCTTCTTCCACGCCGGATCTCCCTCGTGACTTAGTTTGCGAGCCGCATCGTCCCAGTGGAGATGAGTCTTGCTACTGTCGCCTTTTTCGTAAGCGTAAGTGGTCCCGTCGTCTGTGTAGAGCGTGAAGTCGGAATTGGCGCCGGGATACACTCGCACCTTAGCGATCTGTTGCACTTGATTCGTGCTCTCGATGGCCTCGCCCAGAGGCACAATCGATCCCGCGCGAACAAACAACGGAAGAGTATCGATGGGCGCCGAGACTCTGACCGTCTGCCCACCCTGCAGGCGCTCGTTTGTCCAGTAGTTATACCAATCGGTGCCAACCGGGAGATAAACCAATCTGCTGGTGGCGCCTTGCTCCGTTACCGGGGCGACAAGAAATGCCGGACCGAACATATACTCATCGCGCAAATCGGAAATCTCCGGATCGTTGGGAAAGTCCATAAACAATGCGCGCATGGAAGGAGCCCCGGTTTGGTAGGTGTTATAGCCCAGCGAGTAGATATAGGGCAGGAGTTCATAGCGCAGCTTCAGATACTTCTCCAGGATCGGCTCCGCCTGTTTGCCGTAAGACCAGACTTCGTTGTATCTCCGGCTACCGTGGGCGCGGAACACGGGTAGAAACGCCGCGTACTCGAACCAACGTGTATAGAGCTCCGGATAATCATCGTACCCTCCCACATTGTCTCGAGCGTCGGAAGGATCGATCAGCGGCGGATGCGCGGGGTGATGCTGGCTCGGTAAATATTGCCAGCCTCCGATATCCTGCGTCCAGTAGGCAAGGCCCGACGCGGTGAAATCAAGGCCGGTGGGAACCTGGCGTTTCAGCGTGTCCCAAGTGGGATAAATGTCGGAAGACCAGAACATGGTTCCGTTGCGTTGCGCGCCAAGATAGGCGTCGCGCGACAGGATGAGTGCACGGTGCTTCACGTCGCGCCGAAAGCCGTCATAGATGGCAGCCGTGTGCACCAAGGGATAGATATTGAAGTATTCAGTGCCAGGACCGACTCTAAAGTAGGCTCCGTTCGGGGGCAGATCGGGCTCGGTCTCGTCCGCCCAGATAGAATCAAAGCCCTTACTCACTATGTTGTCGCGAATCATGTCCCAGTACCAACGCGCCGCGTCCGGATTGGTGGTGTCTATGTCGGAGCCCGCCCGATCATACGGCAGTCCATCGATGGGGGTATCGTCTGCCAGGTGGATAAACCAGTTTTTCTGAGCCAGGAAATCATAGTAGCGCGAGCCTTTTGTGAAGCGGGGCCAGACGCTGATCATCGTCTGAAAGCCCATGTCGTGAAGTTGACGATTCATCGCAGCGGGGTCGGGCCACTTTTCCTTAACGAAATCCTGCTCGCCCATCTTGGTGTAATAAAACCAGTCCACTACCAGAATGTCAGCGGGCAAGTGCCGCTCGCGATAGCCTTTGGCAACGGCCAACATTTCCTCTTGCGTGGAATATCGCTGCTTGCATTGGATGTAGCCATAAGCGGCTTTGGGCATTAACGGAGTAGAGCCCGTAAGCTGGCGGTAACCAGAGTAGATCTCATCCGTGTTCGCACCCGCTATCACGAAGAATGAAACTCGATCGCCGGCTTCGGATTGCCACCGTGTCTGCTCATTGAATCCGGGTTGGATGGTTGTCCTCGAAGGATTGTCCCAGATCAGCCCATACCCATGATTAGTCACCAAGAAAGGTACGCACACGGTGGGACCGCCTGTCGCCGTGTAGTTATGCCAGCACTCGACCGTGTGGCCACGATGATCCAGAAAACCCTCTTGGTTCTGACCTAGTCCGTAGTAGTGCTCGTCATCGGGAGATACGAACGTGGCGCCAACCTGGTAGAACGCAGGATCGGAAGGACGCCTGTCGTTTAACAAACTGGCATTGCCGTCTTTGTGATTGGGCACGGACATCGCCCAGTCCGTCATATCCAGAAGGGTCTTGCCTTCGGGTGTGCTGATTGTAATGTGCACAGGCGGCGCGGAGCCATTGAAGAACTTAGCAATATCGAAATGCGTCGGCAGGGGGTGGCCAGGAACTTCTGAGCCCACAGTTACCACCATGCGTGACGACCGATAGACATCACCTTTCCCGTTCTGTTGCAGTTTCCAATCGCCAACGGAAGGGGCCGCCACAAACCCGAAGCCGGGCCCAGCTAAAGCGGAGTCTTTCAGGAGGCTGAGGGTGATGCGGACGATATTGGGAGCATAACCGTCGATGGCAATCGTGCTTTCGCGACGCGTTAGAACGACTTGCGGCCGTTGCGCGCTTGCAACGCCGGCGAACACTGTCATAACCAACGCAACTAGGAAAGTGCTTCGCCTAAGAAACTCTGCCGATGCTCTATACACTTGTTTAATCCTCCCACCAAGAATTGCCTCGAACAGGTGCAGCAAATGTTTCTCGCACTACTACTTGTTCTGGCTCGCTACTCTTCGCGCGGCCCCTTTCGAGGCTTTAAGATCTGTTGCCAGGGTTCGGCTGGTCGTCTAGAAGCTCTTCGCGTACATTCTTGAGCACAGCGAGGGACCGCGCGACACCCACCTCTCCACTCAGCAGTGGATCTTCGTGCTCGACGCTGAGCATGCCGTCGTAGCCGATTTCCATATACGCTGCGACAATATCTTTCCAAAGGCTGGCTCCGTGACCGTAGCCGACCGCGCGAAAGAACTCTGAGCCTTCACGATCCGCAGGAGAGGCATCAAAGTTCAAGACGCCAAAGCGCTCCACGTTTTCCGGAAAGAAGGTCGTGTCTTTCATGTGCGCGTGAAAGATCGCCCCTTGTTTGCCCAGAAATCGGATCACCTCTACCGGGTTGCATTGCTGCCAGAAGAGATGGCTGAGATCACAGTTCGCGCCGATCTCTTCACCCACGGCTTCGCGCAACTGAAGAAGCGTTCGCGGGTTATAGACGACGAAGTTCGGATGCATCTCAAGCGCGATTCGCCGCACTCCGTGTTCGCGCGCAAACCTGGCGGTCTCTTGCCAGTAAGGAATCACGCGCTCTTTCCATTGCCACGCCAGTGCTGACGCGTGGTCCGGAGGCCAACTGTAGGTGATCCAGTTCGGAACTTTATCGGCGGGCGAACCGCCGGGGCATCCAGAGAAACTCACGACGGTGGGCACTTCCAACATTCCCGCCAACTGAATCGCTTGACGAAACTGTTGCGCGAAGGCTGCGGCTGTCGACGGCTCGGGATGAAGTGCGTTGGCATGGCAACTGATCGTCATGATCGGCATGCCGCGATCCTCAAATTTTTTTTTCCAAGCGCGCGCTTTCGCGGCATCCGCCAACAGGTCAGCAACTGGACACTGCGGTGTCGCAGTATATCCCCCGGCTCCGATTTCCACGGCCTCAACGCCCAGAGCAGAAAACTTGTCGAGCATCGCGTCCAGTGTCAGGCCTCGAAAGGGAGGATTGAACACGCCAATCGGCAGTTTTCGCGGCGTGCGCAGAGCCTCCGCGCGATTCTTCCGATCGACCGTATCCTGCCCGTTCAGCGCAAGAGAGGAGCTAGCCAGAGCCGCACCTGCGGAGAGCGAAGTACCAAGAAAATCTCTGCGATTCATTCGATGCTCCTCCGGGTTTCGCCAATACTTACTAAGTCATTCTGCGAAGCGCAGTCTGCCAGTTTGTAGAGGACTGCAAGCCGGAGTATTATTACCACGCATTTACGCAATTCGCCAGTCGCTCCGAGGCGATGCCGGACACAATAGTTATGAGGTGCCCATGAAAACGAGACAGTCGTCAAAGACCTCTTCCAAAGTAAATCTAGTTCTCTGCTTCTTTCTAGCCATCGCTGCGCTTCTCAATTCTGGTATGGCTCAGTCCGCGAAAGATATTCCTCCGCACGCGAAACTTATCAAACTCTTCAACGGGAAGGATCTCACCGGCTTCGACACTCTGTTGCAATCGAAAGGCTGGAATAAGGATCCCGACAAGGTATTCACCGTCGAGAAGGGAGTCATTCATGTGTCCGGAAACGATTACGGTGGAATTGTCACTCAAAAGGAATACGAGAACTATTACCTGCGCGCCGAGTTCAAGTGGGGCGAGAAAACTTACATGGACCGAGTGGGCAAGGCGAGGGACACCGGAATTCTCTACAACATCACGGGCCCAATGCCCGCTCCCCCGAAAGGTGTTTGGCCGAGATCGTTCGAATTCCAGATCATTGAGGGAGGTACCGGCGACATCTGGTTGATCAAGGGCGCAAGCCTCAAGGTGAAGGGCCAACTCTTCGCGAGTGAGATCGAACCGGGGGTGGGCGACAATCAGTACACGAAGTCGCCAAGGTTCGGTGAAGGACCTTGGCAGAACGTGACCGGCTATCGCGATCCGGTGGGCGAAGTCGAAAAGCCACGTGGCCAATGGAATCTACTCGAAATGGTTCTGGACCATGACCACGTAAGATACTACGTCAACGGAAAGTACGTGAATGAAGCCACGGAGCTTAATGCGACCAAGGGAAAACTTTTATTCCAGACGGAGGGTGCGGAAGCCTATTTTAGAAACTTGAAACTAGCTCCGCTGAAGTAAGTGCCCACTAACTTGCGCCTGACGCAGATGGCTAGAGCCCGTTGGGACGACTATTTTACGCCCGTGAACGGTGGGGAACTCTGCACTGTCTCCGGATGCAGCAAGCTATCGTTAGGGTAAAAATGATCCACCGTTCCGGGAGTGACCAGTTTGTGTTCTACAAATACAGCGGGTGGCACGGGGAAGTTATTCAAAATCTGCAGACTGACACGGATCAAGTCGTCGCCATAACGTTCGGGAAAAAATGCCACGGAACCGACCAGCCTCGTATTGCGTCGGCGCAACTCCATCCGTCCTTCGGGCGAGGCGTTTTGTCCGATGATCGCGCAGTCTTCGCCGCGCCCCATCTCTGCAAACGCGCGCAACGCTCCCAACGCGCTAGGATCATTAATCGCCCCGACCACCTGGCGGCGCGCCCTGGAAGAACGTAAATGCCGGCGCACAACTTCGAAACTCCGATCAAGATCTCCGTCTCCATCCAAATAAATCACGCGACAGTTTCTAGCCTGGGGCAGAACAAGATTGAGTCCGACTAACATCCCGGTTAGACGCATGCGCGGAAGATTTCCGGCACGGGTTAACTCGAGCAAAATTATTTCGTCCACTTCAGAGCGCCAGTGTTCTTTCACCCAGCGTCCGAGGTATCGTCCACCAATCAGGCCCGCCTCATAGTTATTCGCCCCGTAGTAAGTTGCGCCGGGATGAGGTATGTCGATCGCGATCATGGGAATATTGGCTTCGCGGTACTTAGCCGCAACCATGGGCGCCACCTCCTCGTCAGTTTGAAATTCGATTGCAAGATCCACTTTTTCATGCACGAGCAAGTCGGCGTTGCGCTGCGCGATCCTCGCGCTGTAACGATTGTCGAGCGAGATAAGATCTATTTTTTCCGCAGCCGCAGCCCGTTTCAGGCTCTTGGAGACATCTTGCGAAAATTGATAGTCGGTTCCTTGTGCGGCATAGCCCAGGCGATAAACTTTTTGCTGGAACGGCCGAATGCGCGACTGATAAAGATTGATTCCGATCTTCTCTACCATGCGGCACTTCTCCAGCGTGTAGAGCAGGCGAAACGCCATGGTTTTGGGCAGGCCGCTGCGCGCGGCGATCACTCGCAGCGGCAAGGCTTCGCCGGGAGAGCGAAACGCGGCCAGGAGTCGCGAGGAATGGACGATCGACTTCACCAGATAGGGATCCCGACTATGGTCAGTGGGGCACATGGGCGGACCAAATATATCAGAAAGGGCCGGATTCGCAATTCTGGCACGCGAATCGAAGCAGCGTTTGGCGCGTATTGCAATGCGAAACCAGCACTTTGATTCGAAAAAAGAGCGTGACCGAAAGCTGGCGTCCATGTAACCTCGCGGTCTAGAGGTGTCTAGGCATGGAGTTACAACCTAGGGAAAGAGTCTTCGCCGCGCTGGAACGATTCCGTATCGAGATTCCTTCCTGGGGTTTCGCGAATACTGGCACGCGCTTTGGAAAATTTATTCAAGAGGCAGCGGCCACAACGATCGAAGAGAAGTTCAGTGATGCGGGGCAGGTGCATCGGCTGACTGGCGTCTGTCCCAGCATGGCGCTGCACTATTTATGGGATTTTCCCGAGGGTACGGGCAGCACTGCCA
>Ga0187859_10001157_pt1 | contig 16976 bp, 18 predicted proteins | sample June2016WEW_10_1_2_FD_133019 | JGI IMG/M metagenome (GOLD analysis project Ga0187859, IMG submission 133019) | Peatland microbial communities from SPRUCE experiment site at the Marcell Experimental Forest, Minnesota, USA - June2016WEW_10_10 | ecosystem: Environmental > Terrestrial > Soil >...
TACCCCAATTTTCCGGCTGCAGTTCCGGCTGTTTTAGCATGGCCGGCAGCGCGGAAGGTACAATCCTTCCAAGGTATGGCTGCTACGGCGATGGACGGAGCGAAGAAGGCAGACGAGCGCGCACGGGCACGCGAGCCGGAGATGGAACTGATTCGCGAGGCGCAGGCGGGATCGCGGGCGGCCTTTGACACTCTGGTGAGGCAGTATGAGCACCAGGTTCTGCGGCTGGCGCTGCACCTGACCGGCAGCGAGCACGACGCCGAGGATATTTACCAGGAGGCTTTTCTGAAGCCTTCCGGTATATCGGGAACTTCCGCTTCGAGTGCTCCTTTTATACGTGGATTTATCGCATTGTTACCAACCTCTGCCTGGACCAGTTGCGGCGGAAGAAGACCCGGCGCGAAGACCGCTCAGTGATGGTGGACCACCAAGGGGGGGAGATTGACCTGCTGGCTTCAGTCTCCGACGACAGGTCGTTTTCAAACCCGGCGAAGGAGCTGGACCGCAAGGTGCTGGGAGAGAAAATCCAGTTGGCGCTGGAGAAGCTGACACCGCGGGAGAGGATGGTTTTTGAGCTGAAGCACTACCAGGGATTGCGATTGCGGGTTATTGGAGAGATGCTGAATACGACGGAAGAGACGGCCAAGAATACGCTCTTCAGGGCTACCAAGAAGTTGCGAGCACAGTTAGCGGAGTTACGATAAATGCCCCTTGAGGGCGATGGATTTTTTAGCGGATTTTTCTAATGCGGGACTTTTTGAGGCTGGAAGGACGTTGATATGAACTGTGAAGTTGCACACGAACGGATTGTTGCGGCGGCATATGGAGAGCTTGGCGACGAGCAGACTCACGAGCTGGAGAGGCATATTGCGGGTTGCTCGGATTGCGCGGCGGAGCGGGAACAGATGCTGGCTCTGAAGGCACTTGCGGAGATGCTCCCGGTGGAGGAGCCGTCAGCGAACTTGGTGGCGCGGGCGCGGCTGCGGTTGGACGAAGCACTGGACGCACTGCCGCCGCGGCGCTGGTATGAACGGCTGGGGCAGCGGTTGAAGAACAACATTGCCGGCTTGCAGGCTGCGCCGGTGGCCGCTTGCCTGCTGCTTCTAATTGGAGCGGGAGCGGGCAGCCTGGGTAGTTATCAGTTTGCGCGGAATCGAGCGGCGCACACGGCAGGCGGGGTGCAGACGGCGGAAGCGTCAGCGGTGAATGCACCCGCGCCGACGCCGAGCGCTCAGGCTCAGGTTCAAGCTCAGACGCAGGGTGTGCCGGCGGAGATTGCCAACGTCTCCAGCATAGTTCGCAAGCCAAACAGCCATCTAGTTGAAGTGCGGTATAACCAATTGGTGCCGCAGAAGACTGAGGGCTCGCTGGACGATCCGGCCATACGGCGGTTGCTGATGATGGCCAGCCAGAGTTCGGCTTCGGCGGAGGTGCGGGGCGATTCGGTGGCGCTGCTGGCGGATGAGTGCAAGGCCGGTCATAGTTGCCAGGCGGCGGGCATTCGCGCCGCGCTGATGGCGGCGCTGCGTTACGACAAGAATGCCAGCGTGCGAGAGAAGGCGCTCGCAGGTTTGGAGCCCTACGTTGCCCAGGATGTGCGGGTGCGGGATGCGGTGCTGGAGGCGCTGATGAACGACGCGGCGCCGAAGATCAGGACCGCGGCGCTGAACATTCTGGAGCCGGTGGAGGGCGATACCAGCGTGCGGCAGGTGCTGCACTCGGTGGCCGATACGGACGAGAATCCGTATATACGGACTGTTTCAAGACAGGTTTTAAGCCGTGAGCCGGAGATTCAATAAGACTGCCCTACCCTTTCGTGTACCGCGCCGTCTGATAAGAGCGTTGGGCCGGAATGGAGAGGAAGCCGGGGAGAAAAAGAGATGGATCATTTATTGAGGCCGTATCGAAGTCGTTTCTGTTCCAGTCGTCTGATTCGCCATCTTGGCATTGTTGTGTTGGTGGGCGTGGGGGCGATGATGGCGCTGCCTAGGGCCGCCGCGCAAACAACGAAGATTGCGCAAATCATGCAGACGACTGGGCCGCTGCTGCTGGCTAGTTCGCAGGGCTACCTGGGTGTGGACCTGACGGACGTGGACCAGGAGAAGGCGCAGTCGCTGAAGCTCAAGGAGATGCGTGGGGCGGTGATTACACTGATCGACCACGACGCTCCAGCGGGACGGATTGGGCTGCGGGTCAACGACGTGGTGCTCAAGCTAAACGGGCAGCCGGTGGAGGGCGCCGAGCAGTTGAGGCGGATGTTGCGGGAGATTCCGGCTGGGCACAACGTCAGCCTTGAGATCAGCCGCGACGGGAATATCCAGACGCTGGCGGTGGAACTGGCCGATCGACGGGTGATGGAGCGCGACGTCTGGAACAAGATCGGCAACAGCGGAGATGGGTTCACGCAGTCGCCGCCGGGATTGGGGATTCTGGGCAACGGGGGAGATGCGGCGCTGCCAGGGTTCCACATGCCGTTCTTTGGCGGCACGCTGAACGTGGGAGCGCTGGTAGAACCGCTGACCTCGCAGATGGCCGAATATCTGGGCGTGCCGAGCGGAGTGATGGTGAAGGAGGTGGCGCGCAAGAGCGAGGCTGCCGCGGCGGGATTGCAGGCCTTTGACGTGATTCTCAAGGTGGGGACCGAAGCGATCACGAATCTTTCCGCATGGGATCGGGCGCTAAGAGCCAACCAGGGCAAGCCGGTGCAGGTGACGATTCTGCGGGATAAGAAGCAGCAGACGCTGACGTTGCAGGTGGATTCAAAGCACCACAGCGAGTTGGAGGAGATTTTCCCCGGGGAAGATTGGCCTGCGGTGGCGGAGATCGGGGCGAATGAGATTGAACAACTGCGGGAGCAAATGAACGAGTTGCGCGATCGCTTCAATGCGGCGGAGTTCAAGATCGATCAGAAGCAGATGGATGAATTACGGAAGCAGATGGAGCAGATGAAGCAGCAGTTCAAGGTGGATCCGAAGCAGATGGAAGATCTGCGGCAACAGATGGAACAGTGGAAGCAGCAGATGGAGGAGATTAAGGAGCTGCAATTCGGGAATTACGTTTGAGACTTTGATATTTGAAGTGATGAGGGCGCTGCCGGGGTTCCGGTTGGCGCCCTTGTTGTTTTTACGGGTCGGCTGGAATTGCGAGTTATGATGTGGCTCTGAGGGGTCACTATGGGGATGGGAGATAACTCGACAAACGAGGTTTGGCCGGAGCTAAGGCAGAGCGCGTGGAGCGAGACTTGCGCCACGCTGCACCTGTGGTTGCAGATTGTGGGCAAGGTAAGGATGGAGCTGACGCCGGCGATTAACCAATGCTGGAATGTGACGCTTTATCCGACTGTTCGCGGGCTGACTACAAGACCAATGGCGCATGGGAATCGCATCGTGCAGATCGACTTTGATTTTCTGGAGCACATGTTGGTGGCAGCGACGGACGACGGGGAGAGCAGGATCGTTCCGCTGAAGCAGATGACGGTGAAGGAGTTTTACCGGCTGGTGATGGAGGCGCTGGAGAGCATGGGAACGCCGGTGAAGATCTGGCCGACGCCTTGCGAGGTGGCGAATCCGATCCGGTTTGACGAGGATGAGACGCACCAGGCTTATGACGGCGAATATGCGCAGCGGTTCTGGCGGGTGCTGCTCGAGGCGGAGCGGGTTATTACTATTTTTCGGGCGCGGTTCATGGGCAAGGTCAGTCCGGTGCACCTTTTCTGGGGAGCTCTGGACATGGCCTGCACGCGGTTTTCAGGGCGGACGGCGCCGGAGCACGCCAGCATGCCGGGGCTGCCGGACCGGGTTACGCGCGACGCCTATTCGCATGAGGTTAGCAGTTGCGGGTTCTGGCCGGGTGCGCCGGGCGTGGAAGCTTTTTTCTATAGCTACGCCTACCCGGAGCCGCCGGGGTATGCGGGGTATGCGATTGCTCCGGCTGAGGCTGGGTACGACAAAAACTTTGGTGAATTTGTGCTGCCGTATGAGGCTATGCGGACGGCGGCCGATCCGGATGGGACGCTGCTCGAGTTTTTGCAGAGTACTTATGAGGCGGCGGCGAATTGCGCGAAGTGGGATCGAAAAGCGTTGGAGATTGCAAAATAGGCTGGTCATTCGTTCCCAGGTCCCCAAAAGCGAGGGACCTGGGGCACCCGCCGCCCGCCGCGGTGCCCAGGGTCAGTCTTGCTGTTTATTTTCTTCGACTTTATTTTCATCGACCTCTGCTTTGACCCATTCGTAGAGAGAAGAGTCATCGCAGGTGTCGCAATCGGGGCAGGCGGCGCAATCGTTCGGGCTGCAAGTGCGCTCTACGGGGGCTAGCTCCTCGCCGGTTTCGGATTGGGTGACGGAATTGACGCCAAACATCGGGATGATGTCGTATTTTCGCTCGACATTTTGCGAGGCGATCTGGAGGGCGTAGAGCATGAGGCCGGCTTTTTTCGTATCGATGCGGCTGGAGCAGAGGGCATCGAGGACCTGAGCGAGGGCGATCTGTATGGCGCTGCGGTCTTCAAGGACGGGAAGGCGGAAGTCGTCCATCACTCCGATGGGCGGCTGGGCTGTGAGGCGGTGCAGGCGCGTGTGGAAGTAGCAATACGGCTTGTCTTTAAGGGACGGCGCGTCGCAATTGGCTCCGTTGGGCATGATGTGGCGACATTTGTGTAGCATTTCATTCCTTTCGTAAAGACAGGGGTTAGGGGTTAGGGATTAGGGGTAAGTAAAGGCCCGGTCCGTACTCCCCTGCCCATACCCCCCCTACCTGTTTTTGCAAAATCCTCATTTTAATGAAGATGTTTGCAGAATATAGACAGCAAAGGGGTTACGGGCGCCTGTCGGCGTTTCGCCGGTTCTGGATGGTGATCTGAAATGATTGTGCGCTTTGGCGGGGATATATTATGCAAAACGGGTTAGGGATCAGGGATCAGGGGTTGGGGATTAGGCAAAAGGGAATAGGGAATAGGGAATAGGGAATAGGGAATAGGGAATACTACGTCGCGGGCATGGTCCGGCTACGGGATGTTAGGCGGAAGGTTCCGGTGAGCGTGCGTCTCGATCCGCAGGTGCTCGATTGGCTGCGCGGCAAGGGCGAGGGACACCTGACGCGCATCAACGATATTTTGGTCAATTTGATGGAGGCTGAACGGCGGGCCGGGCCGGGGAGATAGTGGAGACCCGGGGCGCGGGAGCGCTGCGCGGCCCGACAGCCTTGGTGACCGAGAAGGCGCATACCGAGCGGTGCATTTGCAGTTCGCTTCTGGCGCGCTCCATCTCTACATTGTCATAGGCGGCGAACCTGGTGCTGACGCCCAAATACAAAGAAGAACGAGCCCTGATGCACTCGCTGTTCCAACCCTCGAAAGTTCGTTCAAGGCGCTTACAGACTGGGCAAGCCACAACTTCCCCCTCCGGCCTTCGGCCAGAACTGCGATAGCTTAGATTAAGGTGCTTTAGCCCTGCATGACTTGGTGCTCGGCGTGGAACCAGTCCTGCATGTCGAGGCCGGGTTTGCTGCCGCGGCTCAAGTAGATTTGGAATGCCCGCTCCCTGATTGTGTCGTGCGAGGCGGAGATTTGAGGCGCTGCCGGCTTGGCGGCAGGCGAGGTTTTGGCTTTCGACTGCTTTCTAACTTTGGAAACTGTCATTGGGGACCCTCATGAAATTCAGGGGCTAAGAGGGAAGATACTTCAGAGTAACTGCCTTAGTTCAGAGAACCTGAATGGGGAGATATGTAACTCACCCCTAACTTGAAGTTATGCTCATTTATCAAGGGAGTCAAACGTGGAGTGCACAGTGCCTGCAGAATGTCCTTTTTTGAGCTTTGAACTGTTCAACTTACGCGGGGAGTTTATTTTAACTTGCTCCCTCCGGGAGCGGGGTGGGAGGTGGGTTGTGGTTCGTGCGATCCCAGGTCTCAAAACGAGACCTGGGACACCCGGCGGAGCAGCTTGCGGGCATGGTCTGGCTGCGGGACGTGAAGCGGAAGGTTCCAGTGAGCGTGCGTCTCGATCCGCAGGTGCTCGATTGGCTGCGCGGCAAGGGCGAGGGACATCTGACCCGCATCAACGATATTTTGACCAATTTGATGGACGCGGAACGGCGGGCTGGGTCGGGGAAATAGTGCGATCCCCGGTCTTCCGCCGTGGCGGACGAGACAGGGGCCGCCCGCTGTGCGAACTATAGTTAATGACAGAAGATGCGATACAGAGATGCAAACGACCTGAGCGATATTTCCCGCGACGCGAGGACTGTCATAGACTTCATAGGAAAGCGGGAGTATATCCGCGCTTTGGAATCGATACACCGCTCATTGAATGCTAAGGGTTTCGTTACTACTTTCGATGACGCCAACTTCGCTTTGGAACTCGACCTCTTGAACCTCGAAATTATACGTGCTCAGGGCTCCGGGAAATTTACGCACCTGCCAAAACAGTGTCATGCCGGGGTAGACTTTCTGATTGGATTGGGCCAAACGATATCCGTGTTATCTGAGAACGCCAAGGTCAGACTCCTAGGTCGTCTAAGGAAGGGTCTTGATGAAGGATTGTGGCCTCTTCAGCACGAGTTACGGGTGGCAGCGAGTCTTAGCAATTATGGTTGGGACATTCGCTTTCATGATCTAGAGGAGGGTGAAGGGTACGATTTCTTAGCCTCACGAGACGGGAAGGAGTTTGAGGTTGAGGCCAAAGCAATTTCCATCTTCACAGGACTACCGATCAAACCCGAGAATCTTGACAAACTGCTTGTTGAAATCAAGCAGCGCTTCGTTTGGAAGGATCGCAAATCGATTCCTGTATTCGGCGTGAGATTGTCATCAAATCTTTCATCGAATAGGGACGAACTTGCTCGTTTAGTCTCTGATCTCAACAGAGTCGCACAAACTCGGACGAATCTTTCTGATTCGGATGTTGAGATTAGATTCTTTGGAACGATTCCGCTACTTACTCCGGTTCAACTTTCACTCGGAACCAAGATGCATGCCGATCTGACGAAGAGGGTTGTCTTAGCAACTTACTCTCCTCCAAGAATTGTTTTGGAGCTCGATTCTAGTAAATCAAGACAGTTTGGGAAAAAGATAATCAAGATAATCTCCGAAACCGCCCGAGAGCAGTTCAGTTCTGAACGTCCCGGCGTGATTTGGACACACGTGAACTTCATATCTAATGAGGATTTTGAAAGACTTGGACGCACAGAACGCGGATTGATAGGTCCCCTAGACCGAATCGCGACAGCGGCGCTGCTTTCGCAAAAGCGACGGCATTTGAGCCAGCTTGTTTTCTCAGGTGGGTCCGTTCTAAGCAAAACGGGCGACACCGCCCGCAGTTCGTTCAAATCTGCCGTCTACAATTCACCCTCTTGCCGCTTTGGCGAAGACATCATTTTCCCCGGTGGACGCAAACAACGATCCGAATCTGAAAAATAAAGCCGGTTCTGTCATCTTTAAGATCCTGCGCTCGTTGCCCGCATCTTGGCGCGTGTCAGGACGCTCTACCCTGTGTTTCAATAGAAGAGATGGCAATTTCCAAGAGATCTACGGTGCGGGGGCGGTGGATTGCGGCTCGGCGGAAGGTGCGCGAGTACGCTATGGTGGCGCGCGCGCTGGCGGATACTTCGCATCCGGTGCTGGCGCAGATTATTCCTATGCGGTTCTGCAACTTGAGCTGCGCTTATTGCAATGAGTACGACAAGGTTTCGGAGCCGGTGCCGCTGGAAGAGATGTACAGGCGGATCGACCACCTGGGACGGCTGGGGACGGCGATGATCGGCATCAGCGGCGGGGAGCCGCTGACGCATCCGCAACTGGACGAGATTATCCGGCGGATGCGGGGGACGGGGGCTATTGCGGGGATGATTACCAATGGCTACCTGCTGAATGCGGAACGGATTGAGAGGCTGAACAAGGCCGGGCTGGACCATATGCAGATCAGCATAGATAACTTAGAACCGGATGAGATTTCAAAGAAGAGCCTGAAGGTGCTGGATAGGAAGCTGCAGATGCTGGCACAGTACGCCGAGTTCCATGTGAATATCAACTCGGTGGTGGGCGGAGGGTTCAAGGATCCGAATGACGCGCTGGTGATTGGGCGGCGGGCGCTGGAGCTGGGGTTTGAGTCGACGATTGGGATTATCCACGACGGGAGCGGGCAACTGAAGCCGCTGAATGAGGACGAGGCCAAGGTCTACTTTGCGATGACGCACCGGAGGAAGACGAACTATGCGCAGTTCGACCGGTTTCAGGAGGCGATTGCGCTGGGGAAGCCGAACGACTGGCGGTGCAGGGCTGGGTCGCGGTACTTGTATATCTGCGAGGATGGGCTGGTGCACTATTGCAGCCAGCAGAGAGGGTATCCGGGAGTGCCGCTGGCGGGATATACGACGGAAGATGTGAAGCGGGAGTTTTATACGGCGAAAAGCTGCGCGCCGAATTGCACGATTGGTTGCGTGCACCGGATTAGCTATATCGATCATTGGCGGGGGGCGCCGACGAGAATGGTTTCTCCGGGGGAAAATGGGAGTGATGCGCCGGTGTTGGTGAATATTGAAAGTGCCAGGGGTTAGGGACTAGGGAATAGGGACTAGACAAGGGTCAGTTGTCAGGGATCAGTGGTCAGGGTTTTATAGATAAGAAACTATAAAGAACAAGGACAAACGCAAAAACAAAAGCTATAGGTAATCCACCCATCTTCGGTGGTTGTGTTCACTTCTCCCGGCATGTAAGCCACCCGCCAAGGGTGTGCTTTCCCAGGTGCCCAAATGCGAGGCACCTGGGGCACCCGCTCAGGATGACAAATCTAATTTGATCATGATGACAAAATTCAATTTGTCATTTATTTCGAGGGCTTTTTGGTTGGGGGCTTGGCGTCTTTGGTGTCGGCTATGGCCTGGTCGATGATCTGGTAGAGGCGGCTGCGGTCGACTACTTCGACGAAGGGCGAGCCCTTGCTGTCGGCGGTGACGACCCAGATGGTGGGGGTGTGCTCGATGCCGATTTTTTGGCCGAGGGCGTAGTCGGCTTTGACGACGGCGGCTAGCTTGCCTTGGGGGTCGACGGCGAAGGGGAGGGTGATTTTGTGCTTCTCAGCGAAAGACTGCGTGAGCTGGCGGAGGAGGTCGGAGCTGTTGGCGAGCGAGGGCTGGCTGGCGAAGACGAGGTCGCGATACTCGTCGCCGAGGGCCTTGCTTTTGGTGTCAAAGAAGCGGGCGTTGACGGCGGCGTCGAAGCTCCAGGCGTGCATGGGGAGCGGGAAATCGTGGCGGACCCAGGGGATGTGGTAGGTGGCCGCGGCTTCTTTGAGGACGGGGTTGGCGCGGCCGCAGTCGGGGCACTCCATGTCTTCAAATTCGACGATGGCTACGCGGGCGCCAGCAGGGGGATGGAGGGCGGCGGGGTCGTGGACCTGGGTTCCGGGCGGCGGTGCGCCGAACTGGGCGTGGGCGGAGGCGGCGAAGAAAAACGCGGCGGCGAGGGACAGGGCGAGGGCGGCGCGGTTAAGGCGAAGTGAGACAGGGTGGGCTTGACGATCGAAATGGAACATGGCTGTTGGACGGCTCCCTTGGGATTATTGTAACGGGTGGGAATGATGGAAAGAATATAGACAGATGGAACGATCGACCCTAGCGACAAAAACGAGAACATCGTGAGGGTGGGCGCCCGCGTTATTGACGGTCGCGGCGGCGGGCGGCGATCCATTGGCGCCATTTGTAGTCGGCGATGAGGGACGCGACTACGAGGACGATGGCGAGGATGGCGAGGAGGAATTTCATGGTTGGTTCAGAGATTGGGTCAGTTGGGGAAAATATCCCTCGGGGGCTAAAGCCCAAGTTTATTCTAGCGTCTAAATGTATGGGCTGTTGGTTCCAGCATAAATAATGCCCTTGCGCCGTCCCTACAGGACTCTGAAACGAATTCCTGCGGGGTTCCTATCCCTCACGCTGAAGCGCGGGGCTAACTAACACTGCGCCTCCGGCGCGATTGCGGTTCTCAATTATGCATGTACCCTTTAAATAAGATTGGATGTTTTTTGTGCGGAGCAAAGGGTGTGCACTTCAAATTGATCCAATACAGATTCATGAGTGATTAGAGCGGGCGCGATAGACTTATGGTTTGGATAGGCTGATGACAAATCGTCCCTGTTGGGTTGAGATTCGCGCGCATTTCCTCGAAGACAACTATCGGTATTTGATGAGCCTGGCTGGCGGGCAGGCGGAGCTGTTGGCGATTGTGAAGGCGGATGCTTACGGGCATTCGCTGGAGATTTGCGCTCCGGCGGCGGTGCGGGCAGGGGCACGGTGGCTGGGCGTGACCTCAGTGGAAGAAGGCGTGGCGGCGCGGGCGCTTTGCCCGGAGGCTCGGGTGCTGGTTTTGGGCGGAGTCTTTGCCGGGCAGGGTTCGAAGGTGGTGCAGCACGGGCTTACGGTTGTGGCCTGGGAGGCCTGGCAACTGGATGAGCTGGAAAAGGCTGCGCGGACGGCGGGTGGGCGGCCGGGAGGGTTGGCGGTTCACCTGGAGATCGATACCGGAATGAGCCGGCAGGGCGTGGGGACGGCTGGGCTCGAGCGGGCTCTGGCGCGGTTTGGGGCGGGGTCGATGCTGCGGCTGGAGGGCGTAATGACGCATTTGTTTGCCGCAGATGAGGCGGACGGAGCGGTTACCGCTGAGCAGTTGGCGCGGCTGGATGAGGTGCTGGCACGGATTAATGCGGCGGGGCAGTTGCCGGATTGGCTTAATGTGGGCGCCTCAGCTGCGCTGCTGGCGGGACGGACGGATGAGATTGCGGCTTTGGCTGGACGGCATGGGTTGAAGGCGATGCTGCGGCCGGGGCTGGCGCTTTATGGGCTGGCGCCGCGGTTTGAGCCGGGTTTTGATGAGGATAAGGAGCCGGCGGGTTTGGTTGCGGCGCGTGTGCGGCTGAAGCCGGTGCTGAGTTGGAAGAGTGCGGTGGTGGGGGTGCGCTCAGTTGAGGCCGGGGCGGTGGTGGGATACAACGGGACCTTTGTGGCGACGGAGCCGATGCGGCTGGCGCTGGTGGCTGTGGGATACGCCGACGGGCTGGATAGGCTGTTGGGGAATCGCTTCAGCCTGCTGGTGCGCGGGGAGCGGGCGCCGGTTGTGGGGCGGATCAGCATGGACCAGACGGTGCTGGACGTTACGGAGATTGCAGGGGTTGAGGCTGGGGATGAGGTGGTGATTGTGGGGACGCAGGGGAACGAAACGATTTCTGCGTTTGACCATGCGGAGGTTGAGGGGACGATTCCGTGGGAGGTTTTTACGCGGATTTCGGCGCGGGTGCGGAGGGTTGGAGTTTAGAAGATAGTTATCAGTTGTCAGTTATCAGTTCTCAGTTAACGGGTGGAGTTCTGGGGGTTCCCCGATTGATGGGAGAACAAGCGGGAATTTAAAAGAGGACAGAGTGCATGGGGAAGCAGACGCGTGCGAAATCCGAAAGGGGAAAAGGGCGTGTTGACAAGACACAGATGAGCCTCAAATTGAGGCTTGTGCTGGGGATGCTGACGGCTTTGGTTCTGGCTTTTGCGGGGGTGTTTGTTCCCGCGGGGTCGTTCAGGTTTTGGCAGGGATGGGCCTTTCTTGCTGCATTTCTTATTCCGGTTGTTTTTACTTTTGTTTATTTCTATTTGCACGATACCGAGTTTCTTGAGCGCAGGCTGCGCACCAAAGAGCAGATCACGGAACAGAAGTTGCTGCTGAAATGGGGCAAGCCGCTCTATATCGCCGCTTTTCTGTTGCCGGGACTTGATTACCGTTTTGGATGGTCGCGGAGCCTGGTTGGCGTGGTGCCTGTGTGGCTGACGGTGCTGTCGCTGGGGATGATTGTGGGCAGCATGGCGATGTTTTTCTGGGTCTTCAGGGTGAACCGGTTTGCCTCGCGCACAATTGGGGTGGAGAAGGGGCAGACGGTGATCACTACCGGGCCTTACAGTTTGGTTCGGCATCCGCTCTATACCGGAGCGGTTGTATTGGGGATTTTTACACCGACGGCGCTGGGGTCGTTTGTGGCGTGGCCGGTGTTTGTTTTGGTCATTCCTTTTTATGTATTGCGGCTCAAGAACGAAGAAAAGGTTTTGCGCAGCGAGTTGCCTGGGTATGCAGAGTATTGCCTGCGGACGCGGTACCGGCTGATTCCGTTTGTTTGGTGAGTCGCGCATTGCGTGAAGTCGATTCGCCGGCGGTGAAATGATTCATCGCGTCCCCACGGGACGCAAAAATCGGTATGGGCACAGTCCCCGGATTTCATCCGGGGCTATTTTCATGTCTTCCCTCCGGGAAGGTTGCGGTTATTTCTGGGCTTTGGCCGGTTCTGCGCTTGCGGTTCGGGTGAAGCTGTTGGAAAGACTTGTTCCCAATTGAAACAAGATTTTGATTTTGTCTAGAGCAGTTTTCCTGAGGGCGCAGTGAGCGTGGACCGGAGGTCCACGCTACAGCCGGCCGGGAGGCCGGCGCTACAAAACAGACGCGGGAGTCCGTTGCTACAGAACAGGCGCCGGTGTGGTTCTCCTGCGCCTGCTTTTGTTGCCGGTTGGGTTGCGGCTCTTATTGCGGGGTTGGTGGGGCGGGGGGATTTTTGGGTGCTTTCAGGCGGGGCGTGCCTGCTGTGGATTTGGAGCTGGGACTGGTTTCTAACGATGGAACTCGGTGGTAGGGCGGGACGTTGAGTTCTGGGGTATGCGGGGGCGGCGGCGTGGCGGGGAAGGCTGAGCCTTTCTTGATGCGCAGATCGCCGTTATCCGTGCTGAGGACGATTTTAGTTGCGCCGGAGCCGATGCGGCCGGTGACGGTTTTGCTTTCGTCGCCGCTGACCGTCAGGCCATAATCGGTGACGATATCGCCATTGTGGGTGCGGCCTTCAACGTTGGCGGAGGCGTTGGGCGGCAGGGTTATTTCCACATCGCCTTTTTCGTTTTTGGCTTCGACGGCGTAGGCTCCGGCCGGCTCGATGGAGACGGTTCCGTTGCGGTCTTCAACGTAGCTTTCGCCGTAGATCTGGCTGAGGTCAATATCTTTGGAGTGCGAGGAGACGCGCACCGGGCCCTTGGCTTCAGTGACGCGGAGATCGTCGGAGTTGAGGTTCAGGTCGCCGGGCAGGCCGGCCAGTTCGAGGTTGGTGACCGTGGTGTGGAGGTTGACCGCGCCGGAGACGTTTTCAATATGCACGTCGCCGAGGATTTCACCGCTCTGCGTGACCTTGCCCTTGATTTCAGAGACGGTGATGTCGTTGGTGTCGCCGTCGATAGAGAGATCGCCGTCGACCTGGTGAGCGGAGAAATCGTGCTTGCCGCCGGAGAAGTGAACCTGCACGGAGCCTTTTGTAGAGCTTAGATGCACGTCTCCGTGAGAGGCGCTGACGCTGATGCCGTTGCCGAGACCGGCGGCGGTTACATCTCCCTTGCCGGCATTGACGGTTACGCGGGCGGATTTGGGCACGGTGACGGTGAGGTTGACGTGGCCGCTGGAGTTGTTATCAGACTTAAGCAGCACGGCGGCGCCGCTGACGGTGAGATGAGATGCCTCGGAGTCAAAGATTTTTTTGGCATCGGAGTCGGAATCGGCGTAGGCCACCTGGTGAGCTTCGACATCGATGGAGGAGGCGTCACCGGCGGTGATGCTGACGTCGCCGCGGGGATTCTCGATCTCGATGGAGGCGTTGGCTGGAATCTGCGCAGTCTGTGCGGGTTGATCGTTGTTGTGCTCGGGCAGGCCGAAGGTGTTGAAGAAGTCATCGCCCTGATCGCCGAACATGGAGTGGAAAGAGCCACGGGCATGATTCCACCCGGCTGCGCAGACGCCCAGGAATGCGAGCAGGATGAGGATGCCGATGAAGCCGCCGCCGCGGCGGACCGGTTTTTCGCGGCGCAGGTCGATGGCCCACTCCGCCAGCAGGCCGAGGCCGGCGACGATGAGCAACAGCGGCCACCAGTGGCCATACCAGGACCAGAAATTGACGGCTTTGATGTGGCCGGTGAGCATCAGCAAGGCGATGATGCCGATGCCGATGAGGATGATGGGACCAATCATGGAAGGAACGCGGGGACCGTAGGCGTTTGCATAGCTCGACTTCATGGCGTAGCGCTGAGCCTTCCAGGCATCGCGCTGGGCGCGCCAGGCGGCTCGCTGCTGCTCGCGGTAGATGCGCCACTGGGTCCTGGGATCGTAAGGCGGATACGGTGGCGGGGGTGGGCCGCCGGGGGGAGTGGATGGGGGTACGGTGCTCATGATTTCCTTTCGAAAGGATCTTTGTATCCCTCTGTGTGAGAGGGAAGAATGGCTGCCGGCTTGCCGGGATAGGATGGAATGCCGGTATCGGCACTGGGAACAATTTGACCGGGAGCCGTGGGGCCGGGATCAGTGGAGCTGGAGATGGGCGGATAACCACCGTCAGCGGCCAGCGCCGCGCGTTCGGCCAGCATGATCACGCCGATCATGATGAACAACAGCGGCCAGAATAGACGCCAGAAGTGTGCGACCATGCCTGTTTGGTGGAGTAAGGCCAGCACGCCAATCAGGAGGAGAATTGCCGGGCCTCTGAGGCGGCGAATCATGATGTAACGGTTCATTTGGGACCTCCGTTCGAATCTGTGAAACGGCGAACGACGAGCCAAACGCCGAGGGCGATCAGCATCACCGGCCAGGCGTAGTTGAACAAGCGACCGTTGAATATATCGAACTGATCGAGGAGAAACAGCGTGCCGAGAGCGATAAGGATGAGGGCGCCGATAGGCTCACGGCGGCGCCAGCAGATGGGCGGGACGGGTGGAATGGGCGGGATTGGAGGGATCGGAGGCATGGATGAGTACGGAGACTGGTAGGGACCGGTATAGGGCTGCTGCCAGGGCGGACCTTGCGTTGCCGGGCCGGGTTGCGCAGGGGCTGCCGCGGACGGATCAACGGGACGCGGGCGGGAGCCGGGATTGAGCCAGTAGCCAGCTTCGTTCAGTCCCAGCGGATCAGGCAGGGGCTGGCCGTCGCGCAGAGCTGTGGCGGTATGGTAGGCCTCAAACGACTGGTAGATGATCCATGCGGCGACGAGGATGCCGGCGACGTCGTAGTGATTGGAGATGGCGACCAGCACGATGAAGATGGCCACGTGAATGAAGCCTTTGACAAACTGACCGTTATACATGGCTCCCACGCCGGGGAAAAGACCGAGGAAAGCGGCCAGCCCGGGATGAGGTCCGCCGGGATGGGGGGCGACGAAAGGCTGCTGGTAGCTCTGCCAGGCCATCCAGCATGGCTCGCAGAGGATTTGGCCTCCGGCGGCTTTGCGGACGCATCCGTCACAGAGTGCTTTGCCGCAGCTCTGGCAATAGGCGGTTGCGGCAACGCCTGAATGATTTACGCAGTCCATCGTGTGCTCCTTTTCTCTAGTTCTGCTTCCGTTGTGTTCTTTTGGAGCCGCCGGAATGCGGGGGCCGTCCCATGAAACCTGAGGGAAGTCTGCAAGATTTGATTGTCGATAGCCGGCTGGTTGCCGGACTGTTGAGATGAGTTTTCGGGCGATCCGCCGTGGATGCGGCTGGGAGCCCGTTTGGACTCGCCCGGCGAGACCTGGCTGGGCTTTTGCTGGTCGCTGTCTTCGCTTTGGGTTGCGCGGCGTAGTTCCCGCACTTTGGACTGGACCTCGTAGACAAAGCGCGAGTGGTCGTAGTAGCGAACGACGGGAGTGGAGGCCATGGTCAGCCGCCGCTCAAGAAAGGAACGGGCTTCGCCGGGGATGGTGCGGACGTCGATGGGGCGGAGGTCGGCTAGACGGACTGCGCTCAGGTGGACACCGGTAAGATTGAGGGTGAGAGCAACGGAGAAGAAGGCCATGGCCGCGGTCATTAGCAGGCGGGGCTCAGCAAAACGGCGAATGTTTGCCATGAAGCCGGAACGCTGCCACGGCGGAGGCATGGGCAGGACGTTATTGGCGGCGGGCATGAGGCCGTAGCCTTCGATTTGGTCGGGACCGGTTTGGGCGAGGATTCTGGCCAGCAGGCCGGCGGGGACTTCCGGCTCCGGGGAGAGAAATTCCAGCCACTCGCGGCCGCGGCGGGCTTCTTCAAAGAGGGCTGCGCAGGCGGGGCAGACGGATTTGTGGGCAGAAAAGAGAGCATGGTCTTCGGGGCGGAGCAGGCCGTCGAGGGCGTCAGGAAGAAGTGTCTCCCACTGGATGCAGGCGATAGAGTTCGGATTATGAGTGCTTTCTGCCATTACATTACCTCCCGTTTAGTACGTTCCAGCAGCCTTGCAAGTTCCGCGCGGCCACGGCTGATGCGGGACTTGACGGTCCCTTCGGGAATGCCCAGGACGCAGGCAATCTCTTTGTAATCCATATCCTGGAGATCGCGAAGAATGACGGCTTCGCGCAAGTCAACGGAGACGCGGGCCAGGGCCTGCTGCACCATTTTTGCCAGTTCACGGCGGGCTACGGACTCGAAGGGCGAGGGGCCGATGGCGGTGAGGCGGTCAACGGGCTTGAGTTCCTCGGCGGATTCCCAACCTTCATCAAGTGAGCCGGTTGCGCGCTGATTGCGGGTGCGGCGGAAATTATCGACCAGCAGGTTGCGGGTCATGGTGGTGATCCACACCTGGAGACTGCCGCGAGCGGCATCGAAGCTGGCAAGGTTAGAGAAGATTTTGAGGAAGACGTCCTGAGTGAGGTCTTCGGCGTCGGTTGGGTTGCCAGTGAATCGGTAGCAGAGGCCGTAGACGCGGCGATGATGGGTGCGGACCAGTTCGGCCCACGCGCTGGAATCTCCATCCATGCAGCGACGGACGATTTGGGACCAGTCCAACTCCAGAGGACTCACCTCGATACGTGCCTGGCTGGCCGGCTGCCGTTGGACGCCTAATTCCGGCGCCATCATGGTACGACGCGCCGGTCTGGCCGGGGTGTCCGGCGACAGTCTTTTGTCGCAGGGGTTGCTAGCCGGCGAAGCCAGCCCCATTACGCTCCAGCTTAATGTACCCACGCATTGCATACATGGCTA
>Ga0187859_10001159_pt1 | contig 16963 bp, 11 predicted proteins | sample June2016WEW_10_1_2_FD_133019 | JGI IMG/M metagenome (GOLD analysis project Ga0187859, IMG submission 133019) | Peatland microbial communities from SPRUCE experiment site at the Marcell Experimental Forest, Minnesota, USA - June2016WEW_10_10 | ecosystem: Environmental > Terrestrial > Soil >...
CGAGCGGGGCATCGGGGCAGAGCTCGGCGGCGCGCGCAAAGAGCTCTCGCTTTCGACCGGCGGGAGTGGTCGAAAAGACGACGCTACGAACGAGCGGGTGCGCAATTTTGAATCCGCCGTTCACCGCATACGCAATGCCGGCTCGGTCCAGTGCCTGCAGTGCCGATTCGACTTCGACCGTCGCGGGCAGAAGCTCTTGCAATAGGTCCCGGCGGACGCCGTCGCCCCAGACGGCCATGGCCTGCAGCGCGTGGCGCGCGTCGCGCGGCAGCCGCTCGGCGCGAGCCGCAATGATTTCTACCAGCCGCTCGGGCGGAGGCTCGGTGCATTCTGCCGCCCATGCGATCAGCTGCTCGACGTGGAGTGGCGAAAGTGGGATTTTGGGGGCAGCGGCTCGAGTCGAAAACTCGGGGGCGAAGGATTCGTACGGCAGCGGCTGCAGCCGCCACACTTCACCGGCGACGGGGTCTCCAACGGGACGCGTTCCGGTCGTGTACGTCACGACAATGAGGGCCGGCACGGGCGGGGGTTCGGCCAGAAGATCGCCGAATGCGTTGCGGCTTGTGCCGTCGATGAAATCGAGATCGTCGACGGCCAAAACGACACGCGCGCGCCCGGCGCGCTCGGCCGCGCGTTCGAGACTCCAGCGCAACGCCTCGGCCACGACGAGGCGTCGCTCGGCAGGCGGCCGGCGGGATCGGTCCGGTGTCCCGAAGATCTCCTCGAGACCCCGGGCCGCTTGGGGTCTCGCGTTCGTCCACTCGTGCACGTCGGGTGGGCCATCGGCCAAGCCGGCCAGCGCGCGGATCGCGTGCCCCACCGCGTGGTCGCGGACCTTCGCCCAGCTCGGATCGGTGCCGACTGCGACGACGAGATCGCCTCGCGACGACCATCGGGCGAGCATCGCGTCCAAAAGACGCGTCTTGCCCATCCCAGCTTCGCCGACCAGGTGCGCCGCGGCCGGCAGGACGGACGAATCCTCACGGCGGGCCTCGAACCATCGAATGGCGTCTTCGCGGGACAGCAGCGGCAAGGCCGATCGCCGGCAAGCTAGCACCGCCTCGTGCGCGGGTGGCGTCGCGCACGTGTGCGTGTCGCCCGACCCGGACGCGGGCGGCGGCACCGTCGGCCCGTAGGCATCGCGCTCCTTCCAGGCCATCGACGTTCCGCACCCCCCGCAAAATTTCTGGCCCGCGGCGCTCGTCTCGCCGCACCGTTCGCATCGGATCGGCGTCGCGGGCGCCGACCCGACGCCGTAGCCGCCTTCGCTGTCGAAGAGCGCATTCTCGAGCGCATCCGAGAAAGCGCGTGCCGTCTGAAATCGGTCCTCGGGAGATTTGGCGATGGCGTGCATGGCGACCTCGGCGAACGGGGCCGGGATGGCCCGTTCGGGTGCGATTGCGCGCGGATCGGTCGGGAGCTGCGTCAGGTGCAGCATCAGTGTCGCCGCAGGCCCATCGCCGGCAAACGGCAGGCATCCTGTGAGCAACTCGTAGAGCACGACGCCCAACGCGTAGAGATCGCTGCGGCCGTCGAGCGCGTCGCCTCGAGCCTGCTCGGGGCTCATGTACTCCGGGGTGCCGCACACCAGACCGGGACGGCTCACGAACTTGGCTGCGGAGGGGATGTCGCCGCGGACGACTTTGGCCAGGCCGAAGTCGACGACCTTGACCATGTCGAGGCCGGATTTCAGCGGCTCGAGCACGATGTTGTCGGGCTTGAGGTCTCGGTGCACGATGCCGAGCGCATGGGCCTCGTCGAGCGCGGCGAGGGTCTGGCGCAGAATGTCGACGATTCGCCTCAATGGCAATGCGGTCCGCGCGTAGGCCAGGCGTCCGAGATCCTGACCTTTCAGGTATTCCATGACGATGTAGGGCAGACCGTCTTGTGTCGTGCCGAAATCGAAAATGGCGACCGAATTCGGGTGATTCAGGCGGCTGGCCGTTCGCGCCTCGTTGACGAAGCGTGCGGCGGCGACCTCGTCGTCGGCGAACTCCGGGTGAACGACTTTGACGGCGACCAGGCGTCCGAGAGCGATCTGCTCGGCACAGTAGACCCGTCCCATGCCTCCGACGCCGACGAGGCGCGTGATTCGATATCCGCCGGGCAGCTCGCGGCCGACGAGCGCATCTTCGGGGGTCGCGCGCGTCGAATCAAGGAGCTCGCCACCGCATGCGAAACAATACGCGTGGGCCTCCTCGCAAAGGCAAGCGCAGCGAAGGCAGCGGACCATGGCAACGAACGTACGATAACGGCACCGAAACGGAAACGCTTCGGAAAGCTCAGCAGTGGGGCGGAGGGTCAATTCCCGAGAGCGACCGGGCCCGTTCTCCGCGAATCCGCGGCCGATCGGCTACTTGAGAGCGACCGGTTCGAGCTCTACGAACCCGCGGCCGATTTCGGAACCACGCGAGTCCCGAACGACGACCCGCACGACGGAGGGATCGCCGATGAGACGTGGGTCGATGCGCCCGCGCCAGGTGTTGCCCACCCGTTGCCAATGAACCCCGAGTGGGGTCAAATCGAGTGTGGTTTCGACGGTGACGTTCTCGCTCGACACGTCGATGCGACCGGACGGATCGCGGACCTCGACGCGTGCGTCGATGGGGTCCGCCGGCCAACGCGCGTTCGTTGGCGCGAGCGCCACGTCGGCGCGCAGCTCGCGACGGGCGAGAACCAACTGCGCCTCCGCGCCGAGCACCGGATCGCGCAAATGAACGATCCGTAGCGGTGCGTCTTCGGCGAGCGGCAATGGGCCGCCCAGTCGGCCCCAGTAGAGCGGCACCGCGAACCGGGGCGCGAGGTCGCCGACGCTCTCGGAAGCGACCTCGATTCCCTCGGCGTCCTGCAGCGCGAGACGCTCGCCCCTGGCCAAGACGATCACGCCGTCGCGCGCCACGAACGCGTCGGGTGGCATTTTGTAGCGGATCACACGCAATGCGCGAGGAGCCGACCAGGCGCCGACGATCCCTTCCGTCCCGACCGCACGGACGTGCACCCACCGAGGCCCGGAAGCGCCCCGAGGCGTCGTCGTGAAGTGGGGTTCTCGGGTCACGGCGCGCTCGGTCACCCGAACCATGCTGGGATCCAGGGCGACCTCGACCCGGTACTCGGCTGCGTTGGCAACGGGGCCCCAGGCCAGATCGACCGGTGCCTCCACGTCGCTCGCCATGACGGCGAAGCCGCCGCTGGCCGCACTCCACTGCGGCGATGCCGGAATCCCGCGCGTCTTGTCGGGGTTGACGCCGCGTCGCATGAGAATGCCCGCGCCGTCGTAGACTGGAAACCCTTGACCGTTCGATCCGACGACCAGGGCGCCTTCGTAGATCGCGGCCGAGGTTGCGTCGCGGTGCACGCTCACGTGCAACTGCCCGCGCCAGTCGGTCAGCGTTCCGGCCTTCGTCGAGACGAGGAATGCGTGCGCCCCCTTCTGCCCAAGTGGCATGCGAACCTCGAGTTCCCCCTCTTCGAGCAGCAAGTGGTACCCGTGCGTCCAATGGTTGATCTCGCTCGGTAGCTTGCCGCCCGGCATCCAACGCGCGAGCGCTCGCGGTTCCAGCGTGACGGTGACGCCATCGGGTAACGTCATCTCGAGGGGCTGCTCGGTCGCGGCTTCGACGGTAATGCCCGTGGTGAGGATGTCGGCGGTCGACGTGTCGCGCCACTCGTGGGTCCCGTCGACCTTGACCCGTCCGGCGCCCCGGACGATGGCGGCGCCGTCGGGCGAATTGGAGCCGGCCAGCACGATCGAAGGCGAGCCGACGACCGCCGCAACGAGGATCCCGATGCCTATTCGCACGAGTCGATCATACGGGCTTCGTTCAGTCCGATTAAGGATGCCGCCGCCAATACGGACCCCCTTTCCGTCGATGCCCCCCCGGCGCAGCACATGCCGCGCCTGTGTGCGGACGCCGATGGCTGGAGCCGCTGGCGTCACGCGAATGGCTCAATCCGGCATGGTGCGTCGTGCGAGCTGCTGTCGCGCTGCGGTTGCGATGGCTCCCGTGACGTTCTTGCTTCGCGCCAGCGCTTTGAGCTCGTGCTCGCGCAGATGCTGGACCAATCTTGCCGCGAACGCGAACGGCGTGCGAGGGTTCTGTACGAGGTTCAGCTTGATTTGATGGGCTCGCGTCCATTCTCGGTCTAGCGCGATCGTTCGCAGCACGTCTTCCGAGACGTTGCGGCTGCCGCTGATGCGGACGACCTCGTTTTCTTGAATGGCTGGGCTCTTGATGGCCGCTTGAGCGACGAGCCGATTCGAGTCACGGACCAGAAGCAAGCGCTCGCTCGCGGTTCCCAGCATGGCGCGGCGGATCTTTTGCGAAATCGTCATCATCGCCAGCCGGGCGTTCAGAGGAAGAAACCGATCCTCAATCACTTCGTCGCCCGTCTCTTCGTCGAGACGATGCGTATCTTCGAGCTCCGGGTTCAACGGCGTTTGATCCGCGACGGCGGCCGTTTCGATGAAATGAATGTCGTCGGGCGTCGGCTCAGGGGTGGGTTCGGCGATGAGCTCCTGGCTAATCGCGGCCGCCGCCTCCTTGTACGCGGGAATTCCCTGAAGCTCGATCTTGTTGCGGACCGCCAGCTCGAGGATGCGATCCGCGGTCGACATACGGGTCGCTTTGTTCATGTAAAGCTTCTCGATGATCTGCGGATTCGCGAGCAGCTTCTGTTCGTTGGTCGCCACGAGCTCGGCCACGAGCTCGCTCGCCTGGGCCGCGATCGCCGCGACGGTATCCGGGGAGATGGCCGGATGAGCCAAGATCTTCTCCATCACCGCGTGGTTGCGTACGTAGCGAGGCGCCACCGCGGCGATTACGCCGGGCGCGAGGTCGGCCGCCAGCGCGCCGCCCAAGAGCGGCGCCGGCAGAGCATCCAGCGTGGCCTTCGCCGCTGCCGCGAGGGCCGGGTCGGTCGACTCCGACAGGATCACGATGACCGTCAGCGCGTCCCCTGGCTTCAGGCCCGGGGCGAGGCCTTTGGCCGCCATCTGCCGCATCGGCCCCGGGGTGGCGGGTGCCAAAATCTTTCGGGCAACCGGCGAGAGCTTGTCGACGTCGATAGGGAACTCCACGATCATCAGCATACCGCGTCGAGTCGCTGCCTTTTCCGGCGGAGCGGAAATCGTGCCGTGCTGACGCTCCTTTTCCGATTCGCCGATTTGGCCTCGGGTGTGAGCTAACCTGCGCATGAAACCCGCGCCGACTCCCATCCCCTCTGGCCATGATCCTGTGTCTGGCGCGATGATCCACCGTGACGTCCGGCGATGCCCGAGTTGCGGGCAGCGCTTCGGCCCGGACGCGGCTTTCTGCCCGTTCGACGGAATCAAGCTCGAACCGGCCCCGTTCGACCCGGGGACCGACGTGCTTCCGGGGGCGACGAGAGACGGCCGTTACGAGCTCATCGAGGTTCTCGGCGAAGGCGGAATGGGGCGCGTCTACAAAGTGCGCCATGTGGCGCTCGAGCGGACGTTTGCGATGAAAGTGCTGCGCCGAGAGCTGGCGACCGACGAGGGGCTGGTCACCCGCTTCCTCGATGAAGTGCGTGCCACTGCGGCCGTCACGCATCCCAACGTCGTACAGATCATGGATTGCGGCGTCCTGACGTCCGGTGCCCCCTACTTCGTGATGGAGCTGCTCTTGGGCACGACGCTTCGCCAAATCCTGAATGGCGGACCGTTGAGCATCGAGCGCGGCATCCCGATCGTTCGACGTGTCGCGGCGGCCCTCGGAGCCGCGCATGCCGCGCGCGTGATCCACCGTGACTTGAAGCCCGACAACGTATTCGTGCTCGATGCGCGGCTCGAGGGAGTGCCCTCGTCGCGCCCCCCGGAACCGATGCTGGGGGCGCCGGCGGCGGTCGACGTGCGGGTTGTCGATTTCGGCGCATCCAAGATCGTGGGATCCAGCCGGATCACGCGGACCGGCGTCGTGTTCGGTACGCCCCACTACATGTCTCCGGAGCAAGCCACCGGCGATTCGGTCGATCACCGGACGGACATCTACGCGCTCGGCGTGATCATGTACGAGATGTTCACGGGACGCCGGCCGTTCGACGCAGAGACGTACATGGGGGTGCTCACGCAACACATGTTCGTCGCGCCCATTCCGCCTACCGAAGCCGGCCCGCAGGCGCGCGGCCTCGGACAGATCCAAGATGTGATTCTCACGTGCATGGCGAAAAAAGCCGAAGATCGATTTGCGTCGATGAGAGAAGTGGTCGTCGCGCTGGATCGTGCTGCGACTCCGGTCCGCACGGCGAGCCGCGCGGAAGGCGCATCCGACCCGGCGCCGGGACCTCCCGATCGATCCATGGGGATCGACGCCGTGCGGCTCCGGGCGCACCCCCCACGCCACGCGACCCGGTTGGCGCTTTCGGCGGCCGCCACGGCGGTCCTCGTTCTAGCTGGGATGGGATGGGCCTGCGCCCGGTGCTTTTCGGCCGAGGCCGGTACGTCATCGCCGTCGCAGTCGTCCTCGCCATCGTCCGCTCCGGCCACCTCGGCCGGGCCATCGCCCCCGAATCGCTCGGATCCCGATGTGCCCGCGGCCCAACCTGCGGCCCCGGTCACGCTGGCCCAACCCGAGACGCCCTCCGATGCGATCGCGCCCTCGTCGGCGTCGGCCCGACGCGCCGCAGAGCCACCTGCCCGGCATTTGCCGTCCAGGGCGTTGGATGACGTCGGCGATCCCTTCGCCGAACGCCCCCGATGACCCGCTGCCGCGAAGCGGTCCGTGGTCCCTGCGCTTGACACCGTTGCCGCCGCCCTTCCATGCTCTAGCCCTAGCCCGTGGCCAAGCAGAAGCTGCTCCTCGTCGACGCCGATCCGCGGAGCGTCCGCGTCCTCGAAGTTAGCCTGAAGAAGGCGGGCTACAGCGTGACGACTGCGGTCGACGGCCTTGACGCGCTCGCAAAGATCGAGTCGCTCACGCCCGACCTCGTGCTCACCGATACGCGTTTGCCGAAACTCGACGGCTACACGCTCGTGCGAAAGCTCAAAGAGCGGCCGGAGTGGTCTTCGATTCCCATCGTATTTCTGACCAGCCAGAAGTCGATCGAGGACAAGATTCGAGGGCTCGAGCTCGGGGTCGAAGACTACCTGACCAAACCCATATTCGTTCGTGAGCTCATCGCACGCGTCAACCTTCTGCTCGCTCGGCGAACGCAGGAAAACATCGCGGCCACCAAGGCCACCACGTCGGGACGGACGCGCTTCACCGGGTCCACCCAGGACATGGCCGTCATCGATCTGCTGCAGACGTTTGAGGTCTCACGCAAAAGCGGGGTGGTGAACCTACGCGGAGGCGCGCACGAGGCTCGCATCTACTTCCGCGATGGCAAAGTGGTCGATGCCGACCTCGGACGCTTGCGCGGGGAGGAAGCCATCTATCGCGCGCTGATTTGGAACGAGGCGTCCTTCGAGGTCGAGTTCCGACCGATTGCCAACGAGGACGTCATCGGCGGGTCCACTCAGGCGACCCTGATGGAAGGCATGCGTCGGGTCGACGAGTGGGGCCGACTGTGCGAGCAGCTGCCGCCTCTTTCGACGGTGTTCCAAATCGATCACCGTCAGCTTCTGGAGCGCCTGAACGAGATTCCCGACGAGCTCAACGGCATACTCCGGCTGTTCGACTCGGGCCGGTCCTTGGCCGACGTCGTCGATGATTCGCCGTTCGAGGATCTGTCGACGTTGTCGACCATCACGAAGCTTTACTTCGAGGGTTTGCTCGTTCCGAAGCCCGAGTCACCCCCCGAGCTCGATGTCCCGTTGCCTGCGGTCGACGAAGGATACGTGGAGGCGACGGCCGTTCGCGACCTCGTCAGGCCGAACAGCCCGTCGAGCGGCAATATGGCCGTGGTCCCCGCCTCCGAACCGGCATCGCACCAGCCACCGCCGCCCGCGGTCGAAGCGCCCGCCGATCGGGGCGCTGCGATGCTTGCGGTCGGTACCGTGGTCGAACCCTTCGTGGGTCGTCCATCGTTCGTGGACCCGTCCGTCGCAGTTTCTGCCCATCCGGTCGCCGCGGCCGGGCCCGCGTCCTTCAATGGCGCCGCGGCTGCCGCGCCGCGCGCGCCGCCCGCGCCTCCCCTGGCTCCCGCGCCCCGAGCGCTCCCCGTGGCTTTTGCGCCTGCCGTGGCTCCCGTGGTTTCCGCGCCTGCCCCGGAACAACGCGAACAAGCGGTGACCGCGCTTAAAGCGCACCCGCCCCATTCGGCGCCGGGCCCGAGCCCTGCCATGGGCTCGGACGCGGGGGCGCCCGGACTTGACGAGCCCGCGCTGGGGGACTCCGCATGGTTCGACGCCGAGTCGGAGCAGCCGCCGCCCGTCGGCGCCGTCACCCACCACCGCGCCGCCGACGACCACGTCGCAGGGGTTCCGCGTCGGCTCAGCGGCAAGACCAAGTGGGTCGTGCTTGGCGCTCTGGGCCTCGCGTCGTTGCTGGCGGTCGTGGCGGGCCTTCGGACGCTGCAAGCCCGTCAGCAAGCCGCCGCCGATCAGGCTCGATCCCGAACGACGATCGCATGGCCGGCCGATCCCTCGAGGCCGGCTGCGCCGCTTCCGCCGGAGCCGAGCGGATCGCAGGCCCCGGCCGCCGGAAGCGCCGCCCCGGCGGCAATCGCGCCTGAGGACTGGTCTGCCGCACCGCAAGCGCCGGAGGCTCCGCCCGCGGCGGAGATGCCGCACCGAGCGGCGGCCGCGATCAACCTGGGGGGGACGCCGCGTGCCGCCGAGGTCGAACCGAGCCGTGTCGACACCTCGCCCGCACCGGCGACGGCGACGCTTGTGCGAGAGGCGAATCATGCGTTGGCCCTGGGTGCGACGGAGCGGGCCATGGATCTGGCCCGGCAAGCGGTCCAGGCCAATCCGGGGGATGCCGACGGTTGGCTGACACTCGGTGCGGCGTTTCAGGCGACCGGCAACCTGATCGCCGCACAGGAGGCCTATCGCCGCTGCGTCGAGCAAGCTCGGACGGCGAACGTCAGCGACTGCCGCGCGCTGGCCGGCCGATGACCGGGCGCGCAGCGCAGGGGTCCGGCCACGGGGGCCACCGGGCCCACACGGCGCCGTTTCGCAGCCCGTTCGGCCTCAGTTCCCGGTGCCGCCGGTCAGGAACGCCGTCACCACAGCGGCGAAGGCCGCGGGGCATTCTTCCGCAGGCGAAGGTCCACAGTCGAACACTTCGAACCGCGCGCCACCAAGCTCCCGCGCCAGACGTCGGCCGTGTTCGACCGGACAGGCTCGGTTGGCCCGTCCCCACGCCACGAGCGTCGGTGTCGTGATTCGAGGGATGCTGGCCGTGAGCGGTCGAGTGTCGAGCATGGCTCGCATCGTGGCGTAGGCCGCCTCTCGGGCGGCGGGCGCGTCGAAAAGTTCGAAAAGGTGGTCGACCCTCCGAGCCGGGGCGCTGTTGCCGCCCCGGACTCGAGGCAAAAAGCGACTGCGGAACAAAGCGCGCCCAAATAGCTGCTTGAAAATGAAGGGCCCGACGATCGGCAACCCGGCGATGCGCGAAAGTGTGTCGGGCCTCGGTGGATAGACGAGCGGGTTCACGAGGACCAACTTGTCGACGAGGTGTGCTTGCGTGGCGGCGAGTGTCAGGGCTACCGATCCGCCCATAGCGTGTCCGCATAGCGAGACGCGCACCAATCCGACGGCCGCGCACAGATCGACGAGCGACTCCGAGAACGTCTCGAAGTCGTACCGGTACCGGCTGGGCGGTGGCTTTTCGCTCTCGCCGAAGCCCGGCAGATCCGGCGCGATCACTCGGAACCGTTCCGACAGTCGTGGCACGACGTCGTCCCAAGCAACGTGGCTCGACAAGTAGTCGTGAACGAGCACCAGCGGAGGACCGTCGCCCGCCTCGACGTATCGAATTCGGGCTCCCCGCGCCGCGACGTCGCGTGTCATTGGTTGTCGAGAGTCGCGCGTTTCGGGCATGCGTACGGGCGGCCAGCACCATAGGCGCCCGCCGACGCGCGGCAAGTCGTGGCCCGCGTCCGACTCCGCGCGGGCCGCGGCGAGCGACTCCGGGCGAAAGGGACGCCCCACCGGCGTGTCTTCGCGATTCCATGCGAGGACATTGTTTGTCACGGCCACGATCTAAAGGCGCGAAACGAGTTCCATAATGGAAAAGCGCAAAAAAAAGTTCGATGATGGATTGACCGCGATATTTCGACTGCTTTAGGGTGCAAAACAATTCGAGCAATCGTTCGGCGAATGTCGCCACCGATCGCTCGATCGGCCCGATTTGCGGTGGATGCCGCACACGTGAACCAGTCACGGAAGTCGGGCCATGGCAGTGGATTCACGGTCGCGTGTGGGCGGCGAATTCCCTTCGCGCGGGCCCGCACGGGAACTGTTTGTCGGCGATGGGCCGGGAGGAACCGAGCATGGACCCCAACGACGATCCGAAGGAAGCGCCGCAATCGACCGCGGCGTACATCGAGACGGACGGGGCCCTTGCCCTGCAGGCGGCGGAGGGTCCGGCGCCGGTCACGCGCGAGCAACGTCGCTCTCGACGCAAACGTGCCGTCCGGGCGAGGACGATCAGCGTCAAGCGGATGACCAAGCGGGAGCTCGAACTTGGTCGGCTCCTTTATCCGGATATGGATGAAGCGGTGAGACCCCAGACCCGCGCGGAATGCGTGGGGGGCGAGCGACCATGCCCCTTCGTGTCGTGCCAACATCATCTTTATTTGGACGTATCGGCTCGAACCGGGGCAATCAAGTTGAATTTCCCCGATCTCGATGTGTGGGAAATGTCCGAGACGTGCGCGCTCGACATCGCCGATCGGGGTGGCACGACTCTCGAGGAAGTCGGCGCCATCATGAATCTTACGCGAGAGCGGATCCGGCAGGTCGAGGTCAAGGGACTGGCCAGGCTCGCGGCTCTTCGCGAGTTGACCCACCTGCGCGACTACGTCGACGAGGGGCCCGTCGGCAAGCGCCGCCTTCCTCTGCTCGTGGCAAGCGAAGAGGACTGCGACGAGGACACCGAAGAGCCGGAGGACGAGGAGAGTCTCGAGGCGGCCGAGAGCGCGACCCTCGAGACCCCCGACGGCGCGGTCATCGAAGCGGCCGAAATGGAGTGACGCGATCCAAGCGGGGTCGGGGTCGGGGTCGCGTTCGGGGTCGGGGTCGCGGTCGGGGTCGCGGTCGGGGTCGCGGTCGGGGTTGACCTCGACCTCGGGGCGAGGTATCGGCGCCCCGCATGGCGATCCGTACCGCGCTTGTGTCCGTCACTGATAAGGCGGGCTTGGTCCCCTTTGCGCGCGCTCTTGCCGATCGCGGGGTGCGCCTGCTGTCGAGCGGTGGAACGGCCAAGGCTCTGGCCGCCGAGGGCGTCCCGGTCGAGACCGTCGAGAGCTACACGGGATCCCCGGAGGTGATGGACGGGCGCGTGAAAACGCTACACCCCCGCGTACACGGGGGCATTCTGTCGCGCGGAGTGCAGGATGCCGGAGATCTGCAGCGTTTGGGCGGACGCGAGATCGATCTGGTCGTCGTCAACTTGTATCCGTTCGAACGGGTCGCGTCCGATCCGGCCTCGACCCGTGACGAGATCATCGAGAACATCGATATCGGCGGACCGGCGATGATTCGCTCCGCTGCCAAAAATCACGCGCGTGTTACGGTCGTGTGCGCCCCGGCGGATTACCCGCGGGTCTTGGACGAGATCGCCCGGCACGCCGACACGACTCGGGAGACGCGCGCCGATCTGGCGGCGAAGGCGTTCGCCCACACGGCCGCGTACGATGCCGCCATCAGCGGATACCTCTCCTCCTCGAACGACGGCGGCACGCCGACACGCTTTCCGCGGCACCTCCACGCCGTGTTCGAACGGGCATACCCGCTGCGGTACGGGGAAAACCCTCATCAGTCGGGCGCCTTTTACGTGGAGCCGCATGCTCCGGCCGGGTCCGTCGCCGTGGCCGAAAGCGTCGGCGCGGGCGGCAAGGAGCTTAGCTTCAACAACTTGGTCGACGTCGATGCCGCTCTTGACGCCGTTCGTGAGTTCGATCGCCCGGCCGCCGTCGTCGTCAAGCACACGAACCCTTCGGGGGTCGCGGTGGCAAGCTCTCTCGTCGATGCTTACCGGAAGGCCCGCGACGCCGATGCGGTGAGCGCGTACGGGGGAATCGTGGCCTTGAACCGAGAGGTCGACGAGGAAACGGCGCGCGTTCTGAGCGAGACATTTCTCGAGTGCGTCATCGCGCCGTCGTTCGGGACGGCGGCGCTCGACATCCTGCGCGCCAAGAAGAACTTGCGGCTCCTGGCGACGCGAGGATGGCTCGGTCCGGATCAGGCTGCGATCACGTACAAGTCCGTGGGCGGCGGGGTCGTCGTTCAGGATCGCGACCGGACGGCGGCCGGCGAGGTGATGCGCGGCAAGGTCGTCACGGCGCGATCGCCGACGGCGGAAGAGCTCGCATCCTTGGAATTTGCTTGGCGCGTCTGCAAACACGTCAAGTCGAATGCGATTGTCCTGGCGCGGGGCGAGGTCACCGTCGGGGTTGGAGCCGGTCAGATGTCGCGTGTCGTGTCGGTTCAGATCGCGTGCGAAAAAGCCGGGGAGAACGCGAAAGGCAGTGTGCTCGCCTCGGACGCCTTCTTTCCGTTTTCCGACGGCGTCGAAGCGGCGGCGCGCGCCGGCGCGACGGCCATCGCCCAGCCGGGCGGCAGCGTGCGAGATGCCGAAGTGGTGGCGGCCGCGGACGCCATGGGCGTCGCCATGGTGTTCACGGGAGTGCGGCACTTCCGACATTGATTGGATTCGAACCAACATCAAATTTGGCCCACCGGCGCTGGGCGTGGCTAGTGACAAGTCACGATGGCCGGATTGACCGAGAGCTGCAGCGTGTGTGGGAAGCGGTTCGACGTGCAGTTCCGTTACCAAATGGAAGAGCGCGAAGGCGGATTCGCGTTCTACTGCTCGCACGATTGTCACGGCAAGGCCGTGCGCGGCGAAACCACCGGTGGGGCCACGTGCTCCGCGTGCCGAACCCGCTTTCGGGTCGAGCTCGTTCGTCAGGTCGTTCGCGTGCGCGGCGAACTGCACCACGCGTGCTCCGAAGAATGCAGGACCCAAATCCTTGCGGAGGCCGAGGGCGCACGTCTGGGGGCCGCCGGCGCGCCTTTGGGGGGCCCGACCACCGTTGCGGTCGATCCGCGTGCGGCTGTGACGAGCCCTGCGCTCGGTTGCGCGACGAGCGTCCGGATTGCCGCGCCTGCCCGGCTGGCCGTCTTCAATCACAAGGGAGGAACCGGCAAGACCACGACTTCGGTGAGTCTGGCGGCGGGCTTCGCGGCGCGCGGCTTGCGGGTGCTGCTCGTGGACACCGACTCGCAGGGCAACGTCAGTGTCTCACTTGGCGCAAAAGCCGAAAAGACGCTCTACCACGTCCTCGTCATGGGCGTTCGTCCCGCCGACGCCGCGGTGCGAGTGCGACCGAACCTCGATCTGGTGGCTTCCAACGAGACCCTCGCCGCCGCGGAGCTTTACCTCGCAGGGCGGCAGAATCGAGACCGACTCTTGCGCGACCGGCTTGCCCCCGCCTTCGACGCGTACGACGTCGTGGTGCTCGATTGCTCGCCGTCGCTGTCGTTGATGAACCAGAACGCATTGGTCGCGGCGGATGGGATCGTCGTTCCCGTCGCATGCGACTTCCTATCTTTGGTGGGCGTGCGGCAGGTCATCAAGACCGTGAAAAACGTGAACGCCCTGCTGCATCACCCCGTCCAGATCTACGGCGTTTTGCCGACATTTTACGACTCGCGCGCCCGCATCTGCCGAGACTCGCTCGACGCGCTCAAGGAACACTTCGGACATCGCGTGTTGCCCCCGATCCGGCAAGCCATCCGGCTCAAAGAGGCTCCGGCGCAGGGAAAGACCATATTCGAATTTGCGCCCGACTCGAACGCGTCGGACGACTATCGGCGCATCGTCGACCTGCTGGTCGACGGGCCCGATTCCCAGCTGAAGGTTGCGGTCGGAACCTGACAGGAGAGCGAGGACGAGCATGGCGGCGCGAGAAGAAGAACCTGGGCTGGGCGCGGCGCGGGTGCTCGAGGCGGACGAAGTGCAGGGCGTCCTCTCGGGCGCGTTCTATGCCCCGGAACCACGTGCCGCGCGGTTGCGCAAGGCCGAGCCAAAGCCGGCTCACTACAAGGTCATCTGCATTTCGCTCTACAACCGGGATCTGGAGCATCTCGACGCCCTGGTCGAAGAGCTCAAGGCGCGCGGTCTGACGAAGGCGAGCCGAAGCGCTCTCATTCGCGTAGCATTGGACCAGCTGGATCTCGACAAAGTTCCGCGTGGGCTTTGAGCGACCCCCAGAAGTCAGCCATGTCCGCCGGCAAGGGCGCCTCGATCGAGAGGCGCGCACCCGTCATCGGGTGAACGAGATCCAGGCGGGAGGCGTGCAGCGCGTGGCGCGCGATCTCCAGGTGCTTCAAATCGTCGCTCGTCAGGGCTCCATCCGCTGCGCGCGCGAACGCCTGGTCGTCCGGACCGTAGAGCTTGTCTCCGACCACAGGGGCGCCGAGCGACGCCAGGTGCACGCGGATCTGGTGCTGTCGGCCGGTTTCGAGCCCGCAGCGTACCCACGCGTAGCGCCGCCCGGAGGTCGCTTGGCGAACCGCCGTCACCTCGATGTGGGTTACGGCCAGGAGAGCGTCGGGCGCGTCGCGGACGCGCATCTTGACGCGCAGCGGGTGCGTCGGATCGAGCTCGATTCGCCGCTCGTAACGAAACGCCCGCGCGCCGTCGCCGCGGTCGGGGACGCCCCAGGTCAATGCGACGTAGGTTTTTTCGATCCCTTCGCGCGACTCGAGTTGCTTTTTCAATGCCCGATCGCACGCGCGACTCTTGGAGATCAGGATGACGCCGCTCGTCTCCCGATCGAGACGATGCCCCAAAGACAGGAATCCGCAGTCCGGGCGCGCGGCCTGCAGCATTTTGATGAGCGTGTTCTTGTGGTACCTCGCCGTCGGGTGCACCGGCAGAAGAGCGGGTTTGAACACCGCCAACAGGTGTTCGTCCTCCCAGAGGGTGGGCAGTTCGACCGGCACCGGGGTCTCGTCCCACGGCGCTCGCCAGAGCAGCACGAGCTGCTCGGGCCGCACGCGGTGGTTCGGTCGTAGGCGCCGGCCGCTGTCGTCGTAGGCGCTGGCGCGGACGATGGCCTGGGCTCGCGTCCGGCTCGTTCGGTGCAACTGACTCTGGACGAAGACGTCGAGGCGTCCGCCGGCCACCTCCGGCGGCACGCGCAGCGCCGTCACGACCGACCCCTCCGCCACGTCGTCCGGGCGGGCGAACACGCGTTCGGAGGCTCGCAGTCGCGACATGGTTCGATGCATCATGGCGTAACGGCGCCTGCGCGGCGAGCGCGAGGCGTGCTAGAAGCGCGCGTTCCCATGGAGATCGCCTTCGTCACGACCGAGCTCGCTCCGTTCGTCAAGGTAGGGGGTCTCGCGGACGTCTCGGCGGCGCTTCCGAAGGCCCTTCGTACGCTGGGGCATTCGGTCACCACGATCATTCCGCGCTTCCCGGAGCTCGAAGCCCACGGTCTTCTCTTGGCCCGGCGTCTCACGCCGCTCCGCTTCACGCTGGGCGATCGCGCGTTCGAGGCGACCGTGCTCGACGGGCGACTGGCCTCGCAGGTCGACCTGGTCGTCGTGGACATACCCGGACTCTTCGACCGCGGCGGTGTCTACGGCGCACACGGCCAGGACTATGCCGACAACGCCCTGCGATTCGCGGCGTTCTCGCGCGCCGCAGCCGAGCTGCTGCGCCAGCGCGTGGCCGGCGGCCGATCCCTCGACGTCGTTCATTGCCACGACTGGGCCACGGCGCTCGTGCCGACGTACTTGCGTGGCTCCGCAGGCGAGCTGCCGGCCGCGACTCGTACCGTTCTCACGATCCACAACATCGCCCACCAGGGGATTTTCGCGAAGGAGACGCTGCCCACCCTCGGTCTTGGCTGGGACGCCTTTCGCGTCGACGGGATCGAGTTTTATGGCCGCATCAACCTTCTCAAGCAAGGCATCATCTCGGCCGATGCGGTCACGACCGTCAGTCCCACCTACGCGTGCGAGATTCAGACCCCCGAACACGGCGCTGGGCTCGACGGCGCGCTTCGGGCGCGCCGCGATCCTCTCGTGGGGATCACCAACGGCGTCGACTATGCGGTTTGGAACCCCGCCACCGACCCGGCCCTCGTTGCGAGGTACGACGCGGAAGACTTCACGAACAAGATTCGATCGAAGGGGGCACTTCAGAAAGAGCTCGGCTTGCCCGTGGACACCGACGTCGCTCTCTTGGGGTTCATCGGGCGGTTCGTCGATCAGAAGGGGATCGACCTGGTCGTCGACGCGCTGCCGAAGCTGCTGCGTGCCACCGACGCGCAACTGGTCGTCGCGGGCGACGGCGATCCGAGCATCGTCGCCCGCATCGAGGCGGCCGTGGCGAAGGCGGCGGATCGCGTCGTGCTGGCGCGCGCAGCCAGCGAGCCGCTTGCGCACCGCATCTTCGCGGCGGCCGACGTGATGATCGTTCCGAGCCGCCATGAGCCGTGCGGTCTGGTCCAGATGTACGCTCAACGTTACGGCGCTCCCCCCGTCGCCCGAGCGACCGGCGGGCTCGTCGACACGATTGTCGACTGCGATGCCAAGCTCGAGACGGGCACAGGATTCCTGTTTTCGGATGCGACCGTGGAGGCGCTTTTGGGCGGCATCGAACGAGCTCTGGCGGCGCGGGGGCTGGCCCGGTGGCCCGCCCTGGTGCGGCGCGTCATGCGCCTCGATCGGGGCTGGGACGGCGCCGCCCGGCGCTACGACCACGTCTACCGGGGCCCGCGCTCACCTTCGTAAACCGACCGCTTCGCGTTCTGAAGCGCTCTTGCCGCCCACGAGGCATGCAATGCCGCGCGGACGGCGACAGTCGATTGGTGCGTGCAA
>Ga0187859_10001160_pt1 | contig 16963 bp, 13 predicted proteins | sample June2016WEW_10_1_2_FD_133019 | JGI IMG/M metagenome (GOLD analysis project Ga0187859, IMG submission 133019) | Peatland microbial communities from SPRUCE experiment site at the Marcell Experimental Forest, Minnesota, USA - June2016WEW_10_10 | ecosystem: Environmental > Terrestrial > Soil >...
GGCCAGGATGGCGTTCGCTCCGAGGCGGCTTTTGTTGGGCGTGCCGTCGAGTTCGATGAGGCGGGCGTCTAGGGTGCGCTGGTCGGCGGCGTCGGATCCGCTGAGAGCTTCGGCGATTTCGCCGTTGACGTTGGCTACGGCTTGCAGAACACTCTTGCCTAGATATTGCGTTTTGTCGCCGTCGCGCAGTTCGACGGCTTCGTGTTCGCCGGTGGAGGCGCCGCTGGGGACGATGGCGCTGGCGTTGGCTCCTCCGTCGAGAAAAACCTGGGCTTCTACGGTGGGGTTGCCGCGGGAGTCGAGGACCTGGCGTCCGCGGATGTCGGCGATGCTGGTGATGGGCATGAGTGCGTCCTTTGCTGATGATGTGGGAATTCGAAAGTCACAGTTTCAGTAATACTTTCGCCGCGCTTCTTACTCCGGCGGTAAAGCGAAATTATATCGGACGCGGAAGAACTAGAGGTCAGCCGAGGTTCAGCTTCATCATCAATTCACGATAACGCGGGTCGTTGCGGAAGGGGTCGAAATAGGGTTCGGCGTCCATGCGCGTGAGGTAGGGATCGCGCTCGGCGAAGGCGGCGTTGAGACCATCGAACATTGGATCGGGCTCGTGCAGCGCGGCGTGGTAAAGAGCAAAGCAGGCGGGTGACACATATTGTTTTGAGCCGCGCTCATGGAATTCATCCATTAGCTTTTTTGCGTGCGCGGCATTGCCGGAGCGCACGTAGGAGGCTGCCAGAAAACCGGTTGACAGCGCGAAGGAGGGTGAGAGTTTTACGGCTTTCTCCAGGCTGACGATCGACTGCGGCAGCGATCCCTTTTGCGCCTGCGCTAAGCCGATGGCGAGATGGGCTAGCCAATAGTCGGGGTAAATCTCGACGGCGCGGGCGGCCTGCTCGATCGAGTCATCGAATCGGCGCTGGCAATAGAGAACGGAGGCGAGGCCGAAGTGAGCCATCATGGAGAGAGGATCGGTTTCGAGCGCCAAGCGGTATTGCGCGACCGCCTCGTCGAAGCGGCGTTGTGGAGTGAGGAAATAAAGTCCGTAGCGGAGTCGAACCAAAGGTGGGACGGCGTCGACGGAGAGAGCGGCCTGGAAATGTTTTTCAGCGGACTTCCAGTCGTATTCGACGGCGCCGACTACCAGGGCGAGCACGCTGTGCGCTTCGCTCAACGTGGGATCGATGGCGAGGGCTTGCTGCGCGGCGGACTTCGCCAATGGCGCCATTTCAATCATGCGCTTGATGCTGAGGGCGCCTAGGCCGTAATAGAAGACGGCCAATCCGGCATAGGCGGGCGCGTAGCCTGGATCGTGGGTTAACGCCAGCTCGAACGATTCTTTCGCCTTGGCAAGGCTCTCGGGGTTGTAGCGCTGATACCAGTAGAGTCCTTTCAGATAATTCTGGAAGGCCTCGACGTTTCTGGCGCGGGGTTGCGGGCCGGCAAACTTTACCTTAAGGGCGGTCGTGATCGACTGCGCAATTTCATCCTGGATCGCGAAAATATCGGTCATCTCGCGGTCGTAGCGTTCGGACCAGAGATGGGACTCGTCGGCGATTTTGATGAGCTGCGCGGAGACGCGAATGCGATTGCCGGCGCGGCGGACGCTGCCTTCGAGAATGGTGCCCACTTTGAGCCTTTCGCCAATGCTGCGCAGGTCGCGCTCGTGGCCGCGAAAGGTGAAGGCGGAGGTACGCGCGATCACTCTCAACTCAGGAACCTTGGTGAGGGCGTTGAGAATTTCTTCGGCCAGGCCATCGCTGAAATATTCATTTTCTTTGTCGCCGCTGAGGTTGGCGAAGGGGAGAACGGCAATGGACGCGGCTTCCTCTTTGTTGGCGGTGGTGTGGGTGGCGGGCGAGGCATCGCGCGACGACGACGCACCTGATGAAGAAGCTGGGGACGACAGCGCCTCGGCGAGCGCTTGCTTCACTTCGATCATGGACTGAAAGCGATGGGCTGGATCTTTGCGGAGACAGCGTTCGACCTGGCGCGCCAGCAAGGGAGGGATTGTCGTTTTGATATCTCGCAGGGAGCGGGGTTCATCGTTGAGGATCGCAGCGAGGGTGGAGATCCAGGAACGGCCTTGAAAGGCACGCTCGCCGGAAAGCATTTCGTAGAGAACCAAGCCGAAGGAAAAAATGTCGGAGCGCGCGTCGATTTCTCGTCCCTCGGCCTGCTCGGGCGACATATAAGCCGCAGTGCCCATGATTGTTCCGGGCATGGTGCGCAGGGACGCGGTCTCGGCCTCGTCTGGCGGCGCCACGGGATCGCTAAGTTTGGCTAAGCCGAAGTCGAGCAGCTTAACTCGACCTTCTTCGCTGATGATGACGTTTGCCGGTTTCAGATCGCGGTGCACGATGCCAGCCGAATGCGCGGCAATGAGAGCATCGGCGATCTCGGCAGCATACTTCATAACATCATCAAGGGGCAGACCGGCGCCAGCTATCGCCTGTTCGAGCGTAACGCCGGCGATGTACTCCATGGTGATGAAGCAAAGGCCTTTCTGCTCGGAGATGTCGTAGATGGTGACGATGTTCGGATGATTCAGGCGGGAGGCGGCCTGCGCTTCAAGCAGGAAACGGCGTTTGCGTTCGGCCACGGCCAGTTTCTGGATGGGCAAGGTCTTGAGGGCGACGATGCGGTTCAGCCTGGTGTCGCGGGCCTTGTAGACCTCGCCCATGCCTCCAGTTCCGAGAAGAGCCATGATCTGGTAGGCGCCGATTCGATCTCCAGCGGCAAAGGCCATAAGCGTCCACCGATTTTAGCGCGACGGTGCGAAAACCGGCGGGACTTAGAGACAGGGTGGCATTACCCATTGTTCATTTTGGCGCTTGATTTCGTGCCGAGAAGCAAGTCATCCCGAACCCCATCCGTTATTGTTCATGATTTCTCGGTCGCTTAAAGTCGATCTCAAGATGAAGAATCGCACAGATACTCTGGAGATTGGTTCGCAAGCGCCGGAGTTTTCGTTGCAGGCGGCGAATCGCGAGGGCACGTTCACTCTCTCCGGCATGCTCGCAAAGGGCACGCTCGTTCTCGAGTTTCTACGTGGGACCTGGTGACCGAACTGCGTGAAGCGCATGACTCAGTTCGAGTCGCGGAGAGCGGAGATTGAAGCGGCGGGAGCGCAACTGGCGTTTATTGCCGCGGAGAAGCGCGACGGGGTGTGGAAGCCGGGACGTTTTCTGGAGAAGCACCCGATTGCCAGCGTTTTTTTGCTTGATGAGGATCGAAGCGTGACGAAGGCCTATGGGCTGCATCACGCGCTTGGGACCGACGCAGTCGATATTGCGCATCCGGCGACGCTGGTGATCGATCGGGAGCGCTCAGTGCGCTACATCTATCGCGGGGACAATCAGCTTGATCGGGCACCCGTCGATGAGGTTGTGCAGACTTTGTCTGGTTAGATGCTTGCGCTCGATGGAGAAAAGCGTGAACCACTAAGGCCGCTAAGGTTCACGAAGGAGAATCTTCGGCAAAAGACGAATTGAATTTTGGAGGTAACAGGCGACATGAAAAGAACACTTTCACTTTCATCACTCATTCTCTTCGCAAGTTTCGCTTGCGCGCAAACTGCTTTGCCGACGGGGACGGCGGTCAAGATGAAGCTGGAGACTACGCTGGCAACTTTCAGTTCGAAGGCGGGAGATCTGTTTTCGGCGCGGGTGACTGAGGCGGTGGTGATGGATGGGAAGACGGTGATTCCGATTGGCGCGACGATCGAAGGGCGAGTGACGAAGACGAGCGAACCGCGGCGCATTGCGGGCAAGCCGACGATTGCGATTTTTCCGGAGAATCTGATTCTGCCGAATGGAGACCGGTTCATGCTGAACGCCTCGCTGGTGGACACGAATCGGCGACACGGCACAGACGTAGACACGGAAGGACGATTTAAAGGCGATGGGCATGACGGGAAAGATCTCACGGAAATCGGCATGGGCACTGGCGGTGGAATGCTTGTGGGTGGACTCGCGGGCGGCGGCAAAGGGTTTCTTATTGGCGGAGCTGTCGGGGCAACGGTTACCGTCACGCATTGGCTGGGCAAGCATCGTTCGGCGATGCTACCGGCGGGGACTGAGCTGGTGATGGAACTGAATCGGCCGATGACGATGAGCGTGGCGGTTGCGAGCAGTGGACAATGAACAATTTTCGGGTTCGGTGCATCGCGTCAACGAGGTCGCGTCAAAAAGTGACTCGGTGGTAAGCGATATAGATTCGAAGGATTATCGCTATGTTTCCTAATGCCAGGAACGTTCCGATATAGAGAAGGCCGCGGACGACTCCATGTTTGCCGGTCGGCAAGATCAGTAAGGCGGCGGGAAGGATAGTAATAACCTGCCACATCCCCACGGACAACACGGCGGCCAAGGCTAATCCCATGCCGGCAAGTCCTTCCCATCCGGGTCCCTTGCCCGGTATCGCGTGAAGCTGCCAATATCTGAATAAGAGCAGTGGTGGAATCGCCTGGAGCATAATCCCGAGAACGACTCCACAGACTACCTGCGGCGGTGAAGAGGTGGATTTCATCGTGCCTCCTGAGATCGGCTGTTGCGCGCGTCGCGGTTAGCGGAAGGCCAGCCATGGCTTGCAAGTCCGCTCGATACGGAAAACCAAGCGGACGGGGTGCGCAAAATACCTTTGCTGCTAAGCTCCACGCCCGAACCGCCGGACGGCAGATTGCTGATGACCCATTTCTTCCGCCCACCTGGGGTGATTGCGTACAACTCGTGGTGGCGGGAGTAGGCGTATACCGTACCATCCTCGGCAATCACAGGGTCGTCCTGGAAATCTTCACCTTCTGTGTAGCTCGTCTGCGGCTTGAAGACCCACCTCGCCTTGCCGTTAAGATCGATCGCGTAAAGAAAACGCGAAGCAAAATAAATAGTTCGATCCGCGGCAACGGCGATGCCGCCTTTGCCGAATTTGTCTTCGGAGTTAAAACGCCAGAGCTGATGCCCTTGCGGATCGAAGGCGATCAGGTTTCCCGAGGGCACGTTGACCAAAATTCTGCCGTCGGCGTCAACGACAACACCCTTCGGCCTTCTTGGAATTCGAACGCGCCAGCGTTCCTGGCCTTGCGGAGTGATAGCGAGGATTGCGGGACATAGACTACGACAGTCCGGCAGACTACCCGGCTGGACTCCGGAGAAGACATAAATGGTTCCGTCAGGGCCAATGGCGGGGGGTATCCAGTCGCCGAATTGCTCTCCCTCATTTTGCACGCGCCAACGAACAGTGCCGTCAGGATTGTAAGCGGTTAGGGTGCTGCTCGATCGCAGCGTTGCCATCAGAAAGGTGGTGCCGTCGGGAGCCACTGCCAGGGGGTTTTCAATTTCATCGATCGGAACCGCCCATTTCAAGTCGCCGGTACGACTATAAACTCGAAGCGAGTTCTGGCCATCGCTCTTGCCCTCGAGATATAAGGTTCCGTCTTCGCCCACCGATGTGTGAAGAACTTTGAAATCGGGGAGGAAAGCGGCGCAGTCGCCGGGATCGCTGCCGACGGCAAAGTCTCCGCCGTCATAGTAATAATCCTTGGCAACCGCTGGCGCCGCGCAGACGGGGATCGGTTGGAGCGAGCGCGGCTGCTCTGTATGGAGCTCCGGAGGCGATTCGAGAGGCGATTCGGAATTGACGGGCATCATCCGCCGCCACCGCTTGTCGACAGCAGAAATGGCAAAGGGCGAGCTAATCGCCGCCGCAGTCGATAGTAAGTAGACGATGAAGAGGGTACCGAGGCGCATTCAGTCTTAAGGGTAAGCTCGGCGGCGTGCTCAAACTAGAATTGCAACAAGATTGGGGTAACTCCGGTAATCGCAACAACAAGTTGTTTTTAGCTACCGGCAGCCAGCAGATCTTCTTCTGCCAAGAGCTCCAACTCGGTCCATCCTTCTACGGGCAGGGCGTCAACGGGAAGATGGTTCTGCCAGAGGCTGAAGCGTAGGCGAAGGCGCACGGTGAGGAGATCGGAGCTTTGCGGGCCGTGAATTTTTTCGATATCCAAGGGAGCGGCGAGGAGCCAAGTTAAGGGAAGGCGGAATTCGAAATTTCGCAAGAGCACGACGCGAGGAGCATCTTCGGGATCCGCGGGCTCGGAGGTGGCTTTGCCCTTTTCCGGCGTCACCTTCCACGACTCTATACGGCCTGCCTTTACCGACGCGTCGAGGCGTAATTCGCGACGCGGCTTTGACGCGTGGTTAGCCCACGATTCTAAATTCACGACTACTTCAAATGGGTCTTCGGGCACTTTGCCGGCGAAATCGAGGCGGCCATAGACGAACTTCTCGTCGATGCCCGCGTAGACGGCATCCATGAGGAAGCGCTTGCCGTGCATGGCGCTGGAGCGTTGATCGGCCTTGTAGCTCGCAGCCCCCATCCACTCGAAGTAGCGCACCATGTCGCCGGTAATTCGGGGATGAATGTAGGCGCTCTGAGCGGTGAAGGAAGGGCGTACGGCTTCTCCGCTGATCGGCTGCAAGAGATAGTCGGGCGGGGTCACGCCCAGGGCCTGATAAACGTTGGATAAATGTTTGCGATAGAGTTCGTCAAAATCGCGGTCGTTGGCGGAATGGTGCTCGGGGCCGTACCACCAGTTCCAGTCGCTGCCTTCGGCGATGAGGAGCTCTTCGAAGGCGAGCTTGCGTTGTTTCTCGGTGGCGTCGGGGGAAGCCTGGGCGTAGAAATTGCGCGCGTGGTAGAGATGGTCCCAAGCCTTGTTGTCTTCGGGCGCTCCGATCCAAACGTTGAAGTTGGCATTGATCCAGGAACCGGGGACGAGCGTCTTTAGAGTGCTGGTATTGCGGTGGCGCGCGATGGCTTCGGTCACGGTCACGGCTTCCATCGTCGGATCGCTCTGCAAGGCATCGTAGAACCGGCGCAGGAATTCGCGGCCGGAGTTGGGATAGTATTCCCAGGCATTTTCGCCATCGAGAATGATGGGAACCACGGCGTCTTGACCGTTGGCCAGGATGGGCTGCGCCGACTGTTTAATTTTTTGAATGAGATTGTTGGCGGCGTCCTGCGGCGGCATGCCCGAATAGACGAAGCCGATCAGGTCGGAAAGCGTATGGTCGCGGAAGATCATGTTCATACGCGTATCGCCGTTTTCGTAGCGATAGATGCTGTAAAGCTTGTGCGCGAGATCTGAGTCCAGATGACCATAGCCGTCGCGCGAAAAATTAATTCCGAGACTGCGGCCGAGGATGCCTTCGTCGGTGGCCATCCACTTCACGCCCAGTTCACAGGCAATCGAAAGGGCTTGTTCGGAGACGCTGCCTTCTGACGGCCACACGCCTTTCGGACGCACGCCAAACACTTTTTTATGCAGGTCGAGGCCGCGCAGCAATTGTTCACGGGCGTCGTCGGGATGGCGAAAACGGTTCTGTGGCAATGGAAGGCCGGGCGAAGAAACCGCGCCGATGTCGGTGTCGCAGAGCAAGGGCAAAATGGGATGATAGAACGGCGAAGTTGAAATCTCGATGAGGCCTTTCTTGGCTGCTTTCGCGTGGATGGGCAAAACCTCGGCAAGCAGTTGGCGTTCGCGCGTCATGACAAACTTCTGATCTTCGAGGGTGAAGTTGCGGCCCTTGCGAATGAGCTCGGCGATTTCCTTCTCTGCCAGAAAATATTCGTCGAACCATCCGATTTGCGAGAGCACTTGCAGGTCGGTGAAATCCTGATTCTGAAAATACTTTTCGGCGCGCTCGGGCTGGGCGTCGGCGCCGTGAAATTTTTCCCAGAGCTCACGGTAGCGGGGATAGCGGCCGATTACATTGACCGGATTCGCCTGAAACAAATATTGCAGTGCGAAGCGGCGCTCCTGCTGGGTGAGATCTTTGGCGGGCTTAGTCGCGACTCGTAGGAAAGGGTCTTGCGCATCGCCCGAGACGTAATCCTGGATCTGCGTAATGAGCGATGGGACAAGGTTAAAAGTCTGATGGACTTGGGGGAATTCATCGAGTAGCTTCACCATGCCGTAGTAATCTTTGAGGGCGTGGAGGCGCGTCCAAGGCAGGCGGTACTGCCCGGTCACCAGATCTTTGTAGAAGGGCTGGTGCTGGTGCCAGAGGACTACGACTCTAAGTTGGGGCATGACCCTTTCGTTCACACCTACTAGATCGGCAAAGTTTTTAGTTTAATGCATTCGAGTATCTTGCAGGGACGGATGGTCATACTTTCGGGAGAGCGCACATGCGCCCGTCGCGAGCTTGAACCACCAATGACACCGAGGAACACAAAGGCGCGGGGTGATTATTTAATTCCCTTATGCATTTGAAAGTCGTTTTCTTTGACGTGGGCAACACGCTGCTGTTTCCTAATCGAGAACGCATTCACGCGCCGCTCGCCAAACGCGGGATTGTGGTCGACAACGAGCATCTGCGTGATCTGGAATGCCGCACCAAAAATAAATTTGATGCGATGCTGACCAGTAACGGCAGCACTGACCAGAGCTTCTGGTGGATGTTTTATACGCAGTTGCTGGCTGAGATTGGCGTGGATGATGATAGGCTGCGCGACCAACTGGTCGCGGAGATTCGAAGCTCCGCCAACTGGGACAAGATTCCTGCGGGGACGGCTGAGTTGTTGCGACAGATCGGCGAGCTTTATCCGATTGCGGTGATTTCGAATGCCGATGGCAGGATTGAAGACGTGTTGCGGCGCTGCGGAATTGCGGACTGCTTTCGTACCATCACGGACTCAGGGCTGGTGGGCTATGAAAAGCCGCATCCGGAAATTTTTCGGCGGGCGCTGGAGAGCATGGACGCCAGGGCTGAAGAGAGTCTTTATGTCGGCGACGTTTATTCGGTGGACTATCTTGGCGCTACGGGAGCCGGGATGCAGGCGATGCTGATGGATGTGGCGGGCGCCTATCGCGACAAGGGCGTGGCGCGAGTGGGGTCGCTGGACGAGTTGCAGAGCATCTTGCGCGGATAGTCGGCGTTAACCACAGACAGCCGGCAGCCACGCTTAGGCAGTTCGTCGAGCCAGCCGACTACTGCACTTCGATTACTTGATGATCGTGGCAATCGGGCCGAATCAATTGATAGAGATTCGCTAGTAGATTCGGGCCGTAGCGAGCGATGAAGCTCACTCCGGCAACCTCGCGCTCCTGCAGGGATTTGTGGGGGAACAGGGCGTTGGTTAGAACATCCGCATGGCGGGTGATGACCCCATTGCGCAACTCTTCGGCGCGGGCCACGCGGGCTCGAAGGCGATCGATTTGATGCGCCATGCTGCTGCGCGTGCTGTCGGCTGTGTCGAGCAAAGTTGAATCGAGTTTGCCGATCGATTCGCGTAGGGCCGACATCGAACGTTCGACGCTCGCGTAGGCTTCTTCAAAGCGCGACTGCAACTCTGGCGGGAGCGAACGGGCGGCAATGGCATCGCGTACTTTTTCCGGACTTTGCAGTACATCGGGCAGACTAAGGTTATAGCGCGTCAGAATGCGCTCGGGCTTGGGCTCGAGCAAGGTCGCTGAAAAACGTGGCAGGACTGGCGTCACGCGGCCCAGGAGTTTTTCGTAGACGACTCCGACCTGCGCGAAGTAGGCGACCTCGGCGGCTCCGCCAGTGTAGGCGAGCGTGGGCAGGAGGTAATCCTGCACCACGGGACGAAGCAGGACGTTGGGATTGAATTTCTCGGGAGATTTTTCGATGCGGTCGAGCAGTTCGGCGCGCGAGATGTGTTCTTCGCCGATCGAGAACGCTTCGCCATTGGCTGAATTATTGCGGCGTCGGATCACGGTGCGGGCGCCATTTTTCACTTCGAAGAGGAGCGTTGTGGCTGCTGTTACTTTGACCTGCTGGTGATATCCGGCGGCTTCGATGGCTTTGCCGCGAGACAGCAGCGCGTCATCGAGTTCGGAGGAACGCTCGATTGCGGCGCGGAACAAGGGTTTTGCCAGATCATGAAAATCTTTGTCGGCGGGATCGAGGAGGATGACTCCCCAATCCGCAAACAAGCGCGCGAAGAGGAGGGCGAAGGCGCTGCCCAGACTCTCTCCTGGCCGGTATGCCTCGCGCAGCCAGGTTGAGACGTCGGAATCTCCTAGCAGTGCGGCGGCGCGGTCGATTATCGGCGCGATTCCGGAGCCGAATTTTACGGTGCCTACGGGCGCATCGGCGATGAGGTTGCTTTCAAACGCTTGGGGATCGACTGTGAATGGTTCGGGAGGGCCTTGCTCGGCTAGCAGCGCGACGTGGCTGACCTCGGCCAGATCGTGATCTTCGGTCGCGAGCCAAAAGACTGGGACGCAATCGACGCCGGCGGCGGTTGCTTCATCGGCGAGTTTGACCGCAGTCAGGGCCTTGAAGATGGAGAACAGCGGGCCTCCGAAGAGGCCGACCTGCTGACCGGTAACCGCCACTTGGGCGCCGTTTCGGAGGCGATCGATGTTGGCTAGCGTTTTGGGAGAGGATCCCCAGGCGCGATTTTGGCGGGCGAGAATGTCGCTGACTTGAGCGCGGCGAGTCGTGTCATAGGTAACGCGCTGCGATTCATCTTTCACCCACTCAGAAAACATCGGCGAGCGCGGGTAAAAGTTGCGAACGGCGGGAACGTAGGAAAGATAATCGAGGAAGAGGCGGGTGGTATGCGGAATCTGGGTAAATGGCACACACTGCGACTTCATCGGCAGGACTCCGGGCAACACTCCGGGCTGTATTGCCGAAATCGGTCGATGGTTCGCTTAGAACAGTGGCGCGTGGTTGCGATCCGCATAAGTTTGTACTCTATAGGACGTTGACGCGGGAGAATTGTAACCCGCGGTGGAAACAGCTACTACGAAAGCTCGCCCAAACCCAACTAGATCAGATGACGCGGGAGGACGGAGGTTGCAAAGAGTGTTGGAGCTCAGCTTCGGCGTCCGAACTTTCTCCGCGGGCAAATTTGTTAGTATGCTCATCGCATTTCGCCGCTGAACCACTAGGAGTGCTATTGGCCTTCAAATCGAGCCCGCCGACCTACGCGATCATACTGCTCGCGCTTTCTAGTCTGTGGATGTGTGCCGTTTTTCTCCCGCTTTTGTATTCTATTGCGCTTCCTAACCGTGATCTTCAAGGAGTTGTCGATGCTTTGGAGGAGCGCGGACCCGCACCTCCGGAGGCGGCAGCTATTGTTTCGAATGCCATAGCCGCACTCGGGCCACTAATGAAGGCTATAAAGATTGGATACTATTCCGGTGTCACGGCTACGATTCGAGTCAAAGGGTCCAATACGTCCGAAAAAGTCAAGCAAGCGACTTACATCGCTTGGTTTCAGAAGCACCCAAAACCTATGCTCGTCGCAATCACGCTCTACGAAAGCGACGGAGGTGACAAGGCTTATGGGATCGGCAGTGTCGATCCCGTAAGCCTGGTGCGGGGTTATGCGCTTCCAGTATTGCTTTTCGGAGTTTCGTTCTTTCTAGTGCGCAGAAGGAAATTTTCCTCTTCCGCTTCGTGACGAAGTTCCATGTCGCGAGCAACGAATCAGCCATCTACCTTCTCGAATACCACCGCGACCTTGTCCTCATATGCGATTCGCCAATCCTGTGGCTGTTCGCGGAGAAGATTGGCCAGGGTTGAATCCGTCGGAAGTAATGCTGTGTGAATTTGCCAGTCTTTGAGCACGCCTTGCCATCCCGGCTCAGCGTGGACTAAGGTCACGTACTGACGAATTCGGCCGGGGCCGTAGAGATCGTGACGATCGTCGACTACCACTTTTCGTTCCGGATACATTCGGTAGATTATGTAGCCTCCCCAGGCGTCGATTGAGAAGACTGGATCTGTGACCGGTTGCTCTTGAACTTTCTCTTTCGTCAGGAAATCCACCGCTGCAACCGGCATTTTCTTGGGATCGAATTCCGCGTGAATCAATTGGCGCGAGCCTAGCCGTCCGCCTTGAAGGCAGATTGCGAAGGCGAACACCACCGTGACAATGGGCCAGAGATGGCCGCGCAGGTCTAATTCTTGCGTGGTCATGCGATCGGAGAAGTTTGCGATTCGGGCGGTGGTGTGGCGCAGCCAGGGCCAGGCGCCGGGTTTATCGGCCAGAGTTGTAAAGTCTGTCCATAGGATCGGGCCGATGATCAGCACTAACAGCATGGAAGAAACGGGAAGGTTGCGGGTTGCGTAGAACCCGGCGTAAACGGCGAACAGCAGGACTAGCAGGTGGCTCAACTGCAAGTGGCGTTGATTCTTTGAGTCGCCGCGCACGGAGGGATGATTGACCGTCGTCGGCAATGCGATCAGCGTCAGGAAGAGGATGACGGCGAAGGAGCGCTCAGCCCAGCCGTGAAAATCGGGGGAGCGGAATTCGTCGATGCGGTTCATCAGATAATGATCGGTGAGATAGCGATAGATGTGTGTATGCAGGCTCCATCCGAAGGGATTGACTAACGTCGCAGCCGCCGAGGTCATCCAGGCGACGGACATGGCGCGGGCGCGATGGGCGAGACGAATGGCTGCGAAGGGATCTTTCTTTTGCATGCGCAGGCTCTCGACAAATGCACCGATGGTGTAGATGGTGAGCAAGACCATGCCGAAGAGCCATCCACCATGCAAGTTGACCCAGAGCAACATTGACGTGGGGAAGAACAAGGGAATCCATCGCGGGAGGCTTCCGCGATCTCGCCAGTTCCAACCCTCCCATTCCTCTAGCACAACGAACCAGAGCAGAGAGAAAAGCCAACTCGCGATGTGCGGTCGCGCGTAGAGGTGGATCATCGCGGCAGCCTCGGCCAACAGCATGAGGAGGACGGCGAAAAGCAAGCCGGTGCCGCGACGAAGCAGTTGCGAAAGAAGACAAGTGAAAATTGTCGCTGTCAACAGCGCGCAGAGCCAAGCCACGCCGTTCAGTCCGCAGGTTCGGTGAAGAAAGCCGAGCATCGTATCGTAGAACCACTCCCAGGCAAACCAGGGCTGGCCTTGCATGGTGGAGGAATAGGGATCGGTGCGAGGAAGCGAGTGGGTCGCAAGAATTTGCTCGCCGGTGCGAATATGCCAGCCGATGTCGGCGTCGGCCAGTGGGCGATTCGACAAAGGGCCCGCCAGCACCGACCAGAAAAGAAAAATGAAGATGATGTCGCGGACGGACGGCAAGAGAAAACGCAGGGCGGACGAAGTGGGCAGTTCCGGGGGCATGGGAAGTGCGAAGAAGCAGTTTATAGGATCGGGTCATCGGGCGATCGGGCCATCAGGTCATCTAAAACCAAGAGCCTTGAATTATCCCGCGATTTTCAGATGGCCCGATTGCAGGATCAGCCGATGATCCGATGACAAACAATTGTTTCCGTCCACGCGGGGGCTTGGCGAATCTCTATAGTAGATGGCAATGACTTCACAAACCGGGACCGGCTGGTCTCGACCTCGAATCGTAATCGTGGGCGCTGGTTTCGGGGGTCTGACGGCGGCTCGCCGGATAGCGCGCTTGCCGGTTCAGGTAACCGTCATTGACCGGAAAAATCATCACACGTTTCAGCCACTGCTCTATCAGGTCGCTACGGCTGGACTGTCTCCTGGAGAAATTGCGGCGCCCATACGGTGGATATTAAAGCCTCATTCGAATATTGAGGTACTGCTTGGGGAAGTGATCGATTTCGATCTCTCGCGGAAGCAGGTGATCACCAAGGAGCAGGCGCTCGATTACGATTTTCTCATCATCGCTTCGGGCGCAATGCACGCTTACTTCGGACACGACGAGTGGGAACCGTCGGCTCCCGGATTGAAGACGATTGAAGATGCGCTCGAAATACGGCGGCGCGTCCTGCTGGCTTTTGAGTTGGCAGAGCGGAGCAAAGAAGAGGCCGATAGCGATGCTGCAAATGCATGTCCGCTGCAATTCGTAGTCGTCGGAGCGGGACCGACAGGCGTAGAACTGGCTGGGACATTGGCCGAGATCGCGCGGCACGCGCTCAACGGCGAGTTTCGGAATATCGATCCGCGGACGAGCCGCATACTGCTGATCGAGGGAGGTCCGCGCGTGCTGCCGGCGTATTCGGAAGAACTTTCTCGCAAAGCTGAAGAACAATTGCATCATCTAGGCGTTGAGGTGCGGACGTCGCAGATGGTGACACGCGTTGAGCCCGGGGCGGTATGGACGGGCGATCAGAAGATTTCGGCAGTGGTGATCTTGTGGGCGGCGGGCGTGGCGGCCTCGCCGCTTGGCCGAAAGTTGGGAGCAACCATCGACCGCGCCGGTCGCGTGGTTGTCCAGCCTGACCTCAGCATTCCCGGCCATAGAGAAGTGTTTGTGATTGGCGACCTCGCGTCGTTCCACGACGAAAAGGGGAAAATGCTACCGGGAGTTGCACCGGTCGCCATTCAGCAGGGAGAGTGGGTCGCGAAGACGATCGCTCGCGACCTAGAATATCAGCCGCGCCGTGACTTTCATTATTTCGACAAGGGCAGCCTGGCTACGATCGGGCGCGCCGCCGCAGTCGGGCAGTTTGGCAAGTTCGAGCTGTCGGGCTATTTCGCGTGGCTGGCGTGGCTTTTCGTTCATATTCTTTTTCTGATCGGATTCCGCAACCGGGTGGTTGTGATGATTCAGTGGGCTTGGTCGTATCTCACTTATGAGCGCGGCGCGCGGTTGATTACGGGGAGCGATGAATTGCCGGGCTGGACGGAACCCAAAGTTCAAAACGAAAAAGGCGAGCCGGCCGAGGCGACAATCTCTTCGGGCCAAAGCCGCGCGTGAAGCGCGCCTCGACTGCCGATATAATCAACTTGTTGTGAAAATCCCTGCTGTTTTCGTCTTTGTGGCTTCGCTGATTTTTGGTCTGTGTTCCGCGCTCCGCGCGGAGGACAATGCGGTACCTGCTGAAGCTGGCGCTCGCCCGGTTGGACGGACAGTGGTGGTGATTCCGTTCGCCAATGCTTCGCCGACGCCGGGGCTGGAATGGCTGGGCGAATCATTCCCCGAAACGCTCCACCAGCAACTCAGTTCTCCGGTCTTGTACATAGTGAGCCGGGAGGAGCGGCTGCGAGCTTATGATCGGCAGGGCGTGCCGGCGGGCGTTCACGCTTCGCGGGCTACGCTTTATCGCATCGCTGAGCAGATGGATGTGGATTACGCGGTGCTCGGGTCTTACCGATATGACGGGACGCGTTTGACGGCGAGCGCGCAACTGCTCGACATGCGCGCCCCGCGACTATTGCCGGAAGTCACGGAGTCGGCTCCGCTTGGCGAGTTGGCCGGGCTGCAATCGGCGTTGGCTTGGGATTTGCTGCGGTTGATTCGGACTGATTTTTCCGTTCCAAAAGATAGGTACATTGCGAGCGCAGAACCGATGCGGTTGGACGCGCAGGAAAATTATGTGCGCGGCATGCTGGCTGCGACTGCCGAAGAAAAAGCGCAGCACTATCGCGAAGCGGTGCACGTCAATCCGAATTATGCCGAGGCGTGGCTGGAGTTGGGCAAAACTTATTACGCGCAGAATAATTACGAAGCGGCGATGGGCGCGCTCGGACGGATCCAGGACTCTTCCGCGGTGGCGCGGGAGGCAAATTTCTATCTCGGACTTGCGGCTTTTGCGCATGGAGACTTTGCCAAAGCGGAAAGCGCGTTTGAATTTGTGGCCGCGCGGCTGCCGTTAGCAGAGGTTTATAACAATCTCGGAGTGGTGGCGGCGCGGCGCGGGCAGAAAAAGGCGGCTGATTATTTTGAGCGAGCGATTCAGAACGATCCGAGCGACGCGGATTACCACTTCAACCTGGCGGTGACGCTCGCGCAAGCGGGCGATCACACCGGGGCGGCGCGCGAATTGCGGGCAACGCTTGAGCGGCGGCCTAACGACTCAGAAGCGAAGCTGACGCTCGACTCGCTGACGCCGGTTGCCGGGCGAGTGGTTACGAGTGGCGCTACGTCGAAGGTTGAGGTTGAGCGGATTAAGCGTAATTACGAGGAAGACGCATTCCGCCAGATGACCACGCAGATCGGGAGTTGGGCAGAGCAACGATTTGCGCTCTCCGATGCACACACGCATGCGCGCTACCACGTGGAACTGGGGAAGGAGCTGCTGGCGCATGGATTCACGACAGACGCGGAAGGGGAATTCCGTCATGCCGCGGCGGTTGATCCGTCGAGCACGGCGGCGCTGACGGCGCTGGCGGAAGATTACGATGAGCGTGGCGATGCGCGAGAGGCTCGTGCGCAGGCCGAGGCGGCGCTGCGCATACGGGAGTCGGCCGAGGCGTATTTGATTCTGGCGCGGCTTGATTTGCGCGAAGATCGAATGGAAGCGGCGGCTCAAGACATCGATCGCGTGCTGCAACTGGAGCCGGGAAATGCCGCGGGCCAGGACATGAAGCGGACGCTGGCGGCCAAGCTGGCGGAGAAGGCGCAGCCATGAGAGCAGTTCTCGGTTCTCGGTTCTCAGTTCTCAGTCAGTTCTCAGGCGTCAGTTGTCAGTTATCAGCTATCCAAAGCGGCCTTGTATCTCGCCTTTGGCTGGCTGCGCTTTCTTTAATTCTTGTTGCGTCCTGCTCGGCCGATGTTTTGAGGATCACGGTTGACGATGCTATACAGCCGGTTACGGCCGAATATATTGGACGCGCGCTGGAAACAGCTCACCGGGATAAAGATCAGGCGGTGCTGATAGAGATGAACACGCCGGGGGGATTGGTTGAGTCTACGCGCGAGATCATCGACAAGATTGTCGCGTCGCCCGTGCCGGTGATTGTGTATGTCACTCCGGCGGGGAGTCGCGCGGGGTCGGCGGGAATCTTTATTCTTGAGGCGGCGGATGTGGCCGCGATGGCTCCGGGAACGAATGCTGGAGCGGCGCATCCGGTGACGCTCTTCGGCAAGCCCGATGAGACGATGATGAAAAAGATTGAGAATGATGCGGCCGCGCTGATGCGTTCTGTGACAACTCGGCGCGGGCGCAACGTCGAACTTGCTGAGAGCGCGGTGCGGGAGTCGAAGTCGTTTACTGAACAGGAAGCGCTCGACAAGAAGCTGATCGACTATGTTGCCCCTA
>Ga0187859_10001163_pt1 | contig 16924 bp, 15 predicted proteins | sample June2016WEW_10_1_2_FD_133019 | JGI IMG/M metagenome (GOLD analysis project Ga0187859, IMG submission 133019) | Peatland microbial communities from SPRUCE experiment site at the Marcell Experimental Forest, Minnesota, USA - June2016WEW_10_10 | ecosystem: Environmental > Terrestrial > Soil >...
CAAGGTCGGGACCGGCAAGCTCGGTGCGTCCGTCGATCACCATGATGATGGCCGCGGCCTCGTCCAGTGCCACGCGGGCCTGGCGGTAGATCTCCGACGGAATCAGATCTTTTTCTTCGGGCAGGATGCCGCCGGTGTCAACGATCCGCAGTTGGCGCCCTTCCCACTCCGCGTCGCCATAAAGCCGGTCGCGGGTGATTCCGGGTTCGTCCCCGACGATGGCGCGGCGCGAGCCCACGATGCGGTTGAACAATGTGGACTTGCCTACGTTGGGGCGTCCCACGATAGCGACTGTAGGAATGCCCGCGGCGGTGGTGGCGAGAGTGCTGGTCGAGTTGTAAGTCGGTTGGGTCAAAGTTTGGTCTTGCAGAGCGGGGAACTCGTATTATAGAGACTCTTGGCCTCGTCGACTTCAAATCCGGTGCTTTCCGGCGGAAAGGATGCTTCACTCCACCAATTCTTCGCTCCCGGCGGAGTGCTTTCACGCACGCATCCGGCCTATGAATTTCGCCGCGGGCAGTTGCAGATGGCGCAGGCGGTCGAGCAGGCGCTGGAAGAAAAACGGCATCTGATCGTGGAGGCGGGCACGGGCACGGGCAAGACTTTGGCGTATTTGATGCCAGTGATTCGTTCAGGGAAGCGCGTGATCATCTCGACCGGCACAAAGAATTTGCAGGAGCAACTGTTCTACAAAGACGTACCTTTTCTCGAGCAGGCGTTATATGGAGAGGCATCCGGCCGCCTGTCGGTCTGCTACATGAAAGGCCGCAACAATTATTTGTGCCGCAAGAAACTTTACGACCTGACTGATCAACCCGTGCTCAGCGGCCTGGAAGAGATCGAGCAGTATCGTGCCATCGCCGCCTGGGAAAAGACGACGGGAACGGGCGACCGCGCTGAGCTAGCCGAACTGCCTGAGGCCAGCCTGCTGTGGCACAAGCTCGATGCGCGAGCCGACGCCTGCATTGGCCAGAAATGCAGCGAGTTCGCGCGCTGCTTCATCACCGAAATGCGGCGCAAGGCGATGGAGAGCGCCATCATCATCGTCAACCATCACCTGTTTTTCGCCGATCTCGCCATCAAACTGCAGGCGGACGGCGCGGCCGACGCGGGAATCCTTCCGGAGGTATCCGCTGTCATTTTCGATGAAGCGCACGAACTGGAAGATGTGGCCGGAAATTATTTCGGCATTTCCGTGAGCAATCTGCGAGTGGAAGATCTGGCCCGCGACGTTGAGAGTTCGCTGCAACACAACCGCATGATGTCGGCGTCGCTTTCTGGCTCCCTCGGCAGTTTGCGGGAACGGTCGCAGTTCTTTTTTTCCCTATTGCCTCCTGGGGACGGTCGGTTTGCGTTCGAGACCCGCCGCGAATTCCTGGAGGAAAACGGAGATGAGTTTCTGGCGCTGAATCAGGCGCTGACCCGGCTGGCGGGCGAACTTGAAGGCTTGCCGCAAAAGCCGGAAGAAGTGTTCAACTTCGTCCGCCGCGCGCAGGAAATACAGGTGCAGCTCGGCTATGCCATGGAGTCCGAAGATCGCAACACGGTGTTTTGGATTGAACGGCGTGCTGGGCGTTTTGGGCGCAGTCCGAACAAAGGCGCTGAGACATCCGCAAGGGGAAGGCAAAATGTTTTTCTCCAGGCCACGCCGATCGATGTTGGGCCGATACTTCGAGAATGCCTGTGGTCGAAGCTGGAGTGCGCCGTGCTCACCTCTGCGACGCTGGCCGTGGGCGGAGGTTTCGAATACATTCGGCAGCGGCTCGGAGTGGAGCACGCGCGCGAGTCAGTGCTTCCGTCGCACTTCGATTATGAAAGCCAGGCGCTGTTCTACGTGCCGCCGGACTTGCCCGATCCGCGCACTCCCCAATTTACGGCGAAGGCGGCAGAGCGCATTCGCAAACTGCTGGAGATCACGCGCGGGCGGGCGTTCGTCCTCTTCACCAGCTACGCGCAGATGAACGACATCTACCAGCGGCTGCTCGGCGAGGTCGAGTTCCCGATGCTGCGGCAAGGCGACGCGCCGAAGAGCGCGCTGCTCGAGGATTTTCGCTTGACTCCGAACGCGGTGCTATTCGCCACATCCTCATTCTGGCAGGGTGTGGATGTGCAGGGCGAGCAGTTGAGCTGCGTCATCATCGACAGGCTGCCGTTCGCCGTGCCGAGCGATCCAGTCGTGGCGGCGCGAGTGAAGGCGATCGACGCCGACGGCGGGAACGCTTTCTTTCAATATCAAGTTCCGGCTGCCGTGATCACTTTGAAGCAGGGCTTTGGACGGCTGATCCGTTCGCTGCATGATCGCGGATTGCTGGTGCTGCTCGATAACCGCATTCTGAAGAAGCAGTATGGGCGCGTGTTCATCGAAAGTCTTCCCAACTATAAGCGGACGACCGATATGAATGTGGTGGAAGAGTGGTTCGGTGTGGAGAAGTAGCTCGTATAGCTTAACTGGATAACAATCGCATGCCGGATGCTGCGGCATTCTTGTCGAAAGTGAGAACGTGCTGGCACCCGGCGCTGCGGCCGCAGCGTTCGATCAGGCAGTCTGCGAAATCGGCTCGGCTGGTGCGAAACTTAGTCAACGCTTGCGCGACAGTGTCCTTCTTCTCCAGGATGAGTTCTTTGCTGCGTAGCAACCTCTCGATGACCTTCTCAATTTCCTGTTTGTCGAAACGATAAGAGAATTGCAGCACCCAGATCAGTTCTGCAATCACGATCAAGGACAAATATCCGGGAGCGTCCGAAGACAAAGAATCGATCAGTCTGGTAGCCGCCGCAGTTTGCGCGGGGTGGTCCTGAGTAATAAAGCGAACCAGGATATTCGTGTCGAGGCCGATCATAACGATCGCGAGGCGCCTTTTGCGATGGCACGATCCATTTCTTCGAAGGACGCCGGCCGTTTTCGCCGGCCATGTCCCATTCCCTTGAGGTCCTGGACCGACCCCGTGGCGGGGATGATCAGGAACTGGCCCTTTTCGATTTCAACAAACTCGACGCGATCCCCCGTATCTAACCCCAACGCAGTGCGCACCTGAGATGGGATCGTAATTTGTCCCTTCGCGGTAATCGTTGCGGATGCCATGACCCTCCTTACAATTAAACCACTTCCTTACAGTATAGTAAGGAGATGAGAGCAAATCAAGCTTTCTAAATCGGAGGCACCTTTCTGTTTAGTCCTATTAATTCGAATGAGAAGCTGGCATCACTCCCACTACAATCCCCGACGGTTCCGCTTTCGTGTGGTACACGCGCTCGGTAGCCTTCACAAAGTCCGAAGGTCTGGCGTCGGGGATGCTCACGAAAGTCTGCGGATTGCGGTCGGTGAGCGGGAACCAGGAGCTTTGAATCTGTACCATGATGCGATGCCCGCGGCGGAACGTGTGGTTGATGTCCGGCATGGTGAAATCGATCTCTTCGACCTTCGCGGGTGTGAACGCTTCCGGCTTTTCAAAGCTGTGACGGAATTTTCCGCGGAAGGGCTCGCCCCTCACCAGTTGCTGATATCCACCCATGGCGAATGGCGGCGCGGGCACGTCTTTTTCGGGCTTGTCCCGGTCTTCGGACCTGGGGTGGTCGTGCTTGCTGTCAGGGTAATCGGACGGATATACGTCAATCAGTTTTACGTCCCAGTCGGAATCTGTGCCACTTGTCGAAACGAAAAGTCGCGGCGAGATTGGGCCGGCGAGCGTCACGTCCTCCGCCAACTCAGGAGTCTCATAAACCGCCACGTCGGTGCGACTGTCGGCGAAGCGCTGGTCTGAGAGCATGTACTCCTGGGGCACATCCAGCGCGGCATAGTTCACGAAGGGTACGGGTTTGGCCGGATCGCTTACATATTCGTCGAATGAAGGAGCCTCGACTGCGGGCGCGTCGAACGAGAGCGCGCCGTTGGCGTGAAAGTAGAGAGTTTTGGGCTCCGCATTTTTCGGCGGCCACGCGGAATATTGCCGCCATACATTTGTGCCCGTCTCGAAGACGTACGCCTTCGGCAGTTTGGCGTCGCCATTGCCCTTGAGGTGCTGCTCAAAGAACGGAAACAGAATGTTTTCGCGGTAATACTCGCCGGTGTTCGAGGCAAAGTCCACGCGTCCCAGATGTTCTCCGTCATAACCGCGCCAACCGCCGTGCACCCAAGGTCCGATCACGAGTGCATTGAAGATTCCGGGATTATTCTTGTCGATCGAATGAAACGTACTGAAGGGTCCCTGCAGATCCTCGGCGTCGAACCACCCTCCAACCGTGAGCACGGCGCAGTGGATGTTCTTCATGTGCGGCGCTAGATTGCGGACCTTCCAATAGTCGTCGTAGGTATCGTGTTTGACTTGGTCGTCCCACAGCGCGCTCTTGCCTTCGAGAAACTTGCGCAAGTTCGAAAGCGCGCCGGTTTGCAGATAAAACTCGTAGGCGTCTTTTGTGCCCCAGTCGAACGACGCCCAATCTTTTGGGGGGAGTTGGGGGTTCTGCTGCGGCGTGAAAAACACATAAAATCCGAAGTTCGCTGCCAGCATGAACGCGCCGCCGTGGTATGCATCGTCGCCCATGAAAAGGTCAGTCATGGGAGCCTGCGGCGACGCGGCCTTCAGCGCGGGATGCGAGTCGATGATGCTGGCCGAGGTATAAAATCCGGGATACGAAATTCCCCAGATTCCGGCGTTGCCGTTGTTGTTGGGCACATTCTTCAGCAGCCAGTCGATGGTGTCATAAAGATCGCTACTGTCGTCCACATCCTGGCTCGACTTCTTGTTGTCGATGTGCGGCCGCATTTCGACAAATTGCCCCTCCGACATATAGCGTCCCCGCACGTCCTGAAACACGAAGATGTATCCCGCTTTGTCGAACTCCGGCGAGGGGCCGAGTTGCTTGCGGTACAGGTCGACGCCGTAAGGACCGACGCTGTAGGGCGTACGGTTGATCAGAAACGGATAAGAATGCGAACTGTCTTTCGGCACGTAGACGGAGGTAAACAGGTGAACGCCGTCGCGCATTCCGATTCTGTATTCGTACTTCGTGTAGTGCGCTTTGACGTCGAATTCCGGCGCATCGGGCCGGTTCTGAGCCCAAAGACCCGTACCCAGGCTCAAGACGAATAGCAAAGCAATCGACCGTCTCCGATGCAGCATGCGTGCTCCTTGGGATGGAACCATGAACAGGCAAGCTACATTCTGCCGGGGAAGCGAGTCAAGCGGGCTGCCGCCGCCGCGGCCATTCCAGCGGTACAATATATGTTTCGCCATAGAGCGCAGAACGCAGCCGGCCCTGTATTCACACGCCCGGACTGCCGGGGGACCATGTTCGAAGTCACGGTTGAAGACACTTTTGCGGCGGGCCATTACCTGCGCAACTACAAAGGCAAGTGTGAGAATCCGCACGGCCACAACTACAAGATCCGGGTGACGCTGGCCGGAGCGGAATTGGACAAGGCCGGCCTACTGCTCGATTTCAAAGACCTGCGCGAGGTCATGAAGCACGTCATCGAACGGCTTGACCACCAGATGATTAACGACATTGCGCCGTTTACTGTAATCAATCCCTCGGCCGAGAATCTGGCAAAGTATTTTTATGATGAGTCCAACGCCAAACTCCAGGCCGTGACCACTGGCCGGGTGCGAGTGAAAGACGTAACCGTCTTCGAGACGGACACCACTACGGCGAAATACAGTGAATAAACAGCCCGGGGTCTGAACGGGCAACTGGCAACCGGCGGCTGGCAACTGTTTCTCATGCAGATCACCGAAATCTACAAGTCGTTGCAGGGCGAGTCGACACACGCGGGCTTGCCCTGTGTCTTCGTGCGCCTGACGGGGTGCAATCTGCGTTGCTCGTGGTGCGACAGCGAGTACACCTTCCAGGGCGGCCACAAAATGGCCCTCGCGGAGATCCTAGACGAGGTGTCGCGCTTGAGTCCCAGTGGCGGACTGGTCGAAATTACTGGCGGCGAGCCCATGCTGCAGGAGCGGGAAGTCGTGCCGCTGATGCAGTCTCTGCTCAACGACGGTTACGAGGTGCTGCTCGAGACCAGCGGAGAACGGCCGCTGGACCGGGTTCCGGCCGCGGTCATGAAGATCGTTGACGTGAAGTGTCCGAACTCGGGCGAGGGCGACACGTTTTGCATGAAGAATCTGGACACTCTCTCGGCTCACGACGAAGTCAAGTTCGTCCTGAGCAGCCGGGCGGACTACGATTTTGCCCGGGAGTTCACTAGCCGGCACAATCTTGCGGAGCGGGTGAACGCTGTCCTGTTCTCCCCCGCATTCCGCAAAGACGCAACTGGCGCCCGCGATAGCTCGCACTGCCTGCTCGATCCTCAGGAACTGGCGGAGTGGATGCTCGCCGACAACGTGCCAGCCCGGCTCGGCCTGCAGTTGCACAAATTTATCTGGGACCCGGCGGTGAAGGGAGTTTGAAGAATTGTTGATTGCTGATTTTTGATTGTTGATTGAAACCCAAAACCACGCTTAGATTTTTCAATCAGCAATCAGCAATCAACAATCAGCAATTCGCTATGCCAAACCTGAACCGATCCCGTGCAGTCGTCCTGCTGAGCGGCGGCATGGATTCCTGCGTGTGCGCCGCTCTGGCGGCCCGCGACTACGAAGCCGCGGCCGTCCACATCAGCTACAGCCAGCGTACCGAGAAACGCGAGCAGCAATCGTTTCTTGGCATCTGCCAGCGCCTGAAAATTCACGACAAGCTGATAGTTCGTAACGAGGCCTTGCGCGCGATTGGCGGCTCGGCGCTCACTGACAACGCCATCGCCGTGCCCACGGCCGGGGAGATCGGCCCTGGCGTTCCGGTCACCTACGTTCCCTTCCGCAATGCTCATTTTCTTGCCGTGGCGATAAGCTGGGCCGAAGTATTGGGGGCGGAAAAGGTGTACATTGGCGCGGTTGAGCCCGATAGTTCGGGCTATCCGGATTGCCGTCCGGCGTATTACAAGGCGTTCAATGAAGTGGCCAAAACCGGCACCAAGGACGGCCTGATTGAAATCGTCACCCCGCTCATCGCTATGCGAAAAACCGATATTGTGCGGCTTGGCCTTGAACTGGGTGCACCCTTCGATTTAACTTGGTCATGTTACAGCCGCGAGGATCAGGCTTGCGGGATCTGCGATAGCTGCGTGTTGCGCCTGCGCGCTTTCGCGGCAGCGGGCGTGCAGGATCCGATTCCCTACGCGGCGAGATAGACATTTGTTGGAGATGAAATCTTCGAACCTTCTTTGCAGGATTGGTGAGCACAAATTCGACTTTGCCGGGAGGCAAAATGAAAAAATACTTCGTAATTCTTCTATTCGTAATACTGGCGCTCGGCCTGTGCGTTTCTCCGGCCTTCGCCCAGGCTACAGGAACCGTCCACGGTGTCTGCAAAGACGCCCAGGGTAATCCCGTCGCAGATGGGATCGTTATCTGGGCCAACCAGGACAACGGTCAGAAGTACCCGCTCAAGACCAACAAAAAGGGGGAATATTTCTCGCTCGGACTTACCACTGGCAAATACAACGTAATCCTCTACAAGAGCGCCGACGACCAGAAGGCCGGAACGGAAATGGACCATCTCAACGGCTTCGTGGTCAAACTCGACGACAACACCGTGGATTTTGACGTCAAGAAGGAACAGGAGGACGTGGCCAAGGGCAAGGGCGTTTCTGCTGAGCAAGCAAAGCAGGTGCAGGAGCAGAAAGCCAAGGCGGAAAAGGAGAAGTCCACGGTCGGCAAGCTGAACGACAAGCTGAATGCCGCGAAGACCGCAGCCGACGCCGGCGACTTCGATACAGCCATCGCGGCCCTGACTGAAGCCACGCAGATCGACGCGACCCGCGACCTGATCTGGTTCAAACTGGGCGATTACTACCGCTTGTCGGCGCCCAAGCAAACCGATCCAGCGGAAAAACAGAAACGCCTGGATTCAGCTGTCGAGTCCTATCAGAAAGCGGTGGATCTTAAGAAGGCTGCGCCCCCTGACAAGGATCCGGCTAAGGCAGCCAAGGATCTAGCCGCTTACTACAACAACCTGGCGGACGCTTACTCGAAGGATAAGAAAATCGACGATGCCGTGAAGACCTACGAACTGTCAGCGCAGACCGACCCGTCATCGGCCGCAAAGGCATACTTCAATATGGGCGCGGTACTCACGAATGCGGGAAAGGTAGACGATGCCATCGCGGCCTTCGACAAATGCATCGCGGCGGATCCCGCCAGCGCCGAGGCCTATTATCAGAAAGGTGTGAACCTGCTGGGCAAAGCGACTCTCCAGGGAGATAAGACCATCCCTGCGCCTGGCACAGTCGAGGCTCTCCAGAAGTATCTGGATATTGCCCCCACGGGCCCGAATGCGCAAAACGCCAAGGATCTGCTGGCCAGCCTGGGGGCCAAAGTGGAAACAACCTACGGTACGAAGAAGAAGCCTTCGAAGAATTAGTTACCTTCGTTCGATTCTAGCCATTCCGGGGCGGCTCCAATCGAGCCGCCCTTTTTGTGTCGGCACACACCTCGTGGTTACCAAAGTCTATGTACTTACTGTCCTTCGCGCCTAGCCCGCGGCGCGGTACAGTTAACTATCTGAGTTTTCTTCCCATTTCTGTGGTGCGTGCGATTCCCGAGGTGTGAGGACGAATGGCAGCACCAAGCATTGCTCCGATTTCCGTTGCATTAGAAGGCTTTTCTGGAACCGGCAGAGTCGCGACGCCGGCTCTGCTGAGCGCCATGTTGCGCGCCGCTGAAAAGATCAGCGATCTGATCTTCTCTCCCGGCCGTCCGCCGCAAGTGCAGGTCTACGGCCAGATGATTCCGGTGCAGGTGCCGGGGCTGACCTTTCTTACCCCCGATGACACGCGCCACATTGCTGCGGACCTGATTGGCGACAACAAACAGGCCATCACCACCCTGCGCGAACATGGAGCTTGCGACATTTCCTTCGGGCTGCCGGGCATGGCCCGTTTTCGCGTCAATATTTTCATTCAGCGAGGCAGTTGTGCCGTGGTGATGCGTGTCATTCCCACCGCCATTCCAGACTTTGCGTCTTTGCGTCTGCCGCCGCAGTTATCAGAAGTGACCAAACTCAGGGACGGAATTGTGCTGGTGACGGGGGCCGCGGGCTCGGGCAAGTCGTCCACGCTTGCGGTTCTCCTCGACGCCATTAACCGCGAGAAGTACTACCACATCATCACCATCGAAGATCCCATCGAGTTCCTGCACAACCACAAGTGCTCCACCATTCATCAACGGGAACTGCACAGCGACACGCCGAGCTTTGCCCATGCTCTGCGCTCGGCCATGCGCCAGGCCCCGAAAGTCATTCTGGTCGGAGAAATGCGCGACCGCGAGACCATCGAAATTGTGCTGGAAGCGGCGGAGACTGGTCACCTCGTATTCTCCAGTCTCAACACCATGGATGCCTCCAAGACGGTGGAGCGCATCGTCAGTTCGTTTGTGCCCGCGGAACAGCCTTCGGTGCGGGAGCGTTTCGCCAAATCGTTTCGCTACATCATCTGCCAGCGGCTCATCTCGAAGCACGACCGCAACGGGCGCGTTGCCGCCTTCGAAATTCTCAAAGCCAATGCCCGCACGCGCGAGTGCATCGAAAAAGGCGAACGCGAAAACAAGAGCCTGCTCGACGCCATGAAGGCCGGCAGCGCAGAGGGCATGCAGCATTTCGACGGAGAGATCGCGCAACTGGTTCAGGAGCGCCTGGTGGATCTCGAAACCGGCCTATCGTTCGCCAGCAATCCAGCGGTTCTCGGCCAGGAACTCGCGCGGTAGCGTCCGACCCCGTTGGCAAAGATTGTGACCTAGAGGGCGAACAGTGCTATGCTCCCGCCCGTGCTGCAAGGTGGCGGAGCCGTTGAGTTGGTCCCGGTTGCTCCCCGCTCGATGGGGATTCGATCTTGAATCGCTCGACCAGGGTGCGCAGTTGGGCCGCCATTTCGGCCAATTCGTTCCCTGACTTCTGCAGCTCCTGCGCGCCCGTCGACGTTCCGCGCGCCGCCTGAGCGACGCCTTCAATGTTGCGCGTGATCTCTTCTGACCCTTTGGCCGCGTCTCCTACGTTCCGTGTCATTTCGTTGGTGGTTGCACTCTGCTCTTCTACCGCGGTGGCGATCGTGCCCGAAATGTCGCTGACCTGACGGATCACATCGCTAATGCTGCCAATCGCGCCCACCGCTCCCTTCGTGTCTGTCTGAATGGCGGTGATCTTCCGGCTGATATCCTCGGTCGCTTTGCTGGTCTGCTTTGCCAGTTCCTTGACCTCGTTGGCGACCACCGCAAACCCTTTGCCGGCTTCCCCGGCGCGCGCGGCTTCAATGGTGGCATTCAAGGCCAGTAAGTTCGTCTGCTGGGCGATCGAGGTAATGACTTTGATGACTTCTCCGATCTCAGCGCTTGACTGACCCAGCTTGCCTACCGCGACGTTGGCCGCCTGCGCGGTCGCCACTGCGTTGGAAGCCACGGCGGCGGCGGCGTGAGCATTGCTGGCAATGTCCTGGATGGTTGTGCTCATCTCCCCGGCGCCGGTGGAGACGCTCTGCAGGTTTTGGCTGACCAGTTGCGTGGCCTGTGAGACCGCGTTGGCCTGGGTGGAGGTTTGCTCGGAGTTCGCCGTGATGCGATGACTGGTGGCCGACATTTGCGAGCTTGCCATGGCCACCTGCTGCGCGTTGTCCGCAATCGCCAGAATGATGTGCTTCAAATTCGTGTGCATCCGGTTGATCGCCTTGGTCAGGTCGCCCAATTCATCCTCGCTCACTACTTCAAGATCGTCACGCGTCAGATCTCCGCCTGCAATGGCTTCGGTCTGGGCCAGAACGCACTGCGTGGCCCGGGAGATGCGGCGGCTCATGAAAGCCGCCAGGAACGTGCCGACGGCGAGAGCCACCAGGGCCAGCACGATCGAGTTTATGCGGAGCCCTCGACTCTCCGCGTCTAGGGATGCTTGATTCTGTTGCAACAGCAGGACAGCGGAATCGCCCATTTCGCCGAGAGCTTTTTTGATTTGATCGTTGACTACCAGCGTCTTCTCCTCCATTTCTGCCCCGGCGGCGAGAGCAGCTTTGGGCGTGCCATTCGAGGTGCCCTGGACGATCTCCGCCTGGATCTTTTGGTACGCTGGAATCAATCGGTGAATATCCGCCAGGCGGTCCAGATTGGCGGGCGTGGACCAGCGGGTAGATAGTTCGTCCAACTGGTCGAGATCCTGGTTGATGTCAATCCAGGCCGTGTCGAGAAGCTTTTGCGCTTTCGCTTTTCTGGAAAGCGAGTCTGCGGCAAGCACGGCCTGCCGGGCTTTGCTGGCCGCCTGGTTCATGTCTCGCTGGAGTTTCAGGCTGGCGGTGAGAGTGGGAACGCGAACCTGCAAAAGGAGATCCTCGGCCCGTTTGACTTGCTCCGACTGCACATACGTGACGACTGTACTGGCCACCATGAACGCGAGGATGACCCCGAAACTCAAACCAAGCTTCCTGCCTACTGTCAGTCTTATCTGCATAACTCTGGTTCCAACGGCTTGCGAGAATGAAGCGTTACCGCTCGAATTTGTCCTCTCTCCTTCTCGTCAGCCTGCACGAGTGCGGAAACTCGCCCTATCTCGGCCTCCTTCGCCATGAAAATACCTCCGTCGTTCAGCTGGGAATCACTTATCCCAGGAAGTGCTCTTACTCCATATCGGCGTGTCGTCCACGATCATTACGCGCCCGGCACTCTGGAGAGGCCCATTTCGAGATGCAACCCTCGTGCGGCCAGGCAGAGCGACCGTAGATTCGTAATCCTTAATGTGGAGACTCCAAGATTCGTGTCCCGCATCCTCTGTCGTATCATCTCTCCATGTCCGTCCCGCTCGCGATTCCAAAGGTCCTAAGCTTTGAAGACGCCCGCCGCGTGGTCGAGCAGCAGGCGGCTCTGATCCGAGTCGGGAACGCCCGAGCCAGCGATCTTCAGGCCGGCGAGACGGAATCCGTGGATCTGCTCCATGCCGCAGGCCGAGTTCTTTCCGAGTGCGTGACAGCCGATCGCGACCTTCCGCCGTTTCCGCGATCGACTCGCGATGGCTATGCCGTGCGATCCGGGGACTTATCCCAACTCGCCGCTATACTCGATGTAATCGGCGAAATCAAGGCGGGCGAGCGACTCGACAGAATCCCGGCCAGCATCGATCGCGGCCAAGCCGTGGCCATCATGACTGGGGCTCCCGTCCCCGCCGGTGCGGACGCGGTGGTGATGGTGGAGCACACCTCGCAGCGCGAGAAGCAGCTCGAGACCACCGGTGTCGAGATCACTGTTGTCGAGATAAATAGAAGCGTGGCGGCTGGGGAGAATGTCGTTCCCCGCGGTGCCGAAGCCCTGCAGGGTTCCGTGTTGGTCGAGAGCGGTGTACGCCTGAATGAGGCAGCTATCGCTTTGGCGGCCTCCGTTGGCAAATCCCAACTGCGGGTTTACAAGCGCCCACGAGTGGCCGTGCTGACCACCGGGGATGAGATTGTAGGTGTCGACACCGCTCCCGACCCCACTCAGATTCGCAACTCGAACAGCTATTCGCTAGCCGTCCAGATTCGCCGCGCCGGCGGTGACCCGGTGCTGCTGCCGGTTGCCCCGGACGAACTCCAAGGGCTGCGCCGCCTCATCGAGGACGGCCTGAAGTCAGATTTGTTGATCCTGACTGGCGGCGTCTCCATGGGACGGTACGATCTGGTCGAGCAAGTCCTCTCGGAAATGCGCGCAGAATTCTTCTTCACCGGAGCGAAGATCCAGCCGGGACGCCCCGTCGTTTTTGGCAAGTGTGCCGAGGAAAAATGTGGCGCGGGCGCCCCCGCCCGCGAAAAGCAGGCCACTTATTTCTTCGGCCTCCCCGGAAATCCGGTTTCGACCATGGTGACCTTCGAACTCTTCGCCCGCCCTGTGCTTGAGGCACTGGCCGGCGAAGCGCCTCGCACTCTCAGATTCCTTCATGCGCGGCTGAAAAGGGAAGTCCGCGTCAAGACCGGCCTCAGACGTTTTCTTCCTGCGATCCTTTCTGGCGAATTTGAGCTTTCCGGGGTCGAATTGGTCGCATGGCAGGGATCCGGCGACATTGCGGCAACCGCTCGTGCCAACTGCTATGTCGTCATCCCTGCAGATCGCGAGCACATTCCAGCAGGCGAATGGGTCGCGGTGATGAAAATCGATTGTTGATTGCTGATTGAAAATCTCAACGGCGAGGTGTCGACTTTCAGTCAACAATCAGAAATCAACAATCAACACTCCGGACACATGAGGCGAATCTGCCTTGCCAGCCAGCGCCGTCTCGGCGGTGGCCTCTCCATGTAAGATAGAGCTACGGCATGCCGAAGAAACTTTCCCATTACGATGGCGCGGGCCGCGCCCGGATGGTCGATGTCTCCGGTAAGAGCCCGACCCGGCGCGAGGCCGAAGCCAGCGCGTTCGTTGCCCTCAATCCCGAGGTGCTCGCTGCTCTTCCCAACAACCCGAAAGGCGATCCGCTGGAGGTCGCCCGCATTGCCGGAATTATGGCCGCCAAGCGCACGGCCGAGCTGATCCCCTTGTGTCATCCGCTGCCCCTCGCCCTCGTTGATGTCGATCTGCGGCTGTGCGAGAATGGCGTCGCTATTACTTCCAAAGTCGCCACCACGGCCGAAACCGGAGTTGAAATGGAGGCCCTGGTCGCCGCCAGCGTATCTGCGCTCACCATATACGATATGTGTAAGGGCGCCGACAAAAGCATTGTGATTCGGGAGATTGCTTTGGAGCGAAAAAGCGGCGGGAAGAGCGGAGAGTATCGGCGGGCTAAGTAACGGCTGCGAACTTCATGGCGAATAACGTCAAGCTGCTGGTGGTGGACGACAATCCGATGGTGCTGACGATGTTGCAGCACGCCTTGACTCCGTTGGCGCAGGTAACCACCGCCACCGATGCCGCGGACGCGCTGTTGAAAGCGGTGGATGACGCTCCGGATTTGCTGGTGTGCGACTACAAAATGCCCGGCATGGACGGAAGGCAACTGGTCGAGAAGCTGAAGAGCCGGCCGGCCACGGCGAATTTCTCTACTGTATTAATGGCGAGCAAGGCGGACATCGCCGAGCGGCTCTCGCCGGTTGACGCTGCCGATGACTATCTGGAGAAGCCGTTTTTCCTGAAGGACGCTACTCGCCGCATCAAGCGCACCATTGACCGCATCGCCCTGGAGAAAATGGCGAAGACCGCGCCCAAGGACGGCGTGGTGCGCGGCAGTCTGGCGCAGATGAACGTTATTGACTTGATGCAGTCGCTCGAAATGGGGCGCAAGAGTTGCCAGCTTTCGCTGAGCAACGAAGGCGACGAGTGCGAAGTGTTTTTTGCCGAAGGCCAGGTGAAGCATGCGACCTATGGGACGCTGGTGGGTGACGAGGCCGTGTTCAAAGTGCTGCGCTGGACCGGTGGAAATTTCCAGCTGGACTTCGAAGGCAAGACAGACAAAGAGACCACGCAACTCAATACCCAGGGATTGTTGATGGAGGGCCTGCGGTTGCTCGACGAATCTGCGCGCGATGGCGGTGGAGAACCGGAACCTGAGGCTGCGCCCACCGAGACTGCGCCTCCTACTCCGAGTGTGCCTGCTCTGATAGCAGCGACTGCCCCTTCCAGCGCCGCGGGCACGGGACGAAGGGAAGAAGAGGAAGATGTACTCCTGGATGGTTGAGGCAAGATGGTTGAGCCGCAATGGTCGATCCGGCGATGACTGACCCGGCAATGACTGGCCCGCGGGGCCTCACGGCAGCCGTCGTTACGGTGAGCGATTCCTGCGCTCGCGGAGAACGCGAGGATCTTTCGGGTCCGGCTGTGGCGCAACTTTTGGAAAAGCTGCACTTCTCGGTGACTGCTCGTGCAGTTGTTCCGGACGACTCCATTCAAATTCAGAATCTGCTCATTGTGCTGGCCCGCGCAGTGCAATTTGTCGTGACCACCGGCGGCACCGGGATTGCTGCCCGCGACCTGACGCCGGAGGCCACTGCGGCGGTGTGCGACCGGTTGCTGGATGGTGTGGCGGAGCGTATGCGCAGCGAGGGCAGCAAGAAGACTCCATTCGCTGCGTTGAGCAGGGGAGTATGCGGAGTGCGGGGGCGGGCGCTAATTCTCAATTTGCCGGGGAGTCCGGCGGGAGCGGTGGAATCACTGGAAGCTGTGGCGGGGTTGCTGCCGCATGCGATTGATTTGCTGAGTGGGAAGACAGAGCATTAGATGCTCGTATGGGGACAGCCGCCCTCGGCTGTCCGCGCCGCGACGGTTTTTGTCGCGGCAGCGCTAACGGCTTGTACTTGCCTTAGCGTTGCTTGGCCCCATCAAAGCGCGGCCGGGGAAAACGCCGGGGACAAGCTTTTCTTCGTCGATTACGGGCGTTCCCCCAACCAGCAGATAATGCACGCCGACGCTGGGTTCCATGGGCTTTTCGAAGGTCGAGTGGTCAGCGATGGTTTGGGGATCGAAGACAACGATGTCGGCGTCGGCGCCTTCCTGCAGTCGCCCTTTCTTGTGCGCGGCAGGAGTGGAACGTTCCAGCATCTGTGCGGGCATGAGGGTCATCTTGCGAAGCGCCTCCATCAAGGTCAGCGTCTTCTTCTCACGGACATATTGCGCTAGAACGCGCGCGTAAGTGCCGGCGTTGCGAGGATGGCCTTCGGCTCCGTCGCTCGCGATCATGACCAACGGGTTGGGGATGACCACATCGATCATTTCCTGCGTGTTCGCGAAGACCAACACCCACTGCTGCCTGCTCGAAGCATGCAGCTCATCGAAACGCTCTTTCGTGAGATGCTCGCCGGTATCGGGCAAGACAAGGTTGCCGTAGTCGATGCCCAGCTTCTCGCGCCAGCCCGTATTAAACAGGGCGGAATTGATGGCGGTCATACCGGCGATGTAGGGGTAAGCCTCAGTGGTCACGTCGAGGCCGCGCGCGCGGGCTCCTTCAATGAGCGACATGCACTCCTGCGAGTCCCGCAGGCAGGTGCTGTTGATGTGAACGATGTGCAGCGAGGCGCCTGTAATCGCGGCCGCGCCGATTACTTCTTCGACGGATTCGATGGCAGATCCCGGCTCGCCGCGGCCACTGCTGCGCAAGTGGGTGTAGATCGGCAACTTGCGCTCGGCGGCGACACGAAACATATCGATGACCTCAAGCCGTGTGGCGCCGGGAGTGTACTGAATGCCCATGCCGACGCCCAGCGCTCCGGCATCAAGTTCGTCGCGCAGGCGCTGCTGAATGCGACCGATCTGCTCGGGAGTGGCGGGTTGGTCGGTAGCCGGTCCGCTTTTCGGCAGGATGGTTCCTTCTGGCAAAGGTGCGCCGAAAATCAAGGCCCGCGCCGCCACGTGGCTGGCCGTGGTGCCGTAGTGGATGAGCGAGCGCCCTTCCTTCGACTTCAGAAACTGGGTTACGTCGGGAGTGCCAATCTCCATTTCCAGCGCTGTGGTTACTCCGTCGAAGGCTTTGACGCGCTGGCTGGCCGGGTCCTGGCCGTGCTGGTGCAGATCGATAAAGCCGGGCGCGACCACCAGCCCCGCGGTATGGATGACCCGCCCGCCGCTGAGCGGATCGGCGGAGATGCGCGCGACTTGTCCGTCGCGGATCGCGACGTTGCGCACCGCATCGAGCCCGGTTTCGGGGTCGATGACCCGTCCGCCTTCGAGCACGAGATCGTATTGTTGCCCGGCTGGTTGCGAAGTCTGTTGTGCGGCAGCGAGCGTGGTTGCGGCAGCGAGCAAGCAGAGAATGAGGAACAGGTTGCGCATGAAGACTCCAAGGGTAGCGATAATAGCAGGAGTTCACCGGCACATTCCTTTCTCGATCACGTACACTAACTGTCTCTCTTGAAGACCATCGGACACATACTGGCGCGCTATACCGCGTGGATCCTGGGGCTGATGAAAGTGCTCGGGATCTGGGGCGTGTTTGTGATCGCATTCGC
>Ga0187859_10001178_pt1 | contig 16802 bp, 8 predicted proteins | sample June2016WEW_10_1_2_FD_133019 | JGI IMG/M metagenome (GOLD analysis project Ga0187859, IMG submission 133019) | Peatland microbial communities from SPRUCE experiment site at the Marcell Experimental Forest, Minnesota, USA - June2016WEW_10_10 | ecosystem: Environmental > Terrestrial > Soil >...
GCCGACGCACTGCCGCCCCGAGCGGGCGTATACGTTTCATGGGAAACGAAGGTCATCTGCCGGGCCAACTGCTGCCTCGAGACGCCACTGCGCTCTTCGGCTTCTCGAACCAGGCGCTCCATTACCTGGCAGATATGCTGGACATCCAGACGAGTGCCGTGGAAAGCGCTATTGGCAGTCACCGCACTTAGCACCTCGCAGATTGGACTGATTCCGCGTTCGCGTGCAGCATCCGCGCTCTCCACCACCAGGGCAGCGGCGCCCATGCCGATAATCATGCCGTGCCGCCGGCGATCGAACGGGAGAGCGGCTTCTTCCACAACTTCGTCAGTAGCTGCCGCTCCACTGGCCAGGAAGCCTGCGCCCATCCATTCCAGCAAGTGATCGGAAGTGATATCGTCCGCCGCAACTACGATAACTCGACGGCAGCGCCCGGCGCGAATCCAATCTTCCGCCACCGCGACAGCTTGCGTGGTGCTGGCGCAAGCGGCATTCACGTGCGAATTGGGACCACGAGCGCCGATGAATTCAGCGAATTGCGAATGTCCCATCGGGAGAATTCTAAAGAGGAAGCGCCGATCCAAGACATAAGGCTCTTTTCCGTTGCTGCGCAACTCCGCGATGCGGTTGTCGATTTCCTGTGCGATAGCTGAATGACCGTTCGTCGCCGTCACCCGTGCACGCAAGTCTTCCAGCATGGCCAACTGCTCGCGGCGGGCGCGGTCCTGGTAGTAACGCGAGGCCTCCTCGGCGAAAGAGTCGTAGCCAGGGAACGCGGAGGCGAAGATCACACCGGTGTCGTCTCTGAGAGAGTCGGGCAATCCCCAGCGGTCCGGCAACTCGGTGCCTTTGCTGGTGGTCTTGTAGCGCATCACCAGCGGAATGCCTGCGTCACGCAGGGCGTCGAGCCCGGCGGCGATGGCCAGTTGAGTAACGCGGTCCAGCGCCGGCAGCCGGTCGGCGGACACGCCGAATTCCTTCTCCAGATCGAAGGCGCCTGCGCGGCCGGCCAGCTTGATCACGTCCGTTACGGCATCGATGGTTTCAAACGTCGGCCCTCCGTTGTCGCTCTTCACCAGCCGAGTGATATGTTTGTCCAATATCGCGCGGCGGAAACGCGCCGGAATCACATCAATGAGCTGCTCGCCGCGGAGGATGCGGCCGATGTTCGAATCATCGAAAATGTGCTCGGTTCCTGGCAGTCCCAAAGCTGCGCCCGTGATGGTTACCGGACGCGAGGTAGACGCGCCGTTCGGACCGTGGTAAATCTGCGAAGCGCGATCGAGAACATCGGCGAATAAATGACCGAGCGCGGCGTAGCGATCGGCGGCCGCTCCCTCGGGTTTGGGGCTCTGTTTCGGCGCTTCCGAGGCGCGGGCATCAGCAAGCGGGATGCTCGGCGTCTCAGTCGTTTGCCCGGCGCCTAAGCCCGCGGCGTAGAGTCCACACAAGGCTTGGTTGAACGCTGTGGTGTCGCCGAATTTCGGATGATTGGTGAAGAGCGCCACTACATCATCACGGGCGCCCAGTACATCATCCACAAATCCCTGCAACGCTTTTTTCGGCCCCACTTCCACGAACACGCGCGCGCCGGAATCGTACAACTTGCGCAGACCTTTTACGAATTGCACGGGAGAGGCGATCTGCCGCCCGAGAATATCCACCATCTGCGCCACCGCATCCGGGCCGGTTGGATAAAACTCGCCGTTCACATTCGCGACCACCGGCACGCGTGGGCTTTCGAGACCCAGGCGCTGCAGCACCTGTCGAAGCGGATCGCTCGCCGGAGCCACGATGGAGGTGTGGAACGCGTGACTCACGGGCAATGGCACAACCTCGTAGCCCGCTTTTCGCAGTACATCGGAAGCTTGCTCTACAGTCTTGCTCGCACCACCGATCACGGCCTGGTGATCGCTGTTGATATTGGCGATTACTACGTAACCCGGGATCGTCTTCAAAATCCGTTCGATTTCATCCAGCGGCGCAAGCACAGCGGCCATTTTTCCGTTGTCTTCCACCGAAACACGCGTCATTTCGCGCCCGCGCGCGCTAACGGCTTCCAATGCATCTGCGAAAGGAATCGCTCCGGACGCGATTAGCGCTCCGTATTCGCCTAGGCTGTGTCCCATAGTCATGTCGGGCTGAATTCCGTAAGCAGCCAGTAGCCGGGTTAGCGCAATATCAGCCGCAAGTACGGCAGGTTGCGTGATCGCGGTTTGGCGCAAATCCTCTTCGGCCTTGGCTACCGCGCCTGCGTCGGATTGATCGACGAAAATGTAATCGCTGAGCGGCTTGCCGAGCAAAGGTGTCATCACGCGGTCCGCTTCGTCGAAAGTCTGGGCGACAATCGGTTCCAGCGCGCGCAGCGGCTTCAGCATGTTGACATACTGCGAGCCTTGGCCGGTGTAGAGAAAAGCAACTTTGGGCGCAGGTCCATGACCGCGGAAGATGCCTTGCGCGCGTAGAGCTTTCCACACAACTGGCTGATTTGCAGCCAGGGCTTTGAGTGCTTTAGCCGATTTGTCCGCCAAATCGGCGGCGTCCGAATAGTCGATCGCCAGCCGTTCGGGGGCGCGCAGATCCGATTCAGCCGGTGCGGATGGCGCGGGTGAGCGGCCTGACTCAGCTGCTTTTTGCACCGAACGCAGGCGTTCCGTCAAGCCCGCTTCCGATTGGGCGCCGATCACCAGCGCGCCGCGCAAGGGCGCTTTGTGGCCTACAGCCGGAGGCGGCGCACTAACCGCGATCGACCGCTTGCCGTTGCCGTTCAGCCGATGCGGAATGTACTCTTCGAGAACGGCGTGGAAATTTGTACCGCCGAAACCAAAGGCGCTCACGCCGGCACGCCGGACGCCGTCAGAAGGAACGGGCCACGGTTTCAGTTCAGTATTGACGCGCAGCGGAGAATGGTCGAAATCAATATCCGGATTGGGATGCTCGCAATGGACACTCGGCGGCAGGATTTTATCGCGAAGTGCCAAGGATACTTTCAGCAACCCCACGGCGCCCGCAGCCGATTTGAGATGCCCGATGTTGGATTTAACAGATCCGAGCGCCACGGAGCCGCGCGGGAGTTGATAACCGCTGAGTACTTCGTTCAGGCTTTGCGCTTCCACCACGTCACCCACGGGCGTGGATGTGCCATGGCCTTCGATCAACGTTACGGTAGCGGGCGACAATCCGGCATTCTGCCAGGCGCGCTCGATGGACAATTTCTGGCCAACGGGGTTCGGCGCGGTGATGCCTTTCCCCTTCCCGTCGCTCGCTCCACCGATGCCGCGCAGCACGGCGTAGATGTTGTCTCCGTCGCGCTCCGCATCCGCCAGGCGTTTCAGCATGAGCAGTACGGCGCCTTCACCCATCACGAAACCATCCGCTCCCTCGGCGAAGGGACGAATGCCGGTGGCGGAGAGCGCACCGATCTTGCAGAACTTGATAAAGGTGGGCGCGCCCATATTGCGGTCGATGCCGCCGGCGATGGCGACGTCGAAATCTCTTTCGATCAGACCCTCCGCGGCCGAGGTCACCGCTGCCATGGTGGAAGCGCACGCGGCGTCCACAACAAAATTAGGCCCGCGGAAGTTGAATACGTTCGCAATGCGGCCGGCCAGGCAGCTGCTCAATTCGCCGGGCATGGTGTCTTCGGTAATCTCGGGAAGACGTTTGCCGATGCGGACATGGAATTCGCGGATGATGTCTCGTTGCATCGCCTGAGGCAACGCGGCAAAACTCGCGGATTCCTCTAGCTCGTGAGCGTACTCGGGAAAGTGAATTCGCAGGGACGTGAGATAGTGTCTTTCGCCGGCCATGGAATTTCCCAGAATGACGGCCGTTCGCTCAAGATCGAGCGTTCGCTTGGGGTAGCCGTAGTCTTCCAGCGCCTCGCGTGTACAAGAGATGGCCCATTTTTGTCCGTCGTCGAGCGAATCCACCACGCGCGGCGGAATGGCGATGTGCCACTTCATCGGATCCCAGACGTGCTCGCGCACCCAGCCGCCGATCTTCGAATAGGTCTTGTCCGGCGCGCTGTGGTCAGAATCGTAGTAGAGCGCAGGGTCCCAGCGGTCGGGCGAAACCTCGCTGATGCTATAGCGGCCATTTTTTACGTTTTCCCAAAATGCGGGCACGTTCGGAGCGTCGGGCAGAACTGCTCCCGCCGCGACAATCGCGATTGCTCGATCAGCCGTGTTTTCCATGATGAAACTCCTTGCTTCTCGCGCTAGGCCGACACCTTTGCAGCCGCCTCAGTGCGGCCATAAAGGACGTCGGCTATGTAATCCATATCTCGAATCTGGCCGGCCTGCGCGCGGTGAACGGCGGGCAAGCCCAAACTCGCTTCAAACGCCGGGATCTCCGTATCGCTAACGCCGCCGGCGCCGACGGCCAACCGTAGACCTTCTTCAGCTACTTTGCTGGCAGTCTCGCGTGCAAAAACGCGGCTCAATGCCGCCAGTGCTTTCGCGTTGAACCTGCGGTGGGCTTTCTCGTGGAGCCGGCCTTCAGCCAGACGAGCAGCGCGCCGGCACAAACTACCGGCGCACTCAGCGTGAGCGATCAGCTCGCCCAGACGCAACAGAACATGCTGGTACCGCGTCAGCCGGCCCACCCGCGCTTTCTCCATCACTTCGGCCAAAGCGTGCAGGGCCAGCGCCACCGTGTTCGCGCCCACATCCGGATGACGCGCATTGAGCAGTTCCAGCTCACGCGCCTGCTCGTGATAATGTTGGCCGCGCGTTTTCAGATGCAACTGCCAGCGATCGCGGCTGATGGTCATCTCCATGATTTCGGAGGTGCCTTCATAGATGGTGGTAATGCGAACGTCGCGTTTGATCTTCTCGATCATGAATTCATGCGTGTAGCCGTATCCGCCAAGCGCCTGGATGCTCGCGTCGGCGGCCAGATTGCCCGCCTCCGTCGCCAGGTATTTCGCAATGGCGCCTTCGGTGTTCAGGCTTCCCTCGCCCGCGTCGATGCGTTCCGCGATTTCTTCGATGAAAGCGCGGCCGGCCTCCAGGCGTGCCACATGCGGGACGATCAGCTTATGGGTGTATCCTTGCTTTTCCGAGAGCGGTGAACCGGCTTGGATGCGCTCGGCGGAGTATGGGATCGCCCGATCTAGCGCCGCCCAGCCTCCGCCCAGGCCGAACGCCGCTACCGTCAGACGCGTATAGCCGAACACCGCCTGGGCCTGGATCAATCCAAGGCCTTCTTCGCCGCCGATAAGCCGGCCGGCATCTACATAGACCTCGTCGAGCGATAGAGCGGCCGTGTTGCTGAGCCGGATGCCATGTTTGTCTTCCGGCTTTCCCTGGCTGAAACCCGCTGCGCCTTTTTCCACAATGAACCAACTTGGACCGCCGGGTGCATTCGCCAAAATCGAGTAGGCGTCGGCCACCCCGCCGTTGCTGATCCATTGTTTGCTTCCGCTGATTTTGTAACCAACGATGCGTCCGTCCTCAAGGACGCGCTCGGCTTTGGTGCGCAGGGCTGCTAGATCGCTTCCAGCCGCTGGTTCGGTCGCGCCATAGGCGAACAGCAATCCCTCCTCCGCGATGCGAGTCAGCCAGTACTTCTTTTGCTCCGGCGTCGCCCCGACATTAATCGGGTCGCTGCCCAGGAACGTGGCCAACACGCTGGTGGCGATTCCCAGATCGATCCGCGCCATCTCTTCACAGACGCGGTACATGTCGAAAGCGCCGCCGCCCATTCCGCCAAAAGCTTCCGGAATGAACAAGAGCTGAATGCCCAACTCCGCGCCGCACATGCCCCGTACGATCTCGATGGGGCATTCGTCGCGTTCATCCCAGGCTATGAGCTTTTGGTCCGGAAGCCGGTCCTTGGCGAATTCTTTGATGGATTTCAAACTCAATTCCAGCGTGGTTTCATCAAGCCCTGTGACAGTAGCAGTCATGACGTTCCTTTCTATCCAACACGCCTGGGCGTGACTCGAGTGTTGCGGCGGGGGTTACTAATTAAGCTGTGGCCGAATCAGGGATTACAGGTTGTCTAACTGGGCTTGCAGATCGCAGCGGCGTCCCGCACGACAACCGGGATTGCTGCACGCCCATTGCATGCAAACGAAACAGAGGCTGAGGTCATCCGTCGCCTCCGAGCGGCGGGTTTGGCACAGTCCTTCGAGAGCATCCAACGCCTCGAAGGGAACCTGGGCCTCATGGTCGACCAACTGTGCTTGTGTCATCAGTCTTACCTCCAGCTACAGTGCACATTCAAGAAGGCTCCAGCCGGTGAAGCCATCCAGAGTGCTTATTGCTTACTCAAGATACGCCTATATAAGCTAGTACTGCGCCATTTGACAACTACTGTGTTTGCAATGGCCATCTTTCGGAGGTGGGGCAACTAACCCACCCACTAGGTATTAAGCCCCGCGACAGCTAGGGATTACCCATCCCGCGCCAAATACCAGAACCTGGCCGCCGCCGGCGGGTGGCATCCCAGACATGACCGGCTAGATTGAATTACAGAAAAACCAACAAAAACGAAATTTGTGGCATTACCAAGGCGGCGAAGGAGTTCCCACGCCCCTACCGCTTCGCGATATCGTCTATAAGGGCCACCTGGGAGTGAAGCTTGGTCTCGGCGCGGTTACCCAATGAGGAATGGACTGCACAATCTCGGCCTACTCGCGCCTTGCGATCTTGCCGAGTTGCAAACCCAGTTCGAAGAGCCGTTCGAGGATTTGAAGCGTTCGAACCGGCTAAGCCGAAGGAAAGATAACGAGATCGGTGATGGAACTACCCGAAAACAAAGCCTTGCGCGGAATGGTCGGCCACCTGAAGCGCGGATAGGGAATGCAGGGTAATGCTTATCGTGGGCAAAATGTGGGGTTTGAATGAGGCGCACCGTGCTCGCGGAAAATGCCAACATTCTGGGCAGGAATTCAACCCGCGATGTCCAGTTTGGGAATGTGGATGCCGATTGAAAATAAAGAACAGTAGCGTCCAAGGCGATGATTTCAGGTCTACCATTCAGCAATCTTCTGGATCATTTTTCCCGCTGTTGACGATCGTTTTTCAGTTCGGTAATCAAGCCGTGTGCGGATAGCGCGCTTTCATCCAAGCTCTCAGGCTTCGTGACACAATTGAGCGCAGCCGCGTCTGCCGAATACAATTCGTCAGGGCGTGACGGTGACAAAGGACGCTTCCTGGCCGGCCTTTCCGTCGGTGTACATCAACAAGAGTCCCGTTTGGGAAGGAGAATTACCGTTGAAGGGAACAATCAGGACCGGAGTCGAGGTGTTGGCTGCGGCGGTAAGGTCAAAGGGGACCGGATACTCCTGCGGCCTGTCGAGTTCGTATTGCATCGGCCCGATGAGGTCCGTGAGATTGCCCGTGTAATAGTTGTCGAACGCGTAGACAAAGAAAGTGAATGGCGTCGAGATGGTGAGGCTCAAGCCGCTCGCCGTTTGAAGCGCGCCGAGAGGCACGGTAAAGATGGCGTTGGCGGAATCCAGATCCGCGATGGTGTAGAAGTAGGGTCCGCTCGCCGTGCCGGCCGTAAGATCCGCAACAAACACGCCGTTCTGTCCACTGAAGGTTCCCGTGGTCTCGAGGCCGATATCCGCGTTGAAGACGTCCAGGTCGGCTACGCCATCGTTGTTCACATCGATCAGCACATCGAATTCCGCCGGGACGTCCGGGTGCGACCGTTGGCCAAAAGTCGTAATCGCGAATTGCACTCCGTAGCTGTTGCAACTCACGGTCCCGCTTAAGCAGACCGGACGAATGCCGGCCGCCTGCAGATTGATCACCGCGAAATCGGAACCGGGCGCCGGCAGAACGGATGGGGGAAACTGGACCCCCATGCCAGTAAGTGAAAACAGAGACACCTGCCCGCCCACGGCGCCGCTGGTGTTCGTTAAGGACAGATTAGTGGGATTGCCGCCCAACGCGAGGGATGTAGTTGTGGGCTGAACGTTGGCAGCCTTGTGAGGCAGAATATGCCAGGGAATGTGGACGGTCTCCGGCCCGCTGGTGAAGGTCAGGAACCCGGCATACTCTACGGTGTTCAGAAGCTCGCCATTACCCCCTTGCGTACCGCCGTTTAAAGTCCAGACGGGCAGCGAGGCGGCATTTACGGTCAGGGTCATGGTGAAGCTGGCGGAACTGTTGGCTGCAACGAAAATACTGCTGGGAATGCTCAGAGTGGCGCCCGTGGTATTGGGCGCATCCCGATAGGAATTGGAAATCAGGTATGTGCGTCCGGTATTGCTGTAATTCTTGACGACGATTTTCTTTTTGAAACTCTGGTTGGCGTTCAGCCGGTAGGTTCCAAAGGAAATGCTTACGGCGAGCGGCGCCGTGGAGTCCCACACCGACGTACTTGCCGCCGCTGCGCGATCGGCTCGCAATTCCCCGGAGCCCCCGTGGCTCAGCGGCGCAAGCACGCCTGGCTCGGTGGCAGCGTTTTGAAACACGTTGGTTTCCGTGGTCTCCATCAAGATCGCTTTGATGTCCAGCGGACCCAGGGTCCTGTATTTGGACAGCAGAAGTGCGGCGGAGCCCGCGGTGAGAGGGCAGGCGAACGAAGTTCCGCTCTCGGTGGTTTCCCCATTTCCGGTGCCGGGCTGAGCGGCCGAAATTGTTCCCGGCGCGCTCATGTCGGGTTTTAGCATGTTGTAGCTATAATTGGGCCCGCGTGACGAAAAACTGGCGAGGTTGGATGCCAGCGAAATAGCGTTATTGGCGCTGATGGTGCCATTGACCGCCCCGGCCATGAGTGCATTCTGGATCAGCAGGCTGTTGGACTGGATGATGACCAGGGTAGGGACGAAATCCGAACCACCTCCGTTGCTGAAACTGATCGCATCGCCAGGGGCGACCAATCCAATAAGCACCCCTACTGCGCCCGCGCTGGCGGCGCGGTCAATCTTCAAACTGACGGCGCAGGTTCCCCGGTCGATCAGCGCGATCTGGCCGGCGGGATTGGCCAGGTAAGGATCGGCGGGGGTCGAGCCGGCCGCGGGGCAGCCACGGCCAACGTACGCAATATTCGCGGTGACCGTCCCGGTCACCGGGGCGAAATCCAGCGTTGCGGTATTCGAGTATGTGCCGGCAATCGTCGGCGGAGCGTTGATTACCAATGGAACTCCTGTAGCCACCACGCTAGTCGTCGCAGCCAGGGCCAGGACTTCCGGAGTCGCAGCAGGACCTGCAAGGATATAGGGAATATCGCCGTCATTCCCTGCGGAAATAACGCTGACCACGCCGAAGTTGACGATGTCGGTGAACGCTTCGCCGTCGTCAGATTCCCGCTGCCCGAAAGACCCGCCGATGGACATGCTGATGATGTCCACGGCGTCGTTCAGAGTCCCGGTGTTGTTAGGATCCAGCGCAAAATCGAGCCCCTCCAGAATCGCTACGCCACTACAACTTGAGGATACAGAGCTACACACCTTGACGGCGTAGAGCTGGGTGCCCGGAGCGGTGCCCTTATGCACGCCATCCCGGCTCAGCCCGCCGAGAATGTCCGACGTGTGCGTCCCATGACCGTTCAAATCCAGTGGATTCGCATCCGGAGCCAGAGGCCCGTTCGGCCAGATTTCGCCCGTGAAATCGTATCCGCCGACCACTTTGGTGGTGGGGAAAAGAGACGGCGGCGGCGTTCCAGCAGCGGCGGCGAGGGCGGTATTGTAATCCGCCACGTTGCCGGAACCTCCCAAATTGTAGTGCGTGTAATCGATGCCCGTGTCGAGCAGTGCCACGCGAATTCCAGCCCCGGTGAATCCGCTGGCTTGCACCGCCGCCGCCCCCACGTAGGCGTCTGTGGTGGCGAGGTCGGGCACCGGCGCGGCTGAAACTTGATAGTCGGCCAGAGGGCGCACCGCCAGCACGCCGCTGATGCCATGGATGGCCCGCAGAGTGCTCGCGTCCACAGAGACTGCCAGCGCGTTGTGCGCCTTGCTTACGCGTCCCAGTTCTACTCCGCCTAGCGCGGCCACTTGCGCCATCACCGCATCCTGCTGTTGCTTGATCTGTGCCAGGTAGGCGATCTGTTGAGCGGCAGTCATTGCAATCCCGTTCTGCTTTGCATTCACACCGACCGCAACCACCAAGGGCGGATTCTGTAACTTAATACCAACTTGTACGCGGCCGGTCAGAGCCGGTCCTTTGAATGCGGGACCTGGGACGCCCGAAACCGGGGTGCCGTACGCGTAGGACGACAGATTAGGTGGTGTGCTGACGTTAATCCCTTGAGCAGAAGCGGCAGCATGGACTACGGACAACAAAACGCTCAAAAATAGAGTGCGTTTCAAGGCACACCTCCGAGGTGAGTTGCTTCATTTAACTCCACCCCTTGTCGATTGTCAAGCCAACAGTTGCTTGCAGCGGTACTAGAAGGGGATTGATTTTGACTTAATTCCAGCGTAAAATCCCAATACCGCTACGGAGAAGCGTGATGCCGACCAAAACCTCTCTGCGAATTGTTCTTCCGTTGACCCTGATGATCGTGCCGGCGGCATATGCCGACCTTTTTACTGCTAGTGGTGCTGGGGCATTGCCGGGTACCGCCGAGGATCTCACCGGTTTGCCTGTGACCGAGATAACCGGAAGCATTCCCGATACCACAGACCCGTTGCTCGGCGTGAACATGTTCGCGATCGATATTGGGAATTTTGCATCGTTCTCGGCCATCACTTTGGGGTCGCCCTTCGGCATTACCGATACGGAGTTGTACCTGTTTGACTCCACTGGGCGCGGCGTCTATGCAAACGACGATATCGACGGGGGAAATACGCTTTCGTGTCTGCCGTCCCTGATAGATAATCCCTGCTCCTCTGCCCTGCCGTCGGGCGTCGGTCCCACGGCGGACGGCCTTTACTATTTGGCGATCACGCGCTCGTCCAATATGCCGCTGAGCTCGTCGGGCGAGATCTTTACGATCTTCAATTCCACCGATGTCGTCGGACCGGACCCGACGGCGGGTGGAAACGATCCCATCACTGGCTGGGATGGAGGTGCCTTCACCTCGGCGGACACAGATCTCGTGGATTATGACATTGTGCTAACCGGAACCGTGCCCGAACCCGCCACCTGGCCCGTCATCGGTGTGGCGGGTGTGCTTCTCGCACTGGTGCGACGGAAAACCAGAGCTTCCTAAGTAGCGGCTTTTCCATCGCATCGGCGCGTGAAAAAGGGCCTTCGTTGCCGGAACCATGTGATCTCTGCATGCAATTCGGATTTAGCGGTGGCTTCAGAGGAATCCTCAATGCGAATTCAAGCTAGTCCTTGAGTCGGCGGAGCCGCTGTTCGAAGTTAGTTGGTCGCGCTTTCCCCGTCGCCACCCAAAGCGATTCTGGAACAGCCCTACCGGACAATGGATATCGTGGCCATCTGCACCGGATTACGGGTTTCCGAAGTCCTGGCTTTGCGCTGGGAGCATATCGACTTTTGACGAAATCCCGCTCGATCCGGTATTCGCGCAGCTCTTGCTTACGTGGCGTGGAGATCGCACAAGCGGGCTTGTGTTTCCGTCCCACGTCACCGGGCGGTCTTATCATGCAGGGATTTTGCAGCAAGAAACCTCTGTCCTAAGGCGCTGAAATCGGCATTCCAAAGCTAGGCTGGCACACGTTCCGCCACACCTACCGCTCACTGCTTGATGAAGCTGGCGCTCCGATATCGTGCGGGAAACCAGGCGGTTGATCGACGCTGGTGCATTCAAACAAGTATCCTAAAACGGACATCCATAGTACGATACCGAGTGGATAACCACCAAGGAATTCGATGCTGATTGAAGTCGAGCGCCAAGACGATGTTTGTTTCCTCCGTCTTGAAGGACGGTTTGTAACCGGTACAGACCCATACTATCTCCATGCCAAGATAGAGGAGTTGAAGAGCCAAGGATGTAGTAAAGTCTTGGCGGATCTTCGGGAATTGGTCTCTATTGGTTCGACGGGAATTGGATTCCTCGTTCGCGTTTACTCTACCGTGACTAAAACAGGAAATGGGCGTTTCGTGGTCGTATGTGCAAACATCAGAGTGCTTGAGGTTTTCGACCTGACGCACCTCAAGAAAGCGATAGCCGTCGTTCCAGACTTGACATCCGGCCTAGCCCTGTTGCGAGCCGAACCCGCCGATCAGGAATAGACTTCCAAGGTGCGCGCGTAATCCACCAGCAGCGTATCAGCATCAACCATAAGGACGACAGTCACTTCTTCTCGATGCCGATTTAGTTGCCGCACCATCGCATGGAAATCAGCCTGCTGGCGTTAGCTATGTGTCGATGGATTGCAGTCCACAGGGACCAGATGAACAGGCCCACCCTGTAGTTAACAGGAAAATTAAGCACCGGCCGATCCGTTATCGCCAGCTATCGAGATCAGCTTACCGGGTGTCGGGCGACGACACAATCGTGGAACCGGACGACCATCTTATGGAGATCGGCTCGTGCCCGGCCTGGAGGTTCGCCCAGCGCTACCACCATGTAACGTATCGTTTTGGCCGGGTCACCGCCGCGATCGATGCGAACGATTGCGCAATCATGGCTGAACCCACAGGCGGGCGCCGGGACTTCGTCTCCGCAACCGATCTTGGACGCAATCGCGGTGAAGGCGCGCGCAGGACTCGCGCCGGCTAGCCCCTCACGAATGTAACTGCCGATGCCGTCAACACCTGTCATGAGGCTGATCATTTCCGGGCTTCGAGCGATAAACATCATCATGCGCGCTACCTGGAGGGCGTTGCCGCCGAAATTCGTCACTCTCCGCCCCTGCAAGCGTGCCCAGCGCGCGCTGAGTGGCTGCGCGGCGCCGTCAGCCTTTAACCAGTCATTGCCCAAGTAATCGCCGCTTAACCACAAACCGGCTCTGGTTTTGCTATCGAAGAAACCGGCGCCTCCGAGCACGCCGTTGATGTAAGGATACGAAAGCGCCCGAATGCACTTGCTGGCCGCCTCGTTGTTGGACCAGCGCAGCATCAGGCGCATCCAATCGTTCTGGAGGATGTTCGTGCGATATTTGATCGCGACGAGATCCCGTTCGCAATGGTGAGGACAAAGGAGGCAAAGAGCTACGCTGCCTTCAAATGCACGCTTGGGTCACCGGATAACGTGAACGTCTGTGATTGGAAGCTTTGTCATATCGCTGACGTGGGCCTCAACACTCCAATCCCCCTGAGCAATTGGCGCTGGATAGGCTAGTCGGTCATTTTTGCTTTCTGCTCAAACCGAGCAATCACTTCTTGATACCGAAAGTCTGGTCCGGCCTGGGCGAACTACCCGAAATCATTGACGAGATTCGAAGCTTCGAAGCCGCCGAAGATCAGGCCATTGGAAAGGCGCATATAGCTGAATCTGGCGGTTGTTCCGCGCCCCACACACGCGAATTTCACGAGTAGATGAACACCGAGCGGCTCGCGCCCGAAAACGTGGTGCCGACCGCCGTGATCCCGATAGATCCGGGCGCATTGGATGGTATCTGCGACAAAGCGCTGATCTGCGACGGGGTGGCGATCACCACGTCTGTCCTGCCGGAATGGTCAAGCCGGACAGTGGCTCCGAAGTGGTGCACGATCACCGGGCGCTCGACGGAGAAGCCGAACGGGTATTGCGTGGCGAGCGGGAATGCCTGACGGAATTGATCACTGGATCACCGTAGGATGGTGCTGTGGCGGCTAATGATCGGCATGGAAGAGGGTCTGATGAGCGCGATTTTCTGAGACGGCGTTCTATCGATAAATCAGCGCTGCCGGGAATGGTCTTGCACTGCCACCATACCCAATAGTGACCCCGAGTGTCGATGTGTCATCGCCCGTTATTAGACGCGCCGGGTGGATTGTGTTTTCAACGAAAGAATATATTGGTCAGGTAAGGTTTATTCGCTTTAAGAGGGAGGTCATGCGGGGGTCCGAACGCACGGGATCGTAGCGCGGGTCAACTTTGAGCGCGGCGAGCCAGGGAGTGTGTTCCAGATAGGCTTGCTCCAACTGCTCGAAGACGCGGTCCCAATCGCCGAGGCCGGCATAGATGCAGACGCGGCAGATGGGGGAAACGTATTCGTTTTGGGCAAGCGCGTCGATCTTACTCAACGCATCCTTCGCCCCGGCCGTGTTTCCCGAGCAGGCATAAGCTTCGCCCAAAGCGCCCCACCTGGTGGCCTCGTAAGGTCCGGCCGGGAGTTCGAGCAATTGCGAGATCGCATCCGTGTAGCGGGACTCGCGGAGATACGTATAGGCCAGCAGGAACTGCCCCTCCCGAAAGTGCGGATCGAGAGCGAGCGCGCTCTGCATGGAATCCGCGGCCGGACCGTATTGCCGCTGGTAATAATAGAACCAGCTTTGGTTGCGAAAACTCCACGGCGAGACCGGGTCGAGCTCCGAAGATTTTTCGACAACCAGCCTGGCCTCGTCGAACTCACCGCGGAAGATGTACTGCAGAGCGCCGTAAGCGAGGGCATGTATGTTGCTGGGCTGGAGTTCCCGGGCGGTGCGCAACAACCGGGAGCCTTCCTCCCACTGCCAGTCGTGGCAGCAAGCGATTGCGCCTAGCAGAGCGTAAGCATCGGCGAGGCTTGGGTCCAGCCGAACGGCTTCGAGGGCCGCCTGCCGAGCCCGCGAAATCCCCTCATGCGGCGGCATCACTCCCCAAAAACTAATTTTCAAATAAGCTTCGGCGAGGGCTGCATACGGGGGGGCATAATCGGGATAAAGCGAGATGGCGCTCGTAAATTTCTGCAAAGCTGCTTGCAATCCAGTTTGGGATATCTGATTCCAGAAATGACGGCCCTTCAGAAGCAGCGTGTAGGCTTCCAGCGCCGGCTTGCGCCCGCCCGACGGCAAGCTATCCGCATGGGCCGCCAGGGTGACATGCAGAGAATTCGCGATAGCAAGCGCGATTTCATCCTGCACCGCGAAGACATCGGTGAGCTCACGATCGAATGTGTCCGACCACAGCAGAACCCCCTTGGCGGCGTCAATCACCTGGGCCGAGATCCGCAGGCGGTTTTCCGACTTGCGCACGCTGCCTTCGATGACCGTGCCGGCATGCAGTTGGCGGCCGATCTCGCGAACGTCGTGGCTGCCCTTGAAACGAAACACGGAGGTACGCGCTACTACGTTCAATTGCGGAACGGCGGCCAGCGTGTTCAGGATTTCCTCGGCGATACCATCGCAGAAAAAGTCCTGATCCGGGTCAGGGCTAAGGTTGAGGAAGGGGAGCACCGCAACCGTGCGCGGGTTCAGCGGCCGATGTTCCGGGAGCGGCGTTGGAGTGGTCAGCCGGGGAACAGCGGGGCGCCTCGGCTGGAAGACCGGGACATAGCTGCCCGGAGGGAATTCGACGGAGACCGGATCGGTGGAACCAACTTCCCGGTAATACTCGCTTAGTTTTCTCCGCAGCCGGCGAGCCTCCACGCGCACAATGGAGTCGGCCCGAGGATCGTAGTTCTTATCGCGGTCAAAAACATCGCGCCCCAGCGTATATTCTTTAATTCGATCGGGTTCACCGGAAAGGGTAAGCTCCACGGTGAAACGCAAGAACCGGCACAGGCGTTCAGAGCGTACAAAAAGCGCGGATGTCAGAATTCGATCAAGCTGGGTCCGAATCTGTGCGGGAGAAGGTTGCGCGGAATGCCCGCTATCATCGAGGCTCGCTGCCGGCGTACTGCCTGCCATCGCGTTATTTTCCTTGTGCCCGCGTTTGGTTAAGCTTAACACGCGCAATGCGTTGCCGTTTTCGAGCAGGTTAGCTAGCAGTTAGCTCCCTTTTGTTTCCCTCGACGATCCTGCAATCTGAGATGAAGTGCACGGATGCCGGAAAAAAGGCCGCGTGCGTCATCTGACTCAAAAAATGATGTGTACTCTTGTAGACCTGAATTCTATCCTGGCAGGGATCGCCACGCGCATACGACCCATCGTTGGCGACAAACTCGTCCTCGGAACCCGGCTAGATCCGAACCTGGCACGTATCAAAGGCGATCCGAAACAAATCGACTGGCTTTTTACAAACCTGGCCGCGGACGCCTGTGACGGGATGCCGGGCGGAGGCGAGCTGCTTATCACGACGGCGAATGTGGAGTTAAACCCCGGCAGCGCCCGCGCAATGCATTTGCCGCCCGGCGAATACGTGCAAGTAGAGCTTTCACTCACGAGTGGGCGTCTGGAAGTAGGACCAGTGGTCCGGAGTATTATGCAGCGCATTCAAGGTGCGGTGGCAGTGAAAGGAACTTCCGGATCGGGCGTGGCGGTTGATGTCCTGTTGCCGCGAGCGTCGGCAACGGCTCCGTCAGCGGTGGAAAGAAAACACCGGCGCGGCCGGTCCGGGTTGGTTGTTTTGCTGGTCTCGGGCGACTCTGCCACGCGAGCGCTTACGGGTGATCTGCTCAGGGACGCAGGTTATCAGGTAGTGGAAGCGGCGCACGGAAAAGAGGCGGAGGCGGTTCTGAAGGCTGGCGAAGTGGATCTGATGATCACCGATATCGTGATGCCGGAGCAAGATGGGTTGGAGACTATCCTGTCGGTTCGAGCAATATATCCTGGTCTCAAGATAATCGCGGTGGCAGAAAGCGAGGCGGGCTACCAAATGCGTTCCGCCAAGATGTTCGGTGCGGATTCCGTGATGTCCAAGCCGCTGATGCGCTCGATTCTACGCGATGCGGTTCGTGACCAGATCGGCGGAGGGGGCAGCGCCACGGACGCTGGATGAACGGGCGGCAGGCCAATCAGGTTGACTTTGTCGCCCCTTTAAAAAAGTGGCGTCTTGCCGCCAATTCCCTGCTGGTTCCAGCCGCCGTAGATTTGGCTTGCTGTGCCTGCACGTTCGTCCGCGCGATGTCCGTGGCATGCGCC
>Ga0187859_10001179_pt1 | contig 16802 bp, 15 predicted proteins | sample June2016WEW_10_1_2_FD_133019 | JGI IMG/M metagenome (GOLD analysis project Ga0187859, IMG submission 133019) | Peatland microbial communities from SPRUCE experiment site at the Marcell Experimental Forest, Minnesota, USA - June2016WEW_10_10 | ecosystem: Environmental > Terrestrial > Soil >...
CTGTCCCAATTACTGCGATTGTCGTATTCCTTATGCGTCAAGAAAGGCGGATGTAGACGTGCCCTTCGGTCTGCTTTTCATCCGTCGTCTTTGAATAGTGGACGACGGTGATGAGCCTGTATCGGGTTGAGGGCTTCGCCCCGACCTCCCGCGCCGCGCGACAACTGAATGCGGCAGGAATTGAAGCCCGAACCTTGCAAGGCTTCCTGGCCCACACGGCAGATCCAAACGTAGGAGACCGAAAGCACTTCTACCTTGTCGATGAATCGAGCCTTGCCAGCACCCATCAGGTGCGCGAGTTCCTCACGCGGCTTGCTCCCCACGACCGCGTGCTTCTGGTAGGCGATATCCGCCAACATCAAGGTGTGGAAGCGGGCCGCCCCTTCGAGCAGCTGCAGGACGCCGGAATGCGCACAGCGATGCTGGATGACATCGTTCGGCAGAAGGACCCAGCTCTGAAATCTGCCGTCGAGTTGCTGGCGACCGGCCAAGTCTCCGCCGCGCTCGATGTACTCCAACAGCAGGGCCGTGTGAAGGAAATTCCCAACGCGGAAGTGCGCATCCGCGCCATCGCAAAGAGCTACGTCGAATCGCCCGATATTACGCTGATCGTCTCACCGGACAACGCTTCCCGTCGAGAACTGAACCTCGCGGTTCGCCAGGAGTTAAAGGCCAATGGAAGCCTTGCGCCAGAAGATCATACTTTCCGTGTCCTAGTTCAGCGTCAGGACATGACTGGAGCCGAACGATCCTGGGCGAACCACTACGAGATCAACGACATAGTTCGCTACGCACGTGGCAGCAAAGCCATCGGAATCCAATCCGCCGCCTACGCAACGGTCGTCGCGATCAAACCATCCGCAAACCAGCTCACGGTCGAAAAAGCGAACGGAGAGCTTGCCACCTACGATCCCCGCCGCCTCACAGGCGTCAGCGTCTACCAAGAGATCCAACGCGAGTTTTCCGTGGGCGACCGCATCCAGTTTACTGCCCCCGACAAATCCCTCGGCGTTGCAAATCGCGACATGGCGGCGATCGCGGCGATCCACCCCGATGGTCGCCTGTCCGTCCGCCTCGACAACAACCACCAGATCGAATTCAACCCCAACGAGCATCGTCATCTCGATCACGGCTACGCCGTTACCAGTCACAGCTCCCAGGGCCTTACCGCCGAACGCGTCCTCGTTCACGGCGATACCAGCGTCCACCCAGACCTGCTCAACTCCCGCTTCGCCTACGTTTCCATCTCACGCGCTAGCCGCGAGGCCACACTCTTCACTGACGACTTGGCGAAACTCGGGCCCCAGTTGGGAGCCGAGGTCTCGAAGACATCCGCTCTGGAAATCAATGAAGCTTCATCCATCGCCCAGGGAATTGGCATGCATCTCTAATGGAATTTTCCATCTATTCTTGCGTGATATGCTAAAGTATATCAATAGCCTGTTGCGATATAGTTAAATATATATTTATGATCTGTCTTAGATATGCTATATTATATCAAACATGAATAACGATATAACAAAACATATCAGGCCGCTGCGCCTCGAAGGCCTTCCCGAGGATATGCGCCGCACCTTGAAGGAGGTGCGGGAAAAGCGCGGGTGGACCCAGAGGGACTTGGCCAGCCGCCTCGGGCTAACACAGACGCACATCTCCGGCATCGAGTCCGGCAAGATCGTACCCCGCTACGACACTCTTCTTGAGCTGGTCCGCATTCTTGACCGAGATCTTCTCATGGTCCCCCGCGCCCTCGTCCCCGTCGTGCAGGCGCTTATACGCGATCATCTGCAGCCGGACAAGAAGGGCGAAGGCGAGGAACGCTCCCTCTACGCCGACGGCGACGAGGACAGCACGCAGGAGCCACGCGATGAAGTTTGATCCCAAGAAGCTCAACGCGCTTTCGGTGCGCCTGCATGGGAAGCAGATCGGCGTCATCAACCGCCTTGCGGGCGACCGGCAGATTTTTGCCTTCGAGCAGGACTACATCGATGACCCGCTGCGTCCGACTTTAAGCCTCTCGTTCAAGGGCCGCACCGGCGGGCTCGTTACCGCCCTGCGCCCGGTTCCGCGCCGCGTGCCGCCGTTCTTTTCGAACCTGCTTCCCGAAGGGCACTTGCGCGAGTATCTCGCAAAGCTTGCCGACGTGAATCCCGAACGCGAATTCTTCCTCCTCGCGGTCCTCGGCGCCGATCTCCCGGGAGCGCTTGTCATCGAGCCACTTGAGGGTGATGCCAAGGAGGACAATGCCCATCATGATAATGCTGATGCCGTCCATGATGATGATCGCCCGCACGACGCCGTGCTGCGGTTCTCTCTCGCCGGCGTGCAGTTGAAGTTCTCCGCCGTCATGGAAGCATCCGGCGGCCTGACAGTTCCCGCCGGCGGCATGGGTGGGTCATGGATCGTCAAGCTTCCCTCCGCCCGCTTCGCGGCCGTCCCCGAGAATGAATTCGCAATGCTGGAACTCGCGCGCCGCGCGGGCATCGTGGTGCCAGATAACCGCCTCGTCGAAGTGTCAGAGATCAAGGGACTCCCCGAAGAGGCGCGCGCGCCGGGAAGCAAGGCTCTCGCCGTGCAGCGCTTCGACCGCGTCCCCGGAGGCGATCCCGTTCACATGGAGGATTTCGCGCAAGTATTTGGCCAATTTCCTAATGACAAGTACCGCTTTCGCAGCTATGCCAACATCGCGTCCGTCCTATGGGCGGAGGTGGGTGAGGACGCCATCGTGGAATTTGTCCGCCGCCTTGTGTTCTCCGTTGTCATCGGCAACGCCGATATGCATCTCAAGAATTGGTCGCTCCTCTATCCCGACCGACGTAAGCCCGTCCTGTCGCCGGGATACGATTTTGTGGCTACGCTTCCTTATATTCCCAACGATAAGCTCGCTCTGAGCTTCGGAGGCACCCGCAGCTTGTCCGAAATCACGCCAGGCCAGATGCGGCGCTTTGCCGACACGGCTCGGATTCCCGCAAGCCCGCTGTGGAAAATTGCAGTCGAGACGGCGGAGCGCGCCGCCGCCGCGTGGAAGGACCTCGAACAAGCGGACCTTCTGCCAAAGGATCTCCGTGCCTCCATCGACAAGCAGATTCTCGCGGTCGCCGCCACGGTCAAGTGACGCTACATCGCGTTCGGCAGGATAAGTCTCGACTTACGGCCCATCAGCCGTCTTGTATGGAGTCAATCGATGAATCAGGCACTGAAGTCCAAATCAGTGTGCCGTATGTGTGCGTTTTCTTGCTGCAGTTTCTTCCCAAAGACTTGAGCACGTAGGTTCGGCGTTAAAATGCAAAGCATGAAAGAGCGTTTCTTCCAAGAGTTCTTAAAGCAGATCGAGCCATTCCGTGAGCTGTGGCGCTCAGTCCGATTCGTGTGCTACGCCGGAAAGATTGGCAGCATATGGGTATTGCTGGGCGGACGCATGCAACTATCGGCCACAGCACTGCCCGCGGAAACTCTGAGGAAGGAAGCGGACTTCGATACGTTCTTCGCGTTTGTCGATGAGTTTCCAAGCCAATCCCTTGAGAAGATTCTCTGCGACATCGTTCAGACAGAGAATATCCACTTGAACCTCGGTGGAGGCTCATTTTTCAAAGACATTCGTCTGTCCGCTGAGACTCAGAACAACCAGAGCAGTCTCAGCTGGTTCAATCCCGTCAAGTTTGACCGGCGAGGGTTTAACTTCTTCCAAACATACCCAGTGGGCGTCTCTTGGGGCATTCAAGAGCAAAGACAAATCGGAGTGATACCGGGCGGAGCAGAATGCTGGGAAAAAGCAAATGAGCACCTCCGAAGAGAGACTCATCTTGATGGTGTTGAGGCTCTCGTAAGGAAGCTCACACCGAATTTGAAGGTGAGCACGCTTGCGTGCCCACAGTTGCAGGTCATAGCTCCTCTTCCGTTCGATCTTGCCGACATGAAAACTGGAGGCATCAGAACAACAATTCCTGCAACGGCGCAGGGAAAACTGGTAACGCTGAAGACGTTCTTTTTTCCAGAACCTCAAGAACCGGCGGTGAGGGTCATTAGTCCGACGGAGTATTCCGAAGACGGGTTGCCTATATGTATCGAATGGAACCCCGAATGGCCTGAGAGCGCGACAAACGCAATTGCTCATTTGTTTTGGGGTGGACACAACATTGATGCTCTGCCGATTAATCGGTGGAAGGAATCGGCTTCAATCTTGGGCGTTGTGGATGCGTACTTTGACGCGGAGCGTAAGCGTCTGCGAACTGGTCTCGAATATAGAGACAAGCGGCCATCGGAAGAATTTGAGCAAGCGGTTGTGCGGCTCCTAAATGTTCTTGGTATTCCTACCATTTGGTATGGAAAGACCGTGGATGACCGAGCGGATGCCCTGGGTATTGCTCAGTCTAACAAAACGACATTGGTGTTGATCGAGTGCACGCGAGAAAAACCAATCGAGAAGTTCTCGACACTGGCCGAGCGAGCCAATCACCTCAGGAAGTCCCTCCCGATTAGGGCGGAGGTTCTGCCCGTGGTTTTCACAGCAGCACGCATAGTCGAGTCCGAGGCCGCAGCAGCCGTGGAATATGGTTTGGGGCTGATCGGGGCTGAGGAGGTTCAACACCTCCTAGCCCTGATTTCGACACCGGGAACAACTACAGCAAGTATCCTTGACTACATCAGACCGCGTGAAACCGTCGCTGATCAAATCCTAAGAACGGTTGGCGAATTGTCGGGCCATCGATAGTGCTGAATCAACTACGGTGTCGTGCCGACTCTCCCGCAAGGTGGGGTTCAGCGAGGTTCGTACCGCTTTCACCGCACGGAGAGCGACTTGATCTTCATCACTCCAACCCGTGGCAACAGCTTCCAACATCAAGCGGCTGCAGATCAAGACCGCGATCAGTTTTCTGGCATCACTTTCGCTGGTCCATGTCGAACACGTTAGGAGTGAAATGAATGATTACGGAATTTCAAATGCCTATCGTATCGTAGGACTAAGTCCTTACAACCACACGGGAACCACGGGACGGTCGATGATTGAAACCGATTTCTCTAAACCGTGAAGGATGCCGCAGCAATTGCGCGGAGCCTAGACAGGCTGATGGCGCGCTGTCCGTTTTTCTGCATCGCACCGGCCGCGTCCCATGCGGGTTGACCGGCCCCGTCGTAAACGATCTCAGCCTCTTCCGGCGATACGACCCGGAGCACAACGAGGCGAACGCAACATGCGTACATTGCGATGCTTTTTCCAGCGGTTAGCTTTATCTGAACGTCCCCATTCGCGTCGAACGCGTCGTGTCCTGGCTTGGACATCGGGTAGAGAGTCAGGCCCAAAGCTTCTGCAGCAATCACTTCTCCGATCGAGCCGACCAGGTGCCCGTCGGGCGTAAACTTTCTGCCCGGATAAAGGGCCTCAAGCTCAGCGGTAGCCTTATAAATCCGGGCGACGGGCTCAGGCAAAGGAACGCGCTTTGTCATGCCCAAACATTATCACCAGGTGAGGCAAAATTGCCGAACCCAGCGGCGAAGCGATACCTTCTATCGGTTTCGAGACCGCGCACGAATGTGCGCCATCTAAACTCTCCTTTGCATCAGGGCCGATTGTGCTGGAGGATGCATATTATGCCAACATTCCTACCCGACGAAGACTTCAGGGCGAGACGCAGAGTTCTACTGCAAAGCGACTTCGCATACGCTCCAAAGCCGGAGCCACCGCCTTCCGACATGATCGATGAAGTGACCTGGCGCGAAATTGTTACGTTGCCAGACGACGTGGCCGTTCGGACATCCAACTTCCATGGAACGACTATCAAGAAACTCGCAGATCTATGGGGCGTGTGGATTGAGTGTTGCGATCTGCGCCGGGACTTCATGAACGATGTGATGCTCGATTCAACAGACGATTTTCAATGCGCCCAATATTTAGCGTTGACCGGCTTTTATCGGAATTCAATCGCAGCTGTTCGGAGCGCCGTGGAGCTGATAACAATCGGAACGTGGGCCCAAGCATGTCGCAAGAGACAAGAATTCAGCGATTGGCGCACGAGGAAGGCCCCGCTTTCGCTAAGCATTGCCTGTGACGGACTCATTGCAGGTGCGGCACCGCTCAGAAAGCATTTGGCGAGCACGGTCAACGATAGTTTATTCGATCAGAAGACGCCTCTCGGCGAAGGCGGGTTTGTTCGCAGGAGTTTTAGCGGAATTTCAGAATTCTCTCATGGGCGCCCCGGATTTACTGACGGGGATATTCGCCGGAGCAACGGTCCAATTTATGTCCGATCTGCCTTCGAACATGCAGCTTGGATTCAATTCGAAATGTTCGGTTTGGCTTTTGTCTTGTTGCTTATCGCCCGACCGGGCTCTCAAATGCCACCTGCAGTGGTGGACCTATTCGCCGATGCGAATAAAGTCAAATCCAGAGTGACGAGAGCAGCCTTCGAGTTCCTACATCCCTGAGCGGTAAATAGCGGGATCAGATTCATCTGGGATCACCCCGTTTGCTACTCCTGATGTCGCTGCCAACCGTGCAGCCCTTTTCTTGCGCCTAAAAGACACTCTCCTGCGCCGTTTTAGTTTCGAAGTGGCGCTAATCAAGGTGTGCAGCGGTACTCGCAGACACTGAACAAAGCTGAAAATGCGCACTGCCAGGGACTGACATTCCAACAGTCGCCTGGTATCAACTTCTCTCATAAATACGAGTTCTGATTTCCAAACAGCGCGCGAAAAGGGTGCCTCTTTGCGACTCGTATGCGGTTTCGAAAAAGGGCGAACAGTCGGCGGCGTTCCAAGCGGACATTCGGGTGAGCTATATTTAAAGCCATAGCAAAGAGAATCACCCAAGCACATGAGCAAAACGCCATCCTTCTATCAGGTCAAACGCGTTTTCCTGTCCTGCCCTGGTGACTTAGTTTCCGAGAGATCGCGGTTCCCGAAAATCCTTGAAACCGTTAATAACCTCCGTGCGCACAGTCTCGGGTTTCACCTGGAGGCGGTCGGGTGGGAACGCGTCATTCCTTCGTTCGGGCGGCCTCAACAACTCATCAATGAGGAACTTCGTACGGCCGACCTCGTAATCGTGATGTTCTGGAATCGGCTCGGTTCGCAGTCGGGTAAAGACTCGGAGGTAACCGGCACGCTCGAAGAGTTTAATCTCGCTGTCCGCCTTCACGATGAGACCGCCAAGCGGCAGTTCGACGCAAACAAGCCGGTGGTCTGGGTATATTTCCGAGTGCCCACAGCCGAGCCTGACGATCAGCTTCGAGGGGTACTCGCATTCCGCAAGAAACTCGAAGAAGGTCGACAGCTGTTCTTCCGCGAATACACAAGCGTTGAGGACTGGGAGGAAATGCTCAGGCAGCATCTCGTCGCATATCTCGGGGATCTTCACCGTTGGGACCTGGACCATAATCGGGAATCCATGCGACCCGAGCTCCGACTCATCCAAGGCGATTTTCTCGCTGAAGGTATTTACGACTTCGGTAATCGACTGAAGCTTCAAGTGGACCTGGATGGAGACGGCTCGCCAGAACTCGTTACCTTCTGGTTCGCTGTGAATTCGTACAATCTCACGATTACCAAGCACGACAGCACCTTCGCGCTCCCGTTGAGTTACCAAACTTTGGAGAACGCAAGACTCGTTCACGTGGCGATAAAGGATGTCACCAATGATGGCCTCCCAGAGGTCCTTTTGGCTGCATCCGATGGTCCGGCTTCGCTGCGACTGTATGTATGGGGTTTGAATCAATCTGGCCGCCAAGAGCGTAAACTCAGCGAAGAAACCTTCGTAGCCTTAGCAGATTTCGCAGGTCAGTACCGAGCACAGATTTTTGAGGGCGGAACGATTGTGCTTCCCTATGGATCCCAGGGCTTTGCTTTTCGCCATCGCTGGAACGTAAATCAATTTGAAAATATCGGAGACTGAGCCGGATCAACCTCCATCCGGAACAAACTACGGGAATCAATAATGACTGGACCAGTCAGCCTGACAGTGCGATATCGTCCGCTCCGCGTCGGCTGGTGCATCGAGGGCGAAAGCCTCGATCATTTTTCCAGGGCCGTCGCTTTGTCCCATGTTTTCTGGGGCGGTCGTTTCAATCCGATGATCCCGTGCTCCGATCGTCAGCTCGCCGAAGCGCTGATCAAAGCCTTTAACGTCGACGCACTTTACAACATTTCAGGTACGGCTGCCGTCGACACTTTCATGAAGGAATTTCCCCATATCGCGTGGCCCGATTACCGCCCTGAACTGTTCGTGACCAGAGGTACGAGAAAACTCCCCAGGCTCCTTGATGTTGGTCATCCTGCGCAGCATCTGTTTGAAAGGCACGTTGACCGACGCGAGAAACCCGCCATCGATGCGGCCTTCTACCAATGGGAGGCAGCCGACCGTCTTCGTTACGCCTTGCAAGCAACCTGCGGAACCTATCCACAAGAAGCTGAGACGGGACGGGACTATGCCCGCGTATTTCAGAAAGCCTTCACGACGCAACCCATCGCGATTGGCGTTGCCGATGCTATTCCCAACGATCTCTTCCGAAAGGTCACTCCCAACTATCTAACAACAGCCGAGCTTGAAGGCATGCCGCTTCAGTCGTCGCACTGGACCAGACCGGGCTTTTACTATGGGGACGCGCTCGCCTTCGCCGATCTTGTCAACTTCTGGAACCTGCGTGCATGCGACATCGACTTGTTCTTCTTTGATCCGAATTGCAGTGAACGCCTCCGCCCTCTTGTTGAAACTTTCGCGGCACTTCTGCGGCAGCGACCGCAGAACGATCCCTCACCAAATAACATCAGTGTGTGGCAAAGAAATCTTGATCTCTCACGCGACCTGAGTATCTTCGGGCCTGGGCTCTCCCTCTGCACATTCAGTGCTGGCAGTCTCAACGGTCTGAATCTGAATCCGCCAGTCATGACCTTCCCGGCCAAGCCCGTACTCGGAGCCGCCACCGACAACAGCCTCGGCACATCGGTTACCTTCCTGCTTCCCGAAAAGCCGTTCTATTCGGATTTCGAACTACATACGCAAATGATGGTCGTCTCGGTATCCGCACCGAATGTCGGCAACGCGATGCTAACGCCTCCATTTATCCCGGCTCTGAACGAGTACTACGGTCGCAATGAGTACTTCATGCACGACAAGGCCCGCGCCGAGCGCGGCAGCCTTGGCATCATTGAGGAAGTTACCCGCCACCAACTTACCCTCACGGCGCTTCCATTTACCGATGTTCTCTCAAAGGTGTTCGAGACGTATGGAATGAAGGCCAAAGCCAGCCCTGCCGGCCTGGTCAGTACGCGCTTGATCGAGCAAATGGGCGGCCTCCAAGGATGCAGAGTTTTCAAGATTGGCGGCGTGCGGTCACTGATCAAGAAATACACACCCAGCGAGACCTTTGAGCGGACGGAAGCGATCACGATGATCGGCGACAATGACCCCGTCACGCACCTTCCGCACTTCGATCCCTACAAATCTCTCTACATAGAACAAAGAGACAAGAGGGACCTGAAGCCCGAGGATGCGTTCCTTTATCTCTTGAAGAAAGGGGTATTTCGCGCAGGTCTCAAGTTGGCGTGCCCCACTTGCCAACTCGATTTCTGGGTTACGCTCGACGACGCAAAATCTACAAATCCCTGCCCTTACTGCGGCTTTGAATTCAACGTACTGCCCCAATTACGCGACCGTAACTGGGCTTATCGACGATCCGGATTGTTTGGACGCGAGGACAACCAAAAGGGTGGCATACCAGTCGCTGTCACGCTGCAGCAGCTCGATACCATGCTGCACGAACGCCTGCAGGCCTACGCACCAGGAATCGAGCTTAAACCCGATACCGCACCCATCGAAGATTGCGAAACGGATCTCGTCATGCTCGCATCCAGCTTCGGCCATTCGGAAAAGCCGCTTGAACTCGTGATCGCCGAATGCAAAGACAGCGGCGGCGAAATTACCGCTGACGACGTAAGAAAACTAACGAAAGTAGCCGAGGCTCTCGAAGGGAGTCCCTGTGACGTGTTCATCCTGTTTTCGAAATGCGGCCGATTCACGCACGACGAGGTTGAACGCTGTAAACAGGCGCGGCGCAAACTCTTTGAACACGAAGGCAAGACCCATTACGCCAACAATGTCATCATGCTTTCGGAGCGCGAACTGGAACCCTACCTCTTTTACCAGCAATTGGAAAAGGAGTTCGAAATTCAGCCCTATGTCCATACCTTCGAGGACCTGGCCATCAACACGGTCAATATTTATTTCGAGCCTCGGCCCAAGCCCGTCGCTGACGCTCAATGAGCGATACAGCCCGGGAAGTCCTCAAACGATGTACCCCACACTCCCATAGCAGCGGTTTCCATATTGGTCTTTGTGTTCGTTGAGCTTGGTGTCATATGTCTTACGCGGAAAGCGTTTGTTGCAATAAGGGCATTCCACGGTGTAGCCCGTGCTTAAACCCGCCCTGCTTGATGTGCGACGTGAGCCAAACGTTCCGGCTGAACCGGAGGAAAAGGGTTTCGCGAAGTAGCCCGTTGATTTCGTCAGTTCGATTGGAAAACGCGGATCGAATGTTTGGTCCAGGATCGCCACGGAATGAACCTTGTCCGCGATATACGACTTGATACCTACTTCCCCACTCCTGCCCCCGCGCAGGTCCCAGCCGTAGAGATATTCCCGCGCCACGCCGTCCTTTCGGCGTTTAAAAATGAGGGCATAGGGCTCAATCACGCGTTCCAGTCCGTCATACATGAACCGCAAAAGGCGATGCAGGCGTGCTGACTCCATGATGTCGGACCGCGACTGCGACGGGAAATACGTCAGGGCCGCGCGCCCCAACGCACCGGCATAGGTAACGCGCGGTTCGACAAGTGCGCAAATCTCGCCGATGACAGTCCTGAACCAGCTCTCCGCGTTCTCAAAGCTGAAGATCGACAGCCTGGGGCACACCAGGTATTCGTTCCAAAGCCCTCGGATCGTCTGGAACGGCAGCTCGAGCAGGAGATTCCGCGCGATCAGCGGTTGGGGCTCATAGATCGTTTGCTTCAGGAAAGTCATCAGCACTTCACGGCGGGAGATGTTGAGGGTTTTCTGGAAAAACACCGCATGCACGAAATCGTACAAATCCGGGGAGTGTTGCCTTTGCAGCAAAGCTTTCAGCTTTGACGCGAGAAGTTCCTCCAGTTTCACGCACCGAATCTCTGCTTGGCACTGCGCCGCATCCGAATAGGCATGGATCAACCGCCGTGATTGAATGGCCAGGAACAGCCGGTCAAATTCCTTCACGTCGAGATCGACCCGGATGCGCACGTCTTCCTCGCCGTAAAAGCTCTTGAAATAAACACGGGCTTCATAGATCTTCGCCTCGTTGTCGGCCAGCGATCGCTCCGACACGCGGCTTTGATCGACCAGAAACTCAACGCCACTTCTTTCGCGCGCGAAGGCGCAAGCCTGGCTTAGCCCCTGCACGAGGGCATCGGCATCGAGTTCCGTCTGCGTTGAGAAGTCGAGATCGTTCGAAAACCGCGCGTGCTCGAAATACGCTTTACGGAAACAGTTGCCACCCTTGAGGATGAGCGACGGCCGCAAGCGGTTTTCGGCCTCGGCAAGCCCTGCCAGCAGCCAGCCGAACACGTAGTCACGCTGCACATTCGCTGCATGCACGCCGAGTTCATCAGCTTTCGCGTCGATTTCCAGCTTGTCGATCATTTCGCGAGTCCGCGTTAACCCTCAGTACAGGGGAGCGAGACGGAATCCCCTCGACCATAGCGCAATCCGATTTGGGAGCATTCCGGGCACTCCTTGTCCCTTCGGGGTTCCACCAAACTTTGCTTGCCTTTTAGCAAATGAAAGTGCTCGTAATAAAGGGCTGACGGCTCAGGACGAAGTCCGAGATAGTCGAGCATGAAATCATTTACCGCGTGCGCTGCCGAGATCGCATTAAGGCTGATTACGCTTGGGTTAGGTTCCTCCACTCCGTACGCCTGTGCCTTCCGTTCTTCATCGGTCTTTGCTTCCTTGGCCAGTTCGCTTGCGTCGATGAGCTGGTTGCACCACAAGCAACCGCGTCCCGGACGCACCGGCCGATTGGCGCTCATGACATCCACGAGTGCGCCCGCACCATCTGACCGAATCTTCGACCCAAGCTGAACGCCCGGAATCATGTATTGATGAACCAGGGCGTTGAACACCAGCCGAGCCCTCATTGAATCGGCAGCAAGAAAAAGATAGTCACACGAAGTCAGCTCTCTGGCGACAGATCCCATGGCCACATCCTTCGGGATGAGACTGATCTTCGCGCGTTCATTGGCCTGCAGAATAAGGCGCTTTGCAACCTCTACCTTGGCAACTTTAGCCTGCGCGTCCGTCATCGACGCGCCGACAATCCTAGAAAGATTTGATTGCTCGACCACATCGTCATCCACAAGGCAAAATTCCCCCACCCCCAAGCGCGCGAGATATTCCGCGACAAGGCTGCCGATGCCTCCAAGACCGACAATGCCCACGCGGCACTTCGCCAGCAGAGCTTGGCCCGACTTTCCAAACATTCTGATCTGCCGATCGTAGTTGCCCGCTTCGTCAAGGGACGACTTCCGCATTAACGGGGTCAGCCGCTGGATCGTGTTTCCAACTATGATGGCCTCGTCAAGCTCCAGGCGCTTGCCATCGGTGAGCCAGACGTCCGCCTGAACGGAACGTTTTCCAAACACAAGGGCGCCCACCGGCATGCCCCGTGCGATCTGCAACAGAGCTGGATAGCCGCGTTCGTGGGAATCGAAGTCGATCTTGCTGAAGCCGACTTCACGGTCGCTACCGTGGTTATGGACCGCTAGATACACAAGCCGCTCGTCACGAGCGCGTGTTATGAGCCGGTGAATAAATTTCGGACCCAGAGCACGATAACCAATCTTGCCTTCGACGTAGTCCGAACCTTCCCGTGCCAGATGGACCTCACGAACATGGAGAATGAGTTGCCCGCGGATGCACGATGTGCCTGCAAGCAGCACCAATCCATGTTCATCGTGATCGTCCGGAAAAAGGTGTTTCACGATCACGTCAAAATCTTGTCGCGCCATCCGCAGACGGCATGTATTCGTCATGGTAGCTTCTCCAGAAAATCGAGCACTTTCAGGATCTTTGCTCCTACTTTTTGCAAACCGCTCTGGGCTGCGCTGTTGCGGCGCGACACTTGAATCGCAGGCCTTCCCTCAAAAATGTGTCCCGGCGTCACGGGCACGGCGAAGGGCACGCCGTTGGCGCGGGCAACATTCGCTCCAATGAAAACCGGATATATATCCGCGTAGGGATATTGCGGAGGTATATGGAATCCAAGCCACGTGCTATCGGGACGGAATTTTTGACCCAACACGACAGGCTCCACAATTACATAGGCGCCGCCCTGACCGTCTTCGCGGACTGTGAAGATCGACGCACTGAACTGTCGCCTAAGTTCTTCAATACCCGACGACACTTCGATTTTCATAAATGGCTCCGATTAGGAGTTGTCATCCGGCGCGATTGCCGTGAAGCGGAGATGTTCGCGCAGATGCACTTCATCGTTGTCGCCAACTATGCGACTTGTACCGTTTGGAAGTTCTTCCTGCAGCACAAAGTTCGGCTGAATGTGAACGCCCTGTGCGATCGCCGCCGCCTTGATTTGGGCGCCAGTTGCCTTGTGTCCCTCAAGCGTCACCGGTTGTTCATTTACAGTCACAGTCACAACGTGCTTCTTGGCGTGGGCTGCGAAATGGAGTCCGTCTTTGAGCGTCACCCGTTCGTCGTCGCGGACCGTCCGATGCGACCCATCTGCAAGGATTTCTTCCAAAACAAAGTCGAGTTGGATCGGCACGCCCTGCTCTATTGCCGCCGTCTTGATCTCTTTACCCGTCTCCTGGTGGCCAAGGAGCTTGACCGACGCATCATTGACCGACACGGTGACAAGAAGGTCCTTGTGCCCGTGCTTGCCGACATCCTCTTCCGCCGTTGCGCCACTGCTGGCGCTTGTTTCGTCCAAATTCATGGTTTTCTCCTTGCCATGTAGGCATTAAATTGCTAAACTGCAATTGATCGTAGCAGGAGTCTAACTAGGAAGTCAATTGCTATTTCGCAATTTCGAGAAGGGGGCAAATGGCGAATGAAAGTAAAGGTTTTAATGGAGATGCTTTCTACCGTGCTTTGGAAAACGCAGTGAATGCCCGATCCAAGACTTGGAAACAGGTCGCCGCTGAGACCGGAATTAGCGCTTCGACCTTGGCGCGGATGGCACAAGGCCGCCGTCCAGATGCTGCAAGCTTGGCGGCACTCTCCGCTTGGGCAGGACTTAATCCTTCCGACTTCGTCCATGCGCCATACAAAACAGCCGGATCAGAACCCATGGCAAGAATCTCGACGCTGCTCAGAACCGACCCGAACCTAGATCCTCACTCCGCGGAAGCAGTTGAAGCGATCGTTCGCGCAGCTTATGAGCGGCTCCGTAAGACCAACGACTAGCCTACCGCAGCGCATTCTCCCAAGATACGAGAAAAACCGTCAGCTCTTCCGGCGCCTGAGCCGGCTTTCGGCGGCAAAGAGGCGGCGCTCTTCCACGACTTTGACAATTGCGGGTACGACCTCGTCCTTCATGGTGCGCTCGTACTCTGCGAGAGTTTTGGGGTCCACTGGTTTCAGTCCGTCAACCAGCTGAAAAACATCCTCGCTTTCCTTCTTATCCATGTCGCCGTCCTCCTGTCTAAACTTCAGAACCCGCCCCGCACGTTAGTCATAGTTCACTTCCATTCGCGAAAATGCTGTATTGTCCATCCCCGAGAGACGTAGCGTTCCGATTCCTTTGTCCAGATCAAGGTTCACCGATTGTCGGTTCAGAACGAGGGCTTCCGTGCGGCTATGAAACAACCAAAGAGGCCATCTCTCACCTACGAAAGCAGTCGCATCAATCACCGCTCGCGCCGCGATTTGATTTTTCGCCCACTCAGGCTCGGTGGCAAACTCCACGATCCACACAAATTGTGCAAAAGGCAGTTTCATGACTGCTTCTAGAAGCTTCGCATCAAATTCAGATTCTCTCTCCCGCATAAAGCGCCGTAGCTTCGAGCCGCTAGTCATGAAGTACCGGATGATCGTCTCGTTTTCCGACGGCAGCCCATCGACAGGTAATTTGAAAAGCGTGGGCGCAAGACGATCAACGGCGTCCGCAGGGTAGAAAACCTTTTCTGGCAACGCGACGATAAAGGAGTCAATGTCTTCGACTGAATACGCCGTTCCTCCTGCGACAGGAATCGACAAGTAAGGAAGAAAGTGATCGTCGACGACCGACATCGACTTGATCTCGTCCCAGGAATAGCGCATCCCTGGAACACCTGTGTTTACCGGCGAGCGCCAGTCGTAGCCTACGACAGCGATCGCGTGCTCCTGCTCATTCATCGCAGCAAATAAAGGAAAGCCCGATTCAACGTAAGCGCCAAGTTGTCTATAGAAAGACGGGTCATCAACATTATTAAAGTCACGCGCCACGTGGAATGGGAATGCGCCGGCTAACTGGAAAACGCGTTCCGCGTGTGATATCTCCAATCCTTTCGACGGCACAAGACCGCCAGGATTGAATTCTTGCGCCATCAAAGTGATATCGTGCGTCAGAAACTCACGATACGAGTTGTACCGCTCACTGTAGTGTCTTAAGATCGACCAGCAAGCCGCGTGTGCACAGACAGAAATATCTCGATGCTGATCCATCGATGGGAATCCCTGCACCACGAACGTGTACCCGAGGAGATGAACTTTATGCTTGGCCTTGATGATAAATCTGGCAGCTCCGCTTCTCACGCTTGGCGACAATACGGTGCGCCCGATCGTGGCGCTACCTGTCGGGCGCAGGACCATGTATCCGTAGTAGTGATAAGTCAAGTCTCCGCTGGCGGAGTGAGTCAATCTTAGACCCTTGTCATCGAATCGCACGGTCTCGTCGAAAAAGTGCAACCGCACGCAATCCGGTCGATAACGTTGCGCCTTTTTTGCATAGAAATTGTAGTAGGTGCTCCTGTAGTCCTTATCCACATAGTCACGTTCGATCAATACGCCCTTGACCGCGTCCGAGATACCATCAGCCAGCTTTTGCGCGACTACTGCTGGTTCGTACTCGGCGGAAAGTTCGTTCTCCAGTCGAGCCAGATCCGCGGGCGAATTGAGTGTTATCCACGTGTACATCAACGTCTCTTTTACGCTGTTTCTTCCAATCGCCGCGAAGATTGAAGCGTCAGGCCTTTCGGAACCTCAAACACAGTGCGACAAGATAGTACGGATAAGACTTGACGCACAACCACCCGGGACGCGCTTTTGCAAACTCTGTCGCGCCGCCTGCAAGAGAGCTTTGGGCTGGATTACCAACACACTACACCATTACCGCTCCCAAGAAGAAGCCTCCACATTTTAACCGCAGTTTGGCCAGGGAACCGGTCTGCTAGTCGACTGACTGTCGGACACTAAGAAAGCTTCGATTTTGCTTGTCTTTTCGCAGTGTTGTGCGCATATGGTGCGCCGAATTCAGCTGAGCCAACACGGACTGTCAAAATCCCTGCCCACGTTCTACGCATAGCTGAGTAGTTAGGTGGCTTCGCGATTTCATCCCACTGCGTCCTCTTCCGGGTGGACGCCGCTCGGCCGCGGCTCGGACGGGCGTTTCGGACTGCGCCGGTTTCGCGCCAAACGAACCTCAACCCCGTTTGGCACTCATCGCGCTTTCACTCACGCCCTGCCACCCTCCTTCGGCCTCCGTTCTGTCCCTTTCACCGTTCCGCCTTGTTTCTTCCCGCTGCCGCTCTAGTGAAGAAAGAAACAAGCCGGAAACGGCAGAAAG
>Ga0187859_10001186_pt1 | contig 16770 bp, 13 predicted proteins | sample June2016WEW_10_1_2_FD_133019 | JGI IMG/M metagenome (GOLD analysis project Ga0187859, IMG submission 133019) | Peatland microbial communities from SPRUCE experiment site at the Marcell Experimental Forest, Minnesota, USA - June2016WEW_10_10 | ecosystem: Environmental > Terrestrial > Soil >...
GCGGCTCGTCGAGCCCGATGTGCTCCGAAATACGTTGGACCGCATCGGCCACGGCGCTCGCCGGGCCGGCGGCGAGGCTCTCGACGCGCTCGAGCAGCTGCGCGAGCGTCGCGGCGCCACGGGCGAGGGCGAGGGTTCGCAACTGCCCGGCTTCACGACCGGTCAGAGCGAGTTCCTGACGCAGCGGATCGGGGCCGGTGCGCCCGTGGATGTCGAGCCGGCGCTTCCAGCGCGTGACCGAGTTCACGGTCGTCTCGCGCAAGCCGGGGTCGAGGTTCGGTGCCGGCTGCCGACCTCCCCAGCCTGGCCCACTCATCGTTTGATTTCATACCACGCCGACGCAACCTCGTATGGCGGGCAGCCGCTCCCGCCGCTCGATCGGATCCGGGCTGGCGATGCGAATCGGTCCGGCCAAGCGCCTGCGCGCGCGGACGGGCGCCTTGACAAGAATCGCACGCACCCGGCTATCATGGCCCAGTTGCAGGTCGTGGGTGGCGGCTGATGCTGGATCTCGAAGCGCTACTGCAGCCGGCACCGTCTGCGCCGCCGAGCGGCCCGAACCTGCAGTACACGACCGAATTCTCGAGTCTCGAGCGAGCCGCAGCGGGTCGTCCGGAACGGCAGGTCGGCGGCCTCATCGTCGCTGCGGAACCTCCGGAGTGGCGCGCGATCGTCCAGTCGAGCTGCCAACTGTTGAACGCGAGCAAAGACGTTCGGGTGGCCATCACTCTGGCGCGGGCTCTCATCGAAGTCGACGGGTTCGGCGGGCTCGCCGACGGCCTCACGCTCGTAAGGCGCCTGGTCGCGCAGTATTGGGACACGTTTCATCCCCAACTCGACGCCGACGACGCAAACGACCCGACCTCGCGCGTCAACGCGATGGGTGCCGTGACCCACCGGGACATGATCCAGGCGATTCGGGGCGCATCGCTCATCACCTCCAAGACGTTCGGCAGTGTCACACTGCGGGCGATCGATGCGGCGAGTGCGCGCCCGATCCCTATGAAAGCGACGCCGGCCGGGCCGGACGGAAAGGCCGCGCCCGAAAGCGCGGGCGTGCCGACGCTTCCCACCATCGAAGCCGCCTTCCAGCAGGCGCAAGAAGGGGTGTTGGCCGAGGCGTCGTCGACCCTCCACCGGTGTTCTCAAGAGGTTCGCATGCTGGCCGAAGCCTGGGCCGAGCGCTTGCCGAGTTCGGGCCCAGACTTTACCGAGCTTCGAAGAGTGGTCGACCAGGCCGAGCAAGCCATCAAGACGCGGCTCGACCAACGTCAAGCCGCGCAGGCGAACCGGCCGGGCCAGGCGGCCGCTGAGCAACCCGCGGCGGCGGCCGATGCAGCGCCGACGATGCCGCGGGGAGAAGTCCGCACTCGCGATGACGTTCTGCGCGCGATCGACGCAATCTGTGCCTACTATGCGAAAGCCGAGCCTTCCAGCCCGGTGCCGCTGCTGCTCCAGCGCAGCCGGCGGCTCGTGACGATGTCCTTCACCGATATCTTGAAGGAAATGTTGCCTGAGGCCATTCCGAACCTCCAGAAAATCTCAGGCAAGACCGACGGGTGACGTCTACCCCCCCAAGGATGGGATCATGAGCAGCCAAAAGTTCATTGGTCGAAACCGAGCCCCGCGCGTTCAGATCGAGTACGACGTCGAGCTCTATGGGGCTCAGAAGAAGGTGCAGCTCCCGTTCGTCATGGGCGTTCTCGCGAACCTGTCCGGCAATCCGGCCGAGCCTCTCCCCCCGGTGGCGGACAGGAGCTTCGTCGACATATCGGCCGACAATTTCGACGATCGCCTGAAGGGCATGAAACCGCGTGTTGCGATGCAAGTGCCGAATAAGCTCACCGGCGACGGAAACCTCAACGTCGAGCTTCGTTTCGAAAAAATGGAGGATTTCAGCCCCGCGGCCGTCGCCCGCAGCGTTCCGGCGCTCGCGAAGCTGCTCGAGGCAAGAATCCAACTGGCCAATCTCATTACGTACATGGACGGCAAGACGGGTGCCGAAGACCTCATCGCTCGCGTGCTGAAAGACCCCGGTCTTCTGAGCTCTCTTGCCGCCGCCCCCAAACCAGCCGAGGCCGCCCCCGAACCAACGGGCGCCGGTTCTCAGAAAGGCCAGTGAGCGTCCCATGGCCGAACAACAGAAAGAGCGCGAAGCTCCGCAGCCGACGACCCCCGAAGCCGAGGGCAGCGATTTCGCAGCCCTGCTCAACAAGGAGTTCAAGCCGCAGACGGATCGCGCACGCACGGAGGTGCAGAGCGCGGTCCGCACGCTCGCCGAACAGGCGCTCGCGGGCACCAGCCTCACCTCGGGCGACGCCGTGACCAACATCAAGGCCATCATCGCGGAGCTCGACCGGAAGCTGAGCGATCAGGTCAACGAGGTCATTCACCAGCCGGATTTCCAGGAGCTCGAGAGCGCCTGGCGGGGGCTGCATTACCTCGTCAACAACAGTGAAACCGATTCCATGTTGAAGATCCGGGTCATCAACATCTCTAAGAAGGAGCTCGGCAAGACGCTGCAGCGTTTGAAGGGCACCGCCTGGGATCAGAGCCCGATCTTCAAGAAAGTCTACGAGGCTGAGTTCGGACAGCTCGGCGGCGAGCCGTTCGGCTGCCTGGTCGGCGACTACTATTTCGATCACAGCCCGCCCGACGTCGAGCTTCTCGGGGAGATGGCGAAAATTTCCGCGTCGGCACACACCCCCTTTCTGGCCTCCACCGCGCCCTCTCTCTTCCAGATGGAGTCCTGGAAGGAGCTCAGCAATCCGCGCGATCTGACCAAAATTTTTTCGACGCCCGAGTACGCCGCGTGGCGCTCGCTCCGGGAGTCGGAAGACTCGCGTTACCTCGGTCTCACGATGCCGCGGTTTTTGGCGCGCCAGCCCTATGGCGCCAAGTCGGCTCCGGTCGACGACTTCGACTTCGAGGAAGACACGGGAGGCGGCGACGCCGACAAGTTCACTTGGGCGAATTCCGCATACGCGATGGCGGTCAACGTCAACCGTTCGTTCAAACTCTATGGCTGGTGTTCGCGCATTCGCGGCATCGAGTCCGGCGGGGCGGTGATGGGCCTTCCGACCTACACCTTCCCGACCGACGACGGCGGCGTGGACATGACGTGTCCGACCGAAATCGCCATCAGTGATCGGCGCGAAGCCGAACTGGCCAAAGCGGGCTTCATGCCTCTCATTCACAAGAAAAATTCCGACTTCGCCGCATTCATCGGCGCACAGTCGCTCCATCGTCCAGCGCAATACGATGACCCGGATGCGTCGGCGAATGCCGCGCTCGCGGCCCGCCTTCCGTACCTTTTTGCGACGTGCCGGTTCGCGCACTACTTGAAGTGCATCGTTCGCGACAAGGTCGGTTCGTTCAAAGAGCGCGACGAGATGCAGAAGTGGCTCCAGAAATGGATCCTTCAATACGTCGACGGCACGCCGTCGCACTCGAGCGAAGAGACCAAAGCGCGAAAACCGTTGGCGGACGCCCAGGTGGTCGTCGAGGAAATCGAAGGCGAACCCGGCTACTATTCGTCCAAGTTCTTTCTCAGGCCCCACTACCAGCTCGAAGGTCTGACCGTCTCGCTTCGCCTCGTCTCGAAGCTGCCGTCCGCGAAGGCCGCTGGGTGAAATCCACGATGGGTCGGTTCGTGCTCTCTCTTTCGAGAAGGCTGGGCCCGTGGCCGAACTGATTCCCAAGGATCGGTTGCAACCGTCCTTGCTCGATCGCCTCACCGACGAAGAGCCGACCGTGGGTGTCGAGGGTCCCGAGAAACGTGTGCTCTCGCTCGTTCGGCTGCGGGAGTCGGTTCGTCGCGATTTGGCCTTTCTTCTGAACGCGACGCAGCTCGCCGCTCTGCAGGACTTGAGCGACTTCCCGGAAGTCGAGCGGTCCACCTTGAACTACGGAATGCCGGATCTCACGGGCCAATCGGCGTCGACGATCGACAAAGGCGCTCTCGTTCGCATCGTGCGTCGCGCGGTGAACGACTTCGAGCCGCGCCTCTTGAAGCAGTCGCTCAAAGTCAACATTCAGGTCAATCCGGACAAGCACGACCCGAACGCGCTCCGCTTCGACATCGAGGCGGACCTATGGTCGCAGCCGTTGCCGCTCCGGTTGCACTGGAGAGCGGATCTCACGTTGGAGGACGGCGAGGCTCGCGTCGTCGAAGCGGCCCCCGGTTAGCCCGTGGATAACCGACTGCTCGAGTACTACAACCGCGAGCTACGGTATCTGCGGGAGCTCGGTGGCGAATTCGCCCGTGAGTTTCCGAAGATCGCCGGCCGGTTGGGCCTCGATGCCTTCGAGTGCGCCGACCCGTACGTCGAGCGGCTGCTCGAGGGCTTCGCGTTTCTTGCGGCCCGCGTCCAGCTCAAGATCGACGCCGAGTTTCCGAGCTTCTGCGAACAATTGTTGGGTCTTGTCTACCCGCACTACTTGGGATCGACGCCGTCGATGGCGATCGTCGAATTCTCGCCGGACGAACGCCAAGGCAACCTGGCTGACGGCTTCGTGGTTTCGCGTGGAAGCTCGTTGCGGGCCAGCCCTCTTCAGAACGAAATAGGTTGTGAGTACCGCACGGCCCATGACGTAACCCTCTGGCCGATCGAGGTCGAGACTTTGACGATGGCGGCCTCGGCCGGTGGCCCGGAAGCCAATCTGTCGTCCTCACGGCCGGTGAAGTCCACGCTGCGGCTGCGCCTGCGTACGACGAGCGGGCTGCCCTTTGCTCGGATGTCGCTCGACGAGCTCACGCTGTTTTTTCGGGGAGGCGATTCGGTCGCATGGCGGTTTTTTGAGCTCGTCATCGGTGGCACGGTGGCCGTGGCTTCGCGCGAGCCCCTCGGCGCATCCTGGACGAAAGTCGACGAGGCGAAGCTGCTGCCGATCGGCACGGCCGATTCGGAGTCGTTGCTGCCGAGCGGGCCCCGCGCGTTTCAAGGATACCGCCTGCTGCACGAGTACTTCGCATTCCCGCAGCGGTTTCTGTTCGCGCGACTGACCGGGCTATCCCGGGCCGTGCGCGCGTGCCCAGGCGACCAGCTGGATTTGCTCGTCGCGCTCGACCGCTACGAACCCACCGTCGAGGCGGCGGCCAAGCCGTCGAGCGTCTCTCTCTTTTGCACGCCTGCCGTGAACTTGTTTCCCAAATCCGCCGATCGCATTCAACTGGGCGATTCGGACCACGAGTACCACGTGGTTGCCGACCGCGCTCGCCCGCTCGACTTCGAGGTCCATTCGGTGACCCGCGTGACCGGCTACGGCGCCAAGGGCGACGCCGTGCAGGAGTTCCTGCCTTTCTACCGAAGTCGGCATGGCGGGGTTGCGGCCGCCGCGGCTGCGTTTTATACGGTTCAGAGGCGCGAGCGACTTGCGTCCAGCAGGCTGCGGACTCAGGGGCCGCGCTCGAGCTATTTGGGCGGCGAGGCCTTCGTCGCGCTGGTTGACGGCCGCCAGGGACCGTTCCGAGCGGAGCTCCGTCAGCTCGCCGTCGAGACTCTCTGCACCAACCGCGATCTGCCGCTTCTCATGCCCATCGGACAGGGCGAAACCGACTTCACGATGGATTCGGGCGCGCCCGTGAAGGCGATGCGGTGCGTGGCCGGGCCCTCGGAGCCCGTAGCCTCGCTCGCCGGCGGCGAGACGAGCTGGCGGCTGATCAGCCATCTTTCCCTCAACTATCTCGCGGTGACGGACGTGTCCCAAGAGGAAGGCGCGCTCGCGTTACGCGAGCTCCTCTCGCTCTATGCGAACGTTGCGGACGCTTCCAGCCGCCGTCAGATCGCCGGCGTGCGCCATACGAGCACTCGCCCGATCGTCCGCCGGTTGCCCGTGGACGGTCCTCCGAGCTTCGTTCGCGGCATCGAAATGACCATCGACTGCGACGAGGCTTCGTTCGAAGGCACGAGTGCATTCGTCCTTGGGCTCGTCCTGGCTCAATTTTTCGCGCGATACGTTTCGATCAACTCGTTTGTCGAGACGGTCATTCGCACGCAACAACGCGGAGTGATTGCACGATGGCCGCTGACGGTGGGCAGGCGCCCCGTTCTGTGAACTGGCTCGAGAGGCTCAAAGCGCTGCCGGGCAGCTTCGACTTCCACGTGGCGCTCAGGCGCTTCGACACGGTGTCGCCCGAAGCCCCCCGCCTGGGCGAGGCGGAGCGGCCGTCGGAGGAAGGCGTCCGGATCGGACAGAAGCCGTCGGCTCTGTTCGAGGGAGCGGAGCTCACGGAGTTCTCCGTTCCCGACGACGGGAGCACTCCCCGTTTGATGGTGGGCTTTCTCGGGCTTTGGGGACCGAATGGGCCGCTGCCGAGTCATCTGACGGAGTACGCCTACGAACGCCTCCAGCACGCAGGGGACCCGACGCTCGCTCGATTCGTGGACGTCTTTCACCATCGGATGCTTCTGCTCTTTCACCGGGCTTGGACGCGAACGCGCCCCACCGTCGCGATGGATCGACCCAACGCGGATGCCTTCGCCCTCTATGTGGGCGCGTTGATGGGTTTGGGGCTCGAGGCGACGCGACATCGGGGTGACGTTCACGATTTCGCGAAACTGCATTACGCGCCCCACTTTGCGTCTCTCTCTCGAGGTGCCGACGGACTTCGCGATCTCATTGCCGACTACGTCGGTGTTTCGACGCACGTCGAGGAGTTCGTCGGCGAATGGCTCGAACTTCCCCAAGACGAACGCTGGCGGCTCGGCGCGTCGCGAGAGACCGGCAGTCTCGGGCGCGTTCCGCTCGGCCGTCGCATATGGTCTCGATCTCACAAGTTCCGGATCGTGCTCGGCCCCTTGAGCGCCTTCGACTTCGAGCAGATGCTGCCGGCGTCCCATGCCGTCACCGAGATCACTTCGCTCGTGCGCCTTTATACAGGCGACGAGTGGGACTGGGAGCTTCGGCTCGTTTTGGCATCTTCGGTGTGCGCTCCGATGCGGCTTGGCGGCGGAGGGCGTCTCGGTTGGACCACTCGCCTTGGCTCCGGCCCAGGTGTAGAGGTCGACTTGGTCGTCGATCCGCTGACCCGGCGCACCCAACGAATTCGCAAACCATTGGCCGCTCGAATCAGCTGACAGGAGATCGCTTCTCATGGCCGATATCAGCCGCGCTGCTCTCTTTGGCAAGCTCGACGAACTGGGCTACCGCGCGCTCGAGAGCGCAACGGTGTTCTGCAAGATGCGCGGCAACCCGTACGTGGAACTCGTGCACTGGCTGCATCAGATTCTTCAGCAGCCCGACTCCGACGTGCATCGAATCACCCGGCACTACGAGCTCGACGCGGCCAAGGTGGCTCGCGATCTGCTCGAGGCGCTGGATCGTTTGCCGCGCGGCGCGACCTCGGTCAGCGACATCTCCGTCCACATCGAGGAAGCCGTGGAGAGAGGATGGCTTTACGCGAGCCTGAAATACAATCAGCCTCGCGTCCGAACCGGACACGCGATCGTGGGGTTACTCAAAACGTCGAGTCTACGCAATGCGCTGACTGCGATCTCGCGGGAGTTCTCGAAGGTCGGTGGAGACGATCTCACCGAGCGCTTCGCCGGGATCACCGCCGGGTCGCCGGAGGAGAAGAGCTCGGGCACGCTGCAGGCGTCTCAGGGTACCGAGCCGATCGCGCCTGCCGCTCTTGGCCGGCAAGAGGCCCTCGCCAAGTTCTCCGTCGACCTCACCGAGCGCGCCCGAAGCAAGGGGCTCGATCCGATCGTGGGGCGCGACGAGGAAATTCGTCAGATCGTCCACGTCCTGATGCGGCGCAGGCAGAACAACCCCATTCTGACGGGGGACGCGGGTGTCGGCAAGACGGCCGTCGTCGAAGGATTGGCCCATCGGATCGCCTCCGGCGATGTCCCGCCCGCGCTCAGGGACGTTTCGCTTCGATCGCTCGATCTCGGCCTCTTGCAGGCCGGGGCGGGCGCGAAGGGTGAATTCGAGAATCGACTCCGGCAGGTGATCGAAGAAGTGCAGGCTTCGCCCAAGCCCATCATTCTTTTCATCGACGAAGCCCACACGCTCATCGGCGCGGGGGGAGCGGCCGGAACCGGTGACGCCGCGAATCTGCTCAAGCCGGCGCTGGCGCGTGGCACGCTCCGCACGATCGCCGCGACGACCTGGGCCGAGTACAAGAAGCACATCGAGAAGGATCCGGCTCTGACGCGGCGCTTTCAGGTGGTGCACATCCAGGAACCATCCGAAGACAAGGCCGTTCTGATGATGCGCGGCGTCGCGGGCGCGATGCAAGCCCATCACAAAGTCGAACTGCTCGAAGAAGCCATTCGCGGGGCCGTCTCTCTCTCGAAGCGGTACATTCCCGACCGCCAACTGCCGGACAAGGCGGTGAGCTTGCTCGACACGGCCTGTGCCCGAGTCGCCATCAGCCGGCACGCCGTTCCGCCGTCGGTCGAAGACGCGCGCCGGGCCATCGAGTCGCTCGAACTCGAGCTGTCCCTCATCTCGAGCGAAGAGACCGTCGGAATGGACACCGGTAACCGGCGGCCCAAAGCCGAACAGGCACTCTCGGAGGTTCGCGACCGTTTGGCCGGGCTCGAGACTCGTTGGACGCAGGAACTGGGGTTGGTCGAGCGACTTCGCGGTATGCGCGACGAACTGCGCCGCCAGGCGGGGCGTGACGGTCCGGTCGAAGGCGACGGGCGCGGGCGCTTCGAAGCCCTCGCGTCGGTCGAACGGGAGCTGCATGCCCTTCAGGGAGAAAACCCGCTCGTCATGCCGCTGGTCGACGAGCAAGCCGTCGCCACGGTCGTATCCGACTGGACCGGCATCCCCGTGGGTCGCATGGTTCGAAACGAGATCGAGACCGTGCTCGGGCTGACGCCGATCCTCGCTCGCCGCGTGATCGGGCAAGACCACGCGCTCGAGCTCGTCTCGAAGCGAATCCAAACGGCGCGGGCCGGCCTGGAGAACCCGAACAAGCCCATCGGGGTGTTCTTGCTGGTGGGACCCTCGGGCGTCGGCAAGACGGAGACGGCACTGGCGATCGCGGAGGCGCTCTACGGAGGCGAGCAGAACGTCATCACGATCAACATGAGCGAGTTCCAGGAGGCGCACACCGTGTCGACTCTCAAGGGGGCGCCTCCCGGCTACGTCGGTTACGGGGAAGGGGGCGTGCTGACGGAAGCCGTTCGGCGCCGCCCTTACAGCGTGGTCCTTCTGGATGAAGTGGAGAAAGCCCATTCGGACGTGCACGAGCTTTTCTTTCAAGTTTTCGACAAGGGCTGGATGGAAGACGGCCAGGGAATCCGCGTCGACTTCAAGAACACGATCATCCTGCTGACGTCCAACGCGGGAAGCGACGTCTTGATGGGCCTGTGCGAGGGGGGCCGCACCGCCCCTCCGGAGGCCGAGCTTCAGGCAGCCATTCGGCCGGCGCTCCTCAACGTGTTCCCGGCGGCGCTCATCGGACGCATGTCGGTCATCCCCTACTACCCCCTGAGCGACGCGATGTTGGGCCGGATCGTGCGTCTGCAGCTCGACCGCATCCAGGCCCGCGTTCGGGAGCGGTACGACGTGCCCTTCGTCTACGACCAGAGCGTCGTGGACCTGGTCACGAGCCGCTGCACGGAGGTGGAGAGCGGGGGACGCATGATTGACGCCGTGCTCACGAACTCGCTGCTGCCTCAACTCAGCCGTGAGCTGCTTCGCCGTAGCCTCGACGGCGTCGCCGTGACCAAGGTCGAGGTCACAACGGCCGACGGACAGTTCTCATTTGCCCTTTAGGGCACCGCCGTGAACGGTGGTGCACTTTGAAGACGGCTCAGCCCTGACTCCAGTAACCGTCCTGCCATTGCCACTGCTGCCCGTCCCAGACCCATTGGGGTGCGATCCAGACCCAGCCCGGATATTCCGGGGTGACCCACCACGGTCCGTTGATCCAAATCCAACCGTTGCCGCCCCATCCCCAGCAACCGCGTCCCCAATACGGGTGCGTCCACGCACGTCCCGGCCCAAGGTAAACGCGTCCAGGTCCGCGACCCGCGAACGCGCCGCCGAAGTGGCCTCCCGCGCCACCGAAGTGGCCTCCGCCGCCGCCTCCGCCGAAGTGGCCTCCGCCTCCGCCGAAGTGGGCTCCGCCTCCGCCGCCCCCGCCGAAGTGGGCTCCGCCGCCGCCGCCCCCGCCGAAATGCCCGCCGCCTCCGCCACCGTGCCCGCCGCCGCCACCTCCGTGCCCGCCGCCGCCACCGCCTCCTCGCGCGAAGGCCGTCGCTGGCGCCAACCCGATCGTGAGTGCAGCCACGAGAGGAATCACTTTCCCTCGAAACATGGGCCAAGCCTTTCGCAGAACGGAGAACAATACCTTACGTACACGTAACGCAAGGTTCGTTCCGCGCAAGGAGTTGACAGCCAACGGCGGGCTTTCCCTTGCGTCCGCGCCGGGATTTCGCCAGCAAACGCACAGAAGGCAATTGTACGAAGGGGACACATTGCGCCGCCGACCGCGGATGGCCGATCCGGTCTGCCCCGCGAACCGGTCGATCTCGGGGCGCGAGAGTCGTCAAATGTGGTTCCGTTACGGTCGAGGTGTAGCATTCTTATCGCCATGGCGTGCTTGCGTCACACATCGACCGGTGCGCTCTCGTTCCTCGAGGCCGAGCATCTCGTCGGGCGCTCGCCGCTCGCGATGCTTCGATGCGACGAGGCGTACGTGTCGATGCAGCATGCGTCGATTCGGTGGACGGGGTCGGGTTGGGAGCTCAAGGATCTCGGCAGTCGAAACGGGACATGCGTCGGCGGGGTCCTCATCAAGGCCGGTCAGGCGTGCCCGATCGTCCGAGGCGCTCGGGTCTCGTTCGGCAGCCAGGAGCAGACTTGGGAAGTGCTCGACGACGCCCCGCCGCGCGTGATGGTTTTCCCGCTGGCGTGGCCGCATGAGCCGCTGTTCATCGACACGGACATTCTGCCTCTTCCGTCACCGGACGATCCGAGGCACACGGTGTTCCGGGGAGCCGACGGTGGCTGGTACCTCGAACGCGAGGACGGCATCGTTCCACTGTCCTCGCAGCTCGTCTTCGAGTGCGGGGGTCAACGCTACCGCTTTTCCTGCCCGGACGTCTCGCCGGACACGTCCTCGGTCGCCTTGCCACTTTGGGCCAGTCCGACCCTCGCGGAGATTCGGCTCGTGTTCCGGGTCTCGAGCGACGAAGAGCACGTCGAGCTCGTGATGCACTGCGGCGCGGGGCCGGTCGATCTGGGTGCTCGGGGCCACAACTATCTGCTACTTCTCCTGGCTCGCCAGCGCTTGGCCGACGCGGGGCAGAACCTGCCCGCAGGCACATGCGGATGGGTTTACCAAGACGAGCTCGTTCGTGCGCTCAAGGTTTCGGCCGAGCGGCTCAACATCGACATATTTCGCATTCGAAAGCAGTTTGAGGCCATCGGGCTGTCCGAGCCCGCGAGCATCGTGGAGCGACGTCCGAGGACCAAGCAACTGCGGATTGGCGTGGCGTCGCTTGCCCTCGAGCCGATTTGAATCGTCGAACGATCCCGCTCGGCGACGATTCGTTCGTCATCTTCCGGCGATGACGTACGTTGCGGCGCCGCGATGTTCGGTTTGCGGATGACCGATCGAATGGCCCGGTACGGTTTCCGGGCCGCGTGGCTCGTGTCCTGCGTGGCGCTCGCATCGGTACTGGCTTTCGTCGTCCTCACGTTTCGCTCGCGCATTCTCGACGGCGTCGAAGGCGCCCTGCTCTTCGACGCATCTCGGTTGCGTCAGCATCACCCCCTTTGGGTCGACCCGGCGCAAGGCGCTTGGGACTACGGTGCCGTACCCTCCCGCTACTACGTCGCGTACACGGGGCTCTGGGCCTGCGTTCTGTCGCTCTTTCCCGCCGCATGGGGCGAAGTGCCCGCCCGCACGATCGCCACGCTCTCGTGGTTCGGGCTACTGGCCTGGATCGTCGCGCGTTGTCCGCGCGACCGGCGCTGGCCGGCGTGGGTTGCCGCCGTGTTCGTCGGTGGGGTTTACACATCGGCGTTGTTCGGCTCGGCCGGCCGGCCCGACGCCCCCGCTTTGCTGCTCAGCGCCGTCGCGCTGGAGCGCTCGATCCGTCGCGATCGGGTTGGATTCGTCGACGGCGCTCTGTTCGCGCTTGCCGCTTTCATCAAACCGAACGTGCTGGGGCTTTCGAGTGGCGCCTTCCTGGGCGAGCTGTGGCTTCGCAGATGGCGCGCGGCGCCGGCCGTCTTGGGGGGAGCGACGGCGACCGGCGGGCTCGCTTGGGCGCTCGCCCGTGCGAGCGACGGGCAGTGGTGGGTGCACGTGATGCGGGCCAACTACGGCGCGATGCGCTTCTCGTTCTGGATCGAGCAGTTGACGTCGGGGTTGCAGTTTTTCGGGCTGCCTCTCGCGTTCACCGCGTACTGCGCGTGGCGCGCCCGTCGGCAGGGGGGCGTGCCGCGGACGATCTTCGCTCTCGTCAGCAGCGCCGTGTGGGCGATGGTCACGATCGCCAAGGCGGGAGGTACCCGAAATTACTGGATGGAACCGTGCGTCGCGGCAGTCTTGGTCTTCTCGGTTGCGCCGGTGCCGCCGTGGCCCAGAGGGGCGCGTGCTCTTGCGGCCGTGCTGGCGATCGTGCAGGCACTCTGGACGGGCGTGGCCAGCATTCGCAGCTCGCTCGAATCGATTGCGCTCGCGCCCGCCCGCCGATCCGTCGTGGTGGGTGCGCGCGCGGCCGTGCGCGCGCAGCCGGACGAGATCGTGCTTGGCGAAGACCCCGGCTTGGAGTGGATGCTCGACGGCCGGTCGGTTCAGACTCCCATCTACATGACTGCCCTCGGATGGGAGCACCGGTATCCCGTCGATCTCTGGATTCAGGACGTCGAGCGCGCCGAAGTCGTCGGGCTCGTGACCTTCGACGACCTTCTCGAGCGTCCCCTATCGGAGGTCAACGTCTCGGAGGACCTATTCCTGCCCGCGCTTCGAATCGCACTCACTCGGCGCTTCGTTCTGGTGGAGCGCGCCGCGGGCCTGTACGTCTACGCGTTGCGTGAAAGGCGATGACGTCGAAGCGCTGTGCAACGAAGCGACCGTCCGCGGCGCCCGCGGCCATCGCCGGGTGGACGCCGCCGGTGGGGATTGTCGCGGGCGCAGTCGCGCGTGTCCGATCCCATGGGCGTTCGCCCCTGGCTTGGGTCCTTGTCGTCGCGTGGGTGCTCCGCGTCGTCGGCCTCACATGGGGCTTGCCCGCCTCCGATGGGTGGGACAATGACGGCGTCGCCCCGCGCGATTTTTTCCCCGGACTGATCGAGTCGTTCATCCCCGGCCACTATTTCACGTATCCCCCCGCGCACCTCGCGATCCTGTCGCTCTTGGTGCTTCCGGTCGCCCTCGTCGTCATCGCACGCGCCCCGTCGCACGCGACCCACGATGTCATCGCAGAAGCGATTCACGTGCCGTACATGACCCTGTTCGCCATGGCGGGTCGCGTCGTCGGCGTGATCCTGTCGCTCGGCATCATTTACGCGGTCGCCAAGATCGCTGAGGGCGTCGCGGGGCGTCGCGCGGGGCTGTGCGCGGGGGCGGTTTGCGCCGTCAATGTCGGTTTGACGTATTATGGACACACCACCAACCTCGACGTCCCCTGCCTGTTTTGGATGACGGTCGCGCTGCTCGCGCTCTCGCGAGCCCTGACGCGTCACGATCCCGCCCGTCTGCGCGCCTTCGCCGCGCTAGCGGCTGTCTCGGTGGCGACCAAGGATCAGGCGTACGCCATCTTCGTCCTCGCAGTGCCTTGCGCGATCGGGCTGTGGATCGCCCTCGATGATTGGGCCAGGCACAACGTCGGGCAAATCGCTCGGCAGTCGGCTTGGGCCATCGGCATCGGCCTGGCGACGATCCTCGTTTGCGATGGGATCATCGTGAATCCGACCGGCTTCGCCGCGCGAATCCGTTATTTGACCGGTCCGGCGAGTCAGCCCTACGCGTCTTACTCCGCCGACGCCTGGGGTGTCTGCCTCGTCGTGCTCGACAGCCTGAAAAACTTTGGCGAGGCATACCCGTGGCCTTTGGCACCCCTGGTCGGCGCGGGTCTCGTCTGCGCCGGTCGTGTGCGTGACCCGGCGCGGCGCGCCGCTGCGTTCGTGCCTCTCGCGGCCATCGCCTCGTTTACGCTGTTCTTCAATTGCGTTGCGCGGCGCACCGAGCACCGCTTCCTCATGCCGCAGATGGTGCTTTGGGCCGTGTACGCGGGCCTCGGACTGGACTGGTGTCTCACCGTGGCATGGCCGCGCCTCGTCGTGCGGGCAGGGATCGTCGCGACGTTCGCATGGGCCTTCTTCCGATGCGCGGACGTCGACGCCAACCTGCTTTTGGATCCACGCTACGACGCGGAAAGATGGCTTGATGCCCACGTCGCGCCCGGCGACAGCCTCGAGGTGCACGGATACAACGTCTATCTGCCCCGATTGCCGCCGCAGGCGGTGGTCTTCCGAGTGGGCCCCGAGCCGCTCTCCGGACGGAACCCGCTGCCGGGGGTGGTCGAGGTAGAAGATTCGTTGAGCGATGTGGCGGCTCGGGCTCCACGTTGGATCGTGGTGTCCGAGGGATGGGCGGGCCACGTCCTGTCCCACGCGCGCCCCCTTCCGGGGACACACGGTCGAATATTCGCTCGCACCGAGATCGCCAGCGCCGGCGACGTCGACGCGACATCCTTCTTGCAAGGTCTCTTCGACGGGCGCCTCGGGTATTCGACTGCGCACGTATCGGCCTGGAAGAGCCGCGTCTGGCCGCGCCTCGATATTCACGGATCTCTGGCGCCGACGGTGTGGATCTTCGAGCGCGCGGGCGGTCGAACGACCCGTGAGGATCCGTCCGACCGTTTGCGCCGTCCGGCCGCTCAGGGGCTTTTGCCGAAGCGCGCGAGCACGTAATAGCGGCCCGGACCGAACCGCACCGCCTGCGCCCCTCGAAGCGACGCGCCGTCGAGCGGTTCGACGTGGAACGCGCGCAGATAGCCGCGGAAGCTTCGAGCGAGCCACCCAGGTAGTCCGGTGAGATCGCCGAAGTCCACCACGACCACTTCGCCCGCATCGGACAGCGCGTGGCGAGCGTTTGCGAGCGCCGCGGACGGATCCTTGACCATCGAAAGGCAATACGAAAAAAGAACACGATCGGGGGCCGCCCCCAGGACGTGGTGCAAGGGCGCATCCTCCGCGAACCCGTGCTCCAACCGGGCCCATGGGCAGCGCCGACGTGCGTGGTCGAGCATTGCGTCGGAGGCCTCGATGCCTCCCAGAGTGGCGTCGGGCCGCGACCGATGAATTCGGGTCAGGTTGCGACCGGTCCCGGGTCCGATCTCGATCAGGCGCTCCCAGCGGCGGTCGTCGGCAAGCTCTCGGAGCGCGACGTCCCGGCCAAACAGATAGTACTTGCGCGTGGCATCGTAAAAAAATCGCGAGGGTCCGTAGTATCGATTGAGAAATGCCCGGTGTTCGGCGCGGACGTCGCTCAATGCTCGACTCGGCAGAAGCTCACGCGACGGAATTGGCGCGTGCGGTCGAGCTGCGTCGCAAGCTCCGTCGCCTCGACCATCGGCTGGAAGTGTCGTCCAAGCCCGTGCCGCTCGGGAAGCGACGTCTCCTCGACGGACCGGTGCAGTACGACGGATCCATCCGCGCTTGTTCGAAGTATTTCTTCGAGCAGCCGTCGTTGGACGTCGTAGGGCATCCAATCCGGCGCATCGAGCAACGTGTAGTGAGTCCACGTTGCCGGCCCCGCGGCGCCGAGAACATCGAAAATGTTCTTGTGATGGAAGCGGACGTCGGTCTCCGCTCCCCGCGACGTCTCGTGATGGTCGCGGCGCAAGAAGGGCGGCACGGCGTCCGGCCGTGAATGATTGAAATGGCCCGCGATGGCGGACCAGGCAAACCAGTTGCGCTCGAGATCGGTTTCCGCCACCCGCCCGAGATGCATGAGCAAAAATTCAACAATGTCGTTCAGGCCTTCGGCCCGCAACATGCGCTCGCATTGCGCATGGTTCACCCCGATCGCGACGAGGTTGAGCGGCGACCGCAAGAGCGCCGAGACCCACGGCGTTCGAAAAATCGGACCGAATTGCTCCGCAACGCGGAGCTGGCGTTGCGCGACGGGCGTTGCGATGAGCGACCGCAGCCAGGTGGCATCCACCTTCGCCAGCCTCCGCAGCCCGGCGAACAACCGCGCCGTCAGTCCACGCTCGTGGAAGGAGTGCTCGAAGACCTGGTGATTGCTGCGCCAGTAGCGCTGAATCCAGCTTGGCAGCTGCCGGGTCAGGCGACCGACGATCTGTGCCGGGTCATGGTGGGTCCCGTGTCCCCAGAGTCCGTAGAACTCCTCATAGCTTTCCAGCTTGCTCGCGGCCGTCGTCTTGAGGGCCGTGATCGCCAGATGGGTTCCGTTGATGTCGACCGCGTCGATGCTGCGCGGCCGGCGGCTCAGGTGATTCGCGATGCCGCAGCCGGCACCCGAGATGCCCAGTACCCGCGAGTCGGGACCGACACCGAGAAAGCGCTCGTCGACCTCGGTGTCTTCGAACAACATGTTGTAAACGAACAGGCGTTTGAACAACTGCTGGAAGGCGCGGTCGGAGACTCGCATCGGCGGAGACGCAGTCGAGGCGAATTGTGTGTCAATCATGTGACGCTGCGGAGCCTCGCAGGTGAAACACACGACGCGACGGTCAAATTGACGGCCGGTGGATCAGGTCAGGGGTCGGGGTCGGGCGCAGCGGTCGAGGTCGAGGTCGAGGTCGGGGTCGAGGTCGGGGTCGA
>Ga0187859_10001195_pt1 | contig 16688 bp, 9 predicted proteins | sample June2016WEW_10_1_2_FD_133019 | JGI IMG/M metagenome (GOLD analysis project Ga0187859, IMG submission 133019) | Peatland microbial communities from SPRUCE experiment site at the Marcell Experimental Forest, Minnesota, USA - June2016WEW_10_10 | ecosystem: Environmental > Terrestrial > Soil >...
AGCAGATCGGCGCTGCTCGCGTTGCCCCATGCGTGCTGCTGTAAATACGTTCGAATCGCGCGTTGAAACTCGTTCGGGCCAATGTAGTTTTCAAACATCCCAATCACCGCCTGGCCCTTACCATAAGTAATACCGTCGAACGCGTTGGCGATGTCGCCCGGAACTTCAATCGGCTGGCGAATCTTGCGCGCCGTCGTCAAACTGTCGCTGCGCATCACATTCGACGAGCCGGCTGTCTCGGCCTTGATGTTCCACTCCGGCTTCCATTCGTTGAGCAACTTGTGCGAGACCCAATTCGCGAAGGCTTCGTTGAGCCATAGATCGTCCCACCAACTCATGGTGACTAAATCGCCGAACCACTGGTGCGACATCTCATGTTCCATGGTCAACGCGCGCCGTCGCTGCAGAAGTTCGGTGTCTTGCTCTTTCGGCGAGAGCAGAAAATCGCCGTACGCAATCAGTCCAGCGTTTTCCATCGCTCCCCACGCGGTCGTCAGCGGCACGACAATCTGATCGAGTTTTTCGTAGGGATACGGCCTGCCGAAATAATCTTCCAGCAGCTCAATCAACTTCGGCGTGTGGGAGGCTGCGTAAGCGGCTTCAGACGCGCGTCCGCGTGGCACGATGATCCGGCTAGGCCGCCGTTCCTTGCCAACCGGACCAGTCTCGACCACATCAAACGGGCCGACTGCGAGAGCAACAAGGTAGGAAGGCAGTGGCTTCGTCTCGTTAAAGCGCACCTCCTTGATCCCGTTCGCTTCGTCTTTCTCCGACGCGATCGCCGTATTCGAAAAAGCCTTCAGATCTCTCGGCACATGCAGCGTAAGTTGCCATGGCACCTTGAACGAAGGTTCATCGAAACACGGAAACACGCGACGCGCCGTCACCGGCTCGAATTTCGTGAAGACATACCAATCGCTTCCCGCCTGCTGCTGAAAAGCGCCGTCGGTCAGAGTTCGGCTTACCTCCCCGCTGTACGAGATCCGCAATGTCGCGTGACCCGCCGGCAACGTGCCGCCCGTAGTAATGGCAATGAAGTCGCCCTCCGAGGCAATCGTCGCTTGCGCCGGCAAGTCGCGTCCCCCGATGCGAATCGTCGCACTTTCAATCTTCAGCGATTTGCCGTGAATCCAAAATGTAGAAACAGGTTGCGATATCTCCAGCTCAATAGCGATCGATCCCCGGAAGCTGTCTTCACCCGGCGTCAAACGCAGATCGGCGGAATACCGAATCGGACGCACGATCAACGGCAGGCGCAATTTCGGCGCCTCATTCTGCGCGAGACCCGCGACCGAAGCTAGACAGAAGGTAAGTAGAAAAAAAACGATAAGTCGAGTCACTCCCGCCATAATAAGCCGGTTCCGAGAATCCTGAAACGCTGATGTGCCGAAGATCGCTTTTCTTTATCGCAAAGGGTACGGATGAGGACCCTAAGTCTGCAACAAACAAAACAGGAAAAAAAGGTTTTGCCCAGAAGTTGAGTTTCTCTGCGTCTCCGTGTCTGCGTGGTGAAAAAAGCAAATTCGAGCACTACCTTCCCTCCTGGGGGCACTTGACATCCTAAGCACCTCCGCCGCAAAATAGCGCCAATTCGGGGCATGTACGCTGGTTCCCTTTCAAAAGCTTAATCTTCGATGAGTTTATGACGCCAAGTCAGCCCTCGCAATCTCCTCAAAAGAAAGTCAGCCCCGATCAGTGCAAACATCCCCGCGTCCAGATCGTCTCTCGCGACGAAGAAGCCGAATATGTCGAATGCCAGGAATGTGGCGACGTCTTCGAGTCCAGCGAATTGAAGGATATGGCGATCGAGGAAAAGAAAGATCTGGAAGAAGAGTAACCGCGCCCTGCGATCGTCAGATCTTTATTACAAGATTTTCTGCTTCATCTACCCAAAACTTCTTCCCCGGAGGAATCACCGTAGTCGCGCTGTATTCCGTGATCACCGCCGGTCCGCGCATCGATCGTCCGACCATCGGTCGCCCGGCCATCGACCGTCCTCGCACCGATAGCTCCGGCGTCAAATCCCCGCGTTCAAACACCGGCGTCGTCAACTTTTTGTTATGAAAGAAGACGTCCGCCTGCTCGAAAGGTGCCCGTCGCGGCACTGGTTTTCGCGGCAATTCCCTTCGCGACAATTGGCGCGTCGATTCCGCACGCAACTCAGGCTCCGGCGTACGCAGCCGGGAGCGCAGTCGCACGGTAACCAACTCGATCTCGCGGCCTGGATGGTGATAGCCGTACCGCCGCCGATGTTCGTCATGGAAACGCGAGATCAGCCGTTCCCGGCTGCGGTCCGTATCCTTATTAGTAGCCCCGACCGCAACATTTAGCTCGTAGCCCTGGCCGCGATACCGTAGGTCGAGACTCCTTTCATACTGCAGGACGCCGCGCCATCGTTCCGCGCGAAAGTCCTTTTGCGCCATCGCTTCCAGCGCGCGAAATTCCTCTTCGAGCTTCGCCCGCGACACTGTCTGCCCGGCTCGCTCGCCAAGCCGCCAGAGCAGAGTGCGCGAATAATCCTTAACCACATCGCTGACCAGAATTCCAAACGCTGAAAGCGCCCCCGGCCGCGCCGGAATCATCACCGTCGGAATCGCCAGCGCCTCAGCCAGTTCGCAGGCATGCAAGCCGCCCGCGCCGCCAAATGCCACCAGCGCAAACTCGCGCGGATCATAGCCGCGTTCGATGGACACAACGCGCAAAGCCCGCTCCATATTCGCATTCACCACGCGCACCACCCCTGCCGAAAATTGTTGCAGGCTCATGCGCGCTGCGTGTTTCTTCAACCATTCCGAAGTAATGCGGCGTGTTCTTTCCAGGTCGAGCGTAAACTCGCCGCCCAGAAAACGATTGGGCCGAAGCCGCCCCAGAAGCAGGTTGGCGTCCGTCACGGTCGGCACCATACCCCGGCCGTAGCAAATCGGACCCGGGTCAGCGCCCGCCGATTCTGGCCCTACGCGTAATGCCCCGCCAAAGTCGAAGCGCGCAAGCGATCCTCCCCCCGCCCCGACAGTATGAATCTCCAGCATGGGAACTCCGACTGGAAGCCCGGCCACTTCGGCCTGTCCACCTGCTCGAATCTCACCTTGCACGGCCGCGACGTCGGTTGAAGTTCCTCCCATATCGAAGGAGAGAATCTTGCCCAATCCGCTGCGCGCGCCCATCGCCGCCGCGCCCACAAGTCCGCCCGCTGGCCCCGACAGCACCGTGCGCACCGGTTCTCGCGCCGCCGATTCGAGCGCCGTGATTCCCCCGCTCGATTGCATCACGAAAATTCGCGGCCTGATTCGCGGGCTTGCCTGCGCTCCCGCGACGCGCTCGCCAGACAAAGCCATGACGCGCTCCGACAACCTCTGCATATAGGTCTGCATGAGCGGTTGAAGGTAGGCGTTCACCACAACCGTGCTCGTCCGCTCGTATTCCCGAAACTCCGGCAGAATCTCATGGGACACCGACAGCGGTTTGCCCAGCTTCGAAACCGCCCCAGCCACCGCCGCCTCATTCTTCGGATTGGCAAAAGAGAAGAGCAGGCAGATAGCAATTGCCTCTGGATCGGCGCTCTCGACGGCATCGCAGACACGCGCCAACTCCGCCTCGGACGGCCGTTCCAGCATCTCGCCGTCGGCGCTGATTCTTTCCTTTACGCCGAAGCGCAGCTCGCGGCTGACCAGCGGCTCAATACGGTCGAAGAAGAAATCGTACAATCGCGGGCGCGCCTGCCGTCCAATCTCGATGACGTCTTCAAATCCCGCCGTCGTGATCAGCGCAACGCGAGCTCCCTTTCTTTGCAGCAGAGCATTGGTCCCGACGGTCGTGCCATGCAGCAGCGTCAGTGGTGCGGCGCCGTTATTCCCTCTTGCTGACCCAGTCTTTCCTCGATCCGCCGCGCCGCGAATCTTCCGCAGAGCTTCACCAATCGCGCGCGACGGGTCATCCGGAGTAGAAAAAACCTTCAACGTTCGAAGAACGCCACCCTCTTCCCAAACACAATCAGTAAACGTCCCTCCGGTGTCGATTGCGATCCGCTGACCCAGTGTGGCGCGGACACTCTTGTCCGCGGCCTTTGACCTTGCTGTCGGTTTTGGTCGTCCGGAATGAAATTTAAGATACGATGCGCGAGCCATAATCGAAAACGACCATGGAAGACTATCACCCACGTCGCCCGTTTGTGAGATCCCTCGTTCTCGGCTCTAAGAATCGCGTTGAATGCCTTCACTGAGAACTGAGAACCGAGAACTGAGAACAAGCCCCCCGCCTGTGCCTCAAACATAACGTCACCACCCTCCTCGCTGCCGTATTCTGAAATGGTGAATGGGCGAACCTGGAAGGCCTGGCTGGTTCCCGGCGGCTTGCTGCTGGCGCTGGTGGCTACCCTCGTCAACAGTTCTCTCTTCGCTCAACTCGTGCCCTCGCTGGCCTTCTACTATGTCGCCGTGTTCGCCGCCGGACTGCTCCTGGCCTGGCGTTTCAACTCCAGCCGCGTGCTCTTCTCCCTGCTGGTTCTGTTGCTGGCGCATCGTGCCGTCGATTTCTTTTCGGCTGGCCAGCCGTCTCCTGCCGGCCCCGCGCGCATGGCGGCCTCTCTCGCCGCGCTGCTGATCCCGCTGAATTTTATTGTCTTCGCCCAGATGCGCGAACGCGGCCTTACCATCGCTGGCATCGCACCCCGCTTCGGATTACTCTTCCTCCAATCCGTATTCTTCGCCGTGATGTGCCGCCCCGAAAATACCCCACACAATTCAACCCGTCCCGGCGCAACCATCCCGCCGTGGATTTTCTTGAGTTTTGCAGCCGCCATCGCAGTCTTCATCTGGCGCTTTATTCAAACCCGCAAGCCCCTTGAGCCGGGATTCGTCTGGTCCGCCGCCGCCGTTTTCCTCTGGCTCGATTTTGCCCCCGTGGGCAAAATGTCGGACGCATACGTCGCCACGGCCGCTCTCATCCTCGCCGCCTCGCTCATCGAAACCTCCTACGTGCTCGCCTATCACGACGAACTCACCGGCATTCGCGGACGCCGCGCCTTCAACGAATCTCTGCTCTCGCTCGACCAGCAATATGCCATCGCCATCGTTGACATCGACCACTTCAAGAAATTCAACGACACCTATGGCCACGATGTCGGCGATCAGGTGCTGTGCATGGTCGCCAAGCGCCTGACCCAGGTCGGCGGCGACGGCCAGGCCTTTCGCTGCGGAGGCGAAGAATTTGCCATCGTATTCCGAAACACCTCCGCGAAAGAAGCATTCGAACATCTCGACGCCCTGCGCTCGACCATCGAGAAGTCCACCTTCCACGTGCGCGGTGCGGACCGGCGGGCGGAGAGAGTTTCTGAAAAAGCCGCTGCGAAAAGCAGCGACCGCCGCGGCGCCGAGCCCGATCGCAGAAAGTCCGCGAGAAAAAAAACCACCCGCACAAATCCCACGCCCGATCATCTATCCGTAACTGTGAGCATCGGAGTCGCCGAACCGAGTACGCGCTATCGCCAGCCCGAGCAAGTCATCCAGGCAGCCGACCAGGCCCTCTATCGCGCCAAGAATAAAGGACGCAATCGCGTCGAACTCGCCTCCACCGCCCCACTCCGAATCGCCGAAAGCCGTCGCGCCAAGACCTCCCAGCTCTGACAAAACTCCGGAACCAGGAAATATATGTTCCCTTCAGCAATCACATAGGGGCAGAGCCTGCCCTGAGCTTGTCGAAGGGTGCCCTCACCTGCCCGGCGGGCAAAGCCCGCAGGCTCCTCGCCCGCTCCGCGACTTTCGCGCAACCTGTGCGACCCGAGCCGGGCCTCACCGATCCCGCTTCACCAATCCACCAGATGAATCAAAAACAAAATCACCGTGGCCGACAGCGGTAACAACAGTCCCGCCCGCAAACTTCCCGTCGAATGCGAAACCACCCCCACCATCCACGGAAGCAGCGCCGGCCCAATCGACGCGAGAGAAAACATGACTGCCCCAATGCTGCGAGCGGCCACGCCAAAGCGCTGCGACAGCCGTGCCACGGTGATGGGATAAAGCGTCGCGTAACTCAACCCCGTAATCAGCGCGCCGACAATTACTCCCGCGAGCGATGGAGACCAAAGCATCATCACGATGCCCGCCGCTGCAGTCGCATATCCGGCCCGCAAAACCTGCCGCTCCGAAACGCGCCGCAAGAAAGCAGTCCCTAAAGCGCGACCCAACGTCAGCGCCGACCAGAAAAACGCAGGCATCGTCGACGCCATCGCCTGCCCGCGCGGTCCCAAACGCGAAACGTACGACCCAATCCATCCGCCCACCGACGTTTCCGCTCCCGGATACAGAAAGAAGACGGCCGCAAAAAGCCAAACAGCCGGACTCTTCACCCGCTCCCGCCATGAAGTTGTGGCCGACTTGTCTGCGCCCTTTTCTGCCGGAGGAAAAGGCAGATTCCTTATCGCCACCGCTAATCCGACAAGAAACACCGCCGTCGCGCCGAGAAAAAACGGCAGCAACTTGTGCGCCGCCGTCCATGCCACCATGACCGAGCAAAATACCGCGCCCGCGCCCCAGAAAAAATTCAGCAGGCTCACCGCGGCCCCGGCTCTCGAAGCCCTCGCAGTGGAATCCGCCCTTGCCGTTCCACCCGAGTCCGCGCTGATTTCGGCAATCAGCAAATTATCCGTCGGGATGATCAGCCCCAATCCGAAACCATACATCCCCACCGACACCAGCCCCAGCCACAGCGTTCCCAAATACAGCGTGCTCACCCCGCCGGCCATCATCAGCAGCCCGGAAAGAAAAGCGGGACGGTATCCCCAGCGCGCCAACAGCACTCCCGACAGTTGTACCCCTACCAGCGATGCCAGAAATTGGACGAGAAAAAGATTGCCCGCCTGCGTGTCATCCAGCATCCAGCGTGCAATCAGGATCGGGAGCATCGGCCCGAGCAGCGTCGTGAGAATACCCGTAGGGAAAAACGCGATCTGCCCCGCGAGGATTAATTTCTCGTTCGCGGACGCCCTGGGGACTGCGGTTTGAGAGATCGCCATGCGAAAAGCTGCCCTCGACACGAGGCAAGGAACTCTCAGCATAACGCAAGCTCCCCTGCCAAAGCATGCTTAGCGCTTTTGGGTGGCGCAGCGGTTCACCCCTGCGATAATAGCGACGCTTTGACTGCGTTCTGCGGTTAGCCTCTTTGCGCGCGACGGGTTTTTCCACAATCCGCTCAGCCCTCCTCCCTGTCTCCCGGAAAAGCTAAGCAGTCGATTCACAGAATATTCAACAAACTGTCACAAATTATTAACAAAGAGCGGACTACGCTGGAAGGTCCACCAAAACGCGAGTTGAAAATACAGTTTGTTTGCGGTCGTGGTTTGCCATGTCAATCAGAACTTCTTATTTCTCAGGAGAAAGAATAATGAAACGAATTCAGGCAGCAATGCTTTCGATCGCGCTGGCGGGGAGCGTGATGGCCGCACAGGCCCAGCAAGAGACAGCCCCAGCAACAACGACGACTCACAAGAGAGCGGCCGCCAAGAAGACTGGACCCACCGTCTCCGAGCAGCTCAGCGAAATGAAGGCGGCCATCGATGCACAACAGGCGCAGATCAGGCAGTTGCGAGACCTGGTACAGAGCCGCGACCAGAAGATCGAGCAATTGGAACAGCGACTCGACCAGAATCAAGTAGTAGCCACGCAGGCCCAATCCAAGGCCGACACCGCGGTCGCGCAAACGGCCGATCAACAGCAAACCGTGATTGCGCTCAAGAGCGATGTCACCGACTTGAAAACCACCGCAACCAGCAACGCCATGACTCTTCAGGAAACCCAGAAGAGCATAAAGGATGCGTTGGAGAGCCCTCTCGCAATCCATTACAAAGGAGTCACGCTAACCCCCGGCGGCTTCCTGGCGGCAGAAACCGTGTATCGCAATCGTGCGTTGGGAGCGGACATCAATACTCCGTTCAACAGCGTCTCCATGCCGGGAAGCGGAATGAACGCGATTTCTGAATTCTATGGATCCGGTCGTCAGTCGCGCATCTCGCTCCTCGCTGAGGGCAAGATCAGGGACGCCAAGCTGTCCGGCTACTACGAAGCTGACTTTCTGTCGGCTGGTGTGACCTCGAATAACAACCAGAGCAACAGCTACACGCTGCGGCAACGGCAAGTTTGGGCTCAGGCTGCGCTGGATAATGGATTGAGCTTCACCGGCGGCCAAATGTGGAGCCTTGTGACAGAGACGAAGCATGGCGTCGACAACCGGACGGAAGCCACTCCGCTGACCATAGACCCGGCTTACACCGTGGGCTTCAGCTGGGCTCGGCAGTACGGTTTCCGCGTGTCCAAGAACTTCAACAATCATTTCTGGCTCGCCGCATCGCTGGAAAATCCGCAGACGATTTTTGGGGGAACTCAAGTTGCGAGTAACTTCGCCTTCGGCAGTGCCGGTGTTACAGGCGGAGTTTATGACAATCAAGCGAACTATTCCTTTAACTCCACGCCCGACGTCATCGTCAAGGCAGCCTTTGAACCCGGCTTCGGGCACTATGAGATTTTCGGCATCTTGAGCCGCTTCCGCGACCGAGTTTATCCGTGCGTGGAATATACGTTGGACCCGAGCCTTTGCGGCACGACTGCCGCTTCCGCGATCGGAGCCTATAACGCTTCGAAGAATGGCGGCGGCGTGGGAGGTAATGCCCGCGTCACCATCGCCAAGCACTTGGACGTAGGTCTCCACGCGATTTACGGAAACGGCGTGGGCCGGTATGGCGCATCCGGTTTGCCGGATGCAACCGTGAACCCCGACGGCACCTTGGCACCGCTGCGCAGCTACCAAGGCCTGGCCACACTCGAGTACCACACCGCAAAGCTGGATGTGTACCTCAACGGCGGCGAGGAATATATAAGAAAGCGCTGGGCCCCTGATGGTGTTAACGGCAAGCCAGTGGGCTATGGCGCACCGGGCTTTACCGATTCGAATTGCTACACCGAAACAACGCCCGGCAGCGGCGGCTACGCGTTCGGAGCACTCACCTGCAGTGGTCAGACGCAGAGCACCCTCGAAGGAACCTTCGGATTCTGGTTGCGCTTGTACCACGGTCCCAAGGGAAGACTGCAACTCGGCCCGCAGTATTCCTACCTGGTGCGCAATGCATGGGCGGGAACGGTTGCAACGACTCCGACGACGATATATGAATCGCCGCACGGAATCGACAACATGTTTATGACTTCGTTCCGCTATTACCTGCCATAATTTTTTGTGGGCCCTCGCCCCCAGGGTTTTCCCCCTTTGCCATCTGGGGGCGAGGCACTTTCTTCGCGCTGGAAAACCTGCGCCAGTTTCTGAAAAACTCTCGCTCTTGCACCCGCTCTTGGGTCGCGGAGCGGTTTACCGCTCTTGCATTGGATTTTGGGTGGCGCAGCGGTTTACCGCTGCGATAAACAGCTTAGTTTGGCTGTGCCTTTAGGCGCTGAGGTCGAACAGCAATTCAGACAGCAATTAACATCACAACCAGCCACAGACACCAAGTAATAAGACAACCGTGGCGAACAGTCACCCTGCTTACCCCAACTCACTCCATCTCAAACGCCAACCACTGATATCCATCATCGCGCTCGATCTGCAGCACTACCGGATCGTGCGTCTTAATCGGATCCAGAGCCGCACGCAGCGAGCTTAGCGAATCGACTGGCGTCCGGTTCACGCTATGAATTACATCTCCCGTCTGCAGCCCGGTTGCGGAACTCAAGAAATCCGCCACGCGAGCCACCACAACTACACCAGTGGGCTCGCGCAGCGGACTCAACGCCGTCCGCAATTCATCGTTCAGATTGAGCGCCAATATTCCCAGGCGTCGAACCAGGTTGTCGCGCGCGTCGGCTAGCTCTGAAAGCGCGTCCATCGAGTCTTTCATCTCCAGCGCCGCGATATAAACCATCTTGCGTTCCTTCCCGCGTATGATGTCGAGTCGAAGCGCTTCATCCAGCCGATGCAAGTAGAGAGCCGCCGTGAACGACGGAAGCGTACCGATCGCCCGGCCGTCCGCTCTTACTACAATATCCCCGATCTTGAGGCCGCCAGCGTCGGCCGGGCCACCCGGTATCACATCGTCGATGACCACTCCCCAATTTTGCGTAAGCCCCAAACCCTTCGCCAGCGTGTCGGTAATAGTCTGCGCCCCAGCCTTGATCTCGATACGATGAACGTGCCCATACTTGCGCAGGCTCTCGTAAACGAAATTCACCACGCGCGCCGGAATCGCAAATCCCAGTCCTTCGCTTCCCCCTGCCTCGGAAAGAATAAAAGTGTTAATGCCCACGACATATCCATCACTATCCACCAACGGCCCGCCGCTATTCCCTGGATTGATCGGCGCATCGGTCTGAATGTAGACCATCGGTCGGCTCGGATCCGCCTGCCTCGCAACCGAACTCACCACCCCCATGGTCACGGAATTTTCCAGTCCCTCCGGACTGCCCATGGCAAACACTAACTCCCCTTGATGCACCGGCCGGTGGCCGCCCAGCGAAAGCGTCGGCAAGTTAGTCTGGTCAATCTTGAGCAAGGCAAGATCAGTATCTTTATGCAGTCCGACCAGTCGCGCCTCCACCACTCGCTGTTTGCCGATCGGCGTCAGCTGGTCAGGATAATCGACGGAAGGCAACGGAAGAGCCACACGAATGACCTGCGCCCCCTCGACCACGTGCGCATTCGTCATGATGTAGCCATTGGAGTCCACAATTACTCCCGACCCAATCGCGTGCTCTCGAGTGATAAGCGCTGTCCGCCCGCTCTTATTCTCATCCAGCGATCCATAGCCAGTGACCAGAATTTGAACCACCGCCGGCGAAATTCGAGCGGTCAGTTGCTCGATCGCCGAATTGAGCTGCTGCAGCACTGCCGGCGGCTCCGCCGGCCGGGCTCCGGCGACCTTGGCTTTCTCACTCTCGGACTGCGACGCCTCACTGCCCGCAACGGCTGGCGCACTCTGTTGAGCGAAAGTCTGCGCCGCAAGCCAAACTGTGCATGCGCATGCGGCGAGACTAAGAAGTGAGATGCTGCATTTCCTTTTCGATCCGCAATTCATGAAGAGCATGGCAAAGCGCTCCTTGACAACACAGCTCCAACGGATACGAACACACTATCGCCGACGATCACAACGCTATGAAAATACGAGCGAGCGTCTGTTCTTAGATTCGGAACGCAGTCGTCAGGATGAAGTTGTTGTTGAGATTAAGCCGCCCGTCCCCGAGCCACCGGCCGCCAAGTTAGAGATAGTCTCGATCGCGCCGCCTATCTCAAATCCACCACGGCAACCTTATTGACTCCGCTGCACGCAAGATACAGCCGATGATCGGAAGTTACCACCATGTTGCGCACCACTCCGCCCCCCGACGGAATCGGCTCCCTGCTGAAGCTCTCCGACTTCGGATCGAATTTCACCGGCGTATTCGGCTTGATCCCAGACTCGCTATACCAGACGTCACCATCGCTTGTGACTGCGATGCCGTACGGCTCCGATCCCGCCCCGCCCGGCGATGGCCACTCTTTCAGCAACACACCGCCAACAGGATCGAAATGCCCCAGGTATCCACGCGCGTAATCCGTATAATAAATCGTCCCGTCAGGCGCCAGCGCAAGGCGCCGCGGCCGCGCTCGCGCGGATGGCAACGCATATTCCCGGACCTTCATCGTGCCCGGATCGATACTGCCCAGCTTATTACTGCCGAACTCGCAAAAGAACGGCGAGTTGTTCGGCAGAATCACGATGCCGTAAGGCACCGCATGCGCAGTCGGCAACTTCGTCAGCGTCATCCTTCCCGTCTGCGGATCGAGTCGCCCGATGTAGTTAGTCTCTTCGTTGGTAAACCACAAAATGCCATCGTGATCGAACATCGGTGTGTGCGGGTCGATCTTCGTTCCATCGGACGGCCGATATTCGGCAATCTCGCCCGTCTTCGGATTGAGCTTGCCAATATATCCACCTGCGATCGCCGTGAACCAAATGTTCCCAGCCTTATCGGCAACCAGGCCGTGCGCGCCCGAGTTAGCCGTCTTCAGAGGATATTCCTTAAACTCTCCCGTCTTTGGATCGAGTCGCCCCAGCTTGTTCGCGCCCTGCCCCGTATACCAAAGCGAACCATCCGGCGCAACCGCCGGATCATGCGGCCGCGACCCCGGCGTGGGCACATCGTATTCCTTGATCTGCAAGTTAAGCGTTCCCGCCGAAGCCGCCCCGGCCATAGTGACCATTAGCAGCAACAATCCCATTATGCGCAGCACCATGAGGCTCTCCTTGGCAGGAATCACCCAAGCATCATCCTCGCCCTTCATTCGATGCTCTCATCAGCTATGAGTTGTTTTGAAATTCGAGCTGGTTTAGGAAAGGGCACGGCTGTCGTGTCCCTCCCCTTCTCAGGGGGTTGCGCGCGTTATTTTGTCGGTGAGCTCGATGTGAGCCGAGGAGCCTCCCACGTATATGTTGAAATCGGCCGCATCCACTGTCCAGTCGTGATTCTTGACGTTGTAGTAGGCGAAGGCGCGGCGATCAAGGGTGACGGAAACATGGCGAGTTTCGCCTGGGTTCAGTTGAACCTTGGCGAAGCCTTTCAGTTCTTTCACTGGCCGCGGAATGGAGGGATGCGGTTCGCCGACATAGACTTCGGCAACTTCGGCGCCCGGGTGGGTTCCGGTGTTGGTGACGTCGAAACCGACCGTCACTAACTGATCTCCCGTCGCGCGCGCCGGAGTTATGGAAAGATTTTTGTAGGCGAATGTCGTGTAGGAGAGGCCGAAGCCAAAAGGAAACGCGGGCTTCACTTGCGCTTGGTCGAAATAGCGGTATCCAAGAAATACGCCCTCGGCATAGACAACTTTTTTGTCGGCATTTTTCGGATAGTAGTTGTCGTGAATAGCGTTGTCTTCCCACCGGCGCTCGAAGGAGACGGGGAGTTTGCCGGAGGGGGAATATTCTCCGAAGAGAAGTTGAGCGAGAGCGGTGCCGCCCTCCTGCCCGGGATACCACGCCTCGAAGAGCGCGGGCACATGATCGAGCCAGCGCGTCATGTCAACGCCGCCACCGGATGTGACTACGACGATGATGTTTTTATTCACCGCCGCCAATTGTTGGATGAGTTCATCTTGTGCGGGAGGAAGTTGAAAAGTGCGGTCGCTGCCTTCGCTTTCGCTGCTGGGATCGAAGCCGACGGCCACGACGACCGCGTCGGCGCGCGATGCGATCTTTTTCGCGGCCGCAGTCACAACAGTTTCTGGACGGATGATCCCAAGTTTTACGTTTGGGCCGCTCCAACTGCCGTGCACGAAATATTCGAAGCGGATCTTGTGCGCTCCGCTGGAGAAGTACATCCGAACCTGGCCGAGCCGCGCATAGGCATGGTCCCAATTATCGATCACCAGTTTGTCCCCGACGTACAATCGCGAGCCACCTTCTTCGCCCGACGCTTGGGCAAAAACCACGTACTCTCCCGGAGCAGTCGGCGTGAAATAGCCCGTCCATCGGGCTGACACCCCATCTTCTCTTGCGCCGTCACCGAGGAAGCGACCGAAGTCGACATGCTCGTCCGTGCGTCGCATAAAAGGTTCTCCGCTCAACGTCGGGTTATTGAAAATCTCGGCGCGCAGCCCCGGCTGTTTGCCGCCTTCGTCGGTGGTGAAGTTGGTAGCGTCGGCCATCTCGGCGAGCGAAGGAATTCCTTCCTCGTAATACACGGTAGCTTTCTCTTTCAGGTAGTCGCTCACGCCTTCGAGAAAGCTTACAGCCGCGAACGGGCGGACTCTTGCGCTGCCTCCGCCGACCGTTTGCGCCGGGTACGCGTCGGGGCCGATTACAGCGATGGATTTGATCTTTGACTTATCCAGGGGCAGAAGATTGTCGTCGTTCTTGAGCAGGACTATGCTCGAGCGCGCCGCTTCCAGCGCAACTGCGGCGCCCTTTTGATTGAGACGCGAGATGGAGAGATCGGTCTGAGCGCGATCGAGCCAGCCAAATCGGATTGCGGTGCGGAGGATGCGGCGCACTTTGTCGTCGATGGTCGCTTCGCTGACCTGGCCGGATTTGACGGCGGGCAGGAGCGTGGCGCGATTCATGAATTTCCCTGAGGGCATTTCCAAATCGAGGCCGCTGTTGGCTGCGGCGACTCCATCGTAGGTGGCATCCCAGTCGGACATCATGATGCCGTCGAATCCCCATTCTTTCTTGGCGACGTCGGTATTCAGGTATGGGTTCTGCGTCATGTGCAGGCCGTTGGTCAGATTGTAAGAATCCATAATCGCGCCGACTTGCGCTTCTTTTACCGCGGCTTCGAAGGTGGGCAGATAGATCTCGCGGAGGGTGCGCTCGTCGATGATGGAATCGCCGTTATGCCGGTTGTATTCCTGATTGTTGCCGACGAAGTGTTTGATGGTGGCGCTCACGCCTTCGCTCTGCATGCCTTTGATGTATGCGACAGCGGTGCGGGAGGCGAGAAATGGATCCTCGCCGAAGTATTCAAAGTTTCGTCCGCAGATCGCGGCACGATATATATTCACGCCTGGGCCGAGCATGAAGTGGACGCCGCGGGCGCGCGCATCCTGACCGATGAAGGCTCCGACGCGCTCGGCGAGTCGCGAGTCCCAGGTGGCGGCCAGGGCGATACCGCCAAAAGTTGTGCTGGGCCCATAGTTGCGGACGCCGCTCGGTCCGTCGGCCATTTTCAAACGGGGAAGTCCGATGTGGGCGATGTCGCGAATGTAGAAGCTGTCGAGGCCGCCGATGAGGTCGATTTTTTCTTCGAGAGAGAGTCCCTTAAGGAGCGCGTCGGCTCGGGCCTCGATGGCGGGGGTGGAGGACGAGGGCGCCTGCGCCACGGTAGGGCTGACAATCGAGAGAATTAGAATTAGCAGGAATGCCAGCTTGTTCTTCACGAATTCCTCCGAAGGTCAGACGCTTTGCGTTGTAAGAAAAATAGCCAACCCCAATAGCGATTCGAGTGCTTTCATTACGTCTAGCGAAAAAGTCTGGTGGCGCTCACTCCACGAAACCTTCCGCGCGCGCCTGTGCGCTCGATCTGCGAGTTACCAACTCGGGCTCGATCGCAATCTCCGGAACGTATTTCATCTTGCCTTCGATTCGATCGAGCAACGTGCGCGCCGCAGTCTCGCCCATTTTTATCAGAGGTTGTCGTACGGTCGTTAGCGGCGGATTGGTGTAGGCAGCATTTTGAATATCATCGAACCCCACGACGGATACATCGTCGGGTATGCGCAGGCCCGCTTCCTGCAAGGCACAAATGGAACCGATCGCGGAGATGTCGTTATAGGCGAAGAGCGCGGTAAAGGGCTGCTTGCGTTCGAGCAATTGCCGGGCGAATGGATAGCCGAGGTTCGGAGTCGGATCGTCGCCCTTGAGTTCGACGATCAGTTCCGGACGCATGCGGATTCCCAACTTGGCGGCCACTTCGCAGATTGCGTTCCAGCGCTCGTCGGAATCGGCGCTTAATTTTGAACCTCTCATGAAGGCGATTTTTTCATGGCCGAGATCAGCGAGATGAGTGAGTGCGAGGGACGCGGCGCAGCGGTGATCCAGAACGATATTAGTTACGTTCTTGATGCGGCGATGTCCTGCAACTGCGACAGTGGGGAGCGCCGGCTCTTCGGTCAGTAACGTGTCTACGGTTATGAAGCCTTCGACGCCGCGCTCGCGAAGGACGGTCGAGTAAGAGGCGAGGAGTTTCTTGTCGTGGCGGTGAGCGACGGTGAGGAAGAAAACATTTTGCTTTCGAAGATAGCGCTCGATTCCACTGATCACGAGCGAGCCGTATGCGTCGCCGATTTCCTCGAGGATCACGCCGATCATGTAGGTGCGCTTGACGCGGAGGGAACGCGCGAAAAAATTCGGCCGATAGTCGAGAGCCCGAGCGGCGGCCACAATCCTCTTTTTTGTGTGGGGCGGCACGGAACGCGCAGCCGAAGAGCTGTTGAGGACGGCGGAGACGGTGCTGGCCGTGAGCCCGATGAGTTCAGCCACGGACTTCAGCGTCACCGCCGATTTTGGAATCCTGCCTGCTTTGCTTTGCGGCGTCTTCCGCAGCGTTTTCATTCGTCCGCCACCCTTGCAGGATCCAGGCATTCGCCCCGGAGCTTCTTGCGTATCGCTTTGAGGCCAACGGATTGTATACGACGAGCAGGCTTGTCACCAAGGCAAATCTCAAGCGGGAGCCTCATTTAGAATATCGATATTTCAAACGCTAATGCTGCCGGAACACATTTGCCGCCCAGGAAGAATCCTGAAGAATATCGATATTCTTCGCAACAATATCCCGAATATCATATCGTCTTGCGATCTTTAAGAATAACGTTATTTTTGTCTTGACAAGAGCGCGGGAGCGGAGCTAACTTCACCAACCAGTAAATAGCGGAATCGTATTAGCTGTCGAAACGGAAGGTGGAGTTTGGGCAGCGAGGAACTCGGATGCCACACCGACCACACCGCGGAGGGCTTTTCTTCAGGGCAACAAACCGGTCATCTGGTAGTCAGCGGGGCGGGGCCGGTCGACTCGCGAACCAGGAGTTCCGGCGCAATCGAGATGGTTTGAGGAGCGCGGCCATTTCCTTTGGAAATTCGCTGCAGAAGGTTCTTGGCGGCGAGTTCTCCCATGTGCCGCAAGGGCTGCCGGATGGTGGTGAGGCGCGGCGTCATGTAGGCGGAGGCCTGAATGTCGTCGAAGCCG
>Ga0187859_10001199_pt1 | contig 16665 bp, 11 predicted proteins | sample June2016WEW_10_1_2_FD_133019 | JGI IMG/M metagenome (GOLD analysis project Ga0187859, IMG submission 133019) | Peatland microbial communities from SPRUCE experiment site at the Marcell Experimental Forest, Minnesota, USA - June2016WEW_10_10 | ecosystem: Environmental > Terrestrial > Soil >...
CGCCGCAGTGAACGTGTAGACCGTTCCGGCTTTGGCCTTGCCGCTCTCAATGATTTCGATCCTGTGCGAAACTCTGGCTGCCTGCGGATCGGCCGCAGCCGCGAACAGCAGAAGCACTCGAAGAACGTCCAACTTTCATCATAGTGGGACAAGCCTCCGGCTTGTCAGATTGGGCAAGCCGGAGGCTTACCCCACGGGGGCTGCGCGATAATTGAGGTAGAAGGCCTCTATGAACGGTGTCAAGACCGCGCTGTTGCTCGGAATCCTGAGTGGTCTGCTGCTATTTGGCGGAGAGATGTTGGGAGGCCGCAGCGGTCTCTACATCGCGCTGGCAATCGCCGTTTTCATGAACTTCTTCGGTTATTTCTTTTCGGACAAGCTGGCTCTTTCGATGTACTCGGCGCAGCCGGTCACGCCCACGGAAAACAGCGAAGTGTACGCGCGCGTGTTTCCCATCGTGCAAAGTCTGACCCAACGTATGGGCCTGCCGATGCCGAAACTCTGGCTGATTCCGGATGAATCGCCCAACGCATTCGCCACTGGCCGGAATCCCGAGCATGCCTCGGTGGCGTTCACAGCGGGAGTATTGAAGCTAATGAACGATCAGGAGCTGGAGGGAGTGGTAGCCCACGAACTGGGCCACGTGAAGAACCGCGACATCCTCACCAGTTCGGTGGCGGCGACGATTGCGGCGGCGATCACGGTTCTGGCCCGCATGGCGTTCTGGTTCGGAGGCAGCCGCGACGATGACGAGGATCGTGGCAGCGGTTGGGCAGGCTTGATCTTGCTGATCCTGGCGCCCTTCGCGGCCATGTTGATTCAAATGGCCATCTCGCGGACGCGCGAATACTCGGCAGACGAGACGTCGGCGCAGGTAACGCACAATCCCAATGAACTGATTTCCGCGCTCGGCAAACTGGAGACCTGGTCGCAGCGCATTCCGATGTCCGACGTGAATCCGGCGACTGCGCATTTGTTTATCATCAAGCCTTTTACTGGCGGTGGGCTCACGAAGTTGTTTTCGACGCACCCGTCCACGGAGGATCGGATCGCTCGGCTGCGCGCTATGCGTTGAGATACAGCAGCAGAGTCACGCGCCGATGTATCGCGCATACAAGCTGCGCGCCACACCCACATCGGTTGTGCCCTTTACAATCGCGCGTCCGTCAGGAAAGATGGTGAGGAGATATGGCGCGATTTCGAATCGCAGCGCGAATTCGTTGGCTCGCACCAGCCCCAGCGGCGCAAGACGCTCGGCCAACTCCCCGAGATCCAAGGGACGCGCGCGCTCATGGATCTGCACCGCGTTTCGTCCGCACAAGCTAACCGGGGCGCGATGCTCACCGTTCAAGTATGGAAATTGCCGCAGACCGCACGCGGGACATTGCGGATCGGGACCCGGCTCCGAAATCTGCCGGATCTCGCCCGTCCACACGTCTACGGTGGTAATCTTGCGCGATGGCTCAGCGCCGCACAGAATCTTGATGGCTTCGCTCACCTGCCAGCTCGCAATCAGGGCCGTGACGGAACCGATTACACCCGCCGTTTCGCAGGTAGGCTGCGCACCAGGCGGCGGATCGGGATAGACGCACCGGAGACAAGCCGTCTTCCCCGGCACCACCGCCATCGAGATTCCATAGCTTCCAACGGCTGCGCCGTACACCCAGGGCTGGCCGCGGTTCACTGCGTAATCGTTGATCAGATAGCGCGTCTCAAAATTATCCGTGCCGTCCAGAATCAGGTCGGATTCGCCCAAAAGATCGTCCGCGTTCCCGGGCGTCAGATCCGCCACTACTGGTTCTATCCGAATGTCCGAATTGACGGCCGTCAGCCGGCGGGCCGCAGCCATTGACTTGGGCAAGGCCTGTTCCACATCGCATTGGTCGAATAGCCACTGTCTCTGGAGATTGCTCAGCTCCACATAATCCCGGTCGATTATGCGCAAGTGGCCTACTCCGGCCCGCGCCAGCGCACCAGCCTGGAAACTACCCAATGCGCCGCAACCAACCACCACAGCCCGCGCGTCCAACAAGCGTTGTTGCCCCGCTTCGCCGATCCCATGGAATAAAATTTGGCGCGAGTAACGCTCTTTATCCCGTGGGGTCATACATCAGAATGGTAGCAGCCAATACGTTAAGATGGTCCCTAGTGTCGACCCGGCTGGGCTTACGGATCAGTGTCGCCGCGCTCGCCGTTCTAACCGTGAGAACCCTCGCGGTGGGCGCCGTCGCTTATGAGGGCCAGACAATCGCGGATATCCAGTTCGATCCCGAGAAGCAGCCATTAACGACGGATCAACTCAAGGCGCTACTGCCGATTCGCGCCGGCCAGCCCCTGCGCGCCGAGGAACTCCAGGATGCTATCCAACGCCTGTACGCAACCGGTGAGTACGCTGATATCGCAGCCGATGCCACGTTGGGGCCGAACGGCGTGATCCTGAAATTCTTGACCAAACCAGCCTATTTCGTCGGTAACGTTCGAGTAAATGGCCTGCCAGAGCCTCCCAATGAAGGCCAGTTGGTGGTGGCGACAAAATTGGAATTAGGCGCCGAATTCTCACCTGACGAAATAAAGGGCGCGGTGGATCGTCTGGTGGACGTCATGCGACGCAACGGTTTTTACAACGTGAGTGTACGGCCTGAAACCAGCTTCGAAGAGACCACGCAGCAAGTGAAAATCGATTTCCAGATCGATCCGCAAAAACGCGCCAAATACGATGGCGTCATCGCCAACGGCTCCATGAATCGCACCATCGAGAGCATCATCAAATCCACGCATTGGCTGCGTCCGTTCGGATGGCTCGGTTGGAGACCAGTCACCGAGAGCCGCACTCAATCCGGTATCGATAACGTCCGCTCCTGGTATCCCAAGCACGACCGTCTGGCCGCCAAGGTATCGCTGGTGAGATTGGATTATCATCCCAGCACCAACACGGTCACCCCGGAACTGGCTATCGACAGCGGCCCGCTCATCACGGTGCGTGTGCGCGGCGCCAAGCTCTCCGCTGGAAAATTGCGGAGCTTACTTCCCATCTATGAGGAACGGGCCGTGGACAAAGATCTGCTTGTGGAAGGCACGCGGGACCTGGCTGCGTACTTCCAGACGCAGGGATATTTCGATGCCCGGGTAAACTACAACATCGCCCTTCCGCCCAACGGGGACGAACTGATCGATTACGACGTCGACAAGGGGGTTCGTCACAAACTTGTAAAGCTCGAGATTGACGGCAATCATTATTTCGATGACGAAACCATTCGCGAACGGATCACTGTGATTCCGGCGACACTGATACGCTATCGCCACGGCCGATACAGCCGCCAATACATGGAGCGGGATCTGGACGCGATCCGCGCGCTCTACCGCTCCAACGGCTTCCGGGACGTCGAAGTGACATCCGAGGTGATCGACGATTACCAGGGACAAGTGGGGCACATCGCGATCTCCATTCAAATAAAGGAAGGTCCGCAGTGGTTTGTGTCGAAGCTGGAAATAGAGGACATCCCGGAGGGGGACCGCGCCCATTTGCGGTCGTTTCTGCATTCCACCGAAGGACAGCCCTACAGCGATTACAATGTCGGCTCGGATCGCGACGCAATCCTGGACTATTATTTCGACGATGGATATCCGTCGGCCAAGTTTGAGTTCACCGCGACTCCGGCGGCGGACCCTAATCGCGTGGATTTGAAGTTCATGGTTACCCCGGGCGAACGAGTTTATGTGCGCGATGTCCTGGTGAATGGCCTGGAGCGAACGAAACTCGACTTGGTTCGCGAACGCATCAGCCTCAAGCCGGGAGATCCGCTTTCCCAGGACCAGATCAACGGAAGCCAAAGGCGCCTGTACGACCTGGGCATTTTCGCCAAGGTGAACACGGCTATTCAGGATCCGGATGGCGACGAGCCCGACAAGTACGTGCTGTATTCGCTGGAAGAAGCCGGCCGCTACCTGACGAATGTGGGCTTTGGAGCCGAGATCGGGCGTATTGGCGGCGGGATTACCTCGCTCGATTCGCCGGCCGGCGTTACCGGCTTTGTCCCTCGCATCTCGCTCGGTGTCAGCCGTTTAAATTTTTTGGGTTTGGGCCATACGGTTAGCCTGCAAACCAGGATCTCCACGCTGGAACAACGCGTCCTGGCCAACTACCTGGCGCCGCAGTTTGAAGGAAATCCGAATCTGAACCTGCAGTTTTCCGTGTTGTTCGATAGCGAGCACGATATGCGCACCTTCTCATCGCTGCGCAAGGAAGGGTCGGTACAGTTGGGTCAAAAGCTGTCGCGCGCATTTTCCGTTCAGTACCGCTACACGTTTCGCAAGGTCAATATCCTGGGAACTCCGCTGGTCACTCCCGAATTGATTCCACTGCTCTCGCAGCCAGTGCGCGTGGGGTTCTTTTCTACCACCTTCATCCAGGACCGCCGCGACGATCCGCTGGACGCCCATCACGGTGTCTACACTACCGTCGATCTTGCGCTGGCTGCCGGCGCCTTCGGGTCCCAGACGGGATTCGGCCGGCTGATCGCGCAGAACTCCAGCTACTATCAACTGACCAAAAGCCTGGTATTTGCTCGGTCCACCAATTTCGGCTTTATCGAACGTTACGCCGGCCTTCCGGAGATCCCGCTGGCGGAGCGGCTTTTCGGGGGCGGATCGAATTCCGACCGCGCCTTTCCGGATTTTCAAGCCGGCCCACGGGACACCACCACCGGCTTTCCCATCGGAGGCACAGCGGAGTTGTTTAACAGCCTCGAGATTCGCTTTCCGCTGATCGGCGACAATTTCGGAGGCGCTTTATTCAACGATATGGGGAATGTTTATTCCGATCTGGACAAGGTCAGCCTGCGTTTCCGCCAGAACGGTCTCAAGGATTTTGACTACGGCGTGCAGGGGTTCGGCTTCGGCATCCGTTACCGGACCCCGATCGGTCCGGTAAGGGGGGACTTCTCGCTAAGCCCCAATTCGCCGCGCTTTTTTGGATTCAAAGGAAGCATCAATCAGTTGCTGTTCGGCGGAGGGACACAAACGGTGCAGCGGATCAACGTTTTTCAATTTCATTTCTCGCTGGGGCAACCGTTTTGAGGGAAGCCAGAAAGCAGAAGGCAGAAAGCAGAAAGCAGCGCTGCGCGTCCAGACAATGTGGCGCCGGGCTGCTGCCTGCTGCCTTCTGCTTTCCGCCTTCTGCCTTCTGCTTTCTGCCTTCTGCTCTCTGCCTTCTGCTCGCTGGCTCCTGGATTCTCTCTGGCGAGATCATCGACCGCATAGCCATCTCGGTAGGGAATCAAGTCATCACCGAAAGTCAGATCGATGAGGAAATCCGGCTCACTGCGTTTTTGAACGAGGAAAAGTTTGATCTCGGCAATGCGGAACGAAAAAAGGCGGCCGCGAGGTTGATAGAGCAGACGCTAATCCGGCGCGAAATGGAGTTCAGCCGCTATCCGCTGCCCCCGCTGAGCGATGCCGCCCACTCGCTCGACACCTTAAAGGAACGTTACAAAACGGACGCCGATTACCAGAAGGCGCTCGACGCAGACGGCGTCACTGAGAATGGCTTAATGCGCCGGTTATGGTGGCAGGCGACCTTCTTGCGATTTATCGATTACCGCTTCCGTCCTGGCATACAAATCCCCGACGCGGACGTGCAAGCGTACTATCAACAGCAACTCGACAAGTGGAAACAGGAAGGCGTTCAGCCGGTTCCGAGCCTGGAGGACGTGCGCGCCAGCATCGAGCAAACGCTTACCGAACAACGTATCGATCAAGCTCTCGACCGCTGGCTGGCGGACACCCGCACCCAGGTGTCGATCCGATTCCGGGATGAGGCTCTGGAATGAGCCGCCGCAAGAAGGTTTGGTTATTCGCTTTGGCGGGCCTCACGGGGCTGCTGCTGATGGCTCTTTTCGCGGCGGTAGCCTTGTTGCAAACAGATTGGTTCAAGAACCACGTGCGCGCGAGGATTGTGTCCGTGGCTGAAACCGCGACCGGCGGACGAGTGGATATCGGAACGTTCGATTACAACTGGCACAACCTGACGGTGGAGGTTGCGCCATTTGTCATTCACGGCAACGAACCGCCGCAGGCAGCGCCATTTTTCCGCGCGGATAAAATTCGGATTGGATTAAGGATTATCTCGCTTCTTGAGCAGCAGGTGGATCTGGTTTCCCTCAGCGTGGAGAAGCCCGAGGTCAGTGTAACCGTGAATCCGGATGGTTCCACTAACGTGCCACAGCCCAAAAATCTGCGGCGTTGGGAACAGAACTTTACCGAAAGGATTCTCGATCTCAAAGTACAGCACTTTGAGTTTCACGATGGCTTCGCCGAATACAACTCCCAGCGGATTCCGTTGGATGTTCAAGGGCATGGCTTGCAGGCATCCATCCGTTACGAAGCCGCCGGACCCCGCTATGTAGGCGAGCTCTCTTCGCGGCAGGTTCGCATCTCCTCGCCGCGGCTGAAGGTGCCGGCCAGCCTGAGCGTGGATGCAAAGCTGGCGCTGGAACGGAATCAGCTCGAGGTAATGCACGCGAGCCTGGAAGGCGAAGGATCTAAACTCACCGTCGACGGCCTGGTCCGGCCGCTTTCCTCGCCACACGCCGATTTCAATCTAACTGCTTCAGCGCCCATGAAATGGCTCAACGCAACTTTCGGCTTGCCGCTGGAATCGGCCGGGGTCGTCTCTTTCCAGGGAAAAGGATCGCTAGAAACCAATCCCTTCCAATACAAATTGGAAGGTAAACTCGCAGGGCGTCAGCTTGCAATTGCCCGCAATGGGCTGCGGGTGCCGGATATCAGTTTCTTCTTGCGCGTGGAGATGTCGCCCAAGAAAATCAACCTCCCCGACCTGCAGCTTTCGGCGCTGCATGGCCGGTTCCGGGGATCGGCTCAGATTGTGGATTTCGAAAAGTTCACCCTGAACGGGACCGCCGCGGATTTGTCGCTCCAGGAACTGGCAGGGTTGGCGAAGCGGGACAGCGGCCAGTTGAACGGTACGCTGAAAGGGACGGTTCGGCTGGACGGCCAGTTCTCGCGCGGCGGCGCCGCGGGCGTGGTACTGGACACTAAAGTGGATGTTGTCCCGGGAATTAGCGGTGTGCCGGTGGAAGGCGCTGTCGGTGTCAACTACGATCAGCGCGCGGCCAAAGTGCGGTTGGAAAACTCCGAGATCAGAATCGGCTCCACCAGCGTAACGCTCGCGGGAACACTTGGTGAAACTTTGAATATTCACCTGATTTCACGCAACCTGAGCGAAGCTCTGCCGCTATTCCCGCTCTTCGGTGAGAACGCCCCGGTCGAGCTCCCCGTCTCGCTCCACAACGGCGTGGCGCGCTTTGACGGCGTGGTTTCCGGCCCGCTCGCGAACCTGAAAATTTCGGGCAAAGCCGATGCAACACACTTGGTTTGGGGCCAGCGCGAATTCGACCACGTGGCCGGCACAGTGGATATCGACAGGACGTTAGCCAACCTCTACACGATCGCGGTGGACCAAGGCCAGATGCATGTGGTGGGGCAAGCGCGCGTCGGCCTGGTGGACTGGAAGACTGTGGACGCGAGCGCGCTCTCGGCATCACTCTCTATTCGAGGCGCCGATATTCAAAAGTTGCTTACCGATAACGGTTATCAGGTCCCGGTGAGCGGCACATTGTCGGCTACCGCGCACGTGACCGGGACTCTCGAATCGCCGCTGCTCTCCGGGAACGTGGACGCCCGCGACGTCACCGCTTATGACGAGCATCTGGATCGTGTTCAGGGCGACGTGACAATGACAGGCACTGCGCTCGAGGTGGCCCATCTCGAGGCCCGCGCGGGAGCCGCTAGTATCACCGGGAGCGGCGCGTTCAATCACCTGGCCAACGACTGGAACGACGGATCGCTACGCATCGACATTGCTAGCGATCACGTCAATGTCACCGCGATCCACTACGTGCGGCGGCTGCGCGAAGGGCTGGCTGGCGATCTGGATATCAAGGGCAGTGCCACCGCCAAGGTGGTGAAAGGCGTGGTCACGCTCGCGTCATTGAATGGCCAGCTAACCCTTAAGAACGCTACTTTGGACGGACGTCCGTACGGCAATCTGGAGATGACTGCCAACACGCGATTACCGATGCTAGCTCTCGCCGCCAAAGTGGATTTGCGAGGCGTCCAGCTTCAAGGAAATGGCGAATGGCGGCTGGACGGCGATTATCCTGGCCAGGCACGCATCCAAATTCCACGCATCACCATCGCCACGCTGCATGATCTGTGGCCGGGCGAGCATGAACGGAAGGATTTGCCATTCGAAGGTTTCGTCCAGGGTGAGGCTACCATCCAAGGGCCGCTGAACAACCCAGCTGCCATGACGGCCACCGTGACGCTGGCCACTGTCCAACTTATGGCTGGCCCTAATGTGCGACCGGTGGCTGGAACCCAGATTCAGGACCTGGTACTGAAGAATGCCCAACCGGTACAGTTTGACGCCACCACCAAAAGCATCGACATTCGAAGCGCCAACTTCATGGCCAAGGACACCACGCTCACTGCGGCCGGCCGCCTCTCCTTGGACTCGAAGAATCCATGGGACCTCACTGCCAAGGGCAATATAAATTTGTCCATTCTCCAGATCTTCAATCCGGACCTGCTGGCTTCGGGAACCTCTGTTCTCGACATGACGGTGCGCGGCCCACTGACCGAGCCGCAGATCGATGGACGCGTAGAGCTGCACAACGCATCCGTCTACATTCGCGATCTACCGAACGGCGTGGATCAAGCCAACGGGCTGATCCTGTTCGATCGGAATCGGGCCACCATCCAAAACCTGACGGGCGTCACCGGCGGCGGCAACGTGACATTCGAGAGCGGCAGCTTTGTCGGATTCCGCGGACCGGCGCTGATTTATCGCCTCCAGGCGACGGCCAACCAGGTGCGCTACCGTTCTCCCGAAGGAGTCAGTGTCACCGTGAACGCAACACTGAATCTGGTCGGCACCTCCGAGAACAGCGTGCTCTCTGGCAACGTGGCCGTGATTCGCGCCGGTTTCAATCCACGTACCGACGTGGGATCCTTGCTCGCGTCCACCGCCACGCCCGTTTCATCCACGCCGAACGAGTATTTGCGCGGGATCCAGTTCGACGTTCGCATCACCAGCTCACCGAATCTGGAAGTGGAAACCGCTCTCACGCACAACATCCAGGCCGAAGCTACACTGCGCTTGCGCGGCAAGCCGGACCGGCCCATCGTGCTCGGGAACGTAAGTGTGAGCTCGGGGCAAATCGAGTTCTTTGGAACCAAGTACAGCATCAGCCGCGGTGACATCAATTTTTACAATCCCGCCAAGATTGAGCCGATTCTCGACCTGGCACTCGAAACGCGAACGCGCGGCATCGTGGTGGATATCACCTTTACGGGCCCGCTCAACAAACTGAATTTTTCCTACCGTTCCGATCCACCGCTCGAAACCAACGAGATCATTTCGTTGCTTGCGGTGGGCCGAACACCCACGGAAAATGGAGGATTGGTTTCCAACCAGAACAGTTTTGCTCCCACCGGCGTATCCACCGGCAGCGACTCTCTAATTGGCCAGGCCCTGGCGCCACCCTCTTCAGGACGATTGCAACGATTCTTCGGGGTGAGTCACATCAAGATTGACCCGCAGCTCACCGATATCACGGCCGTCCCGCAGGCTCGCCTGAATTTGGAACAACAAATCTCGCCCGACGTCACGCTGACCTATATCACCAACCTGGCGCGCACCGACCAGCAGATTGTCCGCATAGAGTGGGAGCTTAGCAAGAGATGGTCGGTGGTGGCGCTGCGGGATGAGAACGGCGCGTTCGGTATCGATTTTCAGGTTCGCAAGCGATTCAAGTAGCCGAGGCCTTCATTGAGACTGCGCAAACTGCAAGGTAAGCTCAAAGTCGAGCACAGCATAATCGACGGCGTGCGGGATGTACTGGAGCGCTTGCTCCACGAGAATCCCGAAATCCGATCTGTGATACCCGGCGTGATCCGGCCGGTCCGCGATGCGAAAGGGGAGGTGAAGATCCGGGTGACGGTACCCGTCACCAACGGATGGAAAGCTATCGCATTGAGCGCGGGCGCGCGCCAGGAACTTTTCATCAGCACTGTACTTTCGCAGGCCCAGTTGGAGCAGGCCATTCGCCGGGCGTTGGAGCAGGGGGCATGAATTCGGAGTTGGAATTTTCCCGTGAGCGGATGCGTGAGATCGGATATCGCGTGGTGGACCGCATCGTAGAACACCTGGCCACTTTGCCGAGCCAGCGCGTGGGGACGAAAGGCGACCCCGCGGTCCTAATGAAGGCGTTGAGCGAGCCGGTACCAGAGCAGGGCACAAAGTTTGAAACTGTCCTCGATCAAGTGGAGAGCGAAGTTCTCGCGCATACCATGCATGTGAATCATCCGAGGTTCTTCGCATATGTGCCGGGGCCGGGGAACTTCGTCGGCGCCATGGCGGACTCGCTCATCTCGGGCTACAACGTCTTCGCAGGAACATGGATTAGCGGCTCCGGACCCGCCGCTGTTGAATTGACGGTCCTGGAATGGCTGCGCGAGATGTGCGGGCTGCCTGCGAGCGCAGGTGGCGTGTTTGTGAGCGGAGGGACGCTGGCCAACTTGACCGCGCTGGCCGTAGCGCGGCACATGAAGGTTAGCGGACGGCTGGAAGATGCCACGGTGTACTTTTCCGATCAAGCGCATTCATCGCTGGAGAAAGCTCTGCGCGTAATCGGTTTGCCAGCCGGGAACCAGAGGAAGCTGCCTTCGGATTCCTCCTATCGGCTTCCTGTGGGTGAGCTTGCGCGACAGATCGAACAAGACCGCGCCGCAGGAAAATATCCGTTCTGCGTTATCGCCAGCGCCGGGACCACCAATACAGGCGCCATCGATCCGTTGCCGGAAGTTGCCGCGCTTTGCCGGCGGGAAGGCCTCTGGCTGCACGTCGATGGGGCCTACGGCGCGGCAGCCGTGATCGCACAGCGGGGTCGAGAATTGCTGGCCGGACTGGAGCTGGCCGACTCGCTTTCACTCGATCCCCACAAGTGGCTATTCCAACCCTACGAGATAGGTTGCGTGCTGGTGCGCGATCGGGAGCATCTGCGCAACACATTTCAAATCCTGCCGGAATATCTCAAGGACACGCAGCAACATTCCAACGAATTCAATTTCACCGACTTTGGAATCCAGCTCACACGCAATTTCCGGGCGCTGAAATTGTGGATGTCGATTAAGGTTTTCGGATTGGCCGCCTTTCGCGCGGCCATTGAACGTGGTTTTGCTCTGGGTGAATTCACCGAGGCCTGCCTGCGCAATATGCCCGGCTGGGAGATCGTGACACCGGCTCAAATGGGTATCGTCTGCTTCCGGTATTCGGCGCTCGACGACGCCGCTCATCTCCGATTAGTGCAGGTACTCCTCGAGGATGGTTACGCGTTGATTACCTCTACAATTCTGCGCGGACGAACGGTGCTCCGAACTTGCACTATCAACCCGCGAACCACGGAAGCAGAAATACAGGTGGCCCTCGAAAAATTAGATAGCTTCGCTCGCCGCGCGCTATCACTCATGCCGTAGCGCCTCCAGTGGATCCACGCGGCTGGCCCGCAGAGCCGGCAGCCAGCATGCGAATAGTGCGATCAATGCCAACAGCGCCGTTACCGAGGCAAACGTCAGTCTGTCGGTGGGTGTGACGCCATACAATAACGTCGAAATCAGACGCGTGAGACCGAGTGACACCGCCAGCCCCGCCAGGATGCCTGACAAGATCAGTGGCAATCCTTGGCCGACAATCAACAGCAGCACTTGCGGCCGGTTCGCGCCCAGCGCCATGCGGAGGCCGATCTCCTGGGTGCGCCGCGACACTGCATACGACATCACACCGTAGACGCCCACCGTCGCGAGCAGCAGGGCGACACCAGCGAAAATCCCCATCAGCCAACTAGTGAACCGGTTGCGCGCGGTCTGTTCGCCAATGCGCTCCGTCATGGTGGCGATGTTGTAAATGGGAACTGTCCGGTCCACTTCGTGAATCGCGCTTCGCACCGCGCCCGCCAGGCTGCCGGGATCAAGAGCAGTGCGGACCACCAACAAAATATCGCGCCCGCGATCCGTCAGCGGAAGATAGATATCGGGATCGCCAGTGGGGTTGTTGGGAAGGGCGCGGTACTTCATTTCGGCAACCACCCCGATAATGCGCAGCCACGGATTGCTCGACCGTGGGTTTCCACCTTTGATGCGTTTGTTGAGCGGGTCTTGGCCGGGCCAGAATCGCTTCGCAACATTCTCACTGACCACCGCAACGCCCGGGTCGCCTTTCATCTCTTCTTGCGAAAACCCGCGGCCGGCGACCAGCTTGGCGCGCAATGTTGAAAAGAAGCCAGGCGTCACTCGATGCAGGTATGCGCGGGGGATGTTCTGCGCCGTCACAGTCGGCTGGCCTTCGGCGGTGTAGAAGATGGCTTGCTCAATGCCGCTGAGCGGGAGATCGGTGGCAGCCGCAACAGCCTGAACCGAAGGCAGAGCCTTCAGCCGTTCGAGTATCTGGCTGGTGGATACGACGGCGTGAGCGTCGCTAGCGGTCGCAAGCGTAGCTGCACCGGATGTGGGCGCCTCGGGAAGCCGAGGCAGGCTCACCGAGAGGCATAACAGATGGTCCGGATCGAAGCCAGGATTGAGCACGGTCAGCTCTCGAAAACTGCGGATCAGTAGGCCGGCGCCGATCAACAGCACCAACGTCAAAGCGATCTCGGCCACTACCAGCGCATTGCGGAAACGCTGCGGCAGCTTCCCGCCGCTTACACGTCCGGAGGATTCCTTCAGCGCCGTGTGCAAACCGGCTATGCGCGAATGTACCGCGGGAGCCAGACCCATCACCACTCCGCATAGAACGGATACCAGTACGGTAAACAAAGCCACTGGCGGGTCGATGCCGGGATGAACAAAGCTCGGAAAAGTAATGGGACTGGTGGCCATCAGGACACGCAGTCCGAAAATACCAAGTAACAATCCCGCGACCGCGCCGATGGCAGCCAGCACGCAACTTTCAGTGAGAAGCTGGCGCCACAATCGCAGGCGCCCGGCTCCCAGAGCCACACGCAACGCGATCTCTCTTTGCCGCGCTTCCGAACGGGCCAGCAACAGGTTCGCAACATTGGCGCAGGCTATCAGCAGCACGAAAGCAACCGCGCCCAATAGAGCCATAGCCGCTGGCCGGATCTCGCCGAAGATTTCCTTGTCGAGCGCCGCTACCTCCACGCCGCGCGCGTCGTTGGTATCCGGGTATTGCCGGGCCAGCGCGCGGCAGATCATGTCTAATTCGGCTTGAGCCTGCGGTATCGTTACGCCAGTTTTCAGGCGCGCCAGTACGCCCGGGCCACGATTCCCGCGCTCTGCAAGATCCTCCGCCGGTCCCGACATCATCATCGGAACCCAAATCTGCGCGGCATCCGAGATACCGGCGAAACCCCTGGGCATGATCCCCACCACGGTGTAAGAGCGCGTGCTGGTTCGAATGCTTTTGCCGATGATATCCGGGTCCGCTCCGTAGCGCCGTTTCCAAAGGCCTTCAGCCAAAATCACAACGGCGTCGCGCATCGGGACCACGTCCTCGCTCGGCAAGAACATTCGACCGAGGATGGGCGAAACGCCCAGGATCGGAAAGTAGGAAGCCGAAACAAACTCGCCGTCGATCCGTTCCGGCTCATCCGCGCCCGTTAGCGTGAAACTGACACCAGAATAGAGGGCCATATCCACGAAGGACTTGCTTTGCTTCCGCCAATCCACGAAATCGGGATAAGATGCGCCCCGGCGCTCCACAATCGCCCGCCGCACGTTGCCCCACAGCAGCGTGAGCTGGCCAGGATCGCGATACGGCAGCGGCTTCAGCACCACGGCGTTGACCACGCTGAAGATCGCGATATTCGCGCCGATTCCGAGAGCCAGAGCAAATACAGCAACGCCGGTGAAGGCGGGACTCTTTCTCAATGTCCGAAGGGCGTAGCGAATGTCCTGCCAAAAAATCTCGATAGAACCGAGGGTCCACATTTCGCGGCATGCCTCCTTGAAGGAAGTGACGTTTCCGAAGCGGCGGTGGGCTGTATTCGCCTGATTGAGCATTTCAACGTGAAAGCTCAGCTCGTCTTCCAGATCGCGATCCAAGCGCCGTCGCCAAAATAGCGCCCTTAGCCGATGCAGCAGCACGGATAGTCGTTCTCCCATAAATCGCTTATGGGAAGTATAGCATGGCCCGTGGGGCAGGTCCCCGACTGCCAAGGCAAAAGCCGGAGGCTTGTGGCACGACTTGCGCTAAACTCTTACTAGAGAGGCGCGTGCTATGCGTCGAATTCTACCTGCCGTATTGATTTGTTTTTCGATGACCTTCCCGGCGCTTGCGCGCAGTGGAGGGCACGGTGGTGGCGGTGGTGGATCCCACGGCGGCGGTGGACACGCTGGCGGGAGCGTCAGCCATGGAGTTTCCGGCGTATCCCGTAGTCGTGGGGGTTTCAGTTATAGGCCGGGGTTCCGTTCCGGTTTCGGATTCCAGCGCTTTCCGCGCTTCTACTCCAACTGGGGCTACGGATACTACGGCGGGCTTGGATACTACGGATACTACAATCCATACTGGTATTCTTCTCCCGATCAGTACCCATATTCGGGTTACGACTCCGGCTACGGTTACCCCACCGATCAAGCGCCTCCAGTAATGAACAATCAGGATTTCCAAACCGGACCGCCTCCCGCGCCGATGCTGCGAGAGTACACGGCTCCAGCGCCTCCCGCGCCATCGGTGAACACCCAGCGAAAATACAACGAGCCGCTTTATCTCATCGCTTTCAACGACGGTGTCATCCGCGCCGTGCTGGCCTATTGGGTGGAAGGTGCATCGCTGCACTACGTCACCATGGAGCACGCGCAGAAGCAAGCTACGCTGGCTTCGGTCGATCGCGGACTGAGCGAGCGATTGAACGGCGAGCGCCAGGTCACTTTCCAGTTACCGCGCTGATCACTTCATAAACTGTACAATCGTGTGCATGACCAGACGCACCCTCATGGGTACCCTCGCGGTGGCTGCCGCGGCGCAGGCGCAGAAGGCTCCCAAGGAATGGAAGCCGAAACTCGGAGTTCTGGGGCCGTTCACGGAAGCGAACGTGGAATTTGTCCGCCAGGAAGGTTTCACCAACATGATCCTGGGCGCCAGCCCGCGATCGGAGCTGGACGCCACAACCATCACCGATGAAAAGATCGAGCACGTGAAGGCGACGCTCTCGAAGAATCAGATGCACGTTTCAGCGCTGCAGTTGGCGCAGAACCACATTTCGCCGGACGCCACTCAGCGCGCCAAGGAGAATAACTATTTCCTCAAAGCAATCGAGCTGGCCGGCAAGTTGGGTGTTCCCTACATCGGAACATGCTCCGGCAAGGACACGCAGAAGTCGTTCCAGGGGCAGGTGGACGAAATCGTTCGCGTGTACAATGACAAATATTTTGAAGCCTGCGAAAAGAATCACGTTAAGATCTTGTGGGAACCCTGGCCGGGCGGGCCGAACCTGGCCACGTCGCCGGCTGGATTTGACGCGTTGTTCAAGGGTTTCGGAACCTCGCCTTATGTTGGCCTGCAGTACGATCCGTCGCACCTGGTTTGGCAAATGATGGATCCGATCCAGACGGCGCGGGAATTTGTGGACAAAATCTACGACGTGCATCTCAAAGACACAGAGATCCGCTGGGACGTGGTACGCCGCTGGGGGACCTTCCCTGTAAACCGCGTGAACTGGTGGAACTACCGGCTGCCTGGCCTGGGGTCCATCAACTGGGCTGAATTTTTCAGCGTGCTGCAAAGAGCGGGCTACGCAGGCGCGATGAGCATCGAGCATGAAGATGCGCTATACGGGGAAGACCACCCCGGTCCGGACTTCAGCGATGACTACAAGACGGGCTTCAAGATGGGACATCGCTATTTGCGGCAGTACGTGCCGGACTGAAGCGCTAGCGTACACTGGAATCTGAATATGACCGAGAGTGATCAATGGCACACCCGCTCGGATTGGGATGAGCCCGACCCCGAACTGTTCTATGGATGCATGAGTGGCCTTGCGGTTTTCCATTGCGACCTTACAAAGCCAGTTGACGTCGAGTGGGAAGCCCTGAAGTAACTCTGCTGGATACCTGCGCCCTGCTCGGGACGGTAAATGGCGATCCGTTTTCCGCCGAAGCCTTAAGCAATCAACAAAGCAAGGAGTTCCGGCGAACTCTTTCTGTCTCCGGTAACCGCGTGGGAGATCGGGATTCTCGCTCAACGCGGCAGGGTAGAGTTGGGCGTCGCTGCGGAAAACTATGTAACCCGCGCCTTCACGCGTCCGGGGATTCAAATCGCGCCGTTAATCCCGATATCGCGGTCCGCGCCTCCTATCTACCCGGCCAGTTTCACTCCGATCCGGCGGACCGGCTTCTTATCTCAACGGCTATCGTCATGGGCTTGAAATTGGTAACTCGGGACCGCGAGATCCTACGCTACGCCAGCCGAGGCTACGTCTCCGCTCTGCGCTGTTAAGCTGCTAAACTTAGCGTCTTAAGTAATTGCGCATAATCGGCGTAGAGTATCGTTGGGTTTGGTCCACGCGGCGAACTGATCTTCAACGGCAGTAACGACACTTTCCAGGAAGCCGAAGTAGCGGTTGTGGAGAC
>Ga0187859_10001200_pt1 | contig 16659 bp, 13 predicted proteins | sample June2016WEW_10_1_2_FD_133019 | JGI IMG/M metagenome (GOLD analysis project Ga0187859, IMG submission 133019) | Peatland microbial communities from SPRUCE experiment site at the Marcell Experimental Forest, Minnesota, USA - June2016WEW_10_10 | ecosystem: Environmental > Terrestrial > Soil >...
CCACCCCGGCCGCGGCCGGGGTGCCAGTTGCCGAGGTGCTGACCAGCGGCTCGACCACGGCGCCGCGCGGCATCCGGGCCTTGATCTCGCGCACCAGCGCGGCGACCTGGTCGTGCGGGGCGCTCACCACGATCGCGTTGCCGGCCGGGAACCCGAGTGACTGGGCCACGGTCCGCGAGATCACGGCGTCCACCCCGCCGATTCCGACCGTGCCGAACCCGCCGACGCGCAGCGATCGCACCGTCCGGCCGGCCACCCGGACGGTCCCGCCCAGCGGCAGCTTGTCCTGCTTGCCCATGGTGTAGGAGACGGCGATCGCGCCGCCGGCCACGTTGCGCCACAGCGGGCTGGACGAGGCGGTCGGCCCTGCGGCGAACGCCCGGAACGTGGCCGGGTCCACTCCCAGCACCGCCGCGAACGTGCCGTTTACCCGGATCCGGGCCGCGTCGACGGCCCGGGCCGCCTGGACACCGCGCAGCCGGGCCACCCGGGCCACATCATTGGCCGGGAGGGCCTGCTGCCCGACCACCATCACGTCCGCCCGGAGCAGCTTGCGGGGCGCCGTCGAAGCCGTGGCCCGGACCGTGGGAGACTGCGCCCCGGCCTCGGCCCCGGGCACCTGCACCCGCCCCGCAGCGGTGCCGCCGAGGGCCACGAACGCCAGCAGCACGGCGCCGTAGCGGCGTGCGCGGGAACGCAGCCGGGCACCACCTCGTGCCGCCGCCGGCGGCGCAGGAGTCACGCAGGCCTGTATACCCCAGCGCCGCCCGGCATACCAGGACGCAGCGGCCCGTCTCCCCCATAACCGGCCGCGCAGCTGAACGCGCAGGTCAGCGGGCTGGGCGCGGCACCAGCTGGATGAAGTTTGCGATGCTGTTTACACGAGCGCGACCTATGGATTGGTGGCTAATCACCGCGCAGCGCGGCGCGCAGTGCCTCCGGCTCGGTCACCGGGGCGAGGCAGGCAAAACCCCGGCAGACGTAGGCGGCCGGGGCCCCGCCGACCAGGCCGCGCGCCTCGAGCAGCGGTATCCCGCCGTCCGATTCCCCGTCCCCGAGCGCGATCACCGCGCCCGGCGGGGCCGCCTCCAGCGCCGTGAGGTGCAGCGCGGCCGTGCGCGGATCGTCCGCCGGGCCGACGATCGCAATCTCGGCCGGGCCGGAGATCAGCGCTTCGGCCACCGCCAGGCCCGATCCCGCGGCCCGGGGGAACCGCGCGGCGATCGGCCCCAGGATGCGCAGCGCGGCGGCCGCGGCCTCCCGGTGCGTAATCGACCCGGTCAGCGCGGAGTAGCTGAGCAGGGCGCCGGCCACGGCGAAGGCGCCGGAGGGGGTGGGTCCGTCGGCGGGATCGGCGGGCCGGTAGACCAGTGCCTCCCCGTCGTCCGGGGTGTCGTAGAAGCCGCCGCTCCCGTCGCCGAACCGGGCCAGCGCGGTGCCGAGCAGCTCGCCCGCGAGAGCCACCCAGCGCGCCCCGCCGGTCACCCCGGCCAGGGCCAGCAGGCCCTCGGCCACGCACGCGTAGTCCTCCAGGACGCCCGCACTGTCGGACGCCACGCCGTCCCGGGAGGTCCGGGCCAGCCGCCCGCCGGACAGATGCACCCGGGCCAGCAGTTCCGCGGCGTCCCGGGCCGCGGCCACGAACGCCGGCTCACCGAGCAGGAGCCCGGTCTCGGCCAGCGCCGCGATGGCCAGCCCGTTCCAGGCCGCGACCACCTTGTCGTCGCGGCCCGGGCGGACACGCTGCCCGCGTGCGGCCAGCAGGGCGGCCTGGATCCGGTCGAACCGGGCCTGGTCACCGGGCTCGGCGCGCCGCTGCAGCACCGACCGGCCATGCTCGAAGGTCCCGGGGGTCGTCACCCCGAACGCGGCCGCGGCGTACTGGCCGTCCGCGGCCCCGAGCGCCCCGGTCAGCTCGTCCCGCGTCCACGTGTAGAAGAGGCCTTCCGCGCCGTTGCTGTCCGCGTCCAGCGCCGACGCGAACCCGCCCTGCGGGGTGCCGAGCTCGGCGATCATCCACGCGCAGGTCTCCCGGGCCACCCGGCGGGCCAGCACTGACCCCGTGCGCCGCCACAGATGAGCGTAGGCCCGGGCCAGCAGGGCGTTGTCATACAGCATCTTCTCGAAATGGGGCACCACCCAGCCGGCGTCCACGGAGTACCGGGCGAAGCCCCCCGCGAGCTGGTCGTACATGCCCCCGCGGGCCATCCCCTCGGCCGTCCCTTCCATCATCCGCAACGCCATCGAGTCCGGCTCGCCGTTGCGCTGTCGCGCGCTCTCCGATTGCCGGAGCAGAAATTCGAGCACCATGGAGGGCGGGAACTTGGGCGCGCCGCCGAACCCGCCTGCGTGCTCGTCGTAGCTCTCGGCCAGCGTGGCGACCGCCTGGTCGCAGACGTCCGCGAGGGCGTCCGCGGCAGCGGCTTCCGGCGCACCGCCGGCCGGCTCGATCCCGAGCCCCTGCAATGGGGCGGCCCGCTCGGCCAGCGCCGCGGAGTTCTGCCGGGCCTGGCTGGTGACCGTGCCGCGGTCCTCGCGCCACGCCTTGGCCACCCCGAGGACCAGGCGCCGGAAGTGCTCCCGGGGAAAGTAGGTGCCGCAGAAGAACGGGTCCCGGTCGGGGGTCATGAACACGGTCATCGGCCAGCCGCCCTGACCGGTCATGGCCTGGGTCGCGGTCATGTAGACCGCGTCCACGTCCGGCCGTTCCTCCCGATCGACCTTGATGGCGACCAGGTTCTCGTTCATGAGCGTGGCGGTCTGCGGGTCCTCGAACGACTCGTGCGCCATCACATGGCACCAGTGGCACGCCGAATACCCCACCGACAGCAGGACGGGAACGTCGCGGGCCCGGGCGGCGGCGAAGGCCTCCTCAGACCAGGGCCACCAGTCGACGGGGTTGTCCGCGTGCTGCAGCAGGTACGGGCTGGTCGCGTTCTTCAGTCGGGTGGCCATGTCCCCATCTTGGCCTGTGCGCCCGGCCGGCCAGGCCACGGGTGCGGGGTCGTTCGCGTTGCGAGTGGAACTCATAACGGTTATCGTTTTCATCAACGGGAAGTACCGGGGACTACCCAGCGCGATCCAGACCGGAGACCGACACCAGATGCCCGTGCGCAGGCCAGCCCAGCTCAGGCGAGCCCAGCTCTGGCGAGCCCAGCCAAGGCCAGCCCAGCCAAGGCCAGCCCAGATCAGGCCGGCCCAGCCAGGGCCGGTACCGCCCAGGCCGGTGCTCGTTGCGGTGGTTGCTCTCGCGACGGCGGCGCTTGCCGTCGCGTGCTCGTCCGGTTCCGGGCCGGCCCCGGCGGCCAATTCGAGCGCCACCATCACCGCGGTCGGCGCCGAGAACCAGTACGCGAACGTCATCAGCCAGGTCGGCGGCAAGTACGTGCACGTCAGCGCCATCGAGAGCAACCCGAACACCGACCCCCACACGTTCGAGGCCAGCGCGAGCGTGGCCCAACTGATCAGCAGCGCCGGCCTGGTCGTGCAGAACGGCCTGGGCTACGACACGTACATGAACAAGATCGAGGCCGCGGCCCCGAACACGAGCCGCAAGGTCATCGACGTGCAGCACCTGCTCGGGCTGCCGGACAGCACCCCGAACCCGCACCTGTGGTACAAGCCCACCACGATGCCGGCCGTCGCGAAGGCCGTGGCCGCGGACCTGGCGGCCCTGCAGCCCGCCCACAAGGCGTACTTCGCCGCCCAGGCCACCGCCTTCGAGCGGTCCCTGCAACCCTGGTACCACCTGATCGCGGCGCTGCGGGCCCGCTACCCGGGGACGCCGGTGGCCACGACCGAGCCGGTCGGCGACTACCTGCTGCAGGCCGCGGGCACGCGCAACCTGACCCCGTTCGCCTTCCAGGCGGACGTCATGAACGGCGTGGACCCGGCCCCGCAGTACGTCTCGCTCGAGGACGCCCTGTTCTCCGGGCACAAGGTCAAGGTGTTCCTGTACAACCAGCAGGTGACCGACGCGCTCACCTCCTCGTTCCTGGCCGCCGCACACCAGGAGGGGATCCCGGTGGTCGGGGTGTACGAGACCATGCCGGAACCGGGCTATGACTACCAGTCCTGGATGATGGCCGAGACGACCGCACTGGAGCGGGCCGCGGCGCATGGGATCTCTACCGAGAGGCTGAAGTGATGACCAGGCCGGCGGCCGGGCCGCGCGGTGACGCCCCGCGGGACACCGGCGAGCCGGACACCGGCGAACTGCTCCAGGTGGACGGGGTCAGCCTCTGGCTGTCCGGCCGGAAGATCCTCGATGACGTCTCGTTCAGCCTGGGCCCGGGGGAATTCGCGGGCCTGATCGGCTCGAACGGCGCGGGCAAGACCACGCTGCTGCGGGTCATCCTCGGCCTGCAGGCCCCGTCGGCGGGCACGGTGCGCATAGCGGGGCAGCCGCGTACCCGGCGCGGCTCGCTGATCGGGTACGTCCCGCAGAAGATCCTGCTCGACCCGGACATGCCGCTGCGCGCCCGCGACCTGGTCAGCCTGGGGCTTGACGGTCAGCGGCTGGGCATCCCGCTGCCGTCGGCCCGCCGGAGGCGCCTGGTCGACGAGATGCTGCAGGCCGTGGGCGCGGACCGGTTCGGCGACACCAGGGTGGGCCTCCTGTCCGGAGGCGAGCAGCAGCGGGTGCTGATCGCCCACGCTCTGATCAGCCGCCCCCGACTGCTGCTGCTCGACGAGCCGCTGGCCAACCTGGACATCGCGAGCGAGCAGGACGTGGTCGAGCTGCTCGGCCGGGTCGCCCGGGAGCAGCAGATCGCGGTCCTCATCTCAGCCCACGACATGAATCCGCTGCTGCCGTTCATGGACCGGATCGTGTACATGGCGGCCGGCCGCGCGGCCAGCGGGACCACCGCCGAGGTGGTGCGCCCCGAGGTGCTCAGCTCGCTCTACGGCCAGCACGTGGACGTGATCAGGGTGCACGACCGGATCCTCGTGGTCGCCGGGCGTGGCGCCGGGTTGGCCGCGGTGGAAGCCGCCCCCGCCGCGGCCCCGCTCCCCGGGCACGCCGACCTGCCGCCAGCCCACCTCGCCGAGGGGGCTTAGTGCTGCACGCGATCTTCGAGCCGGGGTTCTTCTCCAGCGGCCCGGTGCACGTGGCCCTGGCCGCGGGCGGGGTGGTGGCGCTGGTGTCCGGGATCGTCGGCTCGTTCACCGTGATCCGCGGCCAGTCCTACGCGGGCCACGCGCTGGCCGACATCAGCGTGACCGGCGGCTCCGCCTCGTTCCTGGTGGGGATCAGCCCGCTGTGGGGGTTCGTCGGCGTCGGCGTGCTGGCCGCCGGGGTCATGGACATGATCGGGATCCAGCGGCCCCGCGGCCGCGACCTGGCCACCGGCATCGTCCGCGGGGCCGGGCTCGGCCTGGCCGCGTTGTTCCTGTACTGGGACACGACGCACAGCGACGTCACCGGGGCCACGATCACGATCCTGTTCGGCTCCCTCTTCACCATCAGCAGCTCCATCCTCCCGGCTATCGTGGCGCTGAGCGTGGCGGCGGTCGCCATCGTGGCCGTGCTGTACCGGCCGCTGCTGCTCAGCACGGTCGCCGCCGACCTGGCCGCGGCGCGGGGGATCAGCGTGCGGCTGGTCGGCCTGGCGTGCCTGGTCGCGATCGCACTGGCGGTCTCGCTGTCCGCGATGACCATCGGCACCATCCTGTCCACCGCGCTGCTGATCGGGCCCGCAGCGATCGGGCTCCGGCTGAGCAGCCGGCCGGGACTGGCCATGGCCTGGGCCGCGGCGGCCGGGCTGGCCGCCACCTGGCTGGGGGTGCTGCTGGCCTACGACAGCTTCTACTGGCCGCCGGCCCAGCACGGCTGGCCGGTCAGCTTCTTCGTGGTCACGCTGATCTTCCTGGGTTACGTGGCCGTGCAGGGCATCACCACCCGGGTCCGGCGGGGCTGAGCCTATGTTCACTGGGTTCATGACCAACGCCTGGCTGGTGGGCACGATCGTGGCCATCGTCGCGGGCGTCGTCGGGTTCTTCATCGTGCTGCGCGGCTCGGCGTTCGTCGCGGACGCCGTCCCGCAGGGCGCCTTCGCCGGCGCGGCCGGGGCCAGCCTGATCGGGATCAACACACTCATCGGGCTGGCAGCGGCGGCCTTGCTCGGCGCGCTCGGGATCGGCTGGCTCAGCCGCCGCGGGCGGCGGGACGTAGCCACGGCCCTGGCTCTCGTGGTCCTGCTCGGCCTGGGCGCGCTGTTCCTGAGCTTCAGCACGGAGTACGCGCCCGAGATCTACGCCCTGCTGTTCGGCGAGGTACTCGGGGTGAGCACCAGCGAGGTGCTGCCGATCGCGGTCCTCGCCGCGGTGAGCGTCGCGGCCATCGCCGCGCTGTACCGGCCGCTGCTGCTGTCCTCGGTGATGCCGGAGCTGGCCGAGGCGCGCGGCGTCCGGCCGGCCCGGGTGGAGATGCTGTTCCTCGTGGTGGTGGCGCTGGCCACGAGCATGACCCTGCCGGTCGTGGGGGCGCTGCTGATCTTCAGCCTGATGATCGGGCCGCCTGCCGCGGCCCGCTCGGTGACCAGCAAGCCGCTGCCCGCCGTGGCGCTGTCCGCGGCCATCGCGGTCGTGGTGGTCTGGGCGTCGATCGCCGCCGCGTACGACACGAACTGGCCGGTCGGCTTTTTCGTGGGCGCGTTCGGGGCGGTCTGCTACGCCGCCGGGAGGGGCTGGGCCGCGCTGCGCGGGCGGCAGCCGGCCCGCCCCGGCGGGTGGCGCGGAGCTGGGGAGCACGAAGTACCGGCTGCTAATGTGCGGGTGTGATGACGCCGTTGCCTGCTAAGCGTTCGCTGGGCGGCACCCGGGTGCGCGGGACCCGGCAGGCCGAGGCACTGTCGGCGGTCCTGGGCGGGCTGCCCGGGTTCTGCAGCGCCCAGCAGATCCATGCTGAGCTGCGCCAGCGCGGCGAGCACATCGGCCTGACCACCGTCTACCGGCACCTGCAGGTGCTGAGCGAAGACGGGCTGGTCGACACGATCCGGGACGCCAGCGGTGAGACGCTGTACCGGCGGTGCGAAAGCAACGCCCACCACCATCACCTCATCTGCCGCAACTGCGGAACCAGCGTCGAGGTGGAGGGCCGCGCGGTGGAGCGGTGGGCCGAGCAGGTCGCGGCCGAGGCCGGATTCACCACGGTGGACCACACCGTGGAGTTGTTCGGGCTCTGTCCCCGGTGCAGCCAGATGGAACAGCGCAGCCAGATGGAACAGCGCAGAACGGCCCCCAGCGCCGACGTCGGCAGGCAGGCTGAGGCCGCCGGGTCATGAGCAAGTCCGGCCGGGCCGCGGCCCGGGAGCGCATCCGGCTGGAGCGGGAACGGGAGGCCCGCCGCCGCCAGCGCAACCGGGTGCTGATCGTCGTGGGCAGCGCCCTGGCCGCGATCGTGATCGCGGTCATCGTCATCGTGGTGGTCCGGCCCGGGCAGAGCACGGGTACGGGGACAGCCACGGTGCACAGCGCCTACTACAACGGCCCGTTCGCGCCCGTCGCCAAGAACCCGGACCACAGCGTGACCATGTCCCTGCCGGCGGTGACCAAGCCGGTGCTGGACATCTACGAGGACTTCCAGTGCCCGGTCTGCGACGCGTTCGAGAAGGCCAACGGCGCGGTCGTGCAGAAGCTGGCCTTCCAGGGCAAGGTGCGGGTGATCTACCACCCATTCACGATCTTCCTGGGTGAGCAGCCGGCCCAGGACAACTCGGTGCGGGCCTGGGCGGCGGCGCAGTGCGTGCCCGCCCGCCAGTGGATGGAGTACCACAACCTGCTCTACTCCAACCAGCCCGACGAGCGGGCCCAGGGCGGCTTCCCTATCAGCCTGCTCCTCGCCCTGGGCCAGAAGATCGGGCTGACCAGCCCGTCGTTCACGGGCTGCGTGAAGTCCCAGAAGTACGCTCCCCTCGGCGTGCCGCTCAGCGAGCAGATCGTTAGGAGCGGCATCAATTCCACGCCGACGGTGAAGCTGAACGGCAAGACGGTCAGTAACGCCATCTTGGTGCAGCCGGGGAATGCTCTCGAGAAGCTGATCCAGGGCGCGAGTTGAGTGTCACACTGACGCGATGCTCCGATTTCCCGTGATCCACCCAGCTCTGCTGGGCACGGGACGGGTCCTTCTCACCGACGCCGACTACCCGCACAGCACCAGGGTCGGCCCGCGCGGCCCTCATCACCTGAACCTGCGGCCCGGACTGGTCACCCGTGCCGGGGCGGCTAGCCCAGGCCGCTAGGAGCGCACCAGGTACGTGCCGCCCGCGCCGGTGTTCTCGTCCCGGATGGTCACCGTGGCCCGGCCGCGGAGCAGTGCGATGCGCACGTACACCGTGTCACCCGGCGCGGTGTCCACGCTGATCCGCTGCTCGTTCGGCCGTTGCGGGACCATCCGCCACCACAGGTAAGGGCCGAAGTAGCCGCCCGCGGACGAGCCTGCCTGGATGAGCGGGTCACCGGCCCGGCCGAGCCCAATGCCCGCCCAGGAGGACGCGGCGGTGTCCGGGGCGTTCTTCGGCCGGGGAACCCGCCAGGTGCCGTAGACCACGGTCCGGGTGGCGGCGCTGGCCCGGTTACCCCCCGCGCCGGGGCGCGGGGCGGTGACCGGGCGCGTCAGGATGCTGGGGGCCGGGCTGGTGTCCCCAACGATCGATTGCGAACTGGCTGGCTGCGCGTCCCCCGCGATGGACTGCGAGCTGGCCGGCTGGACATCGCCCACGATCGATTGCGAGCTGGCCGGCTGGACATCGCCCACGATCGACCGGGGCGCGCTGGATGGGGTCACCGGAGCGAAAGAACAAGTGGTCGGGGCCGAGCGCACCCCGCCGGTCACGAACCTGCGCCACGCGGCCAGCTCCCCCCGGCCGGCCGGCCGGAGCGGCAGATCGTTCGCGGCCAGCTGAGCGGGGGTCGCGGTGAGCGGGTCGAAACGGGCCGGCAGCCGTACGGTGACGGCGGAGACGCCGCTCCCGCAACTGGTCACCACATGAGCACCGGTCGTAGATCCCGCCAGGGCGGGGGCCGCCAGGAAGACGGGGGCGATAGCCACCCCGGCGATCGCTAGATGCCAGATTGGCCTGCGCACGATTGCGCGCATTAACCCGGCAGCGATCATCAGCGACCTCCTCGGGCCATACGAACAATGCCATTGGCGCGCCGCCGATACGCGCGCTCGACTGCAGGGCGGGGGCTGCCGTCAGGTCCGGTACGGGCAGCATAGCGAAGTAGGTGCCACCTGGCCGGCTGCTGGACGACTGAGCCGTCATGAACCATATGTCGGCTGTCCCTTGCCATGATCCAGCACGCACGTGGCGGGCCCAAGCGGCCTACCACGTCGTGACTGTCGGCCTGGCCTGATACCAAGGACCCATGACATCCGGTGCTGGCCCGCGTGAGGAGACGGATCTCCGCGAGGAGGCGGAGCGCTGCCTGCGGGCGCTCGCCGGGCCGTCGGCGCGGCTCCGTGAGGATCAGTGGACCGCGATCCAGGCCCTGGCCTGCGACCGGCGCCGGGCGCTGGTCGTGCAGCGCACCGGCTGGGGCAAGTCGGCCGTGTACTTCGTCACGACCGCGCTGCTCCGGGCCCGGGACATGGGACCGACGATCATCATCTCCCCGTTGCTGGCCCTGATGCGCAACCAGATCGAGGCGGCCGCGCGGGCCGGGTTGCGGGCCCGGACCGTGAACTCGGCCAACATGCCCGACTGGGACGAGATCTACACCGAGATCGCCGCGGGCTCCGTGGACCTGCTCCTGGTCAGCCCCGAGCGGCTGAACAACCCCGGCTTCCGCGACCTGGTGCTGCCCAAGCTGGCCGCCACCGCCGGGATGCTGGTCGTGGACGAGGCGCACTGCATCTCCGACTGGGGCCATGACTTCCGGCCCGATTACCGCCGGCTCCGGACCGTCCTGGAGAACCTGCCCCCCGGCGTGCCGGTCCTCGCCACCACGGCCACGGCCAACGCCCGGGTCACCCGGGATGTGGCTGAGCAGCTGGCCAGCGGGGCCGACGGCGAGGCCTTGGTGCTGCGCGGACCGCTGGACCGGGAGAGCCTGTGCCTGGCCGTCGTGGAACTGCCCGCCGCGCAGCAGCGTCTCGGCTGGCTGGCCGAACACCTGGAGGAGCTGCCGGGCTCTGGCATCATCTACACGCTCACCGTGGCGGCGGCCCACGAGACCGCGGCCTTCCTGCGCGACCGGGGCCATGACATCCTCCCCTACACCGGCCGGGACGAGCAGGAGCAGCGGCTGTCCGCCGAGCGCGCCCTGCTCGACGGCGAGCTCAAGGCGCTGGTAGCGACCAGCGCGCTGGGCATGGGCTTCGACAAGCCTGACCTGGGCTTCGTGGTCCACCTGGGCGCGCCGCAGTCCCCGGTCGCCTACTACCAGCAGATCGGCCGGGCGGGCCGGTCCCTGCCCCGGGCCGAGGTGGTCCTGCTGCCCGGGAAAGAAGACCGCGACATCTGGGCCTACTTCGCCTCGCTTGCGTTCCCGCCCGAGCCGATGGTCCGGGCGACGCTCGGCGCGCTCGGCGAGGCGGGCCGGCCGCTGTCGTCCGGCGCGCTGGAGACCCAGATCGACCTGAGCCGTGCCCGGCTCGAGATGATGCTCAAGGTCCTGGACGTGGACGGCGCAGTGCGCAAGGTCAGCGGCGGCTGGGCCGCCACCGGGCAGCCGTGGGTCTACGACGCCGAGCGCTACGCGACGGTGGCGGCGGAACGCCACCGGGAACAGCAGGCCATGCTCGACTACCTGCGCACGCCCGGCTGCCGGATGGAGTACCTGCGCCGGCAGCTGGACGATCCCGAGGCACAGCCGTGTGGGCGGTGCGACAACTGCACCGGGCACCCCTGGCCCGCGGAAGTGTCGGCGGAAGGGGCGGCGCAGGCGCGGGCCCGGCTGCTCCGTCCCGGTATCGACATCAGCCCGCGCCGGATGTGGCCGCCGGGGATGAAGCCGCTCGGCGTCGACGTGGCGGGCAAGATCCCGGCGGGGGTGTCGGCCGACACCGGCCGGGCGCTGGGCCGCCTCACCGGCCTGGGCTGGGGCCCCCGGCTGCGCGCCCTGCTGGACGCCCCCGACGACCCGGGTGCCGACGGGCCCGTCCCCGATGACCCGGGCGCCGACGGGCCCGTCCCCGACGACCTCGTCACCGCGCTGGTCCAGGTCCTGGCCGCGTGGGACTGGGCACAGCGCCCGGCCGGGGTAATCACCCTGCCCAGCCGGACCCGGCCCCGGCTCATCACCAGCCTGGGCGAGCGGATCGCAGAGCTCGGGCGGCTGCCGTTGCTCGGTTCCCTGGAGTACGCGGGTAGCGGCCCGGGGCCCAGGCAGTTCAACAGCCCGCAGCGGCTCCAGGCGATCTGGCGTGAGCTGCGGCTTCCCGGGCCGCTGGCCGGGGCGGTGGCCGCGCTCGGCGGGCCGGTGCTGGTCATCGACGACCGCATCGACAGCGGCTGGACCATGACGGTCGCGGCCCGGCTGCTCCGGGAGGCCGGCGCGCCCAGTGTGCTCCCCCTGGTCCTCGCGGTGGCCGCAGGCTGACCCGGCGCCCGCGGGGGCTCAACCTCAGGTGGCGCGCTCGCCTCTTTCCGGATGCCGTGTGCCTGGCGCAGTCCTGGGCCTGGGCCGGGAGGCCACGGGGTCGCCCGCGGAGAGCGATGGTCGAGCACGGAACGCGGCCTCTTCATTCGCCGTATTGGGGGGGTGGTGGTGTGGCTGCGGTTGCCGGGGTGGTCCAGGTGAGGGTGCCGGGCCGGTGGGTGCATTTGCAGGTTAAGCTCGCGCCCCCGGCGGCTCGTTGCTGCGGCGGCCATCCGGGCCGTCGGCGTCGCGCGCCAGCGGCGGAGGCATCTCCACCCTGAAAACACGCAGCGCGCGTGCCCACACGTCCACATGGCACCGACAGACCAGCCAGCTCGACCCGGCGACTTACGGAAACTGCCTTCGCGAGCGGACCCGTCGCGGCAAGAGCGGGCGACGGCCCGCCCCTGACCTTGGAGCCCGGGCAGGGAGAATGGGAGCGTGAGGAACAGGTGGCGGCGATGGATCCCCGGGTCCAGGCACGGGCTGGCGCGTAGCGTGGCGGTCTACGGCGTGCCCCGCCCCAACCCTGAGCACCTGGATGGACTGCTGGGCCGATGCGAACAGCTACGCACCTGGACAAGGGCCCACGGGTTCGGGCTGGACGGCGTCCCCGATGACCTCGCCTTGCTCGACCAGGCCCTTGACCAGGCCAGCGGCGAGTTGGGCGGGCCGTTGCGGATAACCGTCGTGGGAAACCAGGCCGGTCTTTTCCTCGGCACCGTGATCATCGCCACCGTTCCCGGCACGCGCTGGCGGCTGTGGCCGAACGGGCATCCGGTGGTGCGCCTGCCATCCAGCCGAGACCTGGACGTGGTCGCCATGGCCAACGACCGGGTGAGCAAGGGCGCGCCCCTGCTGGCCGACGTCTACGCCGACGCAGCAGCAGGCCCACTCGGGTGATCACAGGCACTGTCCGGGCAGCCCCCGTCGCGGCAGAAGCGCGCATTCTCGGTGCAGGACTGTTCTGCATAAATATTCAGGCCAGGCGGCTACATGTTGAGCCGACCGCCGGTCTGCTGGGGCGCCGACATCGCGAAGGTTCCTCTGATAACCGCGCGCCGACCCCGCCGTTCGGTGCGCTTGACGGCTCTTCAGTGATCACCGGCCGGGGGCAGCCGATCAGGTCGATCTGTGCGCGATGTCGTCCGGATCTGCATGAGCGCGCACACTCGCCGCGACGGGCCTCCCGGTCAGGCACAGGACTGGGCTTCACGCCCGATCCCAGGGGTGGCTGCTGCGCGTCCTCAGTTCAGGTCGATGCGCAGACTCGCGTCGCCAGACCGCCGCCAAGGCAGGTCCTGCTCTAGCGTGGCGGGTCGCCTTCGATCAGACGCCGCCGGGAGTCACCGTCGGCTATCTGCCTGGCGGAGCATCTCGTCGGTTTCGGGGTCGGGCATGAACTCCCAGACCTCTACCGCGCAGCGGCAGGCGCTGGCGGTCTTGGCAGCCCATTCCAGCGCCTCCTTGTGTGAGGGCACCTCGACGACACAGAGTCCGCCGATGGCCTCCGGGTACGGGCCGTCGGTGACCGTCCCGTCGGTGGCCACGATGCTCGCCTTCTGGTTTCCAGTCCGCCGCCGAAAACCCACACGCCGGCGTTGATGGCCTCTTGGACCACCTCGTGCGAGGCCTTGGCCACGGCGGGCATCTCCTCGTCGGGGATGTGGTCCATCGCGTGGGCACCGAACGAGATCAGGTATCGCGTCATCCCATGACTCCACATGCCCCGGCAGCCTGCTCCGGCCGCCTGCTGGCTTGCAGGCGAACGCCTTGCTCCGGATCTGACGCTCTGCCAGAAGAAAATTCTCATGGGACCTCTGCTGCGCCCTCGCCCTGCGGTCGGCCGTCGTCTGACCGGCCGCGGCACGCTCGCCTGCTGCTTCGTCACTGTCTCCTCCGTGACAGACCCGGCGGGGACCGCCAGGATTTGCGACGACGATGAAGTAACCACGGCGAATTTCAGGCGGTTTGGCCGCACGCTGGGTGCCAGCCCTGGACAGCGCACCACGGCGTGCACGGATAATGAGAGCCATGCCTGCTGACGAATCACCGCGAGCGACGTGCGTCTTCTGCCAGATCGTGGACGGCCGGGAACCGGCCAGCGTGGTCTACTTGGATGCCGGGGTCATCGCCTTCATGGACCTGCGCCCGATCAATGCCGGCCACCTGCTGGTAGTGCCACGGGCCCACGCCGCACGCCTCGCCGACCTGGACGAGCGGCTCGGCGCGGCGATGTTCGCCGTGGGGCAGCGGCTGGCGGGAGCCATCCGAGGCTCAGGTCTGCCGTGCGAGGGAGTCAACCTCTTCGTCCCCGACGGCGAGGTCGCCGGGCAGGAAGTCATGCATATCCACCTGCACGTGCTGCCGAGGACACCGGGCGACGGGTTCCGGATCGAGCGTGGGTCAGCGATAACCGGCCGGGCCGAGCTTGACCAGGCAGCTGCCCTTGTCCGGGGCGGCCTGGACCGGGCAGACTGACTGAGTGCAGGCCGTGCGCCGCCACCGGATCCCGATTTCGTCCGCATCGAAGCAGTGCGGCGCCGGTTCCGCGGCCAGTACTTCCGTCACTTGAGGCTTATCGCTCACCGCAACTGGCGCACATGCCGCGATGAGGTGCGCGGCCAGGGCACCGACCGTGCACGCGAGGATCCCATCCAGTAGGCCAGCCGAGCAGTCGAGGGCGCCAGTGCCGACGCGACCGCAGGGAGCTCGCGTCGGCTGAGCCGATCGCAGGGAGTTACCAACTCACTGACGGCAGCCGCGCACAGTCCTGCCGTTATCTGGAGTCCGAATCTGGGTGTTCTCGCTGTAACCGCCGCAGGTGTTTTGTACAATGTTGCCCCCTGATGGATGCATTATCCCGGCAGTGTCTCCGCCGCAGCCCCTGTGCAAATCTCCTTGTTGCTGATGCTTTTCGGACTAAGTGGCTGCCACGGTGAAGGTTCTTCGGCGGCTACATGTCAACGCCGCAGACGTCCTGGTCCGACCCGGCAGAGACAGGGACGGCTCCAGATAACCGCCGATATTTGGGCCATTGCAATCGAGGCGACCACCAGATCGGACCGCGCATAATGGTTGATCTGTGCGCTGCTGCGCTGCTTCATAGTCCTATCAGCCAGCCACACGGAATCGGCGATCGGCGTGCCTGGATACGAATGACAATGCTGAGTTGCCGATCGTCGCGACCTCCGGCCTGCCTTCAAGCTTGCGAATGAACACGCGAATCAGCGCATAAACATGCGTGAACGCAACGCTCTGAATTCGGCTACGACCGGTCGTTCGTCGGCTGACTGCGGGATGAAACTTGAAGTCAGGGTGGTGTGGTCAATGATGCTTTTGATCTTGGGTCAGTCCATGTCGAGCCGCGGGCTATGCCACGCTGACGGCGGCCCGCATCGTGCCCAGGCCGCGCGGGTGCTCCCGGGTTGGTGGCTCGGGTGGTGCCAGCGGTGCAACAAGCATTAGCAGGGTCGTCAAGTCCTTGGTCTAATCCGAAAATGGGTGAGTTACCGGGCGTGCGGCAGCGCCCGGCAGAGCGCTAGCGGAGCCGGGCTCGGGTGAAGGTGCTGGTCAGGCGGCGGGTTCGAGGGTGACCTTGTAGCCGAGGGCTTCGAGCTGGTGGACGTGGGCGCGCTTGCGCCGCTCGGGGTTAATGCGCTGGTTGTAGAAGTCGCTGCCGAGGTCGGTGTAGCGGGCGTCGGGGTCAGACAGCAGGTGCCAGATGATGACGAGGATGGAGCGGCCGGTGGCGACGATGGCTTTCTTGGCGCCGCGGCGGCGGGCGATCCGCCGGTAGCGCTCCCCGAGGAAGGTGTCGGTCCGGGCCGCTCCGATGACGGCCTCGCCCAGGATGCGGGCGAGATACTTGTTGCCGTGCCCGGTGGAGCCGCTGCCTTTCTTCTTCCCGGCGGACTCCTTGACCCCGGGCGAGAACTTCGCCCAGGACGCCAGGTGCCCGGCGGTGGGGAACCGGGTCATATCGGTGCCGATCTCGGCGATGATGATCGCGGCGGCCACCGGGCCGATGCCGGGGATCTCATCCAGCCGGGCCGCCGCCTGCGCGAAAGGGGCGATCATCTCCTCGATCCGGGCGTCCAGCTCAGCGATATCGGTGTTGATCCCGTCGACCCGGGCGAGCATCTTGTCCAGCAGGAACGCGTGGTGATCGGTGAAGTGCCCGGTGAACGCCTCCTGCAGCGCCGGGATCCGGGTCCGCAACCGGGTCCGCGCGAGCTGGGCCAGCGCGGCCGGGCTGCGTTCCCCGGCGATAAGCGCGGCCATCATCGCCCGGCCGGAGACCCCGAAAAGGTCACTGGCCACGACGGAGATTTTGATCTGGGCGTCTTCCAGCAGCTTCTCCGCCCGGTTCTTCTCCGCGGTCCGCGCCCCGACCAGGTCGGCCCGGTACCGGGTCACGTCCCGCAGCCGCCGGATCTGCGGCGGCGGCACGAAGCTAGGCCGGATCATCTGCCGCTCCGCGACCTTGCACAGCCAGACCGCATCCAGCTTGTCGGTCTTGGGCCGGCCGGGCAGGTGCTTGACGTCCCGGGCGTTGACCAGCCAGGTCTCGAACCCGGCAGCTTCCAGCACCCAGAACACCGGTTTCCAGTAGTCCGACGTTGCTTCCATCACCACCCGGGTGACACCCAGGCTGTGCAGCCGGTCGGCCATGCCCAGCAGCGACCGGGTCATCGTGGAATAGGTGTCTACTTCCTGCAGCCGCCGGCCTGGCCGGCTCTCGTGCGGCACCCGCACGCAGCACACCACCTCGGCCTTACCGATATCCAGCGCCGCGACCCGCGCGATGATCTGCTCGCGGTCCTGTGTTTCCTGCAGCACCCGGCACCTCCCGTCCTGTCGGGGGTGAACAGCAGGCGGCTGCCCGCAGGAACCGCAAAGGTAAGCAGAATCTAATCCACGTGCTCAAGGCAACACTGAAGCACCCTTACGCGGCTCCTGGCACCCGGCTAAGTGACGGCCTCCAGCGACCATAGGGCTCCGGCGTCAGCGGGCAGCCACCCCCCATTTTCACGCCTGAACGGGCGTCCCGCCAGGGACAACGAGGCTAAG
>Ga0187859_10001202_pt1 | contig 16655 bp, 16 predicted proteins | sample June2016WEW_10_1_2_FD_133019 | JGI IMG/M metagenome (GOLD analysis project Ga0187859, IMG submission 133019) | Peatland microbial communities from SPRUCE experiment site at the Marcell Experimental Forest, Minnesota, USA - June2016WEW_10_10 | ecosystem: Environmental > Terrestrial > Soil >...
GCGGTCTTCAAAAGCAGGGGCGATGCCAGCATCGTTTTGATTTTTTCTTGGCAAACCTTCGTTTTTGACGGGGAAATCCCCCACATTCTCAAGCGGCTACGGAATGTCCCAGGTGCAGGCTGTCCCTCCAAAGGCTGAATTTTGCACCAGGCGTGACCATGGGGTGGGTACGGAATCCCCCACCGTCCTGCCGGGACTGCCACAGGATTTTGAAGCCCGTCTACGTCAGTGATACAAGCGTCATTGGAACCAGTCCGAACGGAGCCGACGATGAAACGATGGAGCCTATTTTCCACAGCAATCATCAGCATCCTATTATTGCCCGTCTTCCTTTCCAACGCCCAGCAGACCAGCATCCTGCCCAGCGGAGCCAAATTCATCGGAGAGATGAAGGACGGGAAGCCGAATGGGCATGGGACGGAGATTTGGTCAGATGGGTGCAAGTACATCGGGGAGTTCCTGGATGGCAACGAGAACGGTCAAGGGACGTACACCTGTCCAGATGGAGCAACGTACGTCGGAGCGTTCAAACATGGCAAGCGTAGCGGTCAGGGGACATATACGTATGCTGATGGACGCAAGTACGTCGGAGAGTGGCAGGACGGCGAGCGGGATGGCCAGGGAACGCTCACGTATCCAGATGGTCGCCAGTACGTCGGTGTGTTTAAGAGTGGTTTGCCCAATGGCCAGGGGACATTCACGTCGCCAGACGGGCTCAAGTACGTCGGAGAATGGAGGGATGGCGAGAACAATGGCCAGGGGACTTTCACATCGCCTGCTGGAATGAAGCAACAGGGCGAGTGACGAAACGGCAAGGCTTACAGAACGGGCGGAACGTGGGTGGATAGTGACGGTACAAAAGAGGTTGGCACTTGGAACCATGACGGAACCAGGAGCGGTGGAACGATTACCTGGAATGACGGACGGGAATACAAAGGAGACTGGAAAGTCATGAATGCCTTTGCCGAGTTGCCTGACGGTCAGGGCAAAATGACCTACCCCGACGGCAAGGTCGAAGAGGGCATTTGGAAGGACGGCAAGTTCATCGGAGCCGAGAGGTCGCCGTAGGAGCCCCGCCGGGACTGCCCGCCTGCCCCAAGATTTCTATTAGGACTCTCCCATATGGCGACTGATGTTCCTTCCCGCGCCGGTGGCGGTTCAATGAATCAGGAAGGCATTCGGAGGGAAGCCTTTTTTGCGCTCGAGGCCAGAAGGAAAAGCGGATGAACCTGCCTTGGAATTAGTGGAGGATTGCGGCACAGGCCTCGATTAGTCCATAAACAAGCCCGCCAACGCCAAGAATGACCAACAAAATGGCGGTCAATATGGCCGTCCATCTGAGACCTCCAAGGGGCCGGAGATGGTTTCGTTGTCTGTCGATTGCGTACATGGCTCTGTCTCCTTCCACTACACTCTGGTCATTCTCAAAGTGGTATCAGGATGTCGCTGTCATTAAGCCCTGCCAAGACCATCATCCCATTGCGGTACAGGCTCTGTGGGTACAACAGGCTTTGCGGGTATTGGCCGTCCGGGTACCGGCTTTGCGGTAAGAGGCTTCGCATGTACGGGTTTTACCGGTAGGGGCTGTGAGGGAACAGGCCGTTCGGGTCCAGGCCCTGCGTCAACTGCGAAAACGGCAGATACAATCCCCAAAGCGAAAACGACTACAAGGAATACAATCACTACAATATTATTTCTTCTCTTCATCGCCGTCCTCCATTCTTGAGATGGTTGACTTGGCTCTGATTTACTTCAGCAACGAACCATACGCCGGGAACCGGGCGGGCGATATAAGGGGTTCACCCCATTCGAGACGGGCTTCCAAACATTCATAATTCCACCACTGGAATTACCCCCCCGCCCGCCGTTCCGTCGCCGGGACTGCCCGCCAAATCTGCCCCGCTCAGGGGGCGGCTGGATGCCGTCGAAGGACTATGGGAGCGCCCCGCTCGCCGGAAAAAGAAGTGGACACATCGTTGATGCCACTTCAACGCCCGCCGCGCAAAAAAGTGCCCATTCCAAAGGGGTAGGGTTTTACCCCATAGAGAAGACACCCCAAGTGACGGAATGGTTCTACAGGAGGGAAAAGCATGGAGCAAGACACCATCGGAAATGCTGGGGATAATAACGCGGGTTCACCGGTTCCCAATAGAAGGGTACTCTTGGTTGACGAGGATAAACTGATGAGGGCAGGGTATCAGCAGGTGCTGCGTGAGTGGTCGTTTGCACCTTCCTTAGCAGCCAGTTTTCGCGAGGCGCGAAACATTGTTCTAACTGAAGAAGCATTTGCGGTCATCGTCTGCAATTATCATTTGCCGGACGGCAACGGCTTGGAATTCCTCGACTGGCTGAAGCGGGAGTTGGGGGTTCAGGTGCCGTTTCTGTTGGTTTCAGACGGATTGCCTCGCGCACCTACCCTCGCTGACGGTTACGAGTTCCTCTCCAAATTCTTCCTAATCGAAAATCTCCGCAACCGACTGGAAAGACTGTGTCGCGTGAAACCCCAGACTGCTGCTGCTTTCAACTTGACCGTTGCACAAGAGGCTATGGCCTCGGTGTATGCCTTTCGCTGGCCTCCTAAGGACAAATGAAGCGGCTTGGTGGGCAAAGTCAGGCGACCGGCACGCATGGCAAATGGGACGATTCCTCGTTATGGGGTGTTCACCCCATTGTCAGTGGAACACGTGGTCCCTAGTCTATGCGACTGTGGGAACAGGAATTATTGCTCAATGCCGCGGTGTATTCACCCCCACCTCCCTGAGAGCAACTCCTGTGCATGTTTTGCGGCGGGTGCCCGTGAACAATCTAAAATGGCGGCTGTGCTTTTCCTGGACCATGTGGTCACACACCCACACGGGCTAGGACCATTTAGTTTGCGGGCACCCGCCAACCCATGGCAAATCAGAACAATCCCATCCGCACGTAGTACGCTTCATCACGGGGAAATCGCTCTCAGTCCAGCCCTCCCGGTGGCGTCGTGTCCACGTCATCGGGGGTGCAGATTTCATCGGCATGGCGACACGCTCAGATGTTCGGGAGCAAATCGAAATACTCGTCGTCCTCGTTCTTGCCACCTTGCCCCTTGCCGAGCGTCCTTTCGCTTTCGACGAACTCGATAGATTCGATCCATTTCACCATCTTGTAGCCAAGTTGATCCTCCACACGCAGTCTCAACGGAGCACCGTAGACCTCCGTCAACGGCTGGTAATTCATCTCGTACGCCAGGATGCATTCCGATTTCAGGACATTGGCCAGGTTCTGCGTGTCATAATAGGCACCGCCGAAAAGCCCCTCGCCGAAGGACAGGAAGGCGACGACCTTCGCTTCCGGCCTGGGCTTCACCAGCTCCACGATCCTGCTCATCGGCACCCCCGCCCAGTGGGCGATGCCCGACCAGCCCTGGATGCAATGGTGGAGACTGATGTGTTCCTTTCGGTCGAGACGCTTGAGGTCTTCGAGTGACAGGCTGATCGGATGTTCCACCAGGCCGCCGACACTCAGTCGGAAATCCCTGAATCCGCTTTCCGCAAGGCGCTTCCACTCGTCGCTGACGGGAAGTTTTCCGTTCGGCCAGAAGAATGGAGAAATGTCCTGTCTGGCGTAGCGCTCCCGTGGGTGGAAGCGATTCAGCACGTTCAGGAAGGGAACGGCGAGCGCCCGGTGCAGGTGCTGGACGTTCCGTGGGAACCTCCAGGCGACGGAATGGGCGATGGCCCAGGACGCCACCACGCCTCCAATCGCCGCCAACCCGACGATCATACCGATGGGACTCTGGTCGTCCGTCCCCATGACGATGTGGTTCCTGTTCCGTGCGAATCCGGTGGCGACCACCAGCCCGACGTGGACGGCGAGGAACCCGAGGTATCCGACGAGCAACAGGAAATGCAGGGAGCGGGCCGCCTGTCGTCCGCCAAACAGTGCCGGAAACCACGGGAAGCGGTTGTCGAGAGCGGGCGACATGGCCATGCCGCTCAGCATCGACAGGGGAACAATGACGAAGATGACTCCGAAATAGGCGAGTTGTTGAAGCGGGTTGTAGCGATATCCTGCGAATCAGGACCCTTTCCGTAGAATTGCTCGGGACGATAGTTATGGAGCAACAAGATTCAAAGGATGGAGTGGGGAAAATGAACGCAAAAACGCCCGAAAAACCCCTGAATCCGGCACCTATGGAGGTGCAGGATGGCCATGGAGCGGGACAGGGGTCTAATGCCGATCCGCCTGCCGGCCTCCAGGCCGGCAGGCCAAAGGCGCCCGGCCTGAAAAACTCTGATAATTTTTTTGGGGCGACCTGTCTTCAGGCGCAACTCGCCGATAGGCAGGGAGTTGCGTCCAATCCAGGGGCCAAAACCGACCAAATCATGCCGTTTGTCGAGCACCTGATGACCGTCGAGGAGGTTTCGGCCATGCTGGGCATGTCGATCCGCTTCGTTTGGCGCCTGATCTCACGGGGTGACCTGAAACGTCCAGTACGACTTGGCCGGTCGAGCAGATGGGTGTATTCAGATGTGTTAGCGTACATCGAGAAACTCAAGGGTGAGCGAGATCGGAGGGCACGATGATCTGTCATGTTTTTAAGCAGAAGGGATCGAGGGTTTGGCGGGGGAGGTATCGTTTGGACGGGGAGGGCGTCCCCACCGATGTGCCGTTGGGCGTCACGGACAAACAGGTAGCCGAGGAGAAGCTGCGCGGCATCGTCCGGGATGCCGAACGGGAAGCCGCAGGGATCGCCGTTCCAAAAGTCCAGCGGGAAGCGGCGCAGAAGCCGCTCCTCGATCATCTGGCCGACTATATGGCCGACCTGAAGTCCTTGGGGCGCGACGACGATTATGTGTACATTGTCGACCGTCGGGCCCGCCGCCTGATCGCTGAATGCGGCTGGCGGGTCTTGAAGGACGTCACGCCCGAGACCTTCCGCGCCTGGCGTAACCGGCAGACCTCTGCAGCCAAGACGCGAAATGAGTATCTCCATGCCATCTCCGGTCTTTTGAACTGGCTGGCGGAGAACAAGCAGTTGCCAGCCAACCCGCTGGATCCAGTGGAGGCGGTGGACACGCGGGGCAAGGAGAGGCGAAAGCGCCGCGCGTACACGGACGCCCAGGCGCGGAGCTTTCTGGCCGCATCCGGCCAGTGGCGCGCCGTCTATTTGACCGCTCTCCTTACAGGCCTGCGCCGTGGCGAATTGAAGTCGCTGATCTGGGCCTGGGTTCACCTGGATGCGCCGAAGCCGTTCATCTACATCCCGGCCGACGTAGACAAGGACCGTGACGAACAGCAGATCCTGCTCCACAGGCAGGTCATCGACGTGCTGCGCGCGATCCGTCCTGCAAACGCTTCTCCAGCAGATCGGGTGTTCCCGAAAATGCCCCGCATGGATCATCACCAGCAGATTCTCAAGGCGGCCGGCATCCCCTACATGGACGAGCTGGGGCGCCAAGCCGATTTCCACGCGTTGCGCCACACCTTTGACACGAACCTGGCACGGTACGGCGCGCCCGAGCGCATCCGCATGCATATGATGCGGCACAAGACCCGGCGGATGACCAGCGACGTGTACACGGACGTGAGCCAATTACCGATCGCCGAGACCATGGACCGGCTCCCTGGGTTTGCCGAGCCAAAATCACCTTCACAACTGGCTTCACAAAATCCAGACACAACCGTGCATTCCGGTGCATTGCCAGTCCCGCAACTCTTCATTTTTGGGATTCCGCAACCCGTTGGGAATCAGGCAGAAGGTCACGCCGGTGCACGTCCGGACACGGTGGTGCAAAAAAGCGAAAATGGCTGCCTCGCTAGGACTCGAACCTAGACAAACTGATCCAGAGTCAGTTGTGCTACCATTACACCACGAGGCAGTCGTTGGATGCCCAAACTCTAGAATGGAGCAAAAGGGGTGTCAAGTTCCAGACCGCGTCCGTGCCTGGCGGGCGCGGTCATCACAGCTCGTAGTGCGTCGCAACAGACCCTTCGCGAACAATCCGGCCTAGCTCAGACGCATCGGCATCAACACATACAGGAACGGGGCGTTGACCTTGATGACACCGGGGCTCAATTCGTCGGTCAGTTCCAAAAATACCTCGTCGGCGTCCAGGTTTCGCAGCGGATCCATCATGTATTGTGGGTTGAACGCGATGGTTATCTCCTTGCCTTTGTAGTTGATCGACAAGGTTTCCTTGGCTTCGCCGACCTCGGGAGTGGTTGCGGTAATTGTCAGGGTATTCTTGGCAAAATTCAGTTTCACCGACTGCGACTTCTCGCTGGCCAGAATTGATGCCCGATGCAGAGCCGAAAGAAGTAATTCGCGTTCCAAACTGATCCGTTCCTTCGTTTCCGTCGGGATTACCTGTCGGAAATTCGGGTAGGTCCCCTCAACCAGCTTCGTAGCGAGCGTAGTGCCGTCCGTTTCGAAGAGGATCTGATTTTCACCGATGCAGAGTTTCACCTCTCCCTTATCGGCCAGCAGCCGCTCCAGCTCGGTTACCGCCTTGGTGGGAAGAATCAATTCCGCCTCGGATCCCTTGGGAATCTCAATATCGTGCTCGATGAGCGCCAGCCGTCGTCCATCTGTCGCAACTACGGTAAGTTTATCGCCCTTCAGGCCCATAAACACACCATTCAGCACGTAACGCGTCTCATCGTTTGAGACAGCGTATGCCGTTTTCCGTAGCATGTCCCGGAGCACGGATTGTTCGATTTTCAGCGCTTTGCCGGCACCAAACTCGGGAAACCGCGGAAATTCTTCTTCCGGCAACCCCATGATCTTGTAGAAAGAGGACCCACAGCGAATCGAAGCTGCGTTACGATCGTCCACTTCAATTTCGATATCGGGAGCCGCAACCTCTCTGAGAATGGAAAAGAGCTTCCGAGCCGGCAGACTCGTTGACCCCTCTTTCGATACTTCAGCGCCAACCCGACAACGAACTCCTACGTCCAGGTCCGTGGTCGTCAACGTGAGATCATTCTTGGAAGCTTGCATCAGAACGTTGGAGAGAATCGGCAGCGTGGTTCGCGTGCCCACCACGTTCTGCACACGTTGCAATCCGTCGAGAATCGATTCCTTGCTGACTTTCAGTTTGAGAGACATGTCAGATACATGTATTGCTGATAGTTGTTTATGATTCTGTACAAAAAGAATCGTTACCGTCCGGATGTGCATATATGAAACAACTTTTCTTGTCAAGGCCCCATCAAGCAGTTAGGCAGGCGACGAACATGGTGGAAAGTGGAAGGCAACGGTACCAACTTCATGAAATTCCCTTCGCCGAGGCGAATCATCGGCCGTTGTTTCCAGCAAACTGACAAACTATTGGAACGTTATTCGCGTTGGAGAGCCTGCTCGATGTAAGCGACGGCCTGTCGGAGTTGTTGATCCTTCGAAGTGCGCTGTTCGACCAGTCGGCAGGCGTGCAAGACCGTACCGTGATCGCGGCCGCCAAACGACTCTCCGATGTCCGATAACGAGCGCTTGGTCATGGTCCGGCTGAGGTACATGGCGATCTGTCGCGGAAACGCCACGTTTTGCGGGCGTCGTCGGCTGGTCATGTCGGCAATTCGAATGTCGAAATGTTCGGCCACCTTCTTCTGGATCGACTCGATGGTGATTGTCCGCTTGGCCTCTTCCCGAAGCGCGTCGCGAAGCAACGACTCCAAAGCATCTCGGTTAACTTCTTTGCCCGTGAGAGATACAAATGAGGCGACCCGGATCAGGGCGCCCTCCAGGCGACGAATGTTCGTGCGGATTTTCTCGGCAATGAATTCCAGCACCGAATCGGAAAGCTTCACGTCGATCAAAGCCGCTTTCTTCTTGAGAATCGCAATCCGTGTCTCCAGGGCAGGCGGCTGCAATTCCGTGACCAAACCCCACTCAAAGCGCGAAACGAGCCGGTTCTCCAAATTGGCAATTTCGGCTGCTGGTCGGTCGCTGGACAACACAATCTGCTTGTGGGCGTCGAACAAGGTGTTGAATGTGTGGAAAAACTCATCCTGCAACCGCTCTTTTCCACCGAGAAACTGGATGTCGTCGATGAGCAGTACGTCAATCTGGCGGTACTTTTTGCGGAATTTGATCATCGTGCTGTTTTGAATGGCCTGGATGAAGTCGTTCATGAACTGCTCGCAAGAGATGTAGCTGACCTTGCGGGATTTGCCGCCGTTCGATGTCGCATGCCCGATGGCTTGCATGAGATGCGTCTTGCCCAAACCGACGCCGCCATACACGAACAGCGGGTTGTACGCTCTGGCCGGTGACTGAGAGACGGCCAACGCTGCCGCATGGGCGAAATTACTATTGGGTCCCACCACGAACGACTCGAACGTGTACCGCGGATTCAGAGTCACGTTGAGCTCAGCCCGGCCTGATGAGCGCTTCTCGTGGCTAGTGCTCGTCGGCTCAGGCAGTTCGGGAGGCGTTTTCAATCCCTGGCTGACAACCACCCGGACCTGGAGCGGCTGGCGCGAAACCTTGTTGACCACCTCGCGGATCACCGGCAGGAAGTTATCTTGCAGCCAGATTTGGAAAAACTCGTTAGCCACTCCCAGGACCAATACGTTCTGGTTGACTTCGAGCGGTTTGATGGGCGCGAACCACCGGCTGAACAACTCCGGATTGAACGTATCTTGCAGGATTTTACTCGTGTCGCGCCACAGTTGCTCATGCCCCGTTGTCATCGGTCCTCCATCATTTCACGCCCGACTTATTCACAGGCTGTTGACATTGCCGCTGCAGCCTGTTTTTACAGGCGTCTGGCAGCCGAGGCGAACCGAGGAAGCGACCCGCACACGATACCAAGGAGACAGAATCCCATGAGAACCCCCTTGCCTTGATACGACCCCCGCGCAACCGCGAACAAAAATCCCTTCAGACGGCTCTTATACCGCCGTGCGGCTGCTTTTCCCCTTACATCAATCGTGTCGGGCGCGGGAGGGATGCGAACCGGGAAATCCACTTTTTCTTGGGCGACGCATACGGCCTTATAGCAAAACGTGGCTGAACGCCCAAGCTGTTCACAACTTATTCACAACCCGCCCTCTTACCCTCGCCTTCGCCTTTGCGCGCAAAAGCATAGTCGGCGGGCTTGTGCACTTCAAGAAAAAAATGATGCCGCACGAAAAAATTCTTCAAATGCCCGCCGGCGCAAAAAAAACAGGGCCGAAAACCCGAACAGGCTTTCGGCCCTGCAAGTGATGCGAGCTTTTTAGGCGTCGTAATACATGTGGAATTCCCATGGATGCGGACGGAGACGCACTTGATCCTGCTCTTTGCGCTTCATCTCGATCCACGTGTCGATAACGTCCTGCGTGAACACATCGCCTTTCAACAAGAAGTCGTGATCGTCCTCCAGCGCGTCACAGGCTTCGGCCAGGCTGGCCGGCACCTGGGGCACCTTCTTGATCTCCTGGGGCGACAATTCGTAGAGGTTCTTGTCCATCGGTTCCCCGGGGTCGATTCGGTTCTCGATGCCGTCCAAACCGGCCATCAGCAGCGCGGCGAACGTCAGGTACATGTTGCATGACGGATCGGGCGGCCGATACTCGATGCGCTTGGCCTTGGGACTTGGCGAATACGTCGGTATGCGGATCGCGGCGGAGCGATTCCGGCTCGAATAGGCGAGGTTCACGGGCGCTTCAAACCCCGGGGTCAGCCGCTTGTAGCTGTTGACCGTTGGGCTGGCAAACGCGCACAGCGCGTGGGCGTGCTTGAGCGTACCGCCGATGTAGTGCAGGGCGAGGTCGCTGAGGCCGGCATATTCCTTTCCGGCAAACAGTGGCTTGCCCTTTTTCCACAGGCTCTGGTGTGTGTGCATCCCGCTGCCGTTATCGGCAAACAGCGGCTTGGGCATGAACGTGGCCGTCTTGTTGTGTCGCTTGGCAACATTTTTGACGATGTATTTGTAGAGCATCATGCTGTCGGCCATCGTGACCAGGGAATTGAAGCGAAGATCAATCTCAGCCTGGCCGGCGGTAGCGACCTCGTGATGCTCGCGTTCCACCTTCAATCCGCAATCCTTCATCACCATGATCATCTCGTTGCGTATATCGACCTGAGTGTCCTGCGGAGGGACAGGGAAATAACCCTCCTTGTGGCGGATTTTATTGCCGAGATTGGGGAATTCCTCGCGCCCGCTGTTCCAAATGCCCTCGTTGCTGTCGATGTAGTAATAACCACTATTGGAGCTTTGTCCGAAGCGTATATCGTCGAAGATGAAGAATTCGGCCTCGGGACCAAAATACGCAGTGTCCGCAACGCCGGTTTGCTGCAGATACGCCTCCGCTTTGCGGGCGATATTGCGCGGATCGCGGGTGTAAGGCTCCCGCGTGATTGTGTCTATCGAATCGGCAACGATGCTCAGGGTGGCGACCTGCGGAAAGGGGTCGATGACGGCGGTGGCCGGATCCGGGATCAGCAACATGTCGCTGGACTCGATCGATCGCCATCCGCGGATGGAAGACCCGTCGAATCCCACGCCGGCTTCAAATGTTTCCTCTTCCAATTCGGCGACAGGCAGGCAGAAATGCTGCCAGGTGCCCAGAAAATCGCAAAACTTGATATCGACCAGTTGTATATTCTTGCTCTTACACAGCGCCAAAACATCTTTTGGTGTCATATTGTCCTCCTCGCCAGTCGATGGACGGCTCACCGCTCTGGCTGAATATTAGTTTGTCGTTGCTCCGGTCTCTGAAGCGTCACACAGCCTGGTCCCCGCGTTCGTCGGTGCGGATGCGCACGGCCTCGTCGATGGGCAGAACGAATATCTTGCCATCGCCGATCTTGCCCGTTTTCGCTGTTTTTAGAATGGCGGTGACCGCAGCCTCCACGGTGCCGTCGGGCAGCACAATCTCCAACTTCAGCTTGGGCAAGAAATCCACAGTGTACTCACTGCCGCGGTAGATTTCAGTGTGGCCCTTCTGTCGTCCAAAACCTTTGACCTCCGTGACCGTCATACCTTCGACGCCCACGCCAGCCAGGGCTTCCTTGACATCTTCGAGCTTGAACGGCTTGATAATGGCCTCGATTTTTTTCATAAATCTCCTCCCCAAGTGCGGGTGCGAATACTAGAGAAGCGCCTTGGGCATGTAAACAGAAAAAGCGCCTCACCTAACCCTCGCGATAATCACATCGGGAGCGAGCACACACGTGAGGGGTTGGTCTTAGCAGCCTGTATGCCATTGCCGTCTCGCCCGACCCGAACAGCCGTCGCAATTGGTTGTGAAACAAGCTATTACCTGCCTGGCAAAACCGATGGTGTCGGTTGATAATAAGCCAGTGCACTGTAGCCATTTACTCATCGTGGTCAAAACCGGACGGGTTGCCGGTTCCGCAGGAATTTTAGCCTCGCCGCAGGAAGAAATGAGCCAACGCTGCTCGATGCTTCACTGAGTGGCGCTGGGCGTGTTTACGATAATCTGGTTTACCACGGACTTGACGCCCTTAACCCCGTGGGCTGTGCCTTCCGCGCGCCACGATACGGCCAGACTGGGCGCCTCCCCGCGCAGGGTGACGTTGCCATCCTCGACCACGGCGACGATGCCCACGGCCGTTGCGGGGTCGGCATTAAGTCGTCGCCGAATCTCACTGCCAATGGACTCATCCGATGTGACGGTGCCGGATGAAGCGTCTGGCGAAGCCGGTGAAGGCTGGGGCTGGGGTTCTCCAATCGGCCCCATCGCCGGCTGAGGGTTGGTTTGGGCAGACTTCTCCGCCGGCTGGGAAACGCACCCACCGCAAAACGCCAACGTTGCCATGCTGATCACCGAACCGAGCAGGAACCACATTCGCATAGGACTCCAGCCTTTCCACCTGTACCCTAGCATAGACAACCCGACCGACAAGCGAGAAAAAGGAGCCAACCGTTCCCGCCACATTTCCCGGATTCGATTCACAAGTCTGTGGTATTGAGATGCAATCGAGCCCCATAAACAAAGGCCCTGGTCGATGTTGGAGCGGCAGAAGCACTCAAGGCCAAACGTAGGCCGTCCAAGCAGCCGGCGTCCGGGAAAAACCGAAAAAACCGCGTGTTTGCTGGTGTTCTTGAAGTGGTGCGCGGGACAGGACTTGAACCTGCACGGCTTTCGCCATACGCCCCTCAAACGTACGTGTCTGCCAGTTCCACCACCCGCGCACGGTGACGAAATAAACGTTGATAAATTATATGGAAAAACCGCCGTCAGCAAGCTAAGATTTGGTCGCCATGTCAGGCCATTCCAAGTGGTCGAAAGTCAAGCATTACAAAGGCACGCTTGACGCCAAGCGCGGGAAGGTCTTCGGCAAGTTCGGCAGGGAGATCGCCGTTGCCTGCAAACACGGCGGCGGCGACCCCGGTTTTAATCCGCGGCTGCGCACCATCCTGATGAAAGCCCGCGCCGCCAATATGCCGGCCGACAATATTGATCGGGCCATCAAGAAGGGCACGGGCGAACTCGACGGCATTACCTACGAGGAAGTTACCTACGAAGGCTACGCTTCCGGGGGCGTGGCCCTGTTGGTGGAGTTGCTCACGGACAACAAGAACCGTACCGCGGGAGAGATTCGCAATATTTTCACGAAACTCGGCGGCAACATGGCGGGGGCCGGAGCGGTCAAGCACCTGTTTCATCGCAAGGGCCAGCTCCTTGTTGCCAGGGACCAGATTTCCGAAGACGACCTGATGAGCCTCGTGCTGGATGCCGGCGCCGAAGACATGATTTCGCATCCCGACACGTACGAGATTCTCACCGACCCGCATCAGTTGGAGGCCGTTCATAAAGCGCTCGAAGGCAAAGGCGTCAAACTGCAATCGGCCGAAGTCAGCCAGTTGCCGCTCACATCGGTGCCGGTCACCGATGAGAAGACCGCCCGCACCGTTCTGGCGCTGATCGAAGCGCTCGAGGACAACGACGACGTCCAGAACGTCTACGCCAATTGCGACATTCCTGACGAGATCGTGGAGAAGGTGCACGCCGCGGCGGCGTAGCGGTCGAAACGCCTGCGCTGTCGAGATCATGAAAATCCTCGGCATCGACGCCAGTCTCCGCAGCACCGGCTACGGCGTTGTCGAAGTCAACGGCAACGAGATGCGCGCTCTCTGTCACGGGTACATCAAGAATCCACCGAAGCTTCTTCCGTCCCGCTGTTTGGTGAGCATCGACAAGGAAGTGAGAAAGCTCATTGAGGACCACAAGCCGGATGCGGTGGCGGTCGAAGGGTTGGTCTACGTCCAGGATACGCAGATCGGCTTCACGCTCGGCCAGGCGCGGGGTGTCGTCATCGCCGCCGCCGCCGCGAACGCCCTGCCGATTTACGAGTACGCGCCGCGCAAGGTCAGACAATCCGTCACCGGCTCTGGCGCCGCCGGCAAGACGCAGGTCGGCAACATGGTCAAAGCCGTGCTCGGCATGCCCGAGGTTCCCCAGTCCGATGCGGGGGACGCGCTCGCCATCGCCATTTGTCACGCCCACAGTTGCCGGGGCGTCCAGGCTCGGCCACTCCGGCAAATCTGATTCGACAGTTCTCCACGAAGACACTCAGGTACTCAGGCACTCGCCGTCATTCCGAGCTCCGAATGCTTGGCGAAAAACTTCGTGTCATTCACGTCTGATTCATGATAATTCGTGCGCTGTGATCGCGTACCTCCACGGGAAGCTGGCGGAATCCACACCGACGCATGTGGTGGTGGATTGCAACGGGGTGGGCTATTCCGTATTCATCCCACTATCGAGCTACGACAAACTGCCGCCCCGGGAAGGCCCTGTGAAGCTGCTGACCTATCACCATGTGGTCGCGAGGGAGGGAACCCAGCAGCTGTTCGGGTTTGTCACGCCGGAGGAGCGGGAGATGTTCCTGCTTCTGATCAGTGTCACCGGCATCGGCCCGAAGCTGGCCATGAACATCCTCAGCAGCACGTCCATCTCCGCGTTGCGCAACGCCATTGCCAGCGGTGACGCTAAAACACTGTCCGCCCTACGCGGTATCGGCAGGAAAACCGCCGAGCGGCTTGTGGTGGAGTTAAAGGACAAGCTCGGCCAGGCCGGGCCGTTCGAGGCCAGGGGGCGCGCGGCCACGGCTGAAGAGCAGAAACTCACTGACGCCATTCTGGCGCTCGTCTCGCTCGGCTACAAGCAGGTCGATGCCCACAAAGCCGTTATCGGCGCCGCCGGGAAGCTTGGAGCCGGTGCAACGGTCGAGGAACTCGTGCGTGCCGTGCTGCGGACGGTGTAGATCCTGTCAACGGGCTTATCGTTCGATGCCCAGTTGGGTCAGGAGAAAGGCATATTGCAGTGCGGTATCGTGGAGGGCGTCGTAGCGACCGCTCTTGCCGTTGTGGCCGGCCGGTCGCAAATTCATTTTGAGCAGAAGCGGATGGGAATCAGTCTTGGTGGCGCGCAGTTTGGCGACGTATTTGGCCGGCTCCCAGTACATGACCTGGCTGTCGTTGAGCGAAGAGGTCACCAACATCGCCGGGTAAGCCTGCGGCTGGATGTTGTCGTATGGGCTGTAGGATTTGATGTACTCATACTGAGCTTTGATCTTCGGGTTACCCCATTCCTCGAACTCGCCGACCGTCAGCGGCAAGGATTCGTCCAGCATGGTGTTGATCGCATCGACGAACGGCATTTCGAGCACGGCCGCCTTGAACAAATCCGGCCGCATATTCAACACCGCTCCGACGAGCAAACCGCCGGCGCTGCCACCCTCAATGGCCAGGCGGGACGGACAGGTGTAATGGCGGGCGATGAGCGTCTCGGAACAGGCGATGAAATCGGTAAACGTGTTGCGTTTGTTCATCATCCGTCCCTCGTCGTGCCAGCGTTTGCCGTATTCGCCTCCGCCGCGCACATGGGCAATGGCGGCGATCATGCCGCGGTCGAGCAGGCTCAGGCGCCCCGATGAGAACCACACATCGGACGGCAGACCGTAGGCGCCGTAGCCGTACAGCAACAACGGATTGCCTGACGGCCATTTGAGGTCTTTGCGATAGACCAGGGAGATGGGAATTGGGGTGCCATCGGCCGCGGTGGCGAAGATCCGCTCCGTCTGATAACGGTTGGGATCGTAGCCACCCTTCACGATTTGCCGCTTGAGCAGTTTTCGCTCGTGAGTGGCCATGTCGTATTCGTAGACGGACCGAGGCGTCTTCAGTGATTCATAGGTAATGCGCAGCACATTGGTGTCGAAGACGGCGTTGTCGCCCGCCTCGATGGCGTAGGCCGGTTCAGACCACTCGAGCCGATGTGGCGCGCTGGAACCGATCTCGTACACGGTGATCTGCGGCAATCCGTTCTCCCGCTCCATCAGCACGTAATGGTGGGAAAACACCGCGAAGTCCTCCAGCGAAACATCTTTTCGGGCCGGAACAACTTCCTTCCAATTCTCCGGGCGCGGATCGGCGATGGGCGCGGTCACGAGCCGGAAGTTCTGGCTCCTGTCATTCGTGCGAATGTAAAACAGGTCACCGCCGTCATCGACGCCGTATTCGCGGTCCTGCTCCCGCGGGCTGAGAATCTTGAACGCTTCTGCGGGATGGTCCGCCGGCACATAGCGGACCTCGTCGGTGGTCTTGCTGCCGATGGCGACATAAACAAAGCGTTTGCTGTGGGAGCGATCGACTTCCACCGTGAACAACGCGTCCTTCTCCTCGTACACCAGCGCGTCCTGTTTCTCGCCGAGCCGGTGCCGCCAGACCCGGTACGCCCGTTTCGCATCGTCTTCAGTGACGTAGAACAGCGTGTGGTTGTCCGCCGCCCAGGCGGCGCTGTCGACCCGCGGAATCTTCTCGTCCAGCATCGCGCCCGTGCGCAGATCCTTCACGTACAGCGTGTAATCGCGAAAGCCGGTTTCATCCTCACTGAAGGCCAGCCAATTGCCGTCATCGCTCACCTCACTGACGCCCACGTCAAGGAACGGCTTGCCCTCGGCCATGGCGTTGAGGTCGAGCACGATTTGCTCCGTCGCATTCGTGGAGGCGCGTTTGCGCAGGTAGGTCGGGTACTGTTTCCCCGGCTCGGATCGGCGGAAGTACAACCAGTCGCCATCCCGGTAGGGCACTGAGTCATCCGGCTCCTGGACACGCGCCAGCATCTCATTGTAAATCCTGTCCTGTAACGGCTTGGTCGGTTTCATGACCCAATCCGTGTAGGCATCTTCCGCGCGCAGATAGGCGAGCACGGCTGGATTGTCCTTCTCCCGCAACCAGTAGTAGTTGTCCACGAGCCGTTCGCCGTGGAGGCGGGTGACGTGGGGGATCTGGCGGGCAACGGGTGGCCGCTGGACGAGAGCCTTGTCAGTCCGCGGCGCGGTTTCGCAGGCCGATACGCCCAGTATCAGGACTGCAAGCAGGGCTGGAACTGACCTCATAAATATCCGGTGGCACACGCGTCCCTGCCTGTGTCCATTCATTTCGACGCGCATGGGGGCTGTCCCACAATTTGTGAGATGGGTTCTGCTCTTGACGACGTCATGTCAGTGCTGGCTCATTTCAAAAGGTCGTTGTATTGGCTGAAGTAGGCGGTGTACATGGTGAAGATTTGATAGATGACGTAGGCGGCGACGAACACATAGGCGATGCGCGGGAACCAGGCGGCCACTTGATCGAGGCTGCGGCGCCAACGGTCCTCGTAGAGCGTGGCCAAACGATCCAGCATCTCGTCCATATAGCCGCTCTGTTCGCCCGTGGCCC